>Ga0163161_10003249_pt1 | contig 11427 bp, 12 predicted proteins | sample S45metaG_FD_129847 | JGI IMG/M metagenome (GOLD analysis project Ga0163161, IMG submission 129847) | Switchgrass rhizosphere microbial communities from Kellogg Biological Station, Michigan, USA - S4-5 metaG | ecosystem: Host-associated > Plants > Roots > Rhizosphere > Soil | place: USA... | reverse complement strand
GTCCCACGCGCGCAAGGTCGGTGAAGCGCACCATGCCGAAGTGGCGCAGCACCTCGTCGTAGAAGGCGGTCATTCGCCGCAGGTCCTGCACGCCGAGCTGGATGTGCGCATACATGGCCTTGCTCCTTTCTTCAGCGCCGCGCCGGCAGGCGGATGCGCGGTCCGGGCGTGGTGGAGACGCGCAGCGCCTCCTCCGCCTGGCGCAGGAAGCGCTCGTTGCGGGCCCGGCTCTGCGAGGCGACGCAGTCGCGCGGGACCACGGCTTCCAGGTCGCGCATGCCCGCATCGGCCACGGTGGCGACGATGCACTGGTCGCTCGCCACGCCGGTCACGATGAGCCGGCTGGCTTTCAGGTAGTCGAGCAGCAGTTCGAGCGGCGTGGCGAAGAAGGCCGACTGCTTGGGCTTGAGAACGAAATAATCGTCTTCCTCGGGCAGCAGCGCCGAAGTGATCTCCGCGCCCGCGCCTCCCGCGGAGAGCGACATTTCCACCAGCTTCGGAAAGTCCGAGCGCCAGCGCCCCCGGTTGTCGTTGACATAGATGGTGGGCACGCCGGCGCGCGTGCAGCGCGCCTTCAGCGCCTTGATCCGGCCGGCAATGGCGTGCGCACCCGGCAGCAGTTTTTCCGCATCCGGAAAATCCCAGCCGCTGATCATGTCGATGATCAGCAGGGCCGTGCGGCCCGCGGCGGGCACGGGTGCAAGAAAGGGAGGCTGGGAGGGCGCCATGGGCCGTGGGTGAGGTGGGCGAAGCCCCCACGATTGCCAAAGCCGGCTGCGTGCGCCGTAGGAAAGCCGCGCGATGCGGCGAAAGTGGCCGCCAATGCCGGGGGTCGGGACGAGACGTAGGAGGCCGCTTTCACCACGACGCGCGTTATCCCGCGCCGCCGAAGCCCAAGCTGTTCGACCATGCGCGGTCACAAGGAGCTGTCCCGATGAACACCACCGCTTCCAACCGGCCCTTTGCCATCGTCACCGGCGCGTCCTCCGGCATCGGCCTGGAACTGGCGCGTTGCTGCGCCACCGAAGGCTTCGACCTGCTGATCGCCGCCGATGAACCCGAGATCGAAGGCGCTGCCGTCCAGTTGCGCGCGCTCGGCGCCGAGGTCTTGCCGGTGCAGGCCGATCTTTCCACCACCGAGGGCGTCGACCGGCTGCTGGCCGCGGCGGGCCAGCGCCCGGTCTACGCGCTGCTGGCCAATGCGGGCCGCGGCCTCGGCCATGCGTTTCTCGACCAGAACTTTGCCGACGCGCGGCATGTGATCGACACCAACATCACGGGCACGGTGTACCTGATCCATGCGGTGGGCGGCGGCATGCGCGCGCGCGGCCTGGGACGCATCCTCATCACCGGCTCCATTGCGGGCTTCATGCCGGGCAGCTTCCAGGCGGTCTACAACGGCACCAAGGCCTTTCTCGATTCGTTCTCGTTCGCGCTGCGCGAAGAGCTGAAGGGCAGCGGCGTGACGGTGAGCTGCCTGATGCCCGGGCCGACCGACACGGAGTTTTTCGATCGCGCCGACATGCTCGACACCAAGGTCGGCCAGGACGACAAGAAGGCCGACCCGGCGCAGGTGGCCCGGATCGGCTTCCAGGCGATGATGAAAGGCGAGGGCGACGTGGTCGCGGGCTGGAAGAACAAGCTCCAGGCCGCGATGGCCAACGTCACCCCGTCGGCGCTGCTCGCCAGGCAGCACCGCAGGATGGCAGAGCCCGGAACGGCGGAACAGCGCTGACGCCGGGGCCATCGCCATGGACACTTTCTTCGGTCCGGGAGTCGCCGTCGTGGACACGGTCCTCAACACCACCGGCGGCAGCGTCGTCGTCTGGAGCGCCGATCCACAGGCCTACAGCAGCGACCACGAGCGCGCCACGCGCAAGAATTTTGCAGAGCGGCTCGCGGCGCTGAAGCAGTTCCGCTTCGCGGGCGAGTACGACGCCTCGCGCGCGCACGAGAACACGCCGCTGTACTTCGTGCCGAGCGATACCGTCTCCAGCACGCAGCTGGCGCGCTCGCTCGGCATCTCGACGCTGCACGACCTGTTCGGCGGGGTGGTTCCCTATCCCTTCGTCGCCACCAAGGCCATCACGCATCCGCTCGCCGGACGGGCGGCCGCCTGTCCCGAAGGCTGGGCGCCGGCGTTCGCAGCAGCCGTGTCGGACGCGGTGCTCGAAGGCTACTCGGCGTTCTCGCTGGAGGACGCGCGATGGGCCGGGCGCCAGCTGCTGGAGAAAGGCCCGGTGCGCGTCAAGCCCGTGTGCGCCACGGGGGGCCGCGGCCAGACGATGGTCGCCGACGCCGAGGCGCTGGACGCCTGCCTTGCGGCCATGGACGAGCGCGAGATCGCGGCCAACGGCGTGGTGATCGAGGAGAACCTCGAGAACCCCGACACCTACAGCGTGGGGCAGGTGATCGTCGACGAGCTGGTCGTGAGCTACTACGGGCGCCAGCGCATGACCCGGGACAACGCGGGGCAGAGCGTCTATGGCGGCTCCGACCTCACGCTCGCGCGCGGCAATTTCGATGCGTTGCTCGCCCGCACCGCGCCGCCTCCGGCGCTGGGCCTGGCCATCGAGCAGGCGCGGCGCTATCACCAGGCGGTGATCGATTGCTTCCCGGGCTTCTTTGCCTCGCGCGTGAACTACGACGTGGCGCAGGGCGCGGGTGCCGGCGGCCAGCGGCGCTCGGGCGTGCTGGAGCAGTCGTGGCGCGTCGGCGGCGCAACCGGCGCCGAGATGGTGGCCATCGAATCCTTCTGGCGCGATCCGGCGCTCGACCGGATGCGCGTTTCATGCTTCGAGGCGTATGGTGAGGCCGCGCCGATCCCGGCCGATGCCCAGGTGCACTACCGCGGCATCGACAGCCAGACGGGGCACCTCACCAAATACGCATTGCACAAGCCGTATGACAGCGACACGACATAACTTCATCGACATATCGGTAGACGGACAGCACATTGCCGGAACGCTGGTTGCCGCTTCCACCATGGTGCCCGGCGTTCTGCTGGTCCACGGCTGGGATGGCAGCCAGGAGCAGTACATCGCGCGCGCGCACGAGATCGCCGCGCTCGGCTGCGTCTGCCTCACCTTCGACCTGCGCGGCCACGCGCGCCATGCCTCGCTGCGCCAGGAGGTCACCCGCGAGGACAACCTGCGCGACGTGCTCGCCGCCTACGACACGCTCATCAGCCACCCGACTGTGGACCCCAACGCCATCGCCATCGTGGGCAGCAGCTACGGCGGCTACCTGGCGGCGCTGGTGAGCGCCATGCGGCCGGTGCGCTGGCTCGCGCTGCGGGCACCGGCGCTCTACCGCGACCGCGAGTGGCTGGCGCCCAAGGGGCAGCTGAGCCGGCCCGACCTCGTGGCCTACCGGCGCACGCTGGTCGGTCCGCGCGACAACCGTGCGCTGGCCGCTTGCGAGGCGTTCACGGGTGACGTGCTGATCGTCGAGTCGGAGCACGACCAGATCGTGCCGCACCCCGTGATCGAGAACTACCTGGGCGCGTTCAAGCGCGTCCGGTCCGCCACCTACCGCGTGCTTTCGGACGCCGACCATGCGCTCTCGAAACAGGCGCACCGCCAGGCCTATGGGCAGCTGCTCGTGTCCTGGATGACCGAGATGACCATCGGCGCCCGGGCGACCGGCGCCATGACGCGGCCCGTGGCCGCGAGTCCTGCATAGGAGATTCCGATGAAGACAGCAAACCCGCGGCCGCTGCCGGTGCTGCGAACCGGGCTCGCGGCCGGTACCCTGGCAAGCCTTGCCTCCACCGGGGCGCTGATGCTGTGCGGCCGCCGCGAGGCCGGCAGCATGGTGGCGCCGACCAATGCCACCAGCCACTGGCTCTGGGGCGACCAGGCTTTCGAGGTGCGCGAGCCCACCCTCAAGCACACCGGGATCGGCTACGCCACGCACCATGCGAGCGCCATCTTCTGGGCGCTGCTCTACGCCTGGCTGCATGCCAGCCGCCACCCGGCCCAGTCGGTGCCCGAGGCGCTTGCGAGCGCTGGTGCCGCCACGGCGGTGGCCTGCGCGGTCGACTACACGATCACCCCCAAGCGGCTCACGCCGGGTTTCGAGCACCATCTTTCCAGGCGCTCGATGGGCATCGTCTACGGGCTCTTCGCGGTGGGATTGGCCGCGGGCTGCCTGTTGGCGCAGCGCGGGCGCGGGTAGTGCGCCGTGCTACGTGCACACAAGGAGCTTTCCTACGCCGTGCCGCTTTCAGTCCTTCCATCGTTCAGCTTCCATCAACCCAACCGGAGCCCCACGATGCCCACCTCCACAAAGCGTGCAGCAGCCGATGCCTGCAGCCTCCTCGACACCGACCACCGCAACGTCAAGAAGTTGTTCAAGGAGTACGAGGAGCTGACCCAGTCGAAAGCTGCCAGTGCGCAGCAGAAAAAGCGTGAACTCGCAACCCAGATCTGCAACGAGCTGACCGTCCATGCGCAGATCGAGGAAGAAATCTTCTACCCCGCCTTGCGCGAGGCGATCAAGGAAACCGATCTGCTGGACGAGGCCGAGGTCGAGCATGGCAGTGCCAAGGAACTGATCGCGCAGATCGAATCGGCCACCGACGTGGACGAGAAGTTCGACGCCAAGGTCATCGTGCTGGGCGAGTACATCGACCACCACGTCAAGGAAGAGCGCAACGAGATCTTCGTCAAGGCACGCGCCGCCAAGGGGCTCGACCTGGTCGCCATGCGCGATCAGCTTGCCACGCGCAAGGAAGAGCTGATGGAAGAACTCACCGGCATGACCGCCTGAGCGGCCGTCCTGCAGCAGCCACCGACACCTCCCGGCCGGTCGCCGGCCGGGGTGTTTTCTTTTTTATCCCGCCCCGGAGCTCACCATGACAAGCATCGTCTCCCGGCTGTTTCCCACGGCGACCAACATGATTCGCCTGGATCACACGCATGTGCTCTCCACTTTCCACCAGTACAAGGCCAGCGCGCCGTCGCGCGTGAAGAAGGGCCTGGTCAACACCATCTGCACCGCGCTCGAAATCCATGCCCAGCTCGAGGAAGAAATCTTCTATCCCGAGATGCGCAAGGTCTGCGACGACGAGCGCATCACGAAGTCGCTCGACGAGCACTCCGAGATGCGCCGCCTCATCGGCCTCTTGCGCACCATGGAGCCCGAAGCGCGCGACTATGACGAGACGCTGACATCGCTGATGCGCGACGTGATGCACCACGTGGCCGACGAGGAAACCATCTTGCTGCCCGCGGCCGAGAAGCTGCTCGAGGACAGGCTCGGCGAGCTGGGCGCGCAGATGACCAAGCGCCGGCTGCAGCTCGCGGGGCCGCGCACCGGCGAGATCGCGCTCGACATGGGCCGCGCGGCATCGGGCAATACCGCGGCGATTGCAATGGTCGGGTTGGCCGCCGCCGGCCTGCTGCTGGCGCGGCGTTCGGGCCCTTTGCGGCGGCGCTGGCACGCGCGCGCCTGACCGGGGCGCCCTACAGCATGTCCCGCAGGCGGTAGTACAGCATTCCCAGCACCAGCGCCGGCGTGCGCAGCATGGTGCCGCCAGGGAAGGCGTGGTGCCCGATGCGGGCGAAGAGATCGAAGCGTTCGGCCTGCCCCGCGATCGCCTCGGCCGCCAGCTTGCCCGCCATGCCGGTGAGCGCGAGGCCGTGGCCGGAGAATCCTTGCAGGTAGTAGATGTTGGTGCCCAGGCGCCCGAAGTCCGGCGCCTGGTTCATCGTGATGTCGACGAAGCCGCCCCACGCGTGGTCGATGCCCAGGTCCGAAAGCTGCGGAAACACCGCGAGCATGCTCTTGCGGATCTTCTCGATGAGGTTGCGCGGCGTCCTGGCGCTGTAGCTGTCGCCCGAGCCGAACAGCAGGCGATGGTCCGCGCTCAAGCGGAAGTAGTCGAGGACGAAGTTGGTGTCCGACGCCGCGGGCCGGCCGCGCATCAGCGCATCGGCGCGGTCCTTGCCCATGGGCTCGGTGGCGATCATGTAGGTGCCCACGGGCATGATGCGCGACGACACCTCGGGCGCCACGTCGTCGCCGTATTCGGCCAGGTACACGTTGCCCGCCAGCACCACGAAGCTGCACCGCACCTCGCCTTGCGCGGTCTTGACCACGGGCCGGGGCCCGCGCTCGATCACCTGCGCCGCCGAGTTCTCGTGCAGCTGCGCGCCCGCCGCGCGCGCCGCACCCGCCAGGCCGAGCGAATATTTCAGCGGATGCAGGTGGCCCGAGCGCGCATCGAAGGTGCCGGCGTGGAAACGTTCACTGGCCACGCACTCTGCAACTTCCCTCGGGCCCAGCCATTGGAGCGGGTAGCCGTGCACGCGCTGCACATGGTCCATCCATGCGCGGAGCGCACGCGACTTCGATGGCTTGACCGACAGGTTGAGATAGCCGGGCTGCCAGTCGCAGTCGATCGCGTAGCTCGCGATCCGCTCCTGCATCAGCTCGAGCCCTTCGACCGAGATGTTCCAGGCCCGGCGCACGTCCTCGGGCGAGAACTGGTCTTCGATGGCTTCTTCGCCATCCGAGCCGAAGCCCACGATCACCTGGCCGCCGTTGCGCCCCGATGCGCCCCAGCCGACGCGCTGCGCCTCCAGCAGCACCACGGCAAAGCCGCGCAGCGCAAGCTCGAGCGCCGCCGACAAGCCCGCCAGCCCGCCGCCCACCACGCAGACGTCGGCCGTGGCAATGCCTTCGAGCGGACGCGCGGCCTCGAACCGCACGGCCCGCTCGACGCTGGCTTCGTAGTATGAATTCTCGACGACGCCGAGTTCCTTGCGCAGCAGCAATCACGTCACCCGGAAGTTGAGAAACTGCCAAGGGTCGTCCTTGTCGGTCTCTTCCTTGAACAGCGGGCTGCGATCCTTGAGCGGCGTCCAGTCGCCATACACGCCCACCACTTCGCCGAGGTAGGGCAGGGCCGCCTCCAGCACCACGCGGTGGTCCAGGTCGTCGGGTTCCACCAGGCCGGCATCCGGGTTGCGCAGGGCCCACAGCATCCCGCCCAGGATGCCGGCCACCACCTGCAGGCTGGTGGCGCTGTTGGCGGGCGCGAGTTCGCGTGCCTGTTCGATGGTGAGCCGCGAGCCATACCAGTAGACGCCCCTGGGGTTCCCCATCAGCAGCACGCCCAGTTCGTCCATGCCGTGGACGATCTCGTCGCGCACGATGCGCTGGCGGTGCTGCAGCTGCCAGTTCTTGCCCGCCACTTCATGCAGCGAGAGCACGGCGTCGTCGCAGGGGTGGTAGGCGTAGTGAACGGTGGGACGGTACACCACCTCGCCGTCCTTGCGCAACGTGAGGTGGTCGGCAATGGAGATCGATTCGGCATGCGTGACCAGGAAGCCGTGGTACGGGCCCTCGAGCGGCGTCCAGCTGCGCACCCGCGTGCCGATGCCGGGACGCGCAAGGTAGATGGCGGCATCGCTGCCGAAGCCATGGCGCGCCGCATCGGCCGGCCAGTGCCGCTCGTGCGTGCCCCATCCGAGTTCGGCCGGCTGCAGCCCTTCGTCGACGAAGCCATCGACCGACCAGGTGTTGACGAACTCGTTGCGCTCCTTGCGCTGGCGCGCGACCTGGGTGTCGCGCTCGGCGATGTGGATCACCTTGATTTCGAGCTTCTGCGCCAGCGCGGCCCATTCCTCGTAGCCCACCGGCATCGATTCGAGTTCGGCGTGGGTGTCTTCCGCGATGTTCAGCAGCGCCTGCTTGAGAAGCGCCGAAACCACGCCAGGGTTGGCGCCCTGCGTGATCACGGCCGTGGGCCCGCCACGCTTGTCGAGCCGCCAAGCCAGCACTTCCTCGCGCAGGCTGTAGTTCGAACGGCGCGAAGGCGGGAGTCCGGGGTCGTCGTAGCGGCCGCGCCAGGGCTCGTTGCAGGTGTCGAGGTAGAACGCCCCGCGTTCGCGGCACAGCTTGATGAGCGCGAGGCTGGAAACATCGACCGAGAGGTTGACCAGGAAGTCGCCCTTGCGGACCAGCGGCTCCAGCACGGCGGCAAAATTGCCTTCTTCCAGCCGCGCGGGAATGACTTCGACGCCCATTTTCTTCGCGAGGCCGGTGCGGTCCTCGCCGGGTTTCACGATCTTGATGTCCGAGGCCTCGAGGCCGAAATGGCGCAACAGCAGGGGCAGCAGCGCCTGCCCGATGGACCCGAAGCCGATCATCGTCAGCTTGCCCCCGAAGCGCGCGAGCAGTTCGTTCTTCTTGGTCATTGCATACCCCCTGGATGCCGCTTTCGTTGGCCCCAATCTGTCCCCCGCGCAAGGGCGGATGCGTCAGCTTGCCTTTGCCGATGGTGTAGGAGGACTCCATCGGCGGATTTCACCGGGCTCATGGTAGAAACCGGCCACCTTGCGCACGTTGCGCATCGCGTCGAACCGATGTCAGAAAACCTCACCCTCCGAATTTCCACTGCCGCAACCGGATTGCGCCGTGCCGTGGCGCTGTGGCTGCTGTTTGCGCTGGGCATGCTGTTGCTCGGCGGCTGCGCCGGCCTGCCGGCGGGCGTGGAGCGCAAGCCGTCAATGGCCATCACGGACGGCGCCGACACGCTGCTCGGGCGCATGGTCGCCGCGGCATCGCCGCCGGGGCAGGACCTGAGCGGCTTTCGCCTGCTGCCGATGCCGCAGTATTCGCTGCATGCCCGCGTCGAGCTTGCGCGCCGCGCCCAGCGTTCCATCGACCTGCAGTACTACCTGGTGCAGAACGACGAGACCGGGCGCTACCTGCTGCGCGAACTGCGCAATGCGGCAGAGCGCGGGGTGCGCGTGCGCTTGCTGGTGGACGATCTCTACACCGCGGGCGCCGACACGCTGTTCGCGGGCCTGGCGGCGCATCCGAACGTCGAGGTGCGGATGTTCAATCCGTTTCCGGCGGGGCGCGACCGGCTGGGAACGCGCTGGACCGCCTCGCTGTTCGACTTCGACCGCGTGCACCGCCGCATGCACAACAAGCTGTTCGTGGTGGACAACACGATGGCCGTGATGGGCGGGCGCAACATCGCCAACGAATACTTCCTGCGCGACGGCGGCTCCAACTTCATCGACATCGACACGCTGGTGGCCGGCACCGTGGTGCCGAGGCTCTCTTCGCTGTTCGACATGTACTGGAACAGCCCTTACGTGTATCCGGTCGAATCGCTGGTGTCGATGCGCGGCGCCACGCCCGAGCAGCTGCGCGCGCGCTTCGAGCAGCTGACCGGCGGGCCGGACACGCTGCATCCCGAGCCCATCGTGTCCACCGACCTGCTGGGCAACAACGCGCTGGCCAAGGACCTGGACGAAGGCGTGCTGTCGCTGGCCTGGGCACGCGCCGAGGCATACGCCGATGCGCCCGCCAAGGCGCTGGGCCCCACGGACGAAGCCCGCGGCCTGCCGGCCGACGAGTCGACCGACAGCGTGCTCTACAACGTGCGGCGCTACATACGCGGCGCGCAGCACGAGGTCCTGCAGACCACGCCCTACCTGATCCCGGGACGCGGCGGCATGGAATCGATCCGCACCGTGCGGCAGAAGGGCGTGGGCTACACCATCGTCACCAACTCGCTCGCGGCCACGGACGAATCGCTGGTGCACATCGGCTATCGCCGCTACCGGCCCGAGATGCTGCGCCTGGGTGTCGAACTCTACGAGCTCAGCCCCAAGCGCGTGGAGGAAACCCGGCGCTTCGGCATGTACGGCTCGGCCAGCGGCCGGCTGCACGGCAAGTCGGCGGTGGTCGACCGCAACATCGTCTTCATCGGGTCGATGAATTTCGATCCGCGCTCGATGCTGCACAACACCGAGATCGGCATCTTCATCTTCAGCCCGCAGATCGCGCAGCAGCTCACCAGCCTGATCGGGTTCATCCGCCTGGACGGCGCCTACCAGCTGCAGCTGGGGCCGCGCGGCGGCATCGAGTGGGTGAGTCCCGCGTCGGGGGACGGCGCCGACACCATCCTGCACGTGGAACCGGAAACCGATTTCTGGGCGCGCTGGAAGCTGGAGCTGTTCGCCCCGCTGGTGCCGGAGAGCCTGCTCTGAGGCGCGCTGCGCGCTAGTGCTGCAGGCGCCCGCTGAGGTAGGGCTCGGGATCGACGGCGGTGCCGTTCTTGCGGATCTCGAAGTGCACCTTCACGCGGTCGGTGTCGCTCTTGCCCATCTCGGCGATCTTCTGGCCCTGCCGCACGACCGCGTTCTCCTTCACGAGGATGGTCTGCGCATGCGCGTAGGCGGTCAGGAAGGTCTCGTTGTGCTTGATGATGACCATGTTGCCGTAGCTGCGCAGCTCGCCGCCCACGTACACCACGCGGCCGTCGGCCGAGGCGACGATCGGGTCGCCCGCATTGCCCGCGATATCGAGGCCCTTGTTGCGCACGCCGTCGAACCGGGCAATGGTGGTGCCGGCCGCGGGGCGGATGAACATGGCCTGCGGCTGCTGGACCGGCGGCGGTATGTTCACGCCGGGCCGCGGGGGCGGCAGCGGGGTGGTGCAGGCGGCCAGGCCGGCCGCCAGGAGAACGGCGGCGCCGGTACGGAAAGCGAATTGTTGAAGGTGCATGGCTCTGTTGGAACGATTTCGTTGCGGAGGGTTCCTTGGGGTCGGCGCGCCTTGCGAGCCACCGCGGCGCATGCTAGCAAACTCGCGAAAGCTGCCCGCCGGGGGCAGCTACTTGAGCGGAATAGGGGTACCCCGGTCGATGGGCACCGCCGTGACGCTGTTCTTGGGCGAACCGTCGATCAGCAGGTCGGAATAGGTGAGGTAGACCAGCGTGTTGCGCTTGGCATCGACCATGCGCACCACGCGCAGGCGCTTGAAGAGGATCGACAGCCGTTCGGTGTAGACCTCCTCGCGCCTGGGCAGCGGCTGCGTGACGCTCACCGGGCCGACCTGGCGGCAGGCGATGGAGGCCTCCGACTTGTCCTCGGCCACGCCGAAAGCGCCGGCCAGCCCGCCGGTCTTGGCGCGCGAGACATAGCAGGTCACGCCATTGACCTTGGGATCGTCGTAGGCCTCGACCACGATCTTGTGGTCGGGGCCGATGAGCTTGAACGCGGTGTCCACGTCGCCCACCACTTCGGCGTGCGCCGCCGCGGCCAGGGCAAGGCCGCAGCCGAGGGCGCCAAGGCGCAGCAGGGCGGTGGTGCGGAAAGGGGTGCGCAGTGCCTGGTCCATGGGTTTCAAACAATGCTGAGTTCGTGCACCCGGTCGAAGCTGCCGCGCCGCCGGTCTTCGAAGAAGTGCTCCAGCGCCTCGCGCACGGTGCGAAAGGCGATCTCTTCCCACGGAATTTCTTCCTCGGTGAAAAGCCGGGCCTCGATGGTCTCGTGGCCGGGATCGAAACGGTCGTCGAGCAGGCGCGCGCGGTAGAACAGGTGCACCTGGCCCACGCGCACCACGCTGATCACCGCGAACAGGCCCTGCATCTCGTAGTGGGCGCCGGCCTCCTCGTCG
>Ga0163161_10003245_pt1 | contig 11433 bp, 10 predicted proteins | sample S45metaG_FD_129847 | JGI IMG/M metagenome (GOLD analysis project Ga0163161, IMG submission 129847) | Switchgrass rhizosphere microbial communities from Kellogg Biological Station, Michigan, USA - S4-5 metaG | ecosystem: Host-associated > Plants > Roots > Rhizosphere > Soil | place: USA... | reverse complement strand
CGAACCTTGGCGATTGGTGGATTTTGGAGCAGAGACCGTTGTGAATAAACCCGATCCGATAGCTATCGGATGTAGCGAACACGAAGTGAAACGGAGTAAAGCGAAAAGCGGGACTGAAAGCCGTCAGGAATTACTGCATGCCCATTTCCATATCATGGAATAAATCTGTTTTTTTAGAGAGCACAGCGGGTAGCTAGGCCGTAAAGCCATTTCGGGATCCATCTTGCGGGAAAGATGCTGACCACGAAGGAGCTATTAGACCATTAAAAAATATAGAAATGGCTAATAAAATAAATTTAGCATGACGATCGTCTTAAGAATATAAACTTTATCACAGACATACGATTCGTGGAGGCACGAACCATGGCGGCAGAACAAAAAAACGCCCCGAATTTCTTCGAGGCGTTTCATGTATTTAATATTGATTTACTATACCTTTCTTACTCTTCCTGAACCCACAATGGTTTTATCAACGGTAGGATCGCCAGAATAATTTACGCTTCCCGATCCGCTGATTACTGCTCTGATGCTTTCGCTTACAGCGATATTTACAGTTCCTGAACCACTAATGGTGCTGTTTAACGTTTTGGTTGAAAAAGATTTCCCGCTAAAAGTACCTGAACTGCTGATCACCACCTTTGCATGGTCTGCACCACCTGTAATGTTTATTGCACCTGATCCGCTGATTACACCGCTGTAGTTGTCTACATCTGCTGTTGCTTTAATACTTCCCGATCCGCTTAGGGTCGTGGTTAGGCTTCCTGTGCTGATTTTTCCATTTACAGTTAAACTTCCTTCGCCACTTACCGTCAAACTCGCCAACTCTTTTGCAGTTACGTAAGCGGTAATTTTTTTGCCTTCGTATTTTCTAGTCCAGCTTGTAATGCTGGTTTGCGGACGAATGATCAATACATTGCCCTTTACCTCGGTAACAATTGAAGCGATAGCCTCTGCATCGCCTTCTAAACGGCAGCTTTCGGTATTGCCTAAAGTTACGATGATGTTGATTGGACCCGCCCCGGCAACACCGTTAAAGTTTTTAACCTCGCGGTCGTCGCTTTTATTGCTTAATACACTGATGGTTGCACCGTTTTTTGCAGTTGCCTTAATGCCAGCGGTTAGTGTTAATGATGCCAATAATATTGCAAATACTTTTTTCATGATTATAGATTTTATTTTTTAGATGAATAATGGTCTTTTTCTAATAAGACGGTTGTTTTGCCGAAAAGTTGCACAAAGTGAAAATTTATCCTTCGACTCCGCTGTTACCAATATTACCCTTTCTTAGTGTTGATATAAAACAATGGATCGTGCTTGAAATTGTCAGCATTTATACTGGCATCAACCTTAACGGTTTTCCAATCGTTTGTCGGTTTGATTAAGGTATAAGCACCCGTTTTTAATGTTACGCGTACAGGCATATCGAAACCCTTAACATCGGTTAACCAGCGGTAAGATAAAATGCTCTTATCGATTTTATATTCTAAAACAGGAATCTTGGTATAGCGTAAATACTGATCGAAAATCTTATCCAATTTTAAACCGCTCTGTTTCGCCATATAATTTTCGATCTGAGCGGTAGTTACGGTTTGGTGGTAAAATGTTTTGCTTAATCCACGGAGGATCTGCCTGAATTTTTCATCGTTATTGATCAGCTGGCGGATGGTGCTGATCAGGTTTGCACCTTTTGGATACATATCACCTGAACCTTCTTTATTCACGCCGTAAGGACCAATTACCGGGATATCATTACTGATGATTTTCTGGAGTCCGATTACATATTCATCTGCCGCCGCTTTGTTTTCGGTACATTCTGTAAATAATACTTCGGAATAGTTGGTAAAACCTTCATGGATCCACATATCGCCAATATCTTTTGCGGTAATGTTGTTGCCAAACCATTCGTGGCCGCTTTCGTGGATGGTGATGAAATCCCATTTTAAACCATGGCCTGTTCCGCTTAAATCTCTGCCTAAGTAGCCTGCTTTAAACTGGTTGCCATAAGCTACGGCACTTTGGTGCTCCATGCCTAAATGGGGTGCCTCAACCAGTTTGTAGCCATCATTGTACCATGGATAAGGGCCAAACCAGTATTCGAAACATTTTAGCATGGGTTTAACATCAGCGTCCCAATGCGGACGCGCTTTTGCACTATCAGTTTGTAAAGCCCAGTAATCGATGCTTAGTTTACCGTTTTCGCCATCGTAACTATCTTGCCAGTGTGCGTACTTGCCAATGTAAAAGGTTACATCGTAATTGTTGATGGGGTTGCCCACAAACCAGTTGTACTGTTTGTAGCCATCGGGTTTATCGACCGTGTTTCTCAACCTTCCGTTTGATATTTCCTGTAAGGTGTTCGGTACAGTAATGCTGATCAACATGCTGTCTACTTCATCGCTTTGGTGATCTTTATTTGGCCACCATACGCTGGCGCCAAGTCCCTGGCAGGCTACTGAAACAAAAGGATTGCCAGCGGCATCTTTTTTAAAGATAAAACCGCCGTCCCAGGGCGGTGTTTTGGCTACTGTAGGATTGCCTGAATAATAAACGGTGAATTTATCTTTGTTACCTTTTTTTATTGCTTTAGGAAAAGTAACAAAAACAGCATTGTATTCTCGTTTAAAAGGCAAATTGGCACCTTCGTAAACCACCTTTTCCACTTTTAAGTTATCGAAAAGATCGAACTGTAGTTTGGTAAAATCCTGCGTAGCGGTAAAAGCAAATTCGTTGCTTCCGCTTACCGATTTCTGGTCGATATCGACCTTTACATCTAAGTGATAGTAGTTGATGTCGTAACAGGTACGTAAGGGAGTGAGTGTTCCCCGAAGGCTATCTGCCCGGGAGTTTACCTGGTTTTTGCCGAGTAGTTGTGCCTGTGCAACTGAAATGCTGAGGGTAGTTGCAAGGATGAGTAGTAATTTTTTCATTTGTGTATGGGTTGACCAATTTCCGGTTCGTGGAGACACGAACCGGGGCGTGGTATTTTTTATAAACCGTTAAAAACGATTGGCCGTTTACACAGGTGTTAGAAACGCGTGTGCGCGGCGATTGGTGTTATTTTATCACGTCAACTTCGATAAAGCTATCGTTAAATACCGTTTGGGTAGCTTTAATGTAATCTGCTTCTGTTGCTTTATAAGGGTTGTCTACAAATTTTTGTGGGTTACGCGCAAATAAAGGAAATGCGGTACTTTGTACCTGGATCATGATCCGGTGTCCTTTTTTAAAGGTGTGCAATACATCCTGCAATTGAAAATTCACATCGGTTTTTTGATTGGCCACCAAAGCCTCAGGTTTTTCAAAACTGTTTCGGAAACGGGCGGGCATCACTTCCGAACGTACCATTTGCCAGTAATTGCTTAAGGTAATGTTCTTATTTGGCATGTAAGGATTGTTGGGTTCATCTGCAGGGTAAACGTCGATCAGTTTAACGATAAAATCGGCATCGGTACCTGTGGTGGCAATTTTAAGGTGCGACATGATTTCACCACCCAAAGTAATATCATTATCCAGTACCTCGGTTTGGTATACCAATACATCTGGTCTTCTGCCCGCAAAGCGTTGGTCTTCGCTCATGTAGTTGTGTGGCGTAAAACCCAATGTGGTGGTTAAATCTTCAGTATAAGGAACGGGTTTTAGCGGATCGCTGATGTAATTTACGGAACCCGCAGCAGCAGGAGCCGTCATGCTCAGTTTACCGTCGGCACTTAGATATAGTTTTTGTTTGCTTGCTTTTTCTGTCGGCCATTTGGTAAATGTTTCCCATTCTTTTTTGCCCGTATCGAACATATAAGCTTCTGGAAGGCCTGAGTTTTTATCTCCATTGCCTTTTAAGAAATGGTTAAAGAATTTCGATTCGATTTCTTTTTGGTAGAAGGTAGCGATGCTATCACCAAAATATACATTGCTATGCATGGTGTGCCCGGTTTCACGGCTCCATCTGCCATGCCCAAAGGGTCCCATTACAATCGTATTGTACGCATTAGGGTTTTTCTTTTCGATGGTTTTGTAAATATTCAAAGGACCTGATAAATCTTCGGCATCGTACCAGCCGCCAACCAACATCACCGCTGGTTTAACGGTATTGTAATGTTTTAACAGACCACGTTTTTGCCAAAACTCATCATAGTTAGGATGGTTAACAGTTTCCTGCCAGAAGAAGTTATCCTTATAATATTTATCGGCATTGGTTAGTGGGCCAAGATCTAAAGCGAACTGATAACCATCTTTTGTTTTTGGCAAAATCATCTGGTTATTGTACCAGGGTTTTGAAGTGGTATCGGTTTTCTGTACACCAAATACCGGGAAGGTGAAGAAGTAACTCTGTAAGAAGGATCCATTGTGGTGGAAATCATCAAAAAAGAAATCGGAAATCGGTGCTTGCGGCGATGATGCTTTTAAGGCAGGGTGGTTGCTTAGAATTCCTGCTGCGGTATAAAAGCCAGGATAAGAAATGCCCCACTGACCAACTTTACCATTATTATTGGCTACGTTTTTAACCAGCCAATCAATGGTATCGTAAGTGTCTGATCCTTCATCAACATCTTTTTTGCCTTTTTTGTTGTCGATAACCGGGGTCATGTTGGTCCAGGTACCCTCGCTTTTCCAGCGGCCGCGAACATCCTGATAAACGACAATATAACCTTCTTTCATCATCAGTTCTGAAGGGCCTAAACGCGCAGGGAATTTATCTTCGCCATAAGGGGCAACGCTATAACAGGTGCGCTGCATAATCATCGGGTATTTTTTATCCTTTGCCGCATCTTTAGGCGTGTAAATGGCCGTGAAAAGTTTAGTACCATCGCGCATGGGGATGTACACTTCTTTTTTGGTATAGTTGGCTTTTGGATATCCTGCATCGCCCTGCGCAAAGGCAGAAGAGGCTGAAAGCAGGATAATGAGGAGTTTTAAGTATTTCATTTTTAAGAATAATAAGTTAAGAATTTTGGTACTGTTCCGGTTCGTGGGGACACGAACCGGGGCAATGGTATGTTCGGTTTGTTCATCGTTAAAAACGATTTGTAATTAACGCACGCGCGCAGTTTTATTTCAACACTGAAACAGTTATATAAGAGCTGTTATGTACGTCGTGATAAATTTTGTGTGTAGCTTTCTGGAAATCCTGTGGTTCTGCCTGATAAATATCCATAAATTTCTGTGGGTTGCGATCGGCTAAAGGGAACCAGGAATTTTGGATCTGGATCATGATTTTATGCCCTTTTTTGAAAGTATGTGCAACATCTGGCAGTGGATAATCTACCTTGGTAATTGCGCCAGGAACAAAAGCCTCAGGTTTCTCGAAACTGTTGCGGTATTTGCCACGCATAATCTCGCCACGTACCAGCATCTCGTAACCACCCATGATCAGATTTTTCGGGTTCGGTACCGGGTTTGGCGCATCTTCGGGATAAACATCGATCAGTTTAACTACATAATCGGCATCTGTTCCTGTAGTAGAAACTACAAGATTGGCTAAAACCGGGCCGGTTAAGGTAAGGTCTTCCGTTAAGGCATCGGTCTGATAAGTTTTAACATCCGGACGGCGGGCCGCAAAACGCTGATCGTCGATCATATACTCACGCGTACGTTTAGCCTGGATGCCATCCTGATAGGGAACCGGGTTATTCGGGTCGCTTACATATTCGTCCCAGCTATCGGTTCTGCCCACTTTTTCGAAAGCCAGTTTTCCGTTAGGCTGTAAATACAGGTTTCTGCTTTCTACTTCTTGTGGCGGCCATGTTTTAAATTTTTTCCATTCGTTGCTGCCCGTTACAAAAATATTTGCTTCAGCAGCATTAAAATCACCTTCACCTTTTAAATAATGTTTAAAGAAAGGCAGTTCATATTGTTGCTGGTAATCGATACTGGTGGTTTTTCCGAAAGGGATATCACCAAAATAAGAACCATCGCTGCGTACCCAACCGCCATGAAACCAGGGACCGGCCACTAGAATATTATTTGCACCTGGATTCTGCTTTTCGATGGCTTTATAAGTTGCAAAGGTTCCGTAAGCATCTTCAGCATCGAAAAAGCCGCCTACCACCATCACAGCTGGTTTTACACCGGTTAAGTGTGGCGTAATTAAACGTGCTTTCCAAAAGGTATCCAGATTTGGATGTTTAAATAAATCGTTCCAGAATTTAATACTATCTGCAAAATATTTGTCTTTCAGGTTTTTAACCGATCCGGCTTCTAAGTAGAAACGGTAATTGTCCTGAATAGGAAACCGAAAACCTTTTGGGCCTTTATCAGGCGTAATGGGTTTAGGACGGGGAACACCAAAACTGCCCATAAAACTGAAGGCATCCATTAAAAATAAAGTACCTCGGTGATGGAAATCATCACCCATAAACCAATCGGTAACCGGAGCCTGTGGTGAAACGGCTTTTAAAGCCGGGTGTGCATTTGGCAATGATGTGGTAGAATAAAAACCAGGGTACGAAATGCCGTAAATCCCGGCGTTACCATTATTGCCTTTTACATTTTTAACCAGCCAATCGATGGTATCGTAGGTGTCGGTGCTTTCATCAATGGCAGTTTTGTTCTTTTTACCAGTCACTTGCGGACGGATATCGGCAAATGTACCTTCGCTCATCCAGCGGCCGCGTACATCCTGATAAACAAAAATGAATCCTTCGCGCATCATCGCCGGGAAATTACCCAAACTGAGCTTATATTTATCTTCACCATAAGGTGCAACTGTATAAGGTGTACGGTTAATCAGAAATGGATATTTTTTGGATTGATTTTTGGGTATATAAATGGAAGTGAATAATTTAACTCCATCCCGCATGGGGATCTGGCGTTCAATTTTGGTATAGTTTTCTCTAACGTATGCCGAATCAGTTTGCTGGGCTAGTAATTCATTAGAAATAAGCAGACAAAATAGTAGACTGAAAATTCTGGTAAAGTTCATTTGTTTAGTTTTAGAAATAAAATTTAAATATAGGTGATTAACGATTGATTAAAAAAAACACGCCGTAAAAGGTTTGTTAAGATGGAAAACGGAAGAGGTAGGATGGCAGATGTACAATGGAAAATGGGTTTCGACCTTTCCCTTCTGTATCAGCGTTAAATACCAGATGTTTCATTCGTCATCACTTTATCAAAATTTAGTTAAATACTGTTAAGGGATAATCTTTTAAGGATTTTCACCGTCATATAGATAATCGAATTAAACACAATAAAATGAATAGGTTATTAAATAAAGCATGGGTTGTTTTCGCTGCAGCAGCGATGATTGCAACCTTAAGTATCGAAAGCGTTTCTGCACAAAGACCAAGCAGGGGCGGAGGTTCATCCGGAGGGGGCAGATCAGGTTCTATAGGCCCATCGAGAGGTGGAGGTTCTATTTCCAGACAACCTTCTATGCAGGCACCAAGCAGAGGCAGCTATTCGCCAGGCAATGGTGGCCGGGGCTCAAGGCCAAATTACAGTTATAACAGACCGGGTAGCCATCCAGTTGTAGGTTATCGCCCGGGATATGGCAGACCAGGTTATGGTAGACCAGGTTACGGTTACCGTCCGGGGTATGGTAGACCTTATTACAGGCCATACTACAGTTATTACAATTTTTACAGACCGTTTTTAGGTTTCAGGATTGGCGTATTGCCTTATGGATATTATCCTTTTTACTATGGTGCCAATCAGTTTTATTATTCCGGAGGTTTATTCTATCAACAAAATGACAGTCAGTATGAAGTGGTAACCCCACCAGTAGGTGCTGAGGTTCCAAACTTGCCATCGGATGCAAATCAGGTTACCATTAATGGTGTTGATTATTACGAATATAAAGGTGTTTATTATACACAAAAAGAAAATGCCGATGGTAAAACCATATATGTGGTGGCCGGAAAAGACGGGGTTTTAAATACAACTGATGGTCCGGTTGATACGCATAATATAGGTGATATTATTGACCAGTTACCAGAGGGATGTAGAGAAGTAACCATTAAAAATGAAAAGTACTTTGTTTCACCTGATGATGTGTACTATGAAGAAATAGTAGACGGAACAAATGTTACTTACCGTGTGATTGGTAAGTTGTTTTAGCAATACGTCATACTGAACTTGTCTCAGTATCTATTTTTGCAAAGAAGCGCAGTCGGATGTTCCCATCCGACTGTTTTTGTTTTGTGTCTTCATCTGTGGCCGAATTTTTTAGCCACGGATACACGGATTGACACGGAGATATTTTTGTAGTCAGTACCTTATCCAGGATATGATTATTCCGTGCTCATCTGAGCCTCCGTGGCAAAAACTATAAATTGTTGCATCAAAAAAACATATTTTTGCAACCTAAACATTTCGATTTGAAACCTATACGCCAATTCTTCTTTGTTTATGCTCTTTTTGCTATTTTACTCTCCTCCTGCTCGGTAACAAAATATGCTGCGGTTAAGCAAGTAGAAACCAATATTTCGTCGGTTAAATTTCTCCACGAATACATCATGCCCTTGAACCCAACTTTCCAGAATACAGTTGTTGGTGGTTTATCAGGGATTGATTATGATGTAAAGCAAAATCAATATTATCTCATCAGTGATGATCCATCGCAGTTTAGTCCGGCCAGGATTTATTCTGCACAGATTGATATTAAAGAAAATAAAATTGATACCGTTCGCATCACTGGAGTTACTTATATGCTGCAGGAAAATGGGAAGCCATATCCTAAATACGGTACCGATAAAAGCGTCAAACCAGATGGCGAATCGGTACGTTATAACCCATTAAACCAACAGTTAATCTGGAGCAGTGAAGGTGAAAGGCTGTTTAAAAACGGAGATACTACAATTGTTCAACCCAGTTTGACTTTTATTTCTACCGAGGGGAAATTCCTGGATACCATTCCACTGCCCAAAGGCTTTCATTTTACCAAAGCGGAGAACGGCCCGCGAAAGAATGCCTTGTTCGAAGGTTTAACTTACGCCGATAATTATAAAACATTATACGCCAGTTTAGAAGAGCCCTTGTATCAGGATGGGCCACAGTCTTCTTTTGGTTACGGCAAAGCCTTAACCCGCATCTTGAAATTCGATGTGGCAACTAAAAGGAATGTTGCCCAATACGCCTATAATCTCGATGCCTTGCCTGTTAAGCCTACCGTCGAAAATGACTGGAATGTGAATGGCATTTCCGAGATACTAGCGGTTAATAATCATACCCTGCTGGTGATGGAAAGGGCCTGGGCGAAAGGACATGATGATCATACCTTTTTAAAACTGTATCTGGCGGATCTGAATGGCGCGGAAAATGAAATCGACAATACATCCTTTGTACAAAATCCACCAAAGCCCTTAACGAAGAAGTTGCTTTTCGATTTTGATACTTTAAACAGGCATATCGATAATTTTGAAGGGGTAACCTTCGGTCCAAAATTACCCAACGGACATCAATCTTTAATTTTTTGTGTAGATAATAATTTCGGAAAAACGCAGGTACAGCAGTTTTTTCTTTTTGAGGTTATTCCCTAATCCAGTTCCAATTTAAAATAGATAATGAGTAAAATAAAAGCGTTGCTTTTCGATTTAGATGGTACATTAATTGATTCGGAAAAGTTTCATTTCGACTGTTGGAATACCTTTTTATGCGATTATGGAGTTGCGATCGATTTTAAAGACTGGCTAAGCAATTACGCCGGAATCCCTTTACCTAAAAATGCAAAGACCATTATCAATCGATATCATATTGATGAAGAATTGGATGGTTTTATCAATAGGAGGGAAAAGATCACTTTTGATGGTTTCAGGTCAACTGATATCGCTTTAATGCCATATGCATTAGAATTTATCCGGTTTGCTTATGAAAAAGGACTTACACTTGCTGTGGTTACGGCCAGTCCTAAAGTTGATGTAGAAGCTGTTTTTGAGCGGAACGGCCTGGCCAAATATTTTAGTCTGTTTATTACCCGTACAGATGTAAGTAACTCTAAGCCGCATCCTGAAAGTTACAATCTTTGTGTGGAACGCCTGGGGTTAGAAAAGGATGAATGTATTGTGTTTGAAGATACCTTAAACGGTGTTAAATCGGCCCTGGCTGCAGGTATTACCTGTTACGCCATTCAGAATAATGTGCGCGCGCACCAAAAACTGAAGATCGCCGATGAGCTGTTCCTCAGTTTTGCAAACGCTAAAACCTTTATGCTGGAAAAAGGATTGATTTAATATGAATATGACCGCTCAGGAAATCTTAAGCCATGTTGGGCAATTCTCCGATAACGAGGTGCTTCTTTTTGAAGAGCATATTGTTCACCGGTCGTTCCATAAAAATGAGGCGCTTTTGCATGTGGGTGAGATTTGCAAATCTGTCTATTTTATTTTATCAGGATCTTTTTATCAATTTCATTCCGATGGGTTAACTGAAACCATTATCGACCTGCATCTGCCAGAAGAGTGGATGTTTAACCATCCCAGCCTGATCAATCAGGCGCCATCCGATACCACGATCAAAGCATTTGAGCAATCGGAAGTGCTGGAATTGAGTTTAATGAACCTGCACAGTCTGATTGCCAGCTCGCAAGCCTTTTTGCGCCTGGCCAGCATTTTCGACCAGACCAGCCACAGGACTTATCTGTTTGACAATGCCCTAAGTCCGATCCAAAAATACAATTACATCAAAAAGGCCAAACCGCCTATCGTGCAGGTTTTTCCGGTTAAAATGATTGCCTCATATCTTAAAATTACTGCGGAAACGTTGAGCAGGGTGAGGGCAAAACACTAAATTTCCTGATCTCGATCAAGCGCTGCTTTTCAAAAAAATATCCATTTTTGAAATAAAAACATATGCTTACAGAAATTAACCCGAAACTTCCGATGCGTGATAAAAGAATCACCAGAGACTTTTATGTCAATCAATTAGGCTTTCAAGATATTGGGACTGCCGACTTTAAGGATTACCTGATGGTACAAAAAGACCAGGTTCAAATTCACTTTTTCTTATTCGAAGCACTCGATCCCAAAGAAAACTACGGTCAGGTTTATATCCGTACCAATGATATTGAGGCACTTTATAAAACAATGTCGGGTGTTAAAGACGGAATTCATCCTAACGGGCACCTGCAGACAAAACCTTGGGGACAAAAGGAATTTGCCATGCTCGACCCGGACAGTAATTTATTAACCTTCGGACAGGGAGTTTAGGTTGGTTCATTGGTCATTAGTAACTGCAAATTGCCAATTGTCTATTTGTCGCTAGTTTATTGATCCATTAGACATTGATTATTGGTCATTGATTTATTGAACATTCCGATTTAAATATTGGTCTGTTGGAATTTATTTAGGAATCTGGAAATGAACGTGCAGTAATTCCTGGCGGCTTTCAGTCCCGCTTTTCGCTTTACTCCGTTTCACTTCGTGTTCGCTACATCCGATAGCTATCGGATCGGGTTTATTCACAACGGTCTCTGCTCCAAAATCCACCAATCGCCAAGGTTCG
>Ga0163161_10003244_pt1 | contig 11434 bp, 14 predicted proteins | sample S45metaG_FD_129847 | JGI IMG/M metagenome (GOLD analysis project Ga0163161, IMG submission 129847) | Switchgrass rhizosphere microbial communities from Kellogg Biological Station, Michigan, USA - S4-5 metaG | ecosystem: Host-associated > Plants > Roots > Rhizosphere > Soil | place: USA... | reverse complement strand
TGCCCGGTGAGCATGGTCGAGACGCCGATGTAGCGCGCCTTGCCGGAACGCACGATGTCGTTCATCGCGCTCATGGTTTCTTCGACCGGGGTGTTCACATCGAAGTAATGCAGCATGAACACATCGACGTAGTCCATGTTCAGGCGCTTCAGCGAGGCGTCGATGCTGTCCATGATGTGCTTGCGCGAATGGCCGCTGGCGTTGATCCCGTTGCGGGTGCCGTAACCGACTTTGGTGGTGATCACCAGGTCTTCACGACGGGCCAGGCGCTTGACGATGCGCCCTACCACTTCTTCGCCGACACCGGCGGAATAGAAGTCCGCCAGATCGATGAAGTTGACGCCGTTGTCCAGCGCGTGCGCAACGATCGGCTCGCTTTTCTTCTCATCGAAGATCCACGGCTTCCAGTCCGGGGTGCCCATGTTCATGGTGCCCAGGCACAGGCGGGAGACTTGCAGGCCGGAGTTGCCCAAACGAATGTATTGCATGGCGCGGACCTCAGGCTTTTGGCGTGTAGAAAGGGTTGCTGATGTGATTGACCACATCGGCCAGTTGCGCGGTTTCCGGCTTGCCGGTCAGCGCGGCACGAATTGCCGTGCGGCAGGCGTTGTAGTTGTTCAGGTAGACCGCATCGAGGTCATCGCAGGCCGGATTGACCCAGTTGGCGGTGACGATGGCCCATTCGTCTTCGGCTTCCGGCGGCAAGGTGCCGTCCAGCAGCGCTTCGAGTACAGCCTTGGCGATACCGGCCTGGGACGCGCCCCAGGTGGCGTTGCCGTGCAGGTCGCTGCTGATCGCCGCTTTGTTGACGTAAAGGGTCATCGGCTTGACCGGAATGTTCGGCTGGGCGATCACCATGAACGGGCAGTGACCCTGGCTTGGCGATGCCAGGCTGTTGGCAAACGCCTGGCCGGCCGGGCCGTTACGCGGGCCAATCAGAATGTTGATGTGCGCGGCGTTCACGCCCGGGCCTTCGAAACCTTCACCGATGTACAAGTCGAGATCTTTCATGAGTCGTTACTCTTCAGGGAGTTTGGGTTGATCAGAAGCGCACGCAGGCAGCGGGCCTGGCGTGGCGAATGTCGGGGTTCGAAGAGCGCAGCAGGTCGCTGGCGAAGACGCGGCAGTGATGATGAGTCATGGTTGCAAACGCTCTTTTTTGTTGTTGATGAGCTGGTTTGCGATTTTTTAACACTGGGGGTTGGCGGGGCTGTAACCATTAAAAGTCATGAGGGCATGAGTTCAAGTCATACCCTGTAAAACCTGTGGGAGCGAGTTTGCTCCCCACAGGGATCAGGAAGGATTGAACTACTGCGACATGGCGTCTTTTTTCATGGCGTCTTTGCTCATGCTGTCCTTGGACATTGCATCTTTGGACATGCTGTCTTTCTTCATCGTGTCCTTGGACATGGAATCCTTTTTCATCGTAGCGTCTTTTTTCATGGTGTCTTTGGACATGGCATCCTTGGACATCGAGTCCTTGCTCATACTGCCGCTGCTCGTGGTATCGGCAGCAAAAACACTGGCGGCACCCAGTGCGATGCACATGGACAGTACGGCGGTGGCTAACTTTTTCATGATCAAACTCCTTGAAGCACAGGTTGCGAATGAACGCAGCGTGGGCTGCGTGATGAATGTGTCTGTCAGCTGCCACCGAACCAGTTGTAACCCTGGTCTTCCCAGTAGCCACCGCTGTAGGTATTGCTGACGAAAATTGCCTGAATGTGTTTGGGGTTTTTGTATCCCAGCTTGGTGGGCATGCGCAGCTTCATGGGGAAGCCGTACTGCCGAGGCAGCACCGCGCCGTCATAGGTCAGTGTCAGCAAGGTTTGCGCATGCAGCGCGGTGGCCATGTCGATGCTGGTGTAGTAATCGTCTGCACATTTGAATCCGACGTACCTGGCATCGGTATCTGCGCCGACGCGCTTCAGGAAGTCGCTGAACCGTATGCCTCCCCAACGTCCGATGGCGCTCCAGCCTTCAACGCATATATGCCGGGTGATCTGTTCGGTCTGCGCCATGGCGCGCAATTCTTCGAGCCGCCAACTGTGTTTGTCCGCAACCATGCCGGTTACTTCCAACCGGTAGCTCTCTTCCTCCACCGTCGGTGCTTCGTCAATGCTGTAGAAGGCATTGAAGGGAAACGGCCGTGTGATCATGGATTCCGGGTAGGTCGGCGCCATGGCGTCGGGACTGAACAACCAGCCTTGTACCCTATCGTTGAAGCGGGACATGGAGGACAGCGCGGTGTCGACGCTTTCGTTGTCGGTCAGGTTGCAGCCGGACAACATCGCCACCCCGCCGAGGGTCAGGCCGCGCAGCAGGAACGCACGGCGCGAGCGGTCGGTGATCTGCGGGGCGAGTATTTTTCGGGCGTCTGTCAGGATCGATGACTCGTCCAGCCCGGAACTTTCGATGCGCTTTTTCATACCTGCTCCTTGCGACCGACGATCATCGCCCACAACGTTTTTGGAACCAGTGCGACCATCACCAGATGCACCGCAACGAAAGCAACCAACAGCGACATTGCGAAGAAATGCACCCGTCGCGCGCCTTCGTAGCCCGCCAGCATTTCACGCAACAGCGGGAACTGGACGGACTTCCAAAGCACCAGCCCGGAGACCACCAACAGCGTGATGTCGACCATCACGAACAGGTATGCCACCCGTTGCACCTGGTTGTAATGACTCAGGTCGGCATGGCTCAACCGCCCTCTCAATGCGGCCCACAGGTCATGCAGGACACCTTTGGGCGACACGGGTAGAAAACGGCGTTTCAAACGACCGCTGAACAGGTTGATAGCAAGATAAATCAGGCCATTGATGGCCAGAAACCACATCGCCGCGAAGTGCCATTGCAGTGCACCGCCGAGCCAGCCTCCCAGCGTGATTGATTTGGGAAAGCTGAAGTCATAAATCGGCGAGGCGTTATAGATACGCCAACCGCTAGTGACCATGACCAGCACGGCCAGGGCGTTCAGCCAATGGGTCAGCCGTAACCAGCGAGGATGGCTATTGGCAGTGGGTGAAGCAGATAGCTGCGACATGTCCGGCTCCCTGCAGTTGATCGTTGGAGCCGAGTATGGGAGCCGATAGATCGCCAAATCCTCACGTAAAGTTAAATTAAACGTGATAACCCCCCGACGCGTTGCAACACGCCTTGCACTGTAATTGTGGTTAAAATGCCGCCCCCTCAAATTGCCGACCCCGCCCGATGAACTCAGACGCGCTTTCCACCTTGCATGCCCACCTGCTGACGGCCCTGGCAACGGCCCCTGCAGAAACCCGCCGGTTGTTTCACGGCCGTGGCCGCTGCTGGCCGGGGCTGGAGCAGTTGACCGTCGACTGGCTGCAGGGCGTGGTGCTGGTCGCGCTGTTCAAAGAGCCGGAAGCGTCGCAGTTGGAAGATTTGAAACGACTGCTGATGCAGATCACGCAGTCAGCCGAGTGGACCCAATCCGGCGCGCATACGTTGTTGCTGCAACACCGTTATCTGCTGCAAAGCACCACCGAATGGCTGCAGGGCGAGGTGATCGATGAAATGACCATCACCGAGGGCGGCTTGCGGTATCGCGTGGACCTGGGCCGCAAACAGAACACCGGTCTGTTTCTCGATATGCGTTACGGCCGCGACTGGGTGCGGGCTAATGCCCAGGGCAAGCGTGTGTTGAACCTGTTTGCCTACACCTGCGGCTTCTCGGTCGCCGCCATCGAGGGTGGCGCCGAGCACGTGGTCAATCTGGACATGTCCAGCCCGGCCCTGAGCCGTGGGCGCGACAATCACCGACTCAACGGGCACGATGTGAGCCAGGTCAGTTTTCTCGGCCATGACTTGTTCAAGTCCTGGGGCAAGGTAATCGGCAAGGGGCCTTATGACCTGGTGATCATCGACCCGCCGTCCTTTCAGAAAGGCAGCTTTTTGCTGACCAAGGATTACCAGCGCGTGTTGCGCCGCTTGCCGGAGCTGCTCACCCCGCAGGGCATGGCGCTGGCCTGCATGAACGACCCGGCGTTCGGTTCGGACTTCCTCATCGACGGCGTCATGCGTGAAGCGCCGGGCCTGCGCTTTGAACAGCGGCTGGAGAATCCGCCGGAGTTTCCGGATGCCGATGTTGAATGTGGCTTGAAGGCGCTGGTATTCAAGCTGGGGGATTGAGCCCTGCTCTACCTGTGGGAACGGGCGAACGCTGCTTACTCCTCCAGCACCAGCAGCGGCGTGCCTTTCTTCACAATGTACGTCGCCAGCTCTGAAGCCTTGCCGCCACCCACGTTCTTCGCCACATGCGCCGTGCCTGCGGGGATGTACAGCGAGTCGCCGGCCTTGAGCGTGACCGGTGGTCGCCCTTGCAGTTGATACTCAAACGTACCGTCGATGACGTAGGCAACTTCTACCCCGGGGTGCGAATGCTTGGGCGAGACCACGCCCGCATCGAAATCGACACGCACCTGAATCACCTCACGTTCGGCGACCTCCAGGTCCTGGCGCACCAGGTCCGTCCGGTGGAGCCCTGACTGCCAGTTTTTTGCAGGCGGGGATTCATGGCCTGCCTCGGCAGCTTGCGAAAAGCTCGCGAAGGCCGCCAGTGTTACAGCGGCTAGCCCGATGCCGAGCCGGGTGTGACGGGGAGTGATACGGGACATCGCAATTCTCCAATGTTTGCCGCCAATGCGGTGAGCCCATTTGGAGGGTGCGGTGTATCTCGCTTGTGTCGCATAAGGCATGGTTTTGTATGCGAAGTTGGCTGCCTGTGCCGGGGATACCTTGCGATACAAACGTGCACCCGCGAAGACCGACCGTCCGAAGAAATGTCCGCCACCCCCTGATGGCTAAAATTGACAGGGGGATCACTTCAACGCGTCCTTACAAGCGGGAGTATCACGATGAAAATCGTATCTTCGCTGACGTGGGTGGTAGCGGTCGGGTGGCTCTGCGGGTGTTCGACGGTGCCTGACAGTCAGATCACCAACGTTCCTTTGCACGCTACGCCCGTCAATGCAGGGAATATCGCCCGGCCCATCATGATGCCCAACGGCAATGCGACCGAGTTCTGGTTTGCCGTCAGCGGTGAAACCTTCGGCAGCGCATTACCCGGTCGTTTGATGGCTTACATCTACCCCGGAAGCTGCGCCAGCCTGGGTTCAAAACCGGCCTATGACATGAACGACGGACCCAATGCGCGGTTCTATTCATCGACATCGCTGCAGTACTTCTGGAAAAGCGCGCCGGTGCCTGTCGAGACACTTCGAGCCGGGGGCTATGCCTTGGTGGTGCGTGAAAACCCGGCCGATGGTGATCAAAACATTTTCTGCGGCAATCTAAGCTGAAGCCGTTGGACTTCGATGCGTTCCCGCCTGTTGTGCGGGAACGTTTTTTTCAGCAATTGCCACATGGAGGAAACAGTCATGGCAAAAGCACTCTATCCCCTTGGCAGAACCGCTTATCTGTTGGTCGATCCTTACAACGATTTCCTCTCCGAAGGCGGCAAGGTCTATCCGCTGATCGAGCCGATCGCCGCTCAAGTCGGCCTGCTCGACAGCTTGCGCGCACTCGATCGCACCGTCCGCGCCCTAGACATTCCGGTGGTCATCGTACCGCACCGCCGCTGGGAACAAGGCGACTACGAGGGCTGGGATCACCCAAGCCCCACCCAATGCAAGGTTATGCACATGCATCACTTTGCTCGCGAGGAATGGGGCGGCGACTGGCACCCGGATTTCGCGCCAAAGGACGGCGACATCGTCGTTCAGGAACATTGGGGTTCGAGCGGTTTTGCCAACACCGACCTTGATTTTCGCCTCAAGCAGAAAGGCATTACCCACGTGATCATCGCTGGCCTGTTGGCCAATACCTGCATCGAGGCCACCGCCCGTTACGCAGTGGAACTGGGCTATCACGTGACACTGGTGCGCGACGCCACAGCTGCTTTCAAACCGGAAATGATGCACGCGGCCCATGAACTGAACGGCCCGACGTTCGCCCACGCCATTGTGACCACGCCAGCACTGATCGATACCTTGAATCATTGATCGAACCGGATTTCGCCCTGGGTGGCGTGGCCGTGACTACCAAGCAGTTCGAGGTTCAATGCCTGGAGATCAAGCCATGCAAAACCCCGAACCTCAAACCCGCCTCCGATGGCGTCATATGCGAAATCCCGAAGACCTTGAACGCCGCCAGCATCACCACCAGTCCACCCGGCAAAGTGCTCAAGCGATGGTTTTGCAGTCCGGCCAGTTTGAGCTGTTTGACGTGCCCCACTTCCAGCAGACGCAACGACAGGCGCAGCAGACCGCTGTAAGTGATACCGCTTTCGCGGTCGTCGTTCATCCCGTTGGCCTTGAGCACTTTGGCGAGCATCCGTGCCGTCCCCGAAGAACCGATGGCCTGCTGCCAACCCAAGGCCCGGTAACGCCGCGCCACGGTTTCAAATTGCTGCGTGGCCACACGCTCCGCCTCCAGCAACGCCGGGGCGGTGATGCAGCCACCGGAAAAGTAGCGCGCACCAAAGGTGCCGCTGCCAATGGCAATGCTTTCGGTCAACAACGGCTGTGCGCCCTGCCCTAGAATCAATTCGGTGGACCCGCCACCGATGTCCACGACCAATCGCATGCTTTGCGGACTGGGGATCGAATGGGTGACACCGGCGTACACCAGTTGCGCCTCTTCATGCCCGGAGATGACGTCAATCCGGAACCCGAGGTGGCGCTCGGCGCTGGCCAGGAACAGCTGCGCATTGTCGGCCTCGCGAACGGCACTGGTCGCCACCGCCCGTACCCGGCCGGCTTCAAAGCCGCGTAATTTTTTGCCGAATCGCGAAAGCGCCTGCCATCCACGATCCAGCGCCATTTCATCCAGCGCACCGCCCTGGAGTCCTTCCGACAAACGGACAGGTTCACGCAGGGTTTTCACCTCCTGGATCATCCATTTCTGGTTCCGCTTGACCGACTGGCCAATCATCATGCGAAACGCATTGGAGCCCAGGTCAATGGCTGCAAACAGGGAGGCGTCTCCTTTCATGGCGGGGATTCCTGGCAATTTCATCGGCCCGCGGAGGGAGTTCCGCTGGGCGTTCAAGTCGGTTTGCGAGGATCCTGCCATGGGTTAGGTGACACCAAGATGACACCAGGTTTTTTTCACTACGCCGGCATCGTCACTGGTCCGTCATATCCCCGGGACTAGCATGATCACTTCCACCTTCGTCGGGAGTTCTGACCATGCTTTTAGACAACGACACCCTGATTCAACGTATCCATCGTGAACTGCTCGATCACAGCGACGAAGAGCTGGAACTGGAGTTGATGGAGGACGGACACGACCTCAACGCGCTGTTCGATGAGCACATTGGTGACAGCAGCGAAAAAGAACATCGACGTCGCTATTTCAGCGAGCTGTTCCGCCTGCAAGGCGAACTGGTCAAGCTGCAGAGCTGGGTGGTGAAAACCGGCCATAAAGTGGTGATTTTGTTTGAAGGACGCGACGCGGCGGGCAAAGGGGGTGTGATCAAGCGCATTACCCAGCGGCTCAATCCACGGGTGTGCCGAGTCGCTGCCCTGCCCGCGCCCAACGACCGCGAACAGACCCAATGGTATTTCCAGCGCTACGTCTCGCACCTGCCGGCCGCCGGTGAAATCGTCTTGTTTGACCGCAGCTGGTACAACCGCGCGGGCGTCGAGAAGGTCATGGGATTCTGCAACGACGACCAATACGAGGAATTCTTCCGCACCGTACCGGAATTTGAACGGATGCTCGTCCGCTCCGGCATCCAGCTGATCAAATACTGGTTTTCGATTTCCGACCAGGAACAGCGCCTGCGCTTTCTCAGCCGCATTCATGATCCGCTCAAGCAATGGAAACTCAGCCCGATGGACCTGGAGTCCCGCCGTCGCTGGGAAGCCTATACCAAGGCCAAGGAAATCATGCTGGAGCGCACCCACATCGCCGAAGCGCCGTGGTGGGTGGTGCAGGCCAACGACAAGAAACAGGCTCGACTCAACTGCATCCACCACCTGCTCGGGCAGATGCCGTATGAAGAAGTCGAATACCCGTCAATTGAGTTACCGGAACGCTTGCGCCAGGGAGACTACTCGCGCAGCCCGACGCCACCGGAACTGATCGTGCCGCAAGTGTATTAAGACTGACGGGGGGCAAGCGCTCCCTTTCGTCATCATTCTGTAACCTTGCAACAACAATACTGACACCACACAACGCGTGCTTTTTTCGCTGCCTTTTCAGGCGGCTTTTTTTTGCCCATGAAAAAGCCGCGTGCACCTGTCTCAGGACAAGGCATGTTGAATGTGCATGGCTGGATAAGCCGCCCCGGCGCAGCGCTCCCGGCTCCGGAAGCGCTGCTTATAGAGTCGCCCCGGTCATTTGTCGTCCGTCTTGCTTGACGATTGAGGCCGCTGTTCAGCGCTTTCTTCGGCGTTGGGCGGTTCGGGATAGCTGCCTGGCATGAACACGTGAGTCAGCAATTCCCTGGCATCGACGTCGACAACGCCCTGAACTGAACGGGTCACTGCAACCACCTGCTCACATTGCCGATGGGTGTTGACCCGGCCACTCAACGCCACCGTGCCCGCATGGGTCTTGACGTGAATGTGCATGGCAAGGGTGGGCTCGGCCATGGCCAGGGCCGACTTCACCCGGGCCGTCAGCCATGTATCGTGAGCGACCGCTTCCAGTTGATGAGAATACTGCTCGAAGGAACGAAGTTTCATGGTGTATCCCTCTTTCAGAAGAAAGGAGCAAACACCTTAATTATAGTGTGCCCCTCGCCTAGCGTTTGACCGACAAATCGGTCTGCGTCATGCGACTACGGACGGTGAACACGCCGTCTCCGGAGAGAATCGCACTGCGAGCAAACAGCCGACCGCTCTCCCAGTTCGAGAGACCCAGCTCCGGCTTGTTCAACGCGTACTGTCCGTCGACCCAGCGAGTGATACCGTTGCCGACAAACGGGGCGTTGACCGCGTTGTAGAAACGTTCATGCGCGGCGTCATCCGCGCTGATCAGCGACACTGTGAACTGCGGGCTGTAGCGATTGAACAAGGCAATGGCACCGTCCAGGTCGTCGACAATCATCAGGCTGACTTCCGGGGTTTCTTCCCATTCCCACTCGCGTCCCAGTTGACTCTCAGGCAGAGGCTCGGCCATCGCCTCGGTCTGATAGACCTGCGCGCGGTACACCTCAACGCTCGCGTTCAACCATTGCGCCGGCAAGTACGGCTCGCTGCCTTCGACAATGTGCAACTTGCAGCCCTGGCCCCGTGCGCTGCCGGCCTGTTGCAACGCATCGAGAAACAGCGGCACCAGTTCAAGGGCACGGTCGCGCTGGATCAGGCAGACGTTCAAGGTGTTGCAGACCTTGCGGTCCAGCGAATTTCGCACCACGGCGGCGAAGCGTGTCGCGTCGGCGTCCTTGTCGGCGATCAGCCATGCACCACCGGTGCCGTGGAGGCTGACGGCGGTACCCGCCTGTTGGGCGATGCTGCCCAATTGGCTGACCGCACGCCCCGAACCCCGGGCCACGGCCAGGGACAGACGCCGGTCGGCGAACATCGCCCAACCGGCCGCGTGGTTGACGCTTTCGACCAGCGACACCGCGCCGACCGGCAACCCGGCGTCAATCAATGACGGGTTCAGCGCATGGGTGACGATCGCCTGGGCGGTGCCCAACGCATCGCTGCCAATGCGCAGCACGGCGGTGTTACCGGTACGCAATACGCCGGCAGCGTCGGCGAACACATTCGGCCGGCCTTCAAAGACAAACGCGACGATGCCCAACGGCGACACCACTTGCTCGACTTTCCAGCCGTCATGCTCGACGCAACTGAGCACTTTGCCCCGTGAGGCGGGCGCATCGCGCCAGGCGCGCAGGCCGGCGATCATGTCGCCGCGCATGCGCTTATCCGCCAGCAAGCGCGTGGTGGAACGCCCGCGGGCTTTGGCACGCTCAATGTCGGCGAGGTTGGCGGCCGCAATCAAGTCCCAGCACTGCGGGTTTTCCAGGCGCTGGGCAAACAGGTCGAAGAAGGCGCTGATGGCTTGATCCGACACCGCCGACATCGCGCTGAACGCCACTGCTGCACGCTCGATCGCAACGCTGGCCGCTTGCTGGTCAGCCACCGGAATCAGCAACAGTTCGCCGCTGACCTGCTCCACCAGCAGGTGGTCTCCGGGCTGAAAGCGCGCGGCCAGTTCGGGGCTGACCACCGTGACACGATTACCGGCAAAAGGAATCGGCGTGCCAGCGACTAGACGTTCGAGCGCAAGAGACATGAAGCGGTTCACCATGCAGGGGACGGGCGGAAAATGTATCGGAAATTGTCCAGAGCGTCATTAATCCAATCCACCACAAATCCCTTGTGGGAGCGAGCCTGCTCGCGATAGCGGTGTGTCAGTCAACATCATTGTTCAATGACCCACCGCTATCACGAGCAGGCTCGCTCCCACAGGGGTTATACGCAGCGCTTGTATCAGTATGTGTACAGCACCGCCCCTGACACACCCCGCCCATAAAACCCCGCCGCAACGACACATCGCAGATACACCGCCTTGATGAACTACGCCTGTCGATTGGCCAAGCCGATCAAAGCGCTCAACTCACTCAATGTTACGGAGTATCACCATGTTCAAACTCTCAACGTCCTCCCTGACCCTCGGCCTGCTCATCGCCGGTGGCCTGGCCCTGTCGAACGTCGCTTCGGCCTCCGAATCCGAAGCGTTCAGCATGAAACAACTGGCCCACGGCTACAGCCAGGTCCAGGCCGACACCGCGGAAAAACCCGCCGAAGGCAAATGTGGCGAAGGCAAGTGCGGCGCCAGCGAGTAACCCGTCGCGCGGGGCCCGTCGTGGCCCCGCATTCCTGACTCAGTGGAGATCAAGCCCATGAACACCTCACTCTCATCGGCCGTCAAAGGCCTGCACCTGAACCTCGACCGTGCCGGTAGCTGGCTCGCGCCCTTGATCTTGCGGTTGTTCATCGCCTGGGAATTTTTTGAGTCGGGCCTGGAAAAATGGAACGGCGATAACTGGTTTGCCGACATCCAGGACCGTTTTCCGTTTCCGTTCGATCACATCCCGGCCACGCTGAACTGGGAATTGTCGATGTGGGCCGAACTGATTGGCGCGTTCGCCATTCTGCTGGGCTTGGGCACGCGAGTATCGGCAATCATGCTGATGGTGGTCACTGTGGTCGCCACCGCCGCCGTTCACTGGCCGGCCGATTGGTCTACATTAAGTGAGCTTGCCCAGGGTTACGCCATCAGCAACAAGGGTCACGGCAACTTCAAACTGCCGCTGATCTACCTTGCCGCCCTGATGCCATTGTTGCTCTCGGGTGCCGGCAAGCTGAGCCTCGATACGCTGCTGGCGCGATTTTTCTGGCGCCGTCACAATCGTTGAGATGCTAACGTGGCAAGCTTCACTCTTCAC
>Ga0163161_10003240_pt1 | contig 11442 bp, 8 predicted proteins | sample S45metaG_FD_129847 | JGI IMG/M metagenome (GOLD analysis project Ga0163161, IMG submission 129847) | Switchgrass rhizosphere microbial communities from Kellogg Biological Station, Michigan, USA - S4-5 metaG | ecosystem: Host-associated > Plants > Roots > Rhizosphere > Soil | place: USA: Michigan... | reverse complement strand
AGCCGAGAAACCGTCGCTATAATCCGCGGCCTACTGAGGGCCTATAGCTCAGTTGGTTAGAGCAGAGGACTCATAATCCTTTGGTCCACGGTTCAAGTCCGTGTGGGCCCACCAAACAAGAAAGCCGCGCAATGCGCGGCTTTTTCGTACCTGATGTTTAATTCAGTTTGCCTCGTGTGTCGCAAAGTCGGATGACGCCCGAAGACCTTGTAGGCAAACTCCGAAAATTGCATTTGGGCGCTTTGCTGCCATGTTGCGCTTTTCTTCGACGGGATACTCTCCGGACGTCGCTGACCATTCAGCGATCGGGCTTGGAAACCCGTCGAGCGAATCGCAACAACGCGCCCAACATAACCGCAGACGTTTTACGCCTGCAATCCCTGTGTCATGGCGGCTGTGCGTGGGACGTCTTCGGACGTGCCGGTTTCCTAGGCTCCCGGTTTCCAACCTGCGCACAGCTGCCACCCATTCGCTTGGAAACGAACGTGGCAGCTCCTCAAGCTTAGGAGATATACCATGAGCAAAACAGACTCGTCCCAACCTTCAGAACTGAAAACCATCGGCTTCACCCCGTTGATTTTTTGCTCGAATCAAGCGTTGTTCAATGTCCGCGCCGGCGTCCCTATCAGCGACGCGCTGGCACAGGCTTCTGATTTTCTATTCTTAGCCAAGGCGCTTGCTGTGGATGCCGCCTACGCAAAAGATACCGACCGCCACGCCTGGGCCGCGCACTATCTGACGGCAATGAGCAAAGCGGTGATTGATGATGTGGTGAAGGTGCTGACACGGTGACCTGCTCGGACTGCGGCGAAGTCCGAAAAATAGCGGCAAACAAGCCGTGGGATTCCCCAAGGCATGTCGGACCGCCCTAAAATCTAGAAACGCGTAACACTGGCAAATCCGTTTGATAGACAGCAAAAAGCCCCGGTGCTTTCGGATCGGGGCTTTCTGTAAATCTAAATATCGGCCTCTTATACCTTCGCATCAAACAAGAGCAAGCGCGCACTAATCGATTATTTTGGCGCAGCAGAGTGTCCCAAATGCGCTATCAATCTCACGTATAGATCTTATCTACGCAACGCCCCTAAAAAATCACTACAGGGCATGGTGCAGCAGGATGCAGACCAGTATGGTCTGGCAAGATAATTTATAACGGAGCCGGGAATGGCCGCGGTTAACTACATAGAAGCGGTTGAGATCATCCGGCGACTGGAGGGTGGAATCACGCGCCCCTTCCTGTGCCGCGCCAGCAATGACAAACACTATGTGGCCAAGGGATTGGAATTGCCTCCCTCCGAGCGTATTGCCGAACTGCTATGCGCCCGCCTCGCCGCTCAATTCGGCTTACCAATCCCCGAGCATGGCTATATCTACATTGACCCTGCCCTGCTGCGCTACAACTCAGAAGCACGCAGCGATCTTGGGCCTGGGGATAGCTATGCCCTGGCCTATGTCGCGGACGCTGCTGACCTGTTGTACTCACAAGCACTGCAGGTTCCGAGCGACCTGCAAAAAGCCGTTTTCGTCTTTGATTACTGGGTAGGCAACGGTGATCGTCAGTTAGGGCCATTGGGCGGTCGCCCCAATTTGCTGATGTGTGGCCTCGATAATCAGCTGCAGCTGATCGATCACAACCAGGCGTTTCAATGGCCGCTGGATGCTGAAAAGTTCTCGGAAAGCCACGTATTTGGCCCGAGCAATCGGACATGGCACCTAGATCTGGTCGACAAAGTTGAATACAGCCAACGGATGCACGACACTGCTAGGCAGTTTCGTGGCCTATGCTTGGACATACCCGATGAATGGTGTGAATCCATTGGCAAACCGGGGCTCGACATTCTGCTCGAAGAAATCGAAAGTAACCTGATGCTCTGTCAATCGGACGAGTTCTGGAGCGTCCTACAATGAAATACGCCTGCCTTTACAGCATCGTGCGCTTCGCGCCTTTCGCCGAAACCGAAGAATTTGCCAATGTCGGCATTGTTCTCTCGGCACCAGCTATCGGGCGCATGGAGTACAGGCTCGCCCGTAAAAACCTGAAACGGATCAATCATTTCTTCGAGTGCAGCAATCTCTTCGCCAAGGCTATGGAAATAGCCCAGGACGAATTGGATAGCGTTCGCCTCATGACAACAGAAGCCCAAGAGTCGCAGATCGTTAACCACTTTCGTTTCCTGACCGAGCCGAAGGAGTCATTGATTCGCTTCAGCCCCATGCGATCGATCTTAGTGGAAAACTTCGACACGACCCTTGCAATGCTGTTTAGCCGCTATATCGAGCGCCAAGGCATAGGGCGTGATCGTCGTGAAGAGATTATGGTTCGAGAAATTCGAACAATGTTCTCGGAAGCATCAATCCGCAATTTCCGCGACGATACCCTGACCGGTGATCTGACCAAACTGCACCTGCCCTTGGTTCACCGAAATGAGGTAGTAGCCGCTATCAAACCCTTAGCTTTTGATCAGGCCGAACCAAGCGCAATACTCGACCACTGCGATCAGTGGCTGATGAAGTTTGTACGCGCCGAACAAGAAGGGATTATTCAATTGAAAAACGTCCTGATCCCCGTAACCACCCCAGCTGAAAATCAGTCGCCTCGCCACCTCAAAGCGGTGCAGATCGCCAAGGCTAGCATCCAGGAACGCGGATTGCAGTTGGTCGACTTTCAGGCCACCCAGGCAATCGCCGCCTTCGCGCAGAACTACGCGCAGTAGTCTCACGCGAAACGCTCACGCTTTAAAATACGCCTCGACTTTTCGGGGCTTCCAAAGCGTAATCGGGTAACTGCTGCAATTACACGTCCTCTACAGCGTCCGGCGGCGACCTACATGCTTACGCCCAAACACTTAACGTTGGAATAGCCTGCACGGGCCGCAGCCGCTCAAGCATTACCCCCGCCAACACGACCTCATACGTATCCGCCGCCCTACCCCACTGCTCCACCATGACCATGCCGTCGACCAGCACGCTTCCCAATCCGGTAATCGTATCGGCCAATGCCTCTACGATTTCTTGAGTCCGAAACCACACGCGGTCAGTTATCTCTTTCAGCTCAGCCGTTATGCGATCAGACGACGCGGGATCCGTATCGGGGCAGGCGATATTGCGCAGCAAGTGCCGCAGCTCCCTTATTTTTGCGTAATCCTGTTCCGCACCAAGCTCTCCTTTGAGGATGGCTGTCGCTTTCGACTTATCGACGCGCTTATCGGGCGAAGGCTTTGAAGCTAATGTCTGCCCCATAGCGCCAGCAAACAGGACCATCATCCGAGCTTCCAGATGTTCCTTTATGGCTTCCATTGACGAAATTGACCGCACCAAGCTAATGGACGCCCCGCCTTGATGCCTTAAGTCCATGGTCACTGTCAGGGTCACGCCGCCTGTTTCAAACCCCAAGGCTCGGGCAATGACGTAGTGCGCCATTTCGTGATTGGCAATCTGCAATGCATGTTCCCGCACAGCGGAAGGCATCTTCCTCGTCATTTCCATCGCCTCGTGTCAAAGCCCTGTTGCGCATTCGACTATGAGTTACTGTTGATGTCCATCCTGGCGACCTGGTCAGGGTCGGACGGGGGTGGCAGAGCTTTTGAGCGGTTAATCCGCACAACTAAAAAAGCCGCGCAATTGCGCGGCTTTTTCGTACCTGCGATTCAGCCTTTACTTGGGTAACGCGTACGCAATCACGTAATCTCCACGGTCCGTCGACTGACGCGCACCGCCAACGGTGAGCAGGATGTACTGCTTGCCGGTCTTGGGAGAAACGTAAGTCATCGGGCCGGACTGACTACCGACGGGCAAACGAGCTTTCCAGATCTCATTACCATTACCCGTATCGAAGGCGCGCAAGTAGAAGTCCTGAGTGCCAGCGAAGAACAGCAGGCCCGACTGGGTGGCCAGGGAAGCGCCGAGGGTCGGCATGCCGATCGGGATCGGCAGGTGCATGCGGATGCCCAGCGGGCCGGTGTCTTGCACGGTGCCGACCGGGACTTGCCACATCAATTTGTGGGTCTTGAGGTCGATGGCGGACATCGTGCCGAACGGTGGCTTCTGACACGGAATGCCGGCCGCCGAAAGGAAACGTTCGCGCATCGCACCGAATGGCGTGCCTTCCTGTGGCACCACACCCATTTCGATACCGCTGGCCCCGGCGGCGATCTTGTTGCGCGGGATCATGTAGTTGGCCAGACCCAGGCGCATGTCGTTGACGAACATGTAATTGGTGTTCGGATCAACCGAGACGCTGCCCCAGTTCATACCGCCCAATGAACCCGGGAATTGCAAGGCGCGGTCCATGCCCGGTGGTGTGTAGACGCCTTCGTGACGCATGCCTTTGAACTGGATGCGGCACATCAACTGGTCGAACGGTGTCGCGCCCCACATGTCGGACTCGGTCAGTGTCTTGTTGCCGATTGACGGCATGTCCACCGAGAACGGCTGGGTCGGCGAGTAGCGTTCGCCAGGCACGTTGCCCTGAGGCACCGGGCGCTCTTCGACGCGCGCGATCGGCACACCGGTTTCACGGTTGAGCAGAAAGATCTCGCCCTGCTTGGTGACTTGCGCCAAGGCCGGCTGCATTCCACCCTTCTCGTCAGGGACGTCGTACAGCAGCGGTTGCGCAGGCAGGTCAAAGTCCCACAGATCATGGTGAGTGGTCTGGAAATGCCAGCGCACCTGACCGGTCTTCACGTCGATGGCGACGATCGACGAGTTCCACTTGTCGTCAAATTCCGTACGTTGGCCGCCAAAGAAGTCCGGGGTGGCATTGCCGGTTGGCAGGTAAACCAGACCGAGTTTTGCGTCGTAGGACATGGCCGACCAGACGTTGGGGGTGCCACGGGTGTAAGTCTCACCCGCTGGCGGACGTTTGGCGGTGTTCGGGTTGCCCGGATCCCACGCCCAGACCAGTTCACCACTGCGCACATCGTAGGCCCGGACCACACCGGGCGGTTCGCCGGTGGAATAGTTATCGGCCACGCGACCACCGACGATTACCACGTCACCTGCGACCAATGGGGTCGAGGTTTGTTGGTAGTAGCCGGGCTTTACTTCGCCCATATCGGTTGTCAGATCGACGGTGCCTTTGTTGCCAAACTCCTCGCAGGGTTTGCCGGTTTCAGCATTGATCGCGATCAGACGCGCATCGCCGGTCGGCAGAAACAGACGTTTCGTACAAGCCGTTGGCTGGTTGTCCGAGGACACAGGGGTTTCGGTATAACCCAGACCCCGGCAACGCTGCCAGTTTGGCGCAGTGCCTTGCGGGTCGAATTTCCAGCGTTGGGCGCCGGTGTCGGCATCCAGGGCGAAGACTTTACCGTAGGCGGTGCAGGTGTAGACCGTGTCGCCGATTTGCAGCGGCGTGTTCTGGTCCTCGGCACCGGCGCCAGTACTTTGCGGGATGTCGCCGGTGCGGAAGGTCCAGGCCACTTGCAGCTTGTCGATATTGCCTTTGTTGATCTGGTCCAGCGCGGCAAAGCGGTTGCCAGCGGTGGTATTGCCCCAATGGGCCCAGTCTTTCTGCTCGGTGCCAGGCGTGACCGGTATCACCGCAGGCTCGCTGCTGGCCTTGACCACATGGGTCGGCACAAACATGTAGGCCAGCGTTACGACGACACCAACGCCCAGAATACCGGCCAGGCCGTAAGCGCCACGGCCCGCGGTCGCGCCCGAAGCACGTACCAGCGTCGGATAGATCAGCGCGACAACCAGACCGATCACGGCAAACGTCAGCACTCGCGAGACCAACGGCCAGTATTCCAAACCGGTGTCCCACACTGCCCAGATCGCGGTGAGGATCAACGCCAAGGCATACAGCCACGCACCGTGCGGTTTACGGCGGGCGATCATCAACCCGGACACCAGCATCGCCAGGCCCATCAGCAGGAAATACCAGCTACCGCCGAGCGAGACCAGATAGCCGCCGCCACCGGCCAGGCCGAGCCCGATCAACGCAATCAGGACACCCAGCCCCGACAGCAACCATTTGCCGCCGCCGGCAGCCCCAGAATTATTCATGTCGGAAATTTTCCCCATTTGTGACAAGCGCGGAATAATGTACTACCTAGTTACTTATGGCAATTTGTCGCAGGTAAAAATGTCCTGAACGGTACTGAAGGCCAGATCAAACATCCGCTGCGCGAGCCGTGCTGTAACATGCCAACCCATTGATCTGTGCCGCTGGAGACGCCCCTTGCCTGACACTCGCCCGCCCGTTCTTGACGAAATCGACCGCCAATTGATTGCAGCCCTGCAGATCAATGCCCGCGAAAGCGTGGCCATGCTCGCGCGACAATTGGGCATCGCCCGCACCACCGTGACTTCGCGATTGGCTCGGCTGGAAAAGGCCAGGGTAATTACCGGTTACGGCGTGCGTTTGGGTCAACGTGTCGTCGATGGTGGCTTGCAGGCGTACGTCGGGATCACGGTGCAACCGCGCTCGGGCAAGGAAGTGCTGCGACGTCTCAGCGCGATGGCTCAGGTGCAGCAGTTGTGTGCGGTCAGTGGCGAATTTGATTACGTGGCGTGGCTGCGCACCGATTCACCTGAGCAGCTGGATCAGTTGCTGGATCAGATCGGCAGTGTGGATGGTGTTGAGAAGACTACGACCTCGATCATTCTCAGCAGCAAGATTGACCGCGGCCAACCGGTTTAATCCAATCTGATCAACACACTCGTCAAATTGCAGCATTAACTAGCAAAACGACGACACATTGCGTCTTATTAACGTGTTCTACGCTCTCTAGAATGGCTGCCATCTTTTCCTATACTCAGACGCGCACTCCGCGTCCGGTCGCCAGCAAGGTCAGCCATGAACAAGAACAATCGCCATCCTGCAGACGGTAAAAAACCAGTCACCATTTTCGGCCCGGACTTTCCCTTCGCCTTCGACGACTGGATCGAGCACCCGGCCGGTCTGGGCAGCATCCCTGCGCACAATCATGGCGCCGAGGTCGCGATCGTCGGTGCTGGTATCGCAGGTCTGGTGGCCGCGTACGAATTAATGAAACTGGGCCTCAAACCCGTCGTCTACGAAGCCTCGAAAATGGGCGGCCGTCTGCGCTCCCAGGCATTCAACGGCGCTGAAGGCATCATCGCCGAACTCGGCGGCATGCGCTTCCCGGTGTCGTCCACTGCGTTTTATCACTACGTCGACAAGCTCGGCCTTGAAACCAAACCTTTCCCGAACCCGCTGACCCCTGCCTCGGGCAGCACGGTGATCGACCTCGAAGGCCAGACTCATTACGCACAGAAACTGGCGGATCTTCCTGCACTGTTCCAGGAAGTCGCCGACGCCTGGGCCGACGCGCTGGAAGCCGGTTCGCAGTTCTCTGACATCCAGCAAGCGATCCGCGACCGGGATGTGCCGCGCCTCAAAGCGCTGTGGAACACCCTCGTTCCGCTGTGGGACGACCGCACGTTCTACGACTTCGTAGCCACTTCCAAAGCCTTCGCCAAACTCTCGTTCCATCACCGTGAAGTGTTTGGTCAGGTCGGTTTTGGCACCGGCGGCTGGGACTCGGACTTCCCGAACTCGATGCTGGAAATCTTCCGTGTGGTCATGACCAACTGCGACGATCACCAGCATTTGGTGGTCGGCGGCGTGGAGCAAGTGCCGCTGGGGATCTGGCGTCATGTGCCGGAACGTTGCGTGCACTGGCCGGAAGGAACCAGCCTCAGCTCCCTGCACAACGGTGCACCGCGTACCGGCGTGAAGAAAATTGCCCACGCGGCAGACGGGCGCTTTGCCGTCACCGACAACTGGGGCGACACCCGCGAATACGCAGCGGTGCTGACCACGTGCCAGAGCTGGCTGCTGACTACCCAGATCGAATGCGACGAAACCCTGTTCTCGCAAAAGATGTGGATGGCCCTCGACCGCACCCGCTACATGCAGTCGTCGAAAACTTTCGTGATGGTCGATCGGCCATTCTGGAAAGACAAGGATCCGGAAACCGGCCGCGACTTGATGAGCATGACCCTCACCGATCGCCTGACCCGCGGCACCTATCTGTTCGACAACGGCGACGACAAGCCGGGCGTGATTTGCCTGTCGTACTCGTGGATGAGCGACGCGCTGAAAATGCTCCCGCAGCCTGTGGAAAAACGCGTGAAACTGGCGCTGGATGCGTTGAAGAAGATCTACCCGAAAGTCGACATCGCAGCGCGGATCATTGGCGATCCGATCACCGTGTCCTGGGAAGCCGACCCGCATTTCCTCGGTGCTTTCAAAGGCGCCCTGCCCGGCCATTACCGCTACAACCAGCGCATGTACGCGCACTTCATGCAGGCTGACATGCCGGCCGAGCAACGCGGGATTTTCATCGCCGGCGACGATGTTTCGTGGACGCCGGCCTGGGTCGAAGGCGCGGTGCAGACCTCGCTCAATGCGGTGTGGGGCATCATGAAACACTTCGGCGGTGAAACTCACGCCGAGAACCCGGGTCCAGGAGATGTGTTCAACGAGATCGGTCCGATCGCCTTGCCCGAGTAAGAGGAATCCGAAATGCGCGTAGCCCTTTACCAATGTCCACCGCTGCCCCTGGATGTCGCAGGTAATCTGCAACGTCTGCACCAATTGGCGCTGGAGGCCAAGGGCGCGGATTTGCTGGTGCTGCCGGAGATGTTTTTGACCGGCTACAACATCGGCCTCGATGCCGTCAGCGTGCTGGCGGAAGTGCACAACGGTGAGTCGGCGCAGCAGATCGCGCGCATCGCCAAGACGGCCGGGATCGCCATTTTATATGGCTATCCCGAGCGCACCGAAGACGGTCAGATCTACAACGCCGTGCAGTTGATCGACGCCAATGGCGAACGCCTGTGCAACTACCGCAAGACTCACCTGTTCGGCGACCTCGATCACTCGATGTTCAGCGCCGGACCGGATGAGTTTCCGCTGGTTGAACTCAATGGCTGGAAGCTCGGCTTCCTGATCTGCTACGACCTGGAGTTCCCGGAAAACGCCCGACGCCTGGCCCTGGCCGGCGCCGAGCTGATCCTGGTGCCGACGGCGAATATGATTCCTTACGACTTCATTGCCGACGTCACCGTCCGCGCCCGGGCCTTCGAAAACCAGTGCTATGTGGCTTACGCCAACTATTGCGGCAACGAAGGCGAGATCCAGTATTGCGGCCAGAGCAGCATTGCCGCACCGGATGGCAGCCGCATCGCCCAGGCGGGCCTCGATGAAGCACTGATTGTCGGCGAGCTGGATCGTCAGTTGATGGTCAATTCCCGCGCCGCCAATCGCTACTTCCTCGATCGCCGCCCCGAGCTTTATGGCGAGCTGAACAAGCGCTGAGCCCTCGTTATCCGCTAGCATTAGCGCTTCTCTGCTCTGGAAGTGCTCATGCCTGCGCTGAATCACCCTCGCCCTCACACTGAAACCCTGGCCAACGGTCTGCGGGTGACGCTGCGTCATGCTCCCGATTTAAAGCGCAGTGCTGCGGCGTTGCGCGTCGCGGCGGGCAGCCATGACGTGTCGCTGGCCTGGCCCGGGCTGGCGCACTTTCTTGAACACCTGCTGTTTCTCGGTACAGAACGCTTTCCCGCAGACCAAGCATTGATGGCCTACGTCCAGAGTCATGGCGGTCAGGTGAATGCGCGGACCAGCGAACGCACCACGGATTACTTTTTCGAGTTACCGCCTCAGGCGTTTACCGGGGGACTGGAGCGCCTATCGGACATGCTCGCTCATCCGCGTATGAATCCGGACGATCAGCGGCGGGAACGGGAAGTGCTGCACGCAGAATTTGTCGCATGGTCTCGGGATACGGCCGCTCAGCAGCACTTCGCGCTGTTCGACGGCCTTTCAGCGGCGCATCCGCTGCGGGCGTTCCATGCCGGCAACCGCTACAGCCTGCCGGTGCCGCAACCTGAATTTCAGCAAGCCTTGCAGAGTTTCTATCAGCGTTTTTATCAGACCGGGCAAATGACCTTGAGCCTGACCGGGCCGCAGAGTCTCGATGAGTTGAGGGCGATGGCTCAGCGCTTTGGCGCTGCTATTCCCATAGGGGAAAAGGTCCCGCAACAAGCGCCTCCATCGCTGATGGACTCTTCGGACAAAAGTTATCAACAGGCTGGAGCGCGTCGACTGGATCTGCTGTTTGCCTTCGAAGCGTTGCCCGATTCATCGCCCGAGGCGCTGGCATTCCTGTGTCATTGGCTGAACGCCGCGAAACCTGGCGGTCTGCTGGCGCAATTGCGCGAGCGCGGGCTGGCTGACAGCCTGAAAGCTGCGCCACTGTATCAATTCGCCGGCCAGGCTTTGTTGCACATCGAGTTCACGTTGCCTGCCGACGCGGCGCCCAACGGGATCCGCGAGCAGCTACTGGATTGGCTTGGATTCTTTGCCTCACAGCAACCCTGGACCGGTTTGCGCGAAGAGTACGCCGCCCTGCTCCAACGCCAACAGCAAGTCAGCGGCGCCCTGCAACTGGCTCGACTGGACAGCGAACAGCGTGAAACAGAGTTATCCGAATCGGGCCTTGCAGCCCTCAAGGAAGTCCTGGAACAAATCGGCGCTGTGGATAACTTCACCACCCAATGGCAACTGCCTACACCTAATCCGTTTTTACGCGCCGAGGCTCCGGCCCCGAGTGCCGGACTGATCCGCGGCCAGACCAGCAAACACCGAGGCTTGCGGACCTTTGCCCAGGATCGCTCACGCGGTCGTCGTGAACGGTCACCCATGCAGTTCAGTCAGGCGTTGCCGGATAACAGTGCCGAAGGTGCCGTTTACCTGCGCTGGCGTCTGGACTCGGCACCTCGCAGCAACCTTCAGGCGAACCTGGAAAACCGCCTTCAGCCGTTGCGTGAAGACGCTTGTCAGGCAGGTGTCGATTTTTCCTTCAGCGCATCGGGCAATGAATGGCTGCTGAAAATGACCGGGCTACAGGAGCCGATGCCGACCGTCCTCGAACATGCGCTGAAAGAACTGACAACACCTGATGCCGGTTTCTCGCAAGAAGAGCCGCCGAGCGCTGCATTGATGCCGATTCGACAGTTGCTTAAAGCGCTGCCCGATCATTGCCTTGAGCGCACCGCTGACTCGGACGACTTGGCTCGACTTTGGTCGAGCGCACGCTGGGATGGTCTGGCGACCGGCCTGTCCGCCCAGACACAAGCGGCGATGGGCCTTGCCTTGAGTCGTGTGCCCGGTACTGCGGACAATCAACTCACGCCGCCCTCGCTGATAAACGCGCAGCATCTCTGGAGCGCTGTCGACACCGGGTCCAGCGAACACGCGTTGTTGCTCTTCTGCCCGACGGCAACTGCGGACATCGCTGATGAAGCCGCCTGGCGCTTGCTGGCTCACGTCTGCCAGATGCCGTTTTACCAACGCCTGCGGGTAGAACTGCAGCTCGGTTATGCGGTGTTCAGCGCCCTGCGGCAGATTCATGGGCAGACCGGATTGTTGTTTGGCGTGCAATCACCCAGCGTTGCCCCTCT
>Ga0163161_10003234_pt1 | contig 11448 bp, 10 predicted proteins | sample S45metaG_FD_129847 | JGI IMG/M metagenome (GOLD analysis project Ga0163161, IMG submission 129847) | Switchgrass rhizosphere microbial communities from Kellogg Biological Station, Michigan, USA - S4-5 metaG | ecosystem: Host-associated > Plants > Roots > Rhizosphere > Soil | place: USA... | reverse complement strand
TATCCTATAACTTCCTGCCCTCTTTGAAGACCGTCTGTAGCATCCATTGCGATACATCTTACTGTATCTTCACCAATATGTTGTTCTACCTCTAAGACTACTTTTTCACCGTTCCCTTTGATAATCTCTAACGCGTCGTAAATACTAGGAATTGCTTCCACATTATTAAAAACTACGTCGATTACAGGACCAATAATTTGAGAAATTTTTCCTTTAATTTGGTTTGCCATTGCTAAATTTTTTCTTGGTGCAAATATAATGAATCTTCACAAACCTGCAATTGCAAAAAAAAAGATTTTTATCATGCTTTTTGAGGTTTTGAGTTTCATATTTTTGAGTTGAATGTTTAAAGTAAATGATCAAATTTTCTTCACTATAATAATATACATGTTAGAATGTTTTCATTAAAAATAAAGGCTTTATATTTGCTGTCAAAATTTTTCTGTTTTGAATATCTTCAAAAATTTTAAAGATTACCACTCCGAAAAGCCTCTAGCATTGTCTCTAGGTATGTTTGACGGTGTGCATCTTGGTCATAAGTATATTATCAACGAGTTGAAAAAAGTAGGTTCTGAAAATGATTTAGAAACTGCAATCCTTACTTTCTGGCCACATCCGAGGTTTGTTTTTAATCCTAATGAAGATTTAAAGCTTCTCAATACGATTGAGGAAAAGAAATTTTTGATGGAAAAATACAATATCAACAATTTATTTGTCAAAGAATTTGATGATGAATTCAGAAATCTTACAGGAGAAGAATTTGTACGTCAGATTTTGATTGAGAAACTAAATGTAAAATATCTCATCATCGGATACGATCATTCTTTCGGAAAAAACAAAAGCGGAAATTTTGAATTGCTTCAAAAAATGTCAAAAGAATTTGATTTTGAGGTTGAACAAATGGAGGCCATCAATATTCATGAGAATAATATAAGTTCAACAAAGATCAGAAATGCTCTTTTAGCTGGAAATATAAAAGAAGCCAACGAAATGTTGGGTTACTCTTACTCTGTTTCGGGAACGGTCGTTCATGGAAAGAAATTAGGCAGAACGATTGGTTATCCCACAGCAAATATTGAAACAGATTCTATTAAACTTTTACCGAAAAAAGGTGCTTACATTGTTGAAGTTTTTATAAATGATCAACAATACAAAGGAATGTTAAGCATCGGAACAAACCCAACAGTTAATGGTGAAAAATTAACCGTTGAAGTTTTTATCCTTGATTTTGAAGCAGATATTTATGATGAAAACATCACGGTGAAATTCAGAGATTTTCTGCATGAAGAAATCAAATTTGAAAGTTTAGAAAAACTGATTGAAAGATTGGATGAGGATAAAAAACTGACAGAAAAGTTTGTATTTTAATCTTTTAAAATTATTTTGATTTCATCGTACTTACTATCATTAATTATATAAGTTTTACAAACGGCATTGTGAAAATTTCTTTTTAATGGTAAAGGTTCAATAGCGTAAGCTGGCTTGAATCGAAAACCACTGAGAACATGCACAAAAGTTAAAAAATTTCTTCTGAAAGATTTTAAAAGGTTTGGATTATTACCTTCATCATTGATAACTTTTATTTTTAAGAAAAACTTTCCAACAGATTTTCCGTATAAATTTTCTAAAATCGAATTTAAAATAAAGACAATTAGAATTGTAAATGATAAGTAATCTAAGAAACCTGCGTCAAAATGAATAATTTTGACCAAAATAATGCTTAAAGTTAACCCTAAAATAACATCAATTATTTTCGCATTGGTTCTCTTCTTTTCTACATCAATATCCGTTGGATTATATCTGACATCGAAAATTAAATTTTCTCTGTATCTATTTCTATTTTTCATCGAATTTAATTCGCGAAACTTCTTTTGCAATTTTAATTTCTGATATTTTCTTCATTTTATTGTATCTCCTCTTTCGCTTTCTTTGTCAGAGATTTAAAAATCAAATCATACGAATGATCGATCATTTTTAGAATAAGTTCTTTTTTCAAACCATCAATTGAAACTGAATTCCAATGGGTTTTATTCATGTGATAAGCTCCTGTAATTTGTGGATGCTGCTCACGAAGTTCTGCGCTCCATTCCGGATCGGTTTTTACGGCAATTGTCAAAGGCTGTTTTTCTAAAGACATGAGCAAAAACATTTTTGTTCCTACTTTCATGACAAGTGTTTCCTGATCAAAAGGAAAACTTTCAGTTACACCTTTTTTGGCAAGACCATATTCCAGAATTTCGTTGGCATCCATAATAAATGAGTAATTGGTAATAAGTAATATTTTTTAGTTTAATTCAAATTTAGTAAATTTAAGAGAGAAAATTACATCACAATTAATCGCAATTATTATGAAAGCTTTGGTAATCGGTGCAACAGGCGCTACAGGAAAAGACTTGGTTCAACAATTATTAAATGATAGAGACTTCGAAGAAGTGAATGTTTTCGTAAGAAAACCTTTAAACTTTCAAAATGATAAACTGAAAGTTCATGTTGTTAACTTTGAAAAACCAGAAGAATGGAAAAATTTTGTAAAAGGTGATGTTGCATTTTCTTGCTTGGGAACGACTCTAAAAGATGCTGGAAGCAAGGAAGCGCAGAAAAAAGTAGATTTTGATTATCAATATGAATTTGCAAAAGCTGCCAAAGAGAATAATGTAGACGATTACGTTTTGGTTTCGGCTTACGGAGCCAATCCTAAGTCTAAAATTTTCTATTCTAAAATGAAAGGTGAACTGGAAGAAGCTGTAAAACAGTTACATTTCAATAAAATAACGATTTTCAAACCGGGAATGCTGGAAAGAAAGGATTCTGAAAGAACCGGAGAAGTTTTGGGAAGCAGAATCATTAAATTCGCCAATAAAATCGGACTTTTTGAAAGTCAGAAACCACTTCCTACCGATGTTTTAGCCAAAGCAATGGTCAACTCATCAAAAATAAAAAGCAATGGCTACTCAAGTATAAAATTGGGTAATATTTTCGGATTTGCCGAGAAAAGCAATGACTGATTTTTTAATGTGAATAGTCAATTGTCAATTTTACAGACATAATAACTCCGCTCAGAAAAATTTCTAAGCGGAGTTATTATTTTTTAATTAAAAGTATTTTCTACTGCAAATGTTTTGTAATCGCTTTGTCTGTAGGTTTCGTAGTACTGATATATGAATCAATTAAGTTACCATTTTCGTCAATCAGGAATTTTGTAAAATTCCATAAGATGGTGGTATTTTTTACTCCGTTAAGTTCTTTCTCGGTTAGATATTTAAAGATTGGAGCGGTGTCATCTCCTTTTACAGAAACTTTTGCAGCCAATGGAAATGTAACTCCGTAATTTTTCTGACAAAAAGCTCCGATTTCAACATTGGTTCCCGGCTCTTGTCCGCCAAAATTATTTGCAGGAAAACCTACAACAACCAGTTTATCCCCATAATCTTTTGAAAGTTTCTCAAGATCAGCGTACTGAGGAGTAAATCCACATTCTGATGCTGTATTGACGATCAGGATCTTCTTACCTTTAAAATCGGCAAAATTAATTTGTTTTCCTTCCTCAAGAGCGTCAACTTTATAGTCGTATATCGTTTTTCCCATAAGTTCTTTACTTTTACTTTTTGATGCACTTTTTTTCTGTGCGCAACTGTTGAAAAATGCCACAAATGAAAGCAGCATGATAAATAATTTTTTCATTTAATTTAATATTAATAACAATTTAAAACTTAAAAATATTCGCCGGAAAAACTTTGTTGGTTTCTACTTTGTTCAGAAGCATCACAAAATCGCCGTCTTTTTTTGCACTTGAAGATTCGATTCTGAAAGGCATTAGTAAATTTCCTACCTTTTTGTACTCAGAATAAATCAATGTTTCTTCTCTTTTCACTTCTTTTACAAGCATATATGTTTTTGTATCGAAATAGTAAAAGTTTTTATTAACGTTTTTCGTAAGTTCTACTTTATGACAATAGATATCACCTACTTTTTCTTTGCCTAAATATTTAGCCTCAAAACCTTTATTTTCCCAATCTATAAAATCATTATCAAAACTTTCCGTAATATAATCCGGATAAACCTGAAGTTTGTTGGTTGCATAATTCATCGCATAACCCTTATTTCCATCGTAACCTTCAATAGCGGTTTCTTTACCGTTGATGGTAAGAACTGTTTTGGTGAAATTTGGACGTTGCTGATAAATCTTTATAGGATATTCATCTTTAATACCTAAAATTACTTTCCCTTGAAGTAATACTGAATTTAAAAGCTTCCAACTCGTTAATCCTCCGGACATTTCGATGTTTTTATCAATGATTTCCTTTGCTGTCTGCGCAAAAGATAACTGCGAAAATATCAGGACGAGTACTAAGAGTAATTTCTTCATTCAATCAATTTATAAATTCAAATATAAGCCTTTCTTTCCTAATGTAGCACTGTAGCAATCTAACAGTGTAACAAAATATATCAATTTTTGTAACATATTGGTTTTTGTGAATATTCTTTCAACCAACTTTAGATTTTTTACTTGGCTCTTTACAATAACTTTCTGGCCTTTTCAAGATCTTCCGGTGTATCAATTCCAACACCTACAAAATTGGTTTCTATCAGTTTGATTTTCATACCATATTCCAGATAACGGATGCATTCTATTTTTTCTGAAATTTCCAAAGGTTTCATTTCTAATTTTGAAAACTGAAGCAAAGCATGTTTTCTGAAAGCATAAACTCCGATATGTTTAAAATAATTGATATCATAAGAAGTTTCTCTATGGTAAGGAATCACAGAACGGCTGAAATAAAGCGCAAAACCATTATTATCAGTAATTACTTTTACGTTATTCGGGTTTTCAATTTCTTCTTTTTCAGTCAGTTGAATTTTCAGAGATGCCAAAGAAATTTCCTGATTATCATCCTGTTCAAAAACTTCAATCAGCTGCTTCAGAGGTTCTAATTTAAGAAACGGTTCGTCTCCCTGAACATTGATTACGATATCGCAATCAATATTCTGAACAGCTTCTGCAATTCGGTCACTTCCCGTTTCATGTTGTCCTGTCATTACTGCTTTTCCTCCATTATTTTCAATTTCATTAAAAATAATTTCAGAATCTGTTGCTACAAAAACTTCATCAAATAAACCTGTTTCTACAACATTCTGATAAGTTGTTGTGATGACGGTTTTTTCTCCCAAAATCTGCATCAGTTTTCCCGGAAAACGGCTTGCTTCATAACGTGCGGGAATGACAGCGATAATTTTCATATATTTTCTTTACTTTCTAATTAAAACTTAAATTGTACAAAAGACGAATCGTTTGCAGCCCGACTTGACGCTGCCTTTGACTACGCTCAGGCAGCGAGACAAAAGCAGGAACCCTTTGATGAACTGAGGATAAACTACAGGCAGAAAAAGCTGCCACAAAAATAAACTAGTCATGAATATTGCCTTAAACTTCCATAAAAAATGCCGAAGTACAAATCTTCGGCAATTTATATGATTTTTTCTAAAACTCAAATTCTCCTATTAGAATTTTACTGTCACTTTCTCGTTTATTTTCTTTATGACTCTGGAAAACGGCAATTTTTCGCTCCTGTCTTCCGTCTGAATAGTAGAGATAAACTTCCGCCATCACGGTTGCAGGACCTGAAATCATATTTTGTCTTTCGCCAAAGAAATTGGTTTTGATTTTATACTTTCCTTTGATTGCTTTTTTAAGTAAAAACTGTTCCGGACCAAAACCTTGTGTAAAATCGTTGCTCAATCGACCTCCGATTTGAGTGGATTTGTGACCGTAAGAACAATCTTCTCCACGAGGATCCGTTAACCAAAGATCAATGTCTGTATTGTCTTTGTTCCAATTGATCACGACACGAATATCGACAGGTAAATCAGCTTTCAGACGATCATCAATCTTGCTTCCGTCAACGTTTTTGTTCTGCTTCAAGATATTATTGATTTCCATGATCAGAATTTCTTCAATTCCGTTGTCTCTTACCGAAATCTCGTCTGTAAATTCCTGATACATTAACGATTTATATATATTCAGAGCTTCTTGTGGTTTTTTATTATCAATCAAAGCTAAAGCATAATCTCTGTGACTTTGAGAGTCAAAAGGTCGCCATTCCAGAATTTTCTGTGTGATCCAAAGTTCTTTATCATAATGACCACGCTGTTTCAGAAGATAATAGATGGTTTTGTACAATTCTTCGTTTTCCAAATCCAGCTCAGCCAATGTACTTAAAACTTTCAATGAGAGAGCTTTATCTCCCTTTTTGAAAAGCAATTTAGAAATATCGAAATAATAAGAAACCTGCTTTTCGTATTTTGAACGGTTTTCCAGATATTTTTGATAAATGACTTCAGCAGATTGCAGATTTTGAAAATCTTTCATGTATTCTTCCTTGCTTTCAACATCAACTAAGGTGATTTTTCCTTTAGGTTTCGATTCAATTTCTACCATTTCATCAGCTAAAACTTCTTTAGCAGCAAAATTTCGTCTTCCAGAATTTACAATTTCTTCCAGTCTAACAGAATCTGCAACTTGTCTTACCGATTGATTAGAAATTTTTGGATATTTTTTCTCTTCTGAAGGTTTAAATTCTGTATTCCACCAAGTTTTTAATTCTTTGGTTTTATCAAAAGCCTTAGACAATAGATTTCTTCGTTGTTCTAAAACTCTTCCTTTATTCTGAGAAACGATTTTTTGATATTCTGCCTGCAATTCTTGTGGTGGACTGATTTTGTAGCGAACATAATCATTGATATCTTCCAAAACAATCAAACTTGTGTTTTTACTCACGACACCAAATTGTTCACTGATATTTTTTATTTCATTTCTGTTTTGGGTAGAATTCAGTTCCAGTTCATTGATTTTTCTCTGAGCCCAAAACTGAGCAATCTGCCAATTTTCAACCTGAGAACCTGCATTAAAATCTACAGGAACTTCATGTTTATCATTTCCGACAGAAAAAACAGCTGTGAGTTTTCCCAAATTTGCTGATGAAATTCCGAAAATATTGACAGGCTCATTAATCGCAGAACCTATCGTTGGAAATATATCCTGAATCACCGGATTATCTTTGAATCCTAAAAACTTTACGGGAAGTTTTTTATATGTTTTTAAAGCTGAATCTGTATTTAATTCATTTAAATTGATAAAATTTCCTCCAGATTGTGATGACAAAAGTTTTAATGTATTGAAATCTGAAGTTGGCGTGCTTGAAATACTGTTAATCGGTTTTTTAAACTTTATTGAGAGATCTCCAAAATTTGAAATTCCGTCCGAAAATAAAAGATATTCTTCAACATTTGGAATTTCCTTTAAAGCTCCGAAATCAGTTCCGCCATCGTATTTAAGATTCAGAATTTTATTTTTCAGTTCGCTCCAGTTTCCGGATGTCACTGCAAAATCTTCTACTTTCTCCAAAGTATTATTTAATAAAACAAAAGATACCGAAACATCTTTATTATCAGCAAAATAAGCATTTAAAAAATCTAGTTCTTTGTCACGATTTCTTTTTGATCCGCTAAAAGAATTATCCCAAATGATTGCGATTTTCTGAGATTTTGGTTTTTCTTTTACAGGAAAATTCATTGCAATGTTTGCTGCAAAATAAGATTTGTTATCCGAAGCTTTTTGAAACAAAATATTCGCAGATTGATTCGTTTTTGGAATCGTTATTTTAAGACTTTCATGGGGTGTGAAATTGTCTTTGTAAATTTCTGCAATCCATTGATTTCCCTGTTTCTGAAAAGTAAAATTTCCATCTGGATTTTCTAAAATTTTCGGAACTGAAGTATTCTCATGAATCGAAACATTCAAACTAAATTTCGGAATAGTCGTTGCGTTGGCAAAGCTTAAAAAATACTGATAATCAGAAGCCAAATTCTTTAGTTCCTGATGATAAGTTATCTGAACCGTTCTGCTTCCGTTCTGTGGAATCGGGTAAATTCTCGTTCTGAAATTATTTCCTTCTACTTTTTCAATAATTCCGGGATCTACATTTCGTCTTTCAACGCTTTCAAAAACTTCTTTTGCTCTTTCTTTAGGAACCGGAACTGCATTTCTGAGTTTTCCGTTGATATCCAGAGCATAACCACTTATAGAAACTCCTTCCGGGAGTGGAAAAGTAAGATTTCCTTCTAAAATTCTGTTGCTTGGATTATAAAATGTATACGTTGCCGTTGTTGTTGCAAGATTTCCCAAAATTTTAGTGTCGATTTTTGCTTCCTGCAGAACAACGGAATGTTTTTTTTGGCTCTCAACCTCCAATGTAGGAATTTGAGAAAACACAGTGCCAAAAACTATCAAAGCACATAGATTAAATATTTTATTCATATCATTTGTTTTTTAATTTTATATCAATTAAAACCCTCATCTTTTTTCCATTTTTGATTTTTCCTAAGTTCAAACAATTTTTTATAGATGCTTTTTAAACCATAGGTTCCTTGTGCACCATAATCTTGTATAACTTTTACTTTATTACCAGCATAAGTAATTTTTAATATTACTGTTTGATCATCTGTCCAATCGACTGCATAATTATCTTTTAAGTTTGGAAAATCCATGTATTGTAAAGTTCCGATTAGATTTTCATATTGTTTTTGATTTATAACTGCATGAAATTTACCTTCAATATTTTCAGACCAGCTTTCCATATTCTCACTAAAATTGAAATGTTCAGCGATGAAATGTGCATTTCTGTTTTGGTCAATTGATATCTGAAAAACAGGACAGGTTCCATAACATCCGGAAGTTGAGAAATCAATCTTTTGTACAGGAATATAATTTTTATCATTAGAGTTATATTCTACAAATTCTCCTTCTTTAAATGCTAAAGTCTGTTTTAAAGGCTCTCCAAAAGTTTTCTTCTCCCAATCTTTTACAACAGGTTTATATATTTCAAGCAGATTTTTATTATTTACTTTCTTTATTTTAGGTACATAATAATCTTCAAAGCCTTGCGAGAAATCTTTTAGTTTATATTTTCTATTTCCAAAATTCAGCAGTACAACAGGTGAATAACTGCAGGATTCATTATTCATTCCTAAACAATTATGTTTATCTCCTATTACAAGCAAATCTGTAAAACCATTATTATCAAAATCTGTTTTATAAAAGCTTTGAGAAACATCTAATTGATCTGCAAGTGCAATATTTTCTTTACATAAAAAATCTTCTCTATTGAAATCTTTGATACGTTTCACTTTATATTTTTCAAATGTAGAATCTGTCTTCCGTATCAGAGATTGTACATCTTCTGAAGATTTTAATTGATCGGTTTCTGAATAATGTATATGGTGATTATTTTCTTTGCAACTTAAAATGCAAAGAAAAACACAGCTTACTTTTATATGTACCTTTATATTAAATCTTTGCATTTATATTGATATTTTAAAGTACAGTTTTAATCTTTTATTCATGAGCTAAGAATGGATATACTTTATCAATCTGTTTAGCAACAATTCCGAAATTAAATCCCTGAATCTCATCTACTCCACTGAAGTTAACAGCAATCAATTGACCGCAATTATTGAAAACAGGCGATCCGCTTGCTCCGTGTGTGGAAGTAATGCTGTACTGGATTTCATTTCCGTCTGATTCTTTACTGATTTGCCCATTGTAAAGCTGGACTTTAATTCCCGAATTGGTCTGCGCCAAATCTACACCAAGGGGATAACCGATCATAATTGCCTTTTCACCCGGCTTTAAGGATTTATCATCACTAATCATATTATTCAAACTGATAATATTGGTAACGCTTTCGGGAGTTTTTTTATCAAGAAGCTGTAATACTCCTAAATCAATATTCGCATCATCCGATATTTTAACAATATTACAATTCAGCCATTCGTCATTGGAATCATGTAATGCTACAGAAATATCAATTGTTTTCATATACACTTTAATATTTTCTTCAGAAATATATTCTTTTTGAGGAATCGAAGCTGCAATATCTGTCACAGCGGTAGTAGAATCAACTTGAGAGTCGGAAGAAGCTACAAATTCTTCTCCTGAATTATTTTCTGTTTCTCCGTCATTTTCAGAATACTCACTTTCTTCATCTTGATTTGCAGTTGCATTTTCCCAATTTCGGAGAATAAAACTTTCATAACCATCTTCCGAAACATCTGTAGTGAGGATTGAAGCGATTTTCATCCTTATATTGGAAATATTGGTCTGGATCTTTTCGTTTTGTGCGTCATTGGAACTCCATGGTTGCAAAACATGAGTGTTAGTTAGTAATGAACCTTCTCTATCAACAAAAAAACCTGTGCCATAGATGGTTTCTTCCGTAGCTTCCGGAACGGTGAGTTGAAATTCTTTTCCGTTTATTTTCGCAAAATAGCCGTATTGATGTTTAATAAGCACTACCGCGTCTTTGTAAGCATCATAAATTTTGGTGTCTGTATCTAAACATCGATTTTCTACAACTGGGACTTGCTTTTTATTAACATATCTATAACCAAAGAATGATGCAGATCCGAGAATAATAACACCTCCTAAAGCATAAAACGCAATTTTGTATGGATTTTTCTTTTTAGTTTCAATTGGTTGAGAAACCTTATTTGCTTCTTCAATCAGTGTAATCTTATCGTCAGAAATATCTTTTGAATCAGTTTTAGGATTTTCCAAATGAAAATTAGAAGATTCAGAAAAATCGTACTGTTGTTGTTGGCCGTTCGGTTGAGAATCCAACCCATTGTTGGAATTTTTTTTTTCGTTGTTCATTTGTGTTTATTAAATTAAAAAAATGTTGACTCTAATAAAAGAATCAACATTTTATAAAATTAAAAAAAAATTTTAATTTATTTCAAATTATTTAAAGCATTTTCTAATTTCGGCATCATTACTTCAATCTCATTGATATCTAAACCACCAACAGAAGCCCTGAACCAAGGCTCAGATTTTGCCTCACCAAAAGCTGAGAAAGGCACTAAAGCTACTCCAGCTTCATTGATTAAATAAAATACCAAGTCGGAAGAACTTTCAATAACAGTTCCGTCAGGTTTTGTTTTTCCTATGTAATCTAATTTGATTGTCAAGTACAAAGCTCCCATCGGTTCTATACTTTCTACGGCAAGACCCTTTCCTTTAAGATCCTGAATTCCGTTGTGAAGAACTTTCAAACTAGCTTCAAGTTTCCCTTTAAATTCGTTAACGAAAGTATCCACATTATCAGAGTTTTGATAATATTTCGCAGTAGCTTCCTGCTCAGGTTTTGGCGCCCATGCTCCAACATGAGTAAGAAGCGCTTTCATTTTATCAATGATGTTTGCAGGACCAAATCCCCAACCAACACGCACTCCGGTTGCAGCTAAACATTTTGAAATACCGTCAATATAAATGGTATATTCCTTCATTTCAGGGAAAAGCGAAACAGGATCAACGTGTTTTGCACCGAAAGTAAGATTAGAATAAATCTGATCGTACATTACATACAAAGGCTTTTCGTCTACTCCTCTTCTTTT
>Ga0163161_10003233_pt1 | contig 11449 bp, 15 predicted proteins | sample S45metaG_FD_129847 | JGI IMG/M metagenome (GOLD analysis project Ga0163161, IMG submission 129847) | Switchgrass rhizosphere microbial communities from Kellogg Biological Station, Michigan, USA - S4-5 metaG | ecosystem: Host-associated > Plants > Roots > Rhizosphere > Soil | place: USA... | reverse complement strand
ACGCAGCAGCCATTCAATCAATGCTTAAGGACTCCAGCGATACGCTTGGTCAGTCACCGGGAGATGTAACGTGTCAACGCTCAACGAAATCGCAATGAACCACGCGAGAATGGCTAAGGAAAAGGCAGCAGAGACGACCGAACTGAGCGAGCGACACCTCCAGATCGTAGGGAGCTTCGAGGTACCGTCCATTGAAGTACAGCAGAACATTCCAATGCACCTGATCGCCGGAGCGCAGGAGGTCCATCTTGCTCATGCGACGGGTTTCTCACTCTGACCTTTCATGAGGCAGGCGAGACCCCGGTCGATGTACCCGACAACAGGTAAGCGAGGGCAGCGCTGGCAATGGAACATGCCATCTGCATGCAACCTGCCTGACCAAATGTTCATAGCGTCCGCACCGATCAAACAATCGGTGCGGCGCTGACCGCCAACGGCGGGATGAATTCAGGACGCGGATGATCGCCGCGAGTCAGTACTTGAAGAACGATTAGCCAAAACGTGGGCACCAATCACAATGAGGCTAGCGGCAATGGCTCGTGCACGACCTACTCCCCATTCAAGCGCGGTGGTCATCGTATCGTTTGGCAAATTATCGTGTGTCTCTTCAAAAACGGGCCACCCGCTTTTGTCGTAAATGCCAATGAACAGTTGCGTTTGTCCCTTGCTGGAAACCCTGGTCTGAACATCAATGACATTGCCGTCCCCAAACACCTCGTCGTGCGACCGACAGTGCAATTCGCAATCCGCCCAGTGCCAAAACCTGGAACTTCTACGCATCATCATTGCGGCCTCCTTTCTGTTCAAGTTTCGACGAGAACAATGGAGGGGAAAAAAATTGGTACGCTATTTCCGGGGTCTCAATTCCCGAAAAGATGCCACTTGCCAGACACTTTTTCGTACGAAATCACCCTGAAAGCCACGCTCTGTCGCCACGCAACACAGAGCATCATCATGGCAAAAGTACTGACCCAAATTACGCTCAAGTTGCCGCGCCTCATGCAGGCAAGCGAATACGGGAAACTGCGGCATGTCGGCAGAAAGGAGCAGGAGATTGCCCCGGGCATCAGTGGTGAACGGAAGATGATGTCAGGCACCCGGCACAGCGACAAGCTGCGCGATCCCGAAGACCTACCGAGCGATACTCGGTGATTGTTTTGTCCAGAGGAGGTTTATGGCATCAGTTTCAAGCATCAGGTTGTTACCGACCCTGAGCCAGAACAGTATGTCGTTAGGCGTTGATACACTGAAAAAGATCCAGTGCCCTGACCCATCGACCTTTTCCTCTACCTCTGCAACGTACAACGCGACCTCGCTTTCGCTAAGTTCCAGGGCATCGGAGATTTCTCGCTGTGTCGGTTTTCTTACGCTGCTCATGGTGAAATCCATTTCTTGAACATAGTGCTCAAAGCATAGCCGCACACCAAAACCTGGTATCTCCACCTGTCGCTTCAGAAAAGTTCGCCATGACAGGTATCGAAACCTGAACCTTCAGCTACTGCGGGGGCATGGTGTCCAATGCCTGCGTGTAAGCATCAATCATCACTTGAAGGGCATTTGACACATGCGGATGTCCAACCCAGCGGTATGAGGCATTTCCAAGCAAGCCGGCAGCCGCGTTGTCCATCAGGCTTTTTACATCAAGCCCGCTGGCGACGGCCGCTCCAAAAATTGCTACAAGCGCTTGCTCAAGTGCAATTTCACGATCGGTGACCATTTCATCTCCTTGACCCGGCTCCATGCCGGCCATAGAAATAAATAGCTCACAAGCAATCAAAGTGCCACTACACCTCGTCGAATCCGGTTACGGAGGTCGGTGCCTGAGCCACCCTCACCTATTGGACTGAACCAAACATAAGGCACCCGCAAAGCAGCTGCCTCTGACCGGATCAATATGGAAAAGAACACGCTGACGGTATCCCCCGGGAAGACCCAGGGCTACGGCAACCCTTTCCACCTGAAGATCACCTTGGGCGCGGCTCTGCGTGAGCCAGGCCGCCCGGCAGAGCGGATCTTGTTTGTCAGACACGACTCATTGTTTGACCGCTGAAAGTTACTTCACCACGTACTTCGCGCCGTGTGGATCGTTGAGTTTTGCCTGCAACATCCCCCACTCGCGCCGAATGATCGAGTAAGGAATAAAGATGCTGAGCCTCTCAGCCCCCTTTACGCCGGGGTGATCGCTCACATCGTTCAGTGTGGTTGAGTAGAAGCCGACATTGATGCCGACAATACAGCCGTCGCTGGCAAGAACCGGCCCACCCGACATGCCCTTGACCAGCGGGGCATCATGAATGGCATAGAGATCACCGCTGTGTTCATCGGCATTGATGAATGGCGTTTGGTACACCTTGCCTTTCCCGGCAGCGGTCATGAGGTAAGGACTCGCCCCAGCGGCAGTTATGCTCTCGCCCACACGCGGTGCGCGCCATGATGGGTAATGGCCGTTGGCCTTGTGCTGGATGAAGACGAGATCGCAGCCTGTGCTGCAACTGTACTTCACGTTGGGGATGAACGGAGTGTGGCGCGTGGTTACGGCGTAGTCCTCGTTCCATTGCACGGCCGAGGCCATGTATAGATACGGCACAGGGAAGCCCGAATAGACTGAAAAATATGAATCATTAGTAGGCCCCGAAAAGTCGGGTTTAACGATGCCGTTGCATCCTGCAGTTACAGCTCCAATTAAAAAGTAGGCCATGATCTTGATCATGATATATCACCGACTTAATAGGGAGAATGTGACTGTTTTTTGTTGTCAGTATTTTGACTTTTATCGGGTTGCAGTACTCCTCGCCACTTGCTCTAGTTCGACGTTTTCATACTTATGGCTGAGATCGCAATGACGCGTATGAATAAATCGCACTAAGGTCAATCGCTTTTCGAACAACTGTAAAAGTTCAAATATTTGGCGCCTGAAAAACATTAAACACGAGGAAATAAAACAAGAGTGGCTATCGTTAATGGCGTCCACCTGAGAGTGGGTCAGAAGGTTTAAACCTTATTCAGGACGAGACAAGGCAAAGAAAAAAGGGGAACCCTTTCGGATTCCCCTTCACACCGTCCAGCAGTGCGGATTTTGTTTGGCAGGCGCGATTGGGCTCGAACTAACGCCCCCTACCCTGTCAAGGCGACCCGAAACGAAGAACCCATCAAGATGATGGAGTGACTTTTCCATGTCACAGCCCTGGTTACCGAACCCCCCATCCAGACGCACTGCGCAGCCAATCCCCCTAACCAAAACAAACGTACGTTCGCGGCTTTTTAAAGATTTTACTAAAGATGAAACGTATCATCAGCGAAATTATCGAGTCAGCCACAAAGTACCCGCGCTTTGATCTGCGCCACCACCCGCCTCAACACCTTCCGAATATCGCTCCTGCCCGGAGCGATGTGTGCGAGCAGGTCCATGAGCCAACGGATGCAAAGAGACAACGCCATCACAATGATCGTAGATAAAAAAACACCAACACCCGCCTTCGACTTGCCAAGCCCTGTTGAAAAAAACAACTCCCTCGAATCACTCATGGCGAACCTGCAACCCTGGTCGTTCAACAAACCAGAATGCTTGCTGATTGGCGATGAAACGACTATCAACCTGACTCCCACGGAATGCATAGTACTGGACTTATTAGCAAGTGGAACTGAACGCGTTGTAAGTAACGAAGAAATCCTTGTAAGGTTAAACAAGGACCCTGGCAACTATAAAGGATTGCGCATGTGCCTAAGCAGGCTACAAGCAAAGTTCAAGAAAGTTACCAAGGGCGATAACCTCTTTCGGCCAGTAAGAAATCGTGGTTACTGCCTCACCCAGGTAATACATCCTGATTGAGCCCGATATCTCAGGGGCATATGGCGCAATGATCGCCCCGGCCTGGCTCACCTACGTGTACTGCTACAAGGGGCCATGGCGGCAAGGGTTCGCCCCGCCAGCCACTTCAGGAGGGGAGCTGCGTTTGACGCAGCTGGCGAGGCAAACGATTAAACGCTAGCTGAATTGCTTAGCCAGGCGCCTTCATCCTGTCTGAATTGGTGCCCACCCTGACCAGTTGCTGGCCATTCAGTAATCCATCTGAAACACACCAGGCCGGGCGAGCGGTCATGACTTTACCCAGCGCAGCGCCAAGTGTCCCGAACACAATCCTGAACAAAATTAACATTGAGTCTGCCGGTGAACGGCGGGCAAGGTCCCGGGAAGACACAGAACCATGGGAAGCCAGTGCACCTGGAGCTTGTCATGGACCAGGCGCTGCGGAAGGTGGCGCTGGAGTGCGTGAAGTCGCCGAAGGTCTACCCACTACTCGCCGAAGGTGTGCAAACGCACCCGGATGGACGCCAAGCTACACTGGAACGCAGTGACACCGGACCACCCGACCAAGTCGCTTGTCCAGGCGCAGGACGACTCGAAGGCCTACGATGAGTTGCCGGCCGGTGAGCGCCCTACTTTCCATGAAATCCGCGCGCTCGGTGCCCAGCTGTATGAGCAGCAAGGTTTTGAGCAGGAATACATTCAGGGTCTGATGGGGCACCGAGCATTATCAGCCTGGACACAGTGATGATGAGGTGGCTTACAGGAAGGTGAAGACTGATTTGAAACCTTGAAAAGTGGTTCGTCTTTCCAAATCGATTCCAACGCTTTTCCAAATGACAACAAAAAAGGGCCCACCTTTCGGTGAGCCCTTCCAGACCGCCCAGCAGAGCGGATTTTGTTTGGTAGGCGCGATTGGACTCGAACCAACGACCCCCACCATGTCAAGAGCCGATCATAGCTAAGCAGGTCAAGGCTTACAGAGGTTTCCTTCACAGTTATAGGAACCTCTCTCATGGCCACATTTCGTCAGCTTTCGTCTGGAACCTGGAATGCTCAGGTACGCATTCAAGGCACCCCAACTTTGTCCAAGACCTTTCCTACAAAACAGGCTGCTGAGGTCTGGGCAAAGGTCACTGAAGCCGCATCCAGAAAAAGCAAGGAGCACACCCTCTACACCCTAGGCATGACCTACTGTGAAACCTTGCTCAAGGGTAAGGGTAGCTATGACCATGCAATCAAGATCGTTGACCAGCTCTTTGCTGCGTTCCCACAGTCAATCCATGACATCACCCCTCAGCTAGTCAATGACTTCAAGCTGAAGCGTCTACAGACGGTCAAGCCTGCTACCTGTCGCATACAGCTAGCGTTCATGTCCCGTTTCTTCAGGTTCGCCAAGCGTGGCCTACTAATCGACATACCCAATCCCGTAAGTGACATAGCCCTACCCAAGCCTGATAAATCTAGCGACAAGGTAATCAGTGCTGGCGAGCTCAGACAATTGCTCAACAAGCTCTCCCCCACCATGGCGCTCATCGTCGAGCTGGCCTATGAAACGGCTATGAGACGCTCAGAAATACTCAAGCTCACTACTCACTGCCTTCACCTGGATGAACGTATTGCGGATGTGATTGACGGGAAGAACGGCACTAGGTCTGTACCTCTGACATTGCGTGCCATAGAGCTACTGAAGGAAGCCCAGCGACTGGCGCTAGCAGACCGAGCAAGCAAGGGAAGGCTATTCACTGTGACGCCTCACAGCGTCTCACAGGCCGTCCGATTGGCAAGGAACAAAGCAGGGCTTGATAGTAGCGTGAGGCTTCATCAGTTGAGGCATACACGCATTACCAACGTAGCCAAGAAAGGGTTTAACAACGCTCAGATAATGATTGTGTCAGGACATAGGGACACTAGGTCTGTAGCTAGATACTCTCACTTGAATGCTAAGGATGTACTTCACTTGATTGATTAAGAGTCCTACAAGCTCACAGGAGCGACGATAGACAGTTAACTCCACTGATACAGCCACTCTCCTTAATAGCCCCTTCACAGGGGCTTACAGGGCCGCATAGTAATGGAATGGGTGTAACTGAGAGTTACGGATAGAAAATAATTTCAGAAGGTTTGTAGGCTTTTTCTTAAAAAAACAGTACTAGTATATAAAAGCGATAATTTTCTACCTGCCAATCACCTACCCCTTGCATCCTTTTCCCTCAAATCTAAGTATATATTAGTAATACACTGAATTTTTTCTACCTAGATTAAAACCCACCTCCTGATTGTATTGGATGTAGAAGTGCGTCCGATAGGAAAATTTAGTGTTGTTCCACACCCACCCACAAGAGAACTTTTCATGAGCATCACATTAGAAGACATCGTAGCTCTACAGCACCAATCCCTTAACACCTTATCCCGTAAAATCATCTTTCTTATGATTAAGAGGGGCCAAGATAATACAGGCTGGGCCACTATTTCAGGAGGAACATTCTCTAAGGCGACCGCACTACCACGCCGAAGTGTTGACTACATAACAAAACACCTAATAAGTGTTGGCCTCATTGAAAGACGTAAGTCAGCTGAACACAACAATGCAACCTACCAATATCGAATCATAGAAGCCTAAGGAACAACCATGAAAACTATTACTATGTCTGACGTAAATGAATTAGCTCGCCGCACAGGCGATAGCCCTATGGGCGTTTTAACGTACCTTATTGAGCAAGGCTACCAGCTTGTCGAGGAAGTACCTGTACCTAGAGGCAATCCGCTCACCACATCTAAAGACGCCCTTGCACAATGGAAAGCATCTAAGCAAAAGGTAGCTGATGAGCTTTATAAAGGTGACCCTCTAGTACGTCAGATGATGGATGTAGAAAATGCTTACAAAGGGTTTGGCGCCCAGCCCCATAAGAGTGTAGTGGTCAGAGATGAAGCTGGGAACATTACAGGCACTACTAAATCCATGCTTACAGGTGCCACATTGAAAGAGCAAGCTGAACTGATGGCGGCTATCCGCGCTAAATACAATCAAGGAGAGTAATTATGAAGAACGTTGAATTAACGCAATCAGAACTGAGAGCTTTAGAGGAACGTCGCTCATCGCTAGGTGCTATAGATTGCAGCATTGAACAGAAGAACAGACTCATCACAGGCATAAGGGATTACAAGCAAGTCGAATACGGCATGAGCCAGTACGGCCTGTATCAAGTCTTGTCCGTCAAAGGTAATAGCTCACTCCCAGTGGAGCTTACAGGCACCTTTACAGACCCTAGGCAAATCACAAGAATCGTAGATAGTTTAATCACAGAAGGAAAACTGATTGAGTCGAAGTAAACCGAAGGTTATTTACGTAGCAGAAGCCCTCCCGGGAAGCGGCAAGTCAACCAAGCTCATTGAAGCATTACCCTCACTCTTGCACACCAGCAAGATCGTATATGCAATGCCCACCAACGCCCTTATCCAAGAGCTTGCACTAACCATAAAGGTAAAAGCTGGTCTATCCCCTACAGTAATCACGTCGGATACTGTGGAGCATGTGACTGCCCACCTTGAAAAGGTCTTAGCTGCAAATATACAGCCGTTGATTATGGTTACGCATGAAGCCCTACGACGTGTAGAACCACGACTCCTTGAGGGATGGGAGCTTGTTGTAGACGAAGTTCCCAGCGTATCAGACTGCAAGGGCTATCAGTTCGATAGCATTAGCTACCTTGGAAGCCTAGGTAATTATCTGACGGTAAACGCTGAAAAGAAAGCGACCCTGAAGCCTGAGAATATAGCTCTAGTTGAGAATATGATTAATGCAAAAGACAGCAGCGCACTCAGTGATTCAGCGCTAGACGTCCTTAAAGCTATGTTGACTCCTAAATGTAGTGTTGAAGTAGAGGCAGAGAAAGAAAAGGGCAAGCGACTGGTACGCATTGTGAGGTATAGAGACTTCCTACCAGCTTTCTCTTACGCCAATAGCGTTCACATCCTTGCTAACAACGTACAGGACACGCTTCTAGGCATTCATGCCACCTACCAAGGCTGGCAGTTTGAACCATCCATATTCACACCTGAGTTCGATGGTTATGGAAAGCGTGTAGAGCTTCACCCATTCTTGACCACTAAATACTCAAAGACCCAAAGCATGATGCAGCGCAATGGAAAGCCTGCTAACACCTGGGATGAAGGAGTGCAGTTAGCTGACTGGCTCCGCTGCGTCACAGCGATGGTAGGAGATGAGAAAGGCTTAGCCTTTGCGCATCAATGGATGCAGTACAACTTCAGCGAAAGCATAACTAAACTACCAATTGATAGCAGGGGCATTAATGGCTACCAAGATAGACACATTGCTATATGCCTTCAACATGGGAACGTTAGTTATGATGACGCCCTAAGCTTTCACACTCTAGGCGAAATGCTAGGCGTTCCTGTCGCAGAGGTACGCAAGGCCATTGAGTTTGAACGATTCTATGAGAGTACGTTACAAGCTGTAGCTAGAACATCACTTAGAGACAGAAGCAGTACAGAGCCTGTCACATTATTTGTTCAGAGCATGGATATGGCTGTATATCTCCAAGGCAAGCTAGGGCGCCTAGCGACAATCAATACAGACCTAGCTATGACACCTTGGGAAAAACAAACATCAGATAAAAAGAAAGCCAAGGCAGCAATTCAGGCAGAGGCAATTGTAATGTTTCAGACTGAAGGGATAGACCGACAAGAAATTGCTGAAAGACTATCTGTACCTTACCATCAGGTAAGACGCTGGACTGCAAAACTCAAGAAAGCAGCATAATGTGCAACGACGTCAGATATTTTGTGCAATCTCTCTTAAGGAGCCTTTAAGGAAAAGTGCACAATTTCTAAATCTTCTTGGTATAAATACACGCCACCAGCTTGGATTTACTACCTTACGCTTGCACCTCATTTAGATAACCATCGACCATGACTATCAAGCCAGAAGAAATGACAAGCAAGTGCTAGTGAATACCAAGCACTATCACTCAGCTTTTAAGATCAAGATCAAAAGCAACGTCAGCAAGCTGACAAAGAGCACGCATTAAAGAGAGAATCAAAAGCAGAGCATCTACTAGTACTAGCAATCCGCTCTTGATCTTTCTTATTTGCGTATGCCACTCCGTGGCGTGCTCTTGCTTTTGCTTCTGTCACGCAGTGACGTTAAGCCAACCCCAATAATAGATAACATGAATACCCTATACAAATATAACTAAGGAAGCATCTGCTACCTAGACCGCGACCTACCTGCTAACCCTCTTACTATGCCTTCAATACTCTCAGCTACTAATCCTACAGATAATGCAGAACCACAGCGCTCTAGCCATAACCCTAAATATCACCTGCTATTCAATCACCTTGATAATTACTACTCAGCACACAAGACAGAGAACACCATGAAACTGACAGATAGAGACAAGACCGAATACATTGAGACTAACTCACACTGTGACCTAGCTAAACGGCTAGGCGTATCCATGCTCACCTTAGATACTTACGCTGAGGAACAAGGATGGAAAGAGGAACACCGTATCTACTGGCATGACAAGTCTATTGAGATTCTGAAACAGGAACTCGTCAACGGAAACATTACCGCAGTGAAGGAAATGCTCAAGGTAACTGGTAGCGTAAGACCTGTAGGGCGTCCACGTAAATCAGAAGTTGAGCGTGAAGTGGCGATTGGCAAACGGATTGATGAAGAATATCAAGCAGACATAAAAAGAATGAAGCTTGTAGACAGCAAATCAGGATAATTATTTATTAAGACAGGAGGGATGCACTGGCTTCTGATGCTAACGTTCAAATTAACGATATTTCCTAACCAGATAGAATCTAAGTAGCGACATAATAAAAAATCGAACGATCATAGCTACTACAACGAAGATCACAGCACCCACGACTTTACCCTTGAACACAGCTACACACACCGCAGCAATCAAGACAGACACCATAAGCACGTTGCATATGAAACCTATGGGATGATAGGACGCAGTAGCTTTTATCACTGAGGCCAAGCGTGCCTGATCACTTTCCATTGCATGCACCATCCGCTTCTTGAATATAGCTAGGGCATAGTGAGCGTTACGCTCAATTTCTAGGAGACTCCTAGATGCCCCTCTGGGGTGCTCAATGCGTTACCACATTGGCCGTTCTTCACAGGGGCTATCGCCTTCTGTGCCTGATAGTTCAGCTACCAGTAACCTGCCCTCCTAACGACGCCAGAAGGGTTAAGCGCTCCACCTCTGAGGGTGGCACCTCGGCCTGTTTACTAACCACCGGCTCGGTCTTCTGAGCGTTCACATCACCACTACACCATCGAAGGTTCGCTATGACGCTACTGACGTTGAAGCGTCTCACTCTCTAAGACGTACAGTTCAGCGTGTGCTAGGCCCGTTTGCCTAATAGACTTATAGCGTGAAGGCACTACAATATCAAGCCAAGGAAAGAGAGTTTAGACACCATATTATCCAGCCTGGAGCACCTCAGTGGACAGCCCAACACCTCAAGACCTGTCTCAATACATTCAGACGCTGAAACAATTGAAGGAGCTAACTACAGATAGCAACCCATGGATTCCTCTATGGTCAGCTATAGCAGGCGGATTAATTGCATCAATACCAAACGGCATCGGGGCATTTCTGAGAGGTCGATCCACTCGAAAATCAGTGACGAGCGCCTTGCTTATTGAGATTGAAAACATCACATCAGTGATTAAGAAACGAAGCTTTTTACACCAGCTAATAGAAACACGTGATGAACTTATCGAAATCAACAATCAGATTGCAAAAAACCACAACAACAGCGAGACACACCCGCCGTTTGAAAACGTAACCTTTACAGTCGCAGTATCAGAAGACAAATTTAAAATATACAAGGCAAATCTAGACAAAATAGGTTTAATCGACAGAAAAACTGCACTTAAAATTGTTAAATTTTACAGCCTAATAGAGTCAATTATTCTGGATATAAAACCAGAAGGAGCTCTTGGGATGATTGGCTCCGTTGAGGCTTACACCGAAGTAATCATGTTTTTAGAGGACGCCCTAAAACTGGCAGACGAACTCAGCATACAAAAAACCTGAATTTTCTCTAGAAATCCATTAGCGACATTGCATACATAAGCACCCTCCCCACACCCCCTGCCCCACCCCTGTTAAAGAAACGCGTACAGAATCCCTACAGCGTCACCCAAGGCGTCCATGATTCAACACATAGCGTTGGGGGGGGGGTGGAGAGCGTGGCCGGTAGGCGTCTATCGCCTCACAGCAGGCACGTAGCTCAGTTGGTTAGAAAGCCTGCCCTTGTGAGACACGAACAATGGGCAAGGGAGTGAGCTTGCGAACGTACCACCACCTAGACAAGATAGTGCTCTCACCTTAGGAATCAGTAGGTTAGGTAGGGTCGTTCACAATTCTGAGTGTGAAAACAAGAAAGCCCCTAAACCGTTCACACTAGGCAACTGTGAAAGTAGGGGCTAAATTGTGAACGTTTCTCTGTAAGCAAAAAGGGCCCACCTTTCGGTGAGCCCTTTCAGACCGCCCAGCAGAGCGGATTTTGTTTGGTAGGCGCGATTGGACTCGAACCAACGACCCCCACCATGTCAAGGTGGTGCTCTAACCAACTGAGCTACGTGCCTGCTGT
>Ga0163161_10003231_pt1 | contig 11455 bp, 12 predicted proteins | sample S45metaG_FD_129847 | JGI IMG/M metagenome (GOLD analysis project Ga0163161, IMG submission 129847) | Switchgrass rhizosphere microbial communities from Kellogg Biological Station, Michigan, USA - S4-5 metaG | ecosystem: Host-associated > Plants > Roots > Rhizosphere > Soil | place: USA... | reverse complement strand
CGTCGCGGTCGTGTTCGAAGCCAGCGCCGCGGCAGGCTGCGGCGACCGCGTCGTAGAACCCGGGTGCCATCGCACGAGGCCACAACTCGAAGCGCTCGTGCTGAAGCGCGCTGAGCGGAATCTGTTCGCGGCTGACCAGTGGATGATCTTCGGCTACTGCCAGGCGAAAGGTCTCCTGACGGATGAGTCGTTGGCGAAGACCACGTGGATAAGACGTCTTCGGAGCAACGGCGAGGTCGAACTGTTCGGCATCGAACAGAGCGACGAGGTCACCACCGAATACCTCGCGAGCATCGATCTTCAACTGCGGCGCCAGGTCGTTGGCCGTTGCGAGCATGGTTGGCACCGTGTCGTAGGCGGTGGCGAGCGTATACGCGAGGCGAACCGTTCCGGCTTCACCGCGCGCCGCGGCTTGCACCCGGCTCACGGCGCGATCGGCACTGGCGAGCAATCGACGCGCGTCGGCGAGAAAGATCACGCCTTCAGGTGTGAGTTGCACTTTCCGGGAGGTGCGCTGCAACAACGTCACGCCGAGAGTTCTTTCCAGCGCCTTGATCTGCTGGCTCACGGCTTGTTGTGCGATGTGTAGTTCCTCGGCCGCCGCCGTGAAGCTAGATCGTTCGGCGACAATGACGAAGCACCGAATTTGGCGGAGCTCCGGAGTCATGACGGAACTCTATCGCATTTATCAACAAGCGCTGCTTGTAGGTAAACAACAAGTTGCGCTTGTTCATGTCGTGGGTCGGCGTCTACAACACTGGTAAGTAACTGGGAGATTCCTATGAGCGCAGACCTGAACGTCGTCAATCCGAACAGTCCGAAGCGGGTCCTGATGGTGGCATCGAACCCAGCGATTTCCGAGCAGACAGGCTGGCCGATTGGATTCTGGTGGGGAGAACTTTCCCACGCCTACTGGGAGTTTGCCGAGAGTGGATATCAGATCGACCTCATCAGCCCGGACGGAGGTGACCTCGAAGCCGATCCGTGGAGCGACCCGCGGGACGAAAGCGGATACTCCGCAGATGACCTCATCAGCCTCGGGTTCTTGAACTCACCTGACCACTCGGCGCTCCTGCACAAGACAAGGAGCCTGGCCGATGTCAGTCCGGATGTCGGATCCGGCAGCTACGACGCAGTCTTCCTCGTCGGTGGTCAAGGACCGATGTACACGTTCGCCAGCGACGATCGTGTTCACGAGCTCGTTCGCACGTTTTATGAATCGGGCAAGGTCACCGCGGTTGTCTGTCATGCGACGTGCGTCCTGCTCAAGGCCAGGCTGTCAACCGGTGAGCTTCTCGTCACCGGCAAGACCTGGACCGGGTTCGCAAACACCGAAGAGGACTACGCAGATGCCTACGTTGGGCAGCGTATTCAACCGTTCCGGATCGAGGTCGAGGCGAAGAAACTGACGGGCACGAACTTCATTGTCGCCGGTCGCTTCAAGACACACGCAGTGCGCGACGGGCTACTCGTGACCGGCCAGCAGCAATACTCGGCGACTGCGGCGGCGCGGCTGGTGATCGAGGCCATCGGCGTCTGACCCTCGGATCACCTTGGTTCGCCGTCGTCAAAGTCGGCGGCCGTTACCGGCTTGTCGTACGAGTGTGGCTAGCCACAGGCGAATGAGGAGGCTTGCAGCATCGAGTCGTGGCACTCTTCAGGCTTAGTCTCGACCCGTTCGAACCAGCCGAGGGGATGCGAGGCGCAGCAATGAGACCGACCGCGGCCGCGCGTAGCTTCGCGAGTCGGCTGTGGCGTTCGGCTGCTATCTGTGGTTTGCACCTGCCGCTGACCATTGTTTATCCAGTCATCATTCTTGTGTTGTTCGTCCTGTCGATTGCCCTGCTGCCGCTGTTTCTGCTCGGGCTTCCGCTACTTGGCGTGACGTTTGCCGTGATGAGGGCCTTCGCGTCGGCGGAGCGAGGGCGGATGCGCGGGGTGCTCGGTGTCTCGGTTGAGGCGCCGACCCGTCGGCGTACGGGCTGGTGGCGCGGAATTCTCAACGACGTGCGCTCCGCTCAGACCTGGCGGGAACTCGGTTACTTCGTAGTGGTCCTGCCGGTGCTCGGGACGATCGGCTACGTCCTGCCGTTCGCGGTCGCTGGGTCCGGCATTGCGGCAGTCATGGTGCCGTTCCTGCGATCAACGATCCCAACGAATCCGGTGCTGCACCTAGGAATACATCGGCTGGGTTGGTGGTGGCTGCTGTTCGGACTCGCTGCGCTCGTCGCTGCGGGCTGGATCGTGCTGGGCTGTGCGTACGCCTGGTCGTGGGCCGTCCGGACCTTGCTCGGCCGCGGCGTGGAGGAACAGCTGTCCGTTCAAGTCGAAACTCTCACCGAGTCCCGCGATGCCATCGCGGCCGCAGCCGAGGCCGAGCGGGTGCGCATCGAGCGCGACCTGCACGACGGAGCCCAGCAGCGCCTCGTTGCCCTGGCCATGAATCTCGGCCTGGCCCGCGAGAAGCTGCAGACTGACCCGGCTACGGCCAGCGGATACGTGACCCAGGCCCACGAGGACGCCAAGGCGGCGCTGTCTGAGCTACGCAGTATCGCGCGGGGGATCCATCCAGTGATCCTGGCCGATCGTGGCCTCGATGCGGCGCTGTCGGCAGTTGCCGCCCGGCTGCCGATCCCGGTTGAGGTGGACGTGCAGGTCGAGCCGCGCGCCCCGCGCCCAGTTGAAGCAGTGGCGTACTTCGTGGTTGCCGAGGCGCTCACCAATGTTGCCAAGCACGCCGATGCGACAGCGGCGGTGGTCGCCGCACGACGCACCGACAGCCGGCTGTCGCTGACCATCCTGGACAACGGACGTGGCGGCGCCGACCCGGCCCGCGGCACCGGGCTTACCGGGCTTGCCCAGCGTGTTCGAGGGGCCAACGGCACTATGACGGTGATCAGCCCGTCGGGCGGCCCCACAACGATCACCGTGGAGTTGCCATGCGAGTCGTGATTGGCGAAGACCAGGTTCTGCTGCGCGAGGGTCTAGCGCGCTTGCTGGCTGAATACGGGTTCGAGGTCGTGTCCCAAGTTGGCGACGCCGAGCAGCTGCTGCGCGCGGTCGAGACGCATCGGCCCGACGTCGCGATCTGCGATGTGCGAATGCCGCCGACCTTTACGGACGAAGGATTGCAGGCTGCCCTGGTGATCCGTAGCCAGTTGCCGAACACCGCGGTTCTGGTGCTGTCGCAATACGTCGAGGAGCGGTACGCGATCGACCTCATCGCGCACGACACCAGCAGAGTTGGCTACCTGCTCAAGGACCGAGTTGCCGATGTCCGGGACTTCGTCGAGGCGGTACGCCGGGTCGGCGAAGGCGGCACGGCGCTTGACCCGGAAGTCGTGTCACAGCTGCTCGTGCGCAGTCGCCGCAGCAACCCGCTTGGCACGTTGACCGACCGCGAGCAGGACGTACTGCGACTAATGGCTGAAGGCCGCTCCAATTCGGCGATCGGGAGTGTCTTGTTCATCAGCGAAAGCGCCGTTGAGAAGCATGTATCCAGCATCTTCACCAAGCTCGGCTTGCTGCCGGCCGATACCGACCACCGTCGAGTGCTCGCCGTGCTCCGGTACCTCGAATCGTGAGTCCGGAGACCATATGACTGCCACCGTGCTGCCACCGCCGCCCCCGTCGGGCGGCCCTCGTCCGCGTCGACGAGCCGGTTTGGCATTGGTCACCGCGATCGGGCTACTGATCGCCCTCGCAACCATTGCCTGGACCGCCTTCGCGGCCATCACGGTGTCGGCGCGCCAGGAGGCGTCGGAGTCGGCCAGCTATGACGGTGTCCAGAGCGTCACCGTCGACACGGACGATGCGGACGTGGCTATCACGACGGGCTCCCGTGACGCCACCCGGGTGGAACAAAAGGTGCAGTGGTCGTTCCGACGGCCCGCGGTGAGCGTGGCCAACAACGGGAATCAGCTGATTATTCGGTCGCATTGTCCATTTCAGATCGTGTGGAGCTGCTCCGTCCAGCTGACCGTCCAGCTGCCACCTTCGACAGCAGTTGACGTACACACCGGATCCGGCAACGTCGCCGTTGCCGGCCTCACTGCCGGTGCGGCTCTGACAACGAGCGATGGAAGCGTCAAGGCCACCGGCGTCCTCGGTAATCTCACTATGCGGTCCAATAATGGCAACGTGACCGCGACGGCCGCGCGGTCCGAACACGTAGACGCGTCGAGCAGTGACGGAAGCGTGCGACTGGACCTGGCATCGAGCCCGACCGAGGTCCGCGCGACAAGCGGCAACGGCAACGTCACCGTCCTCGTACCTGATCAGCCTGGCGTTACGTATCAGGTCACCAGCCATACCGGTAACGGCAGTCAAGCCGTGTCTGTGCGGACCGATCCATCGTCACCAAGGCACATCACGGCCCGTAGCGGCGATGGCGATGTTCAGGTGAAATATCGCTGACGTCGAGGCGGCCGTCAAACGGTCGCCGTCGGCCGACCTACCGGACGAGCGCACCGCGATCGCGTCGTCCGGCATGGCCTGCTGTCATTCGTCGTCGCTCGGCACCAGCGGCCGCGAAATCTCTGGTCGGGCGCCACCTGCCGGTGCATGCTGAGGTACGCCGTGCGCCGGAAGATCGCCGGCGAGGAGGTCTCGACGTGCATCGCATCGATCAGACGACCGAGCAAATGATCCGCGGCGTTCTGGCCTATGCCGAGAACCGGCTTCGGATGGACCCCGTTCCGTTGGACCAGGGAACCTTGACCAGCAGCGAGCTGTACGCGCGCCTTGACGGCGTGATCCGGGATCGCAGTCGGCCTCCGGACGAGGTGCTGGGCATATATGCGTCGGTCGTTGCGCCTAGCGTGATCTCGGCGGATAGCCCGCGGTTCCTCGGCTTCATCCCGGCGGCGCCGACCAAGGCGAGCCTGCTTTTCGACATGCTCGTGTCATGCGCCTCGATACAAGGCATCTCTTGGCTGGAGGCATCTGGTGCGATCGCGGCCGAGAACACGGTGCTGCGCGTGATCTCCGATGAGGCCGGATTACCCTCCGGGGCCGGAGGGTGCTTCGTGTCGGGGGGATCGGCCGGCAACCTCTCGGCGCTCGCCGTTGCCCGCGAGACCGCGAAGCAGCGGACCGGCCGGTCCGGTCGATTCCGGGTGGTCCTCGGCACGGACGCGCATTCCTCGATCGTCAACACTCTGCGCCTGCTCGAGATGGACGCCTTGGTCGTGCCGACACCCGACCATCAGCTCACCGCGCCCGCGGTGCGCGCCGCGCTAGGCGATGCCGGCGATCTGTCCGACATCGCGGCGGTGATCTGTACCTCCGGTACGACGAACGCCGGGATCGTCGACGACCTTGCTGGTGTTGGTGCCCTGGCCGAGGAGTACGGCTGGTGGTTCCACGTCGACGGCGCCTACGGCGGATCCGCTATCTTCGCCCGCTCCGTCCGAGCGAAGTACAACGGCATCGAACAGGCCGATTCATTCATCCTCGACCCGCATAAGTGGCTGTTCACCCCATTCGACTGCTGCGCGCTCGTGTATCGCGAACCGGCGCTGGCTCGCGCGGTCCACACGCAGGACGCGTCTTACCTCGATGTGATCCATGTATCCAGTGGCGAGTGGAATCCAACTGACTACGCCTACCATCTGACGCGGCGGGCTCGTGGGCTGCCGCTGTGGTTCTCGATGGCGGTCTACGGCTTAGATGCCTACCGCGAAGCGATCGAGGCAGCGCTGTCATTGGCCCGCCAGACCGCTGCGCTCATCAGAGCCACATCGCACCTGGAGCTTATCCGCGAGCCCGATCTCGGCGTGGTCCTCTTCCGTCGCATCGGCTGGAAAGCCGACGACTATGACGCGTGGGCGCACGCTCTGCATCGTGACGAGATCGCGTTCGTCCCGCCGAGCAAATGGGAGGGCGAGCCGGTCGGACGTTTCGCCTTCCTCCACCCGCATACCTCGATGGACCTCGTGCGCGAGGTGCTCGCTCGGACCGCTTAGGGGTTCCGCCGGAGATCAGACTCCAGCCCGAGTCTCATCACCATGGCGAATCGCGCCGGCGGTCGGCATGCCGTCGCGTCGCGCGCACGGCTGGTACCAATGGGACAAGTGAGCATCCCAGAAGTGCTCATCCGCACCGTGAATGCGCGGAAGCTGTCGCTTACCGACAGCGCCCGGCGATAACATCTTGACATACATTCGGAATGTATGTAACTGTAAGGCCAGGTCGGAACGCCAAATTGGCCAGGTCAGCCAGTAGCGCAAGGTCGGAACGCCAAATTGGCCAGGTCAGCCAGTAGCGCAAGGTCGGAACGCCAACTAGGCATCGTCAGCCAACCGCGAAAGTCGAGAAGCCGACGGGCGAGGTCGGGAGTCCGATGGGGGAGGTCGAAGGTCAGGGGTCCGACGGGCGAGGTCGCAGTCGGACAGCCACATCGGGAGTCGGATAGGGAGTCCAAGATAGGAGGCCAACATGGCTCGAAGCGGTTCGCTTGGGCACCCGCGGACGGTGCGTTTGCCGCACGGGGTGATTGGGTACCGGGAGCTCGGTCAGGGGCCCGCCGTCGTGTTCGTCCACGGTCTGCTGGTCAATGCTGATCTGTGGCGAAACGTCGTACCGGTCGTGGCTGCCGCCGGTTACCGGTGCCTCGCCCCGGATTGGCCCTTAGGTTCGCACGCGTATCCGACCGGCCCGGGCGCCGATTTGAGCCCTCCCGGGATAGCCGGGATGATCGAGGATTTCCTGGCCGCACTTGATCTGTCCGATGTCACGTTGGTGGCCAACGACACTGGTGGGGCATTAGTGCAAATCCTCGTCGCTCGTCGCTTCGATCGCATAGGCCGGGTGGTCCTCGTCTCGTGTGACAGTCTGGAGCGGTTCTTTCCGCCGCTGTTCCGGTTTCTGACGGTTGCGGCCCACCTGCCGGGCTCGGTCTGGATGCTTACTCAGGTGCTCAGGTCGCGAGCATTACAGCGCTTGCCCATTGCCTACGGCTGGCTGTCGCACCGACAAATTCCGTCCGACGTCATGGCTTCCTACCTGCTGCCAGCTCGCCGGAGCGCGGGCATCCGCCGCGATCTGCGTGCTTTTCTGCGGCAGGTACATCGCAGGCACACCCTGGCCGCAGCGAAGTCATTCGGCTCGTTCGATCGGCCCGTTCTACTGGCATGGGCTGTGGATGACCGGCTGTTCCCGATGTCGTTGGCCCGCCGCCTGGCGCAGCTGTTGCCCGACGCACGGCTCGCTCCAGTGGCCAACTCCCGCACATTCGTCCCGGAGGATCAACCCAGTGCTCTGGCGAAGCTGATCACAGAATTCGCCAGCAATACCGTGCGGCAAGCCGCGTGACGCAACGACGACGCCAGGAAGACCGCACCCAGGCCACCCGGGCGGCCCTTATCACTACTGGCCGCCGATTGTTTGCCCAGCGCGGTTACCACGGTGTCCCGGCGGAGGAGGTCGTCGCGGCCGCCGGACTCACTCGTGGCGCACTACAGCATCACTTCGGCGACAAACAGGCCCTGTTCCGTGCCGTATTTGAACAGCTCGAGACGGAGATCTCGGCTCAGCTCGCAACCGCTGTCGCCCGCGCTCCCGACGGCTGGGCGGCGGCGACCACTGCCCTCAGCGCATTCCTGGACGCGTGCGAAAGGCCTGAGGTGATCCAGATCGCCCTGACCGATGCGCCGGCCGTCCTCGGCTGGGCGACGTGGCGTGCGGTTGAGGCGGAGCACGGGCTGGGCCTGATCACAACTGGGTTGCGGCAGGGGATGGCCGACGGCGTCTTCGTCGAACAGCCGGTGGAGGTATTGGCTCACCTGATCCTTAGCGCCGTCATCGAGGCGGCGCTGCTTATTGCTCACGCACCGAAGCACCGCGCCGCTCGAAAGGATGCAGAGCAAACTCTTCTCGCGTTGTTGGCGGGTTTGCGGACGCCGGCTACGCCGCGACGGGAGAAGACGCAGGGAATGGCTCGGTGATGGCAATGCGGAAGTCAGCTGCCGCAGCTGGGTCGGCGGTCTTTTTCGCTCTCGCGCCGGGAATGGTCGCCGGCGTGGTGCCGTGGTGGCTTACCGGCTGGCAAGCTGACGCCCGTTATCCGGCCCCGTTGCAAGCAGCTGGAATCGTCATGGTGGCGATCGGTGCGGCTGTGCTCATCCACGCATTCGTGGGATTTGTCCGTGAGGGCGTCGGTACCCCAGCCCCGGCTGCCCCCACCCAGCGACTGGTCGTCGGCGGGCTGTATCGCTACGTCCGCAATCCCATGTACCTCGCCGTACTCGCAACGATCACCGGGCAAGCACTGATCCTGGGTCGACCGGTACTGCTCGGGTACGCGGCGACTGTCGCTGCGGCGTTCATCGGATTCGTTCGCGGGTACGAAGAGCCCACGCTTGCCCGACGATATGGCGCCGCGTACGAGGAATATCGACGGACTGTCCCGGCCTGGTATCCACGGCGACCGCGCCGCCCCGGTCGCTGATTGCTGAAGCCACCGGCATGACGCCTGCACCGCTACGTCGCCGCACACTTGGCGCCGGATCGACCCGGATGGTTAGGTCCATGCATGCCGGAGCCGAATGAGCACCAGTCCATCTCGCGGTTCCGCGCGGCCTGGTTCTCCGCTGGCGGCACGGGTCGAATCGTCGTGTTGCCGGAGTCGGTCCACACCGCCGCGCTAGCCGCGCAAGCCCTTGGCTGTGAGGTCGGGGCGATCGCCAACAGCCTGCTCTTCGATAGCGATAACGGCCCGATTCTGATCCTCACCAGCGGTTCGCACAGAGTGGACACGGCCAAGGTCGCGGCCAACGTCGGCGTCGCCCGGCTGCGGCGGGCGAGCGCCGACTACGTTCGCGAACACACCGGCCAGGTCATCGGAGGAGTCTCGCCGCTCGATCACCCGCATCCAATCCCGACGTATGTCGATCGGGCCCTGAAGCAGTACCGGGAGATCTGGGCTGCTGCCGGCCACCCGGCGGCCGTCTTCAGCACCACGTACGACGAATTGCGCACCCTGACCGGCGCCACCGAAGTCGACGTGACTGATGAATAGCCGCGCAGGCAACCGTCGGCTGTTGCCAGGTCATACTGGCTCGAACTCTCGGAGCATAGCTTCGAGCGCGGCTTGATCGGGACCGGTAAACACGTCGGCGCTCGGGGCCTCGAGGAGCGTATCGAGCAGGCTCGTCATGTCTCCGGTCGCAGGAGGCAAATGCGAGCTGAAGATCCACGTCGGATTGAAGGCGCGAATCCCCTGGACGGAACGGGCAAACATCGAGGTGTCGACGTTGTGGATCCAGGGGCTGTCGACGCTGGCCCATAGTAGTTGTGCCGCGCGCAGTTCGTCTGGCGACGCTGCGCGGACGTTCTCGGCTCCGGCGAGATCGGCCGTGGCCATCGGCGCGCCGAAGCAGTCCGAGCTGAAACAGACGCCCGACCGCATGTCGAAGAGCCCGACGGTAGCCGGATTGTCGAACAGTGGCGGCCGGAAGCCGGTCAGGCGGCGGTCGCCGACATTCAGCGTCTGGCCGGGGTTGAGCAGGTAGACCCGTTCCATCGGCAGCGGGCGTTCCGTGGACATGATGCCTGCTCCGATGAATGTCGTGACGACTCGCGCCCGCGGCGCCGCGTCCAGCAACGCGAACAAGCCGCCGGTGTGGTCGCGATCAGGATGGGTGAGCCAGATCCATCGCACGTCGGTAGGGTCGATCACCTCGGCGAGCGTGGCGAGGAAATCACGGTCAGGAAGTCCAACCCCTGTGTCGACGACGACCGGTTCGGCGGCATGTATGAGAAACGCGTTGATCGGCAGGACGCCGAGTCCGGGTACTTGCAGGTGGTCGTTGAGGACGCTGACGTCTCGGTGCGGTCGGTAGGTTTTCATGTGGTTTCCTCATGTCGGTTGTCAGAACGGGACTTGCGTGCGTAGGAGACCCTCGGCCGGCCCTCGGCCGGAGACTGCTCGGCAGAAGTCGACGGCAGCCACCTCGATGTGCGGGCCGCCCCGGCCAAGCGTCCAGCGACCGCCAGCGGGGCCAGCGAGCTGTAGTTCGAACGGCTGGCCATGCCGGGTGGCCCATTCGGTGACGACGCCGGCGACAATCTGGCCGTCGTGATCGGGTGTGAGAACATGCGCGGCACCGGTGGCGCGCACGATGTCGATCCGGTGCATCCAAGGATCTCGGGTAAGGATGACATCGACGAGATAGCCCAGCGTCCAGACCTCTTCGCGATCACCGACGAGTTGTCGGACGGGCATGGCGCGGCGTCGCACGACCCCCGGCATGCGGCGCCGGCCGCGCACTGCCTTCGGAGCGCGTGCGGCGAGGCGGTCGACGATCTGCGTGGGCGTCGTGTCGGCTCGTTCGTCGACCTGCAACTGCGTGAGGGCATCGATGTAAACCCCGCCGCGGCGGCGGGCAAGGGTCATTTGGCGTAGGTTTTCCCATAGCGACGCGGCCATTTCGACCATGCCGAGCAGGTGCGCGGCCAAAGCCCGGACATCCCAACCCGGGCAGTCGGTCGGCTTCGTCCAGTCCTCCGGCTCAAGCGAACGAAGTAGGTCAAGGAAGCGTTGGTACTCCGTTGCGGCCAAGCGCATCGCCTGGTCGTGCGATATCGCCGCAACCCGCACTGTCGAAGACCCGGTCATCGTCAACGGGTCCTCCGCAGCTGTGGCCCGGGGACGCCCACCTCAGTGCAATACATATCCACGAGACGGACTAGCTGGCGGCGCCACCGGTCGCCGCCCGGATCGTTGGCGAGCTGCTGGTCGACGAATCCCCCCAGCAGTGCCGTCCATAGGTCGAGGTCGGTGGCGTGCGTGACGCCGGCATCCCGGAGCCAGCTACGCATCCCGTCGTAAGCGGCGAGCGACTCCGCATACCCCTGCTCGCTGGGTTGGAAGTCCGGAATTGTGCGCTGATTCATCAGCTGATAGCGGGCTAGATCATCCGTCGCGAAGTCGAAGAACAGTTCAGCCAGTTGAAGGAGCATCCGGCGAGGTACCGAAGCACGCCGCAGGGTGCGATCAGTCAGACTCCGGAGATCGGCCCACCCCTCAGCGAACATGGCATCGTATATCGCATTCTTCGAATCGAAGTGGCTGTACAGGGACGGCGACCGCATGCCGATTCGTTCGGCGACTGCGCGCAGGGTGAGCGCGGCCAGGCCGTCGCTGCGCGCGATCTCCCAAGCGGTCTCCAAGATCTCCCGCCGCGTTGCCTCACGCCGTTCGGCTAACCTATCGCGATTAGGTAGAGCGACCATAGTTAGGAACTATCCGGCAGGCTTCGTTGGTTTGTCAACCGTCAGGTGCTCCGGCGGCGTCGAGCAGGTCCGATGGCGGCCGTGGCAATGAGTGATCCTGCGTAGCTGTGGCCCGGGGATGCCCACCTGGCAGGATCAGCAAGGTGATCAGGAATGTGGTGGTAGGCCGGCTGAACCCAGGCATCGAGCTCGCCGCCATCGAGCCGGGGCTTGCGGCGAT
>Ga0163161_10003230_pt1 | contig 11458 bp, 8 predicted proteins | sample S45metaG_FD_129847 | JGI IMG/M metagenome (GOLD analysis project Ga0163161, IMG submission 129847) | Switchgrass rhizosphere microbial communities from Kellogg Biological Station, Michigan, USA - S4-5 metaG | ecosystem: Host-associated > Plants > Roots > Rhizosphere > Soil | place: USA: Michigan... | reverse complement strand
GCAAATTGTGATAACGCAACTGTTACTGTTACCGTTATCCCTGCAATAATTGATGCAGTGAACGATACGGCATCGAATGTAAATGGTTACACAGGCGCAAGCAATATTACTAATGTACTTACCAATGACACGCTTAACGGTGTTGCTGTAATAGCTTCACAGGTTACCCTTACTGAAGGTACTGGTGATACTGATGAACTTACTGTAAACACTAACGGTACTGTAGATGTAACCCCTGGCACACCTGCGGGTACTTATAGTATTGGCTATACCATCTGTGAGGTGCTTAACCCAACAAACTGTGATAACGCAACTGTTACTGTTACCGTTGTTCCGGCATTAATTGATGCCGTGGATGATACAGTTAATAACGTAAATGGACCTATAGGTGAGACTGATGTAGTAAATATCCTGACCAATGATACCTTAAATGGCGTTCCGGTTATTCCGTCAGAAATTACGATTACTACAGTCACGGGTATTCCACAATTAATTCTGGATCCGGTTGACGGTTCTGTTGATGTCGTGCCAAATACACCGGGTGGTACGTATGAACTTACATATCGGATATGTGAGAAACTGAACCCGGCAAACTGCGAAACAGCTACCGTAACAATATTTGTAATGGAGCCTAAGTTTACCCTGACAAAAGATGCTCAGGCAGGCCCTTTTGATAGTGTTGGAGATGTAATCTCTTACAATTTGGTACTTACAAATACAGGAAACGTAGCGTTAGATGATATCGCTATAACGGATACGAACGCGGATAGTATTGTTCCTGCAACAGTAGCAGTGATAGCACCTGGGGAAATTGTAAACATTGTGGCAACCCACACTATTACGCAATCAGACCTTAACTCAGGTTTTGTACATAATATTGCTTCTGCAACAGGTACAGACCCTATAGGCGGTACGGTTACAGATGAATCATCCGACCCTACAGCGCCTCTACAACCGGGAGATCCCGGCTATGACCCTGCATGCGCTGACTGTACTGTAAGTGCAGTCACACAAATGCCTTCCTTAGTTCTGACAAAAGATGCCCAAGCGGGTGTTTATGACAGCGTAGGAGACTTTATAACTTACGATCTTATACTTACAAATACGGGGAACGTTACTATTAGCGACCTAATAGTTTCGGATGCGAATGCCGATGCTGTCACGCCCCCAACAGTTGCCATTCTATTACCGGGTGCTTCTGTGAACATCACGGCAACGCATTCGATTACCCAAAATGATATTGATACGGGCTTTGTCTATAACAGGGCACAAGTAACCGGAAGTGATCCTACAGGAAACACCATTACTGATGAATCCTCAGATCCTACCGATTCGGCACAGCCGGGAGATGCCGGCTATGATGCTGCATGTCCGGAATGTACAATAAGCCAGGTCAACCAGAATAATGCAATGCAATTGCTTAAGGAAGCTGCTTATCAGGATGCAAACGGGGATGGGAAAGTCAACCCTGGTGATACAATATTCTATAGCTTCACCGTAAAAAATACAGGTAATACTACACTTACTGATATTATTGTTCAAGATCCTTTGGTCTCAGTAAACGGCGGGCCGATCGCGACTCTTGCACCGGGGAGAACCGATACTTCAACATTCACAGCATTATATACCATTACACAAGGTGATATGGAGAAAGGCGCTGTTTACAACCTGGCATTGGCAGATGGTTTGGATCCAAAGGGCGATACGGTAAACACTGAATCAAAAGATCCAACACCAATTACTGAAAATGACCCATTATTTGATGCGTCATGCCCTGATTGTACAGTTATCTCACTGACCCAGACACCATCAATGGCTCTGGTAAAGACAGCTGTATTCAACGATAATAATAATGACGGATCTGTACAGGCCGGTGAAACGATCTCCTACAGCTTTAAAGTTGTAAATACAGGAACTGTAGCCTTGCACAATGTTGTTGTAAACGATTCCCTGCCTGGAGTAATTCTTTCAGGAGGCCCGATAGCTGTGCTTGAAGTAGGGCAGGAGGATACCACTACTTATACAGCAATTTATACAATAACACAGGCAGACATAAATGCGGGTATGGTTACCAACCAGGCTAGTGCACAGGCTGAAACTGCAACAGGAAATAAACTGGCGGTTACTTCTGATGATAATGACGTGGTGGGCAATGACCCTACAGTTACAGAACTAAATGGATGTGCTATAGAAATATTCAATGCTATTTCGGCTGATGGCAACGGCGATAACGATGAGTTTTATATTGGTGGTATAGAATGTTATCCTGATAATGAAGTACACATCTTTAACCGTTGGGGAGTACTTGTCTATGATGTAAAAGGTTATGACAACAATGAGAAAGCCTTTAGGGGATATTCAGACGGTAGGGTTACCGTGAGTGATTCAAGCTCGCTTCCGGCAGGAACCTATTTCTATATTATCCAATACAAAAAGGCAGATGGTTCAACACATAAAAAGGATGGATACCTGTATATCACCCGATAAAAAATAATCAGATGAAGACAAAAATAATAATGATCATTTCGTTGTTTGCAGGATTGCAATCATTTGCCCAGCAGGATCCGCAATACACGCAATATATGTATAATACCATTAACGTGAACCCGGCGTACGCCGGTTCACGTGGTATGACAAGCATTTTCGGGCATTACCGAACCCAGTGGGTAGGACTGGATGGCGCCCCCGAAACTGCGACAGTTTCTGTCAATGCACCGGTTGGGAAAAATGTAGGTTTAGGCTTTTTCGTAATCAATGACCGAATTGGGCCAATGGATAACAGTTCCTTTGCGGCGGATTTCTCCTATACAATTACAACCTCGGAACGATGGAAGCTTGCATTGGGTATAAAGGCAAAAGCAACCTTGCTTAATGTTGATTATAATAAGCTGCATATCCGCAGGGCCAATGATTATATGTTCCAAAATAATATCCAGAACGAATTTTCGCCTAATATTGGAGCAGGAGCTTATTTTTATTCTGATAAATCGTATATCGGATTGTCGGTTCCAAGCTTTATAGAGACCGACCATTATGAGCATAATGAACTTGCTGTAGTCAAAGAGCGCCTGCATTTCTACCTGATAGCGGGGCATGTTTTTAACCTGAGCTATGACTGGCAGTTTAAGCCCGCCGCCATGATAAAAACGGTAAGCGGCTCGCCACTTCAGGTAGATGTTTCAGCTAACTTCCTGTATAATCAGGTATTCACCATAGGTGCCGCGTACAGATGGGATGCTTCTGTAAGCGCGCTATTGGGCTTTCAGGTTACAAAAGGAATGTTTATTGGTTATAGCTATGATATGGAGACAACGAAACTGGAAGACTATAATTCAGGATCTCACGAGCTTTTCCTACGCTTTGACCTGATAAAGAAATCGAAAAAAGTTCTTAATCCTAGATTTTTCTAAAACAATATTATGAAGAAAATAAAGATTTTAAAAATAGCAGTACTGCTGGCTTTAGCACCATTGGCATTAACTGCACAGGAGAAAGAAATGGCCTCGGCTAACAAGCTTTTTAATGATTACGCTTATGTTGATGCAATTAAGGAGTATGAGCAAATTGTGTTTAGAGGCTTTAAATCAGCTGAATTATATCAAAAGATGGCTGATGCGTATTATTTTAATGGTGAACTGGAGCAATCTGCTAAATGGTATGGCTACCTTTTTGGTCTGTCGCAGGATGTTGATGCCGAACATTATTACCGCTATTCGCAGGCACTAAAAGCTAAAGGCGAGTATGATAAAGCTAATGTATTATTAGATATGTTTGCTCAACATAAAGGCGATGACCAAAGAGCTAAACTTTATTTAGCTAATAAAAATTATCTTACTGCAATTAAGAATAATTCCGGTAGGTATGAAGTCAGTAAAACAACCATAAATTCAGCTTATTCTGATTATGGGCCAGCGTACTGGGGACATAAAATTGTGTTTGCCACTTCAAGAGATACTACTGGTCTGGTTCGTAGGATTGACGGTTGGACAAATCACTCCTTTACGGAACTATATACAGCTGATCTTAATAAGGATGGTACTTTTGGAAAGCCTGAAAGGTTTTCAAGCAGGTTAGAGACTAAAATGCATGAATCTACTCCGGTATTTACAAAAGATGGTAAAACAGTATACTTTACCCGCAATAATTACAACAATGGAAAAATTCAGAAAGACAACACAGGTCAGGTATTACTGAAAATATATAAGGCAGTCTTAGATAATGACAAATGGATAAACGTAACGGAACTTCCTTTTAATAGTGATGTTTATAGTGTTGCACATCCTGCGTTAAGTCCTGATGGAAAGGCCTTATATTTTGCCTCTGATATGCCCGGAAGTTATGGGCAGGCCGATATCTTCAAAGTTGCGATTAACGATGACGGAAGTTTTGGAACACCGCAAAATCTGGGAATTGATATTAATACAGAGGGAAAGGAAACATTACCCTTTATAGATGCTAATGGTATATTATATTTCGCTTCTGACGGCCATCAAGGCCTTGGCGGACTTGATGTCTATACTGCAGTAACTGAAAATGGTGTCTTTGGTAAAGCTTATAATCTGGGGGAGCCTGTAAACAGTAAAAATGATGATTTTACTTTTATCATCAACTCGCAATCCAAGACCGGCTTTTTTGCCTCGAACAGAGCAGGAGGTCTAGGTTATGATGATATCTATGCTTTTAAGGAAATCAGGGAAATTAAATATGATTGCAAGCAGTTGTTAAGCGGCAATGTTACCGATAAGAAAACAGGCGAATTATTATCAGGCGCTACAGTGTCAATCTTTAGTAACGAGAACAAACTAATCAACACAATTATTGCAGGTGTTGACGGTAAATATTCATTTGAGGCAGAATGTGGAAAATCGTATCTGGTAAAATCGGAGAAGCTGGGATATCTTCCTGCTGATGCCAACGTTACAATTCCTGAAGCGTCTGGCGAAACTAAGATGTCAATCGCACAAATAAAACAAGAAGCAACTATAAAAGTAGGTGCTGACCTTGCTAAAGAATTTAAAATTGAACAAATTTATTTTGACCTTGCTAAATATGATATCCGGGTGGATGCTGCCATTGAATTAGATAAAATAGTAAATTTTATGAAAGACTATCCGACTGCAAAAATAGATGTTCGTACGCATACCGATTGCCGAGCCTCTTCGAAATACAATATGACCTTGTCGGAAAACAGGGCAAAATCTGTAATGAACTATATAATTGAGCACGGTATCGATCCTTCCCGCCTTACAGGCAGGGGTTATGGTGAGACAAGGTTGGTTAATAAATGTGCCGATGGAGTAAAATGTTCAGAGGCAGAGCATCAACAAAATAGGCGAAGTGAATTTATAGTAATGCAACTCTAGGGTTGTTTAATGTTGGATGGGGGGACTGCTTTTTAGCAGTCCCTTTTTCTTTTTTGCATATCTTAGAATAATGAATATAAATGTATGCAGTTTGGTTATAAATTGGCTCTGTCGCATTTATAAATTACATTTATCTTTAGTCTTTAAAATTCTTATTTCATGAATACTAAAGGTCATTGCTTTCCGAAATTTATTATTCTTCAGGCAGTATATTTTAAGTTTAGGTTTACATTAAGCTATAGGGATGTCGAAGAGATAATGAAAGATGCGCGGCATCCAGGTTGACCATGCTACGATCCAACGTTGGTGTATAAGTTTACACCATTTATAGAGTTGCAAATGAAAAAGAGAAAACTCGTAGTTGGGAAGAGCTGGAGGATGGATGAAACATATTTTAAAGTGAAAGGCGTTTGGTGTTACCTGTATAGGGCAGTTGACAAATCAGGTGCTACAGTTGATTTTCTGTTGACCAGGAGAAGACAAAGGATCAGTGCCTAGTCTTTCTAATCAAAGCGATTACTAATAATTGTAAACCAATAGTAATTACTATTGACAAAAGTGGTTCCAATACTAGAGCTATCAAGGTTTATAATAAACGTTCGTTCTTTAAAATTAAGATTCGACCATGTAAATATTTAAATAATATTGTGGAGCAGGATCATCGTTTTATTACATGGAGAATTCAAAATAGTTTAGGCATTAAAAGTTTTGAATCGGCTAAGAGAATATTGAGTGGAATAGAAGTTGTGCATATGTTGAGCAAGAATCAGATGATTAATAATACCTATATTACATTTATCTGTTAAGTCTGACATTTGTCTCTTTGCCTCCAATTAATTTCAGATTAGGAAGTCTTTTAATCAATTAAATTTTTTACTGTCTGGTCTTCGGACTCATTTTAAAATTTCCCTATATTGAGGGACAAGCAAAATTCCCGTGCTACCTGTTTATATTGCTTACACACAAGAGTACTCACTTAAACTCTTTGCAATGAAGTCGCTTCTACCGTTTCAAAATTCTAAACTTACAGGATCTTGTGTTTGTGGGCTTAATTTGGTAAAAAGGTTTTAATAGTGATTACAATTGTACTAAACTAAAGGTATTTTAAATGACTCCTTAAATCCCAGATGTTTTTCTGACATAAGCTTACGCAATACATTCACTTCAGTACAAACCCATTCAGCAGAGTAATCCAGATCCTCTAAATACGGTTTGAGCAAAATGAAAGTTTGGTGAGAAATTTTTTTAGCCAGGCTTATATGTGGTGATTTTGAAGACGACTTTACTAATGTCATTAGGTTAATAATAGGTTCAGTATTTTCAATTTTGAGATATATGGTAACGCTATGCCCGTGATCAAAAACATTCCAGCCCTTTACCTTAATTGTAAAAGGATTTACGGGAGTCACCAGACCTGAAATTGTTTCCGCAAAATCGGTATCATCAGTAAGCTTATCAGTAAGTGTTATATGTGCTATTGAATGTAGATTCCTTTCACTTATATCTGAAATATGATTAAGTTCCTTTTTGATTTTGGCAATATCAGCTTTTACTTTTTCAGGTGGGGAAAGCACAAGCAGGTAGGCGTACAATTCTCCAAATAAAGCAGTTTGATTATAAATACGTTTTTTCATGCTAATGAATATTACGTCTTATGCATTATAAAATTAGCCCCTCTAAAATTGATTTTTTAAACTTTAACTGTTGATTAACGACTTCCCAATTTTGGCATTTGACTTTAACGCAACCTTACAACTAATTAACAGGATGATGTAAAATGCTTAACAACAGGTCACTTAACTTTACATTAGTTCGAAAACTAATTCTAGCTAAAAAATAAAAACATTATGTCTATCATCCAAAATGACCATTCAGAAGGGCCTGTTGCAAAGGCTATTGAAAAACAAACTTCAAAACTTCCATCAGACTTGTTTTTATGGGCTGCATTAGGCAGTATGGCTGCATCTGCTACACTTAAAGTCCTTCAAAAAGATAAGACCGCATTATTTGTAGGCCAGTGGGCAGCGCCATTTTTACTATTAGGCTTATATAACAAGATAGTAAAATTAGAAGGCAGCGATAAAAGGGACAAGTATCAAACAAAACCATCTGCTTCAGGACAGGATGAGCATCCAATAAGCGATTTCGCCGAGCCTGAAACAGTGTAACGTAAATGGGGGCGAATTATATTCGTTCCCTTTCTTTTAAACCAATCAACTATCTATGAGAACTAAAAAATACATTTTTTTAGCATTGTTTGTTTTTGCAGGTATGCTTATGCATGCCCAAAAAGGCATCCCGCCTAAAGAAGACACTAAAAAAACAAACATTACTAATTATCCCACCCATATAGAGTTTAGCACGGCAATGGTTGCTGACCTTAAAATTCCGTCAGGCTGGAAGGTAAGAGCCGCTGCAACGGGGCTTGGCAAGCCCAGGATGTTGTATGTTGGCAATAAAGGGCAGCTCTATGTAACCCGAAGGGATGCCGGTGATGTACTGATGTTAACCGACAATAACAACGACGGCAAGTTTGATGATATGACCCGCGTTGCCGATTTCCCCGGGGTGCACGGTATTACTACTAAAGATAATTATATGTACCTGTGCAACAACAATAGGGTGCTTCGATACACTTTAAACGGTGACGGCACTTTAGGCAAAGTGGCTGATACTTTAATAAAAGATTTGCCAAGTGGTGGGCAGCATGCCAACCGCACTATGGATTTTGGCCCTGACGGGAAATTATACATTTCTGTGGGGAGTGTCTGTAATGACTGTAAAGAAAGCGATAAGGAAACAGCTACGATGCTTCAGGTTGACCCTGTTACGTGGAAAAGGACTTTGTTTGCTTCCGGGCTACGAAATACAATTGGATTTGACTGGCATCCGCAGACAAATGAAATGTGGGGTGTTGATAATGGCGGCGATACTAAGGGCGATGAATGGCCGCCGGAAGAACTTAACCATATCATTATGGGCGGTAATTACGGTTTTCCATTTGCTTACGGCAACCGTGTTGTAGATGAAAGCAGGGAAGACCCTGTAGGCAACACAAAAGAAGGCTGGGTTAAGAACACACAGCCGTCTGTACTGGAATTTCCAGCCCATAGTGCACCAATAGCATTTACATTTTTTAATAACGGCCCATATAGGGGAGATGCACTTGTTTGCTGGCACGGGTCTTGGAACCGACAGAATCCGTCCGGATTTAAGGTACAGCACATAAAATTTGATGCAAAGGGCAATGCTACAGGATCTGAAGATTTTTTAAGTGGGTTCCTGAAAGGAAACGAACGTTTCGGCAGGCCTGCCGGAGTGGCAATTGCCGATAACGGTACTGTATATATTTCTGACGATGCTAATGGTGTTATTTACGCCCTAAAACAAAAATAAAACTATGAAAAAGTTTATCATGTTCCTTTTAACGGGCGTAGCAGTTTATGCTCAGGAACCTACAAAACGTATTGAATTTGAAGCGCCGGGTACTTATCCCGAAGGCGTTGCCTATGATAAGGCAGCCAATGTTTTCTATGTATCATCAGCACGGTTAGGCACGATAGGTAAGGTGACCAGAGACGGAAAATATACCGAATTGTATTCCGATAAGAGCCTTAAATCTACGTATGGGGTTAAAGTACATCCAGATGGAAAGCGTCTTTTTGTTTGCGCAGGGGACGCCAATTACAGTAAATTCAGCACGCCCGAAACAAAAAAGAAAGAGGCAAGGCTGCTAACTATTGATTTAAAATCAGGAAAAAAACTTTCTGACACAGACCTTTCCAAATTGATTCCGGGAGAACATTTCCCCAACGATATTGCTTTTGATGATAAAGGCAATGTTTATATAACAGATAGTTATGCCTACGCTGTCTATAAAGTAGATACAGCAGGCAAGGCAACTGTTTTCAGTCAGAGCGAATTGCTAAAGTCGGCTGGGGTAGGACCTAACGGTATTGTATATAATTCTGCAGGGTATCTTATTGTAGATAACAATGGCAAAGGTTGCCTTGTAAAGATTGATGTAAAAAATCCTTTATCGGCTACAAAGGTCGTTACAGACCAGTTCTTTCCGAGTGCGGACGGGCTGTTACTAAATGATGACAACACACTGACGCTGGTTCAGAACGGTGGAGTGAATAAAATATTCAGACTAAAAACTACGGATAATTGGGCAACTGCAAAAGTAACAGAAGCAACATCCACTGAAGACCGTTTCGCTTTTCCGTCTACTGCTGCTATGGCCGGTAATGAGACATGGATCATGAACGCCAACTTTAGCGAAATAGCAGAAGGGAATAATGTTCCGTCTAAGAAATTCTCATTGCAGCAGGCAGTCTTTGCTCCCGTGAAATAATTTTATAAACAAAATAGCTAAAATAAAAAACTATGGACACGAAAAAACATGCATTGATTACAGGCGCGACAAGTGGTATCGGGTATGAACTGGCTAAACTTTTAGCTAAAGATGGATATAACCTTGTGCTGGTTGCCCGTAATGAAGATAACCTGAAACAAACGGCAACTGAAATGGAGCAGCTTAACAGCGATATCCATACGCATATAATAGCAGCCGATCTTTTTGAAAGCGACGCGGCGCAAAAAGTTTACGACAAGACAATTGAGCTGGGCATTACTATTAATGTATTAGTAAATGATGCAGGACAGGGCGAATGGGGCAGGTTTACTAAAACCAACCTTGAACGCGAAATTGATATTGTTCAGCTTAACATCATTTCATTATTAAGCCTTACCAAATTCTATCTGAAAGAAATGGTAGCAAGAAACGAAGGCAAGATACTTCAGCTGGCATCGTCAGCATCAAAAACACCGGCACCATACCTTTCGGTATATGCCGCCACTAAAGCATTTGTGCTTTCGTTTACCGAAGCTTTAGCCGACGAACTTAAAGAAACCGGAGTTAGCATCACAGCACTACAGCCGGGTGCCACCGATACTGATTTCTTCCATAAAGCCAAAGCGGAGAACACTGTTACCTATAAAGAAAGCGATTTGTATACTGCTGAAGAAGTGGCTAAAGCCGGATATGAAGCTTTGATGAACGGAACTACTGTAGTCTCTCCGGGCTTTATGAACAAAGCACAAAAGGCTCTGAATACCATCCTGCCGGATAGCGCTGTAGCTGCCACTATGGAAAAACAAATGGAATCGAGCATGAAGCCTGATGGAAGATTAGAAAGTTCTCATCCGGCCTCACAACGCGAAAGAAGCAGCATCAATTCTAAAAAAGAAGGTGTAAACGGAGATTATTAATCGTAAACCAAAAGGCTATGAATAACGATCCTATCAATGACAAAATTACCAGTGGCAGCCATCGTTCTTACTGGAATGACTCCCAGACCCCCCTTGTTTACAAGACATTGGAGACGGACGCTAGTACTGATGTGCTTATTATAGGCGGAGGTATTGCCGGGCTCACTACAGCTTATTGCCTGTGCAAATCGGGCAAAAAGGTAATCCTTCTTGAAGACGGTTATTTAGGCAGCGGTGAAACAGGCAGGACTACTGCCCAGATTACCTACGCGCTGGATGACCGTTACTATGACCTTGAAAAATTCTTCGGTGAAGAAAAAGCAAAACTCGCAGCCCAAAGCCATAAACAGGCTATCGAGTGGATTCAGGGTGTGGTAGCAATCGAGAACATAGATTGTAATTTTAAGTTGGTTGATGGCTATTTATTCACTGACCCGTCTGATAAAGAAGAGAATCTGGACAAAGAACTTGAAGCTGCTACAAGGGCCGGGCTGCCTGTAGAAATGGTATCGCAAATACCAGCATTGCCTTCAGGCAAAAAGCACAGGGCAATCAGGTTTCCACAACAGGGGCAGTTCCATATCCTGAAATACCTTAAAGGGCTGGCAGATGCTATTACAGAAATGGGAGGCGAAATATACACCGATACCCATGCCGAGAGCATTGACAAAACCGGTGCTAAGGCTAACGGGCATACTGTAAAAGCCAACCACATTGTGGTAGCGACTAACTCTCCGGTTAACGATGTGCTCACTATGCATACCAAACAGTTTGCGTACCGAACCTATGTTATAGGCGCTAAAATACCTAAAGGGATATTG
>Ga0163161_10003228_pt1 | contig 11465 bp, 4 predicted proteins | sample S45metaG_FD_129847 | JGI IMG/M metagenome (GOLD analysis project Ga0163161, IMG submission 129847) | Switchgrass rhizosphere microbial communities from Kellogg Biological Station, Michigan, USA - S4-5 metaG | ecosystem: Host-associated > Plants > Roots > Rhizosphere > Soil | place: USA: Michigan... | reverse complement strand
GGTGTTCAGCAGTTGGGCGGTGGTGTCGCCTTTGGGGAAAAAGGCCTTGGCGAAGTACAGGGAGAAGGCGGCGTAGACATACCAGTCGTACCACTCGACCATGTTGCCGACCGAGCCGCTGAAGATCGATTTGATGCGGCTGGCGGTGGTTCTTTCTTTAGCCGGCACGGCAGCCGACCCAAGGGGCAGGGCGTTTGAGTTATCCATTGAAGGATCCTTCATTTAATTGTTTTTGTGGAGCGCGTTTAAACGCGGCCTGTGAGGGCTATAGCAGGAGGTGTGCCAAGAGGAAGAGGGGCGGTTTAGAGGGGTTTGGAAGGCTGGGTGAGCGGAAATCCGCTTATGCTGGATTGGGTGTGAGCGGAAAATTGCTTATGGGCCGTTTGATGTGTTGCCTTTACCGGCCCCTTCGCGAGCAAGCCCGCTCCCACAGTGGTCCGGTGTACACAATTCAAATGTGGGAGCGGGCTTGCTCGCGAAGAGGCCAGTCCGGACACTGCAAAAATCAGCTGTCAGTCAGGAACATCTCCCGACTCAACCCATGCCGCTGCATCTTTTCATTGAAGGTGCGGCGCGGCAGTTGCAGCTCTTCAAGCACCGCTTTCACATCGCCTTTGTGCCGGGTCAACGCCGCGCGCAAACAATGCGCTTCAAACGCTTCCTGCTGCGCCGCCAGCGACTGCCCCGGATCAATCCCCTCCAGTTGCGGCTCACCCAGTCCCAGCACTTGCCGCTCGGCAACGTTTGCCAGTTCGCGCACATTGCCTGGCCAGTCGTGGCTCAGCAAGTGACTCAACTGCGGGCCGGTCAGCGGTGGAAAAGTCCGGCCCAAACGCTCGGCGGCTTGCTGGGCAAACGATTCGAACAACAACGGAATGTCTTCGCGCCGATCACGCAACGGCGGTAGCCGTAACTCGGCGACGTTCAGTCGATAGGCCAAATCCTCACGAAAACGCCCGGCTCGCGCCTCATCGAGCAGATCCGGTTTGGTCGCGGCAATGATCCGCAAATCAACGCGAATGCTCTGATTCGAGCCCAGGCGTTCCAGCTTCTGCTCCTGCAACACCCGCAGCAATTTCACTTGCTGGGCCAGCGGCATGCTTTCGATTTCATCGAGAAACAACGTGCCGCCATCGGCGTATTCCAGCTTGCCGATGCGTTTGCCCTGAGCGCCGGTAAACGCGCCGCTCTCGTGGCCGAACAACTCGGCCTCGAACAACTGCTCGGGAATCGCCGCGCAGTTGAGCGCCACAAACGGTTTGTCGGCACGTGGCCCGAAGTCATGCAGGCAACGGGCGACCAGCTCTTTGCCGCTGCCGGTTTCACCCCGGATCAACACGTTGACCGGCAACGCCGCCAGGTCCAGCACCTGTCGGCGCAAGGTCTGCAAGCCACGGGACACACCGAGCAGGGTTGCATCGAGTTTGGCGCGGTTGTCGGCCTGTTCGTGCAACGCGCGGTTTTCCAGCACCAGCCGACGCTTGTCCAACGCCCTGCGCAAACTGCTCAGCAGGGTTTCCGGGCTGAAGGGTTTTTCGAGAAAGTCATACGCGCCATCGCGCATCGCTTCGACCGCCATCGGCACATCGCCGTGACCAGTCAGCAGAATCACCGGCAAATCGGCATCGCGCCGCTGCACTTCTGCCAGCAACTCCAGCCCGGTCATGCCCGGCATGCGCACGTCGCTGAGGATCACGCCGGGAAAGTGCGCGGGCAATTGTGCCAGGCACTCATCGGCGCGGCTGAACAACTGCACCTCGAAACCCGACAGGCTCAGCCATTGTTCGACGGCGCTGCGGATGCTGCTTTCGTCGTCGACCACCATCACTGAATTCAGCATGAAACAGGCGCCTCCAGATCGATGGGCAAGGTCAGGGTAAACACGGCGCCGTTTTCGCCATTGTCGGCACTCAGGCGGCCGCCCGATTCGTGAACGATGGCAAACGATACCGCCAGACCAAGGCCCAGGCCATCGCCCACCGGTTTGGTGGTGAAGAACGGATCGAATACATTCGGCAGATGTTCTTCGGCGATGCCGCCGCCATTGTCGCTGACCGTCAGACGCCACAATTGCTCGTCGGCTTCGAGGCGGATTTCCAGGCGTTTGCAGGGCTTGTCGTGCATCGCGTCGAGGGCATTGCGCAGCAGATTGATCAACACCTGTTCCAGACGAATCGCATCGCCGCGCACCCATGCCGGGCGGGTCAGGTGCAGCACGGTGCTGACCTGTTCGTCACGCAGACGCGCGTCGAGCAAATGCAGCGACTGGTCCACCACTGCCGCCAGATCCAGCCGTTCGCGCAGGCCGCTGGGGCTTTTGCGGGCGAAGGTTTTCAGGTGGCCGGTGAGGGCCGCCATGCGCGTCAACATTTCATCCACCGGCCTGAGCGCCTTGTAGGCGTCGTCGACCCGGCCGTGATCGAGCAGCAGGCGCAAGGTCGCCAGTTGCATCCGCTGGGCGGTCAGTGGCTGGTTGATTTCATGGGCGAGCGCGGCCGACATTTGCCCGAGGGCCGCGAGTTTGGCCGATTGCACCAGACCGTCTTGAGCGGTGCGTAAATCGCGGGTGCGCTCCTCTACCAGTCGTTCAAGTTCTTCGCGGCTGCGCTGACGCATTTTAGCCAGGCGCCAGCGTTGATTGAGGAACAGCAACAGAAACACCAGCGCCAGCCACAACCCGGCGACGGCGAGCCCGGCGTTACGGCTGTCTTCGAACGCGACTTGCGGGTGGCGCAGCAAATGCAGGGTCCAGCCGTCGCTGACCAGCGGCAGCGACTCCCACAGATAATCAGCCGTCCCGCCGGGGCCCGCGACGCGCCTCAGATCACTGTTGTCGTCGAAGTGCTGCAGAGATTGATAGTCCAGCGCTGTCAGCGGTTGTTTGTCGTATTGGCGGGTGGCTTTGAGCGCGGCGTGATCGCTGTCGCTCAACGGCTTCAACAGTCGATAGCGCCAGCCCGGCTGGTTGGCGATAAAGATGATTCCGCGTGCATCACTGACCAGCAGCGTGTCGCTGCCTTGGCGCCATTCGCGCTCCAGTTCCGGAAACTCAAGCTTGACCACCATCGCCCCGAGAAACTCACCGTTGTCGCCGGTGACTGCGCTGGACAGGAAATACCCCGGAATCCCGCTGGTCACGCCCACCGCATAAAAACGCCCGGTGCCTTGGGTGCGTGTCTCACTGAAGTACGGACGAAAGCCGTAGTTGTGGCCGACATAGCTGCTGGGCAACCGCCAGTTGCTGGCGGCCACGGCGAGGCCGGTGCGGTCGAGCAGTTCGAGGGTCGAGGATTGCGCCGCGCCGTTGATTTTTTCCAATTTGCGATTCAGCGCATCCTGCTGTTCAGGCGATACCGGGCCGTTGAGCGCGGCGCGCAACTCCGGGTCCAGCGCAAGCACGGCGGGCAGGGCGCGGTAACGATCGATCAGGGTGTGCAGGGAATTGGCGTACAGCGCCAGTTGCTGATTGGCGCGCGCGGCGTCTTCAACCAGGGCCTGGCGTTCGGCGTGACGCATGGCGAAACTGGCCGCGAGCACGGCGCCGGCGATGATCAGCAAGGTGTACAGCGTCAGGCGTAACGTGCGCGAACGAGCAAACATGGTGTCTGAAACAATCAGCAGTAGGGGCGCGCACCATAACATGGAGTTGCGCCGAAAATTCAGGGCCCGGCGCCACGGTGCAGGGCTTCAGGCGGCTCTTTTTTCGCTGAGGTACTGAGAGACTCTTCCGGCCAGGTTTCTGGCTTGCTTGATCCCGCTTCGTGCGACTTTGAAGTCCTGCTCAAGCCTCGACCTGTCGAGAGCACCCGAGTTCATCGGCATGTTGAGGGCGCCGATCAACCTGTCATCGCTGACGGCTGCGTCTGCCAGCGTTTCAAGGGCTTCGTTGACCTGCGCTTCTACGTCATTGAGATAGCTGTCCAGCGCGTCGAGATTGGACGTTATTCTGTCGAGATCGCCTTGGCCAAGGGAATCATTGAGCGCTTCGGTCAGTTGGGACGCCTGACGCGCTATCGCCAGGGATTGTTTGAGGTAAGGCACCTTGAGGTGTTTACCAATGATTCTGGCGGAAGTCTCGGTGGCTGTTTTTATCAGGCCTGCGGAATTCTCCGGGCTGAAGCTCTGCGCCACCGCTTTAACGCTGAAAGGCTCGGCGCGGGATTTGCTTTTCAGGTTTTTCACCGAGATCGCTGACGGGTCCGGGGTGATGGTGTAACCCAGCCCTGTTTCCTCGCCGATTTTGTCCATGGCTTTGGCAGCCGCTTCGGCGGCAAAAATCCCTCCGACAGCCGCTGCAATCGGCACCGCAACCGGTGCCGCCGGGCCCGTCAGGCTGCCGATGCCTGTACCTATCGTGGCTCCAGCCGCCCCCGCATGAAACGTGACGGCAAACGAAGCCACGCTATAGAGCAATTTCTTGCCCGCCGTTTTGTAGATGTCACGGGTTCGAGTGAGATTGTAGAGTTGATAATTGAGTTTCTTCATTTCGCTGTTGACGGTCGATAGTGTGTTTGACGCGTCGATGATCTGCTGTTTTGCCGCATCCTCCTTGCGTGTGCCGTGGCTGTCGATATAACGCAAGGGGTTATTGCCCACATACCCATACCAATTAAGCCCGTCCACATCCCCGGCCGGATCAGCACTCACCCAACGCTGCAACCACGGCGCGTAGTAACGAGCGCCGTAGTAATAAAGCCCGCATTCATCCATTTCCTTGCCCGAATAACGGACGGTTTTGTAACTGACCTCCTGCGCTGAAACCGCCGTCAGCCAGGCGCTGCCGCCAAACGGGTAATAGCCTTCGTGGCTGATCAACCTGGCCTGTTGATCCAGTTCCATCAGGCTCGAACCCAGGTGATCGTCGAGGCTGTAGCGCAGTTGATCCTGATCGATTCCGTCGGGTTTTTTGCTGACCCAATGCAGGCAACGCACGCTGCCACGACCTCCCGCCAGGGTGATGACGTGCAGCACTTCGCCGTTGTCGCGGGTACGGACTTCCAGCCCCGGCAGGTAAAGCACCTGGTGAAAATGCGTCGTGGTGGACGTATGGGTTTCGTGGCGCTTGTAGACGCGTGTGCCCTGGCTGTAGCGAAAGGTTTCTTCATCGTTGGGCGCGCCGTCACGCTCAATCAGCGTCGCTGATGCCAGTTGATCGCGGCTGTTCCAGTGCAGCGGCCTTCCCGGAGACGACGCCAGCTGATTGCCATGGCGGTCGAACAAACCGTCGAAATCGGGGACGGGGTCGCCTGCTTTCCAGCGCACGCCCCGGTTGCTGGACGGGTCAATGAACATCTCGTGGGTGTAGCCGCCCACCGCGCGCTCATGGATCAACTTGATCAGGTTGCCGCCGCCGTCGTAGGTGTAGGTCTGTTTGTAGTTGAGGCGGTTCCTGGGATCGCTCGGCAACGGACGGCCCGGCAGGTCAGAAGTCGGCGCGGCGTCATGGCCGGTGGCGCTGGTCAGCTGATACAGCGAGTCATAGGTAAACGCTCGATGGCCATCAATGAGCTGGTTTTTGAAGTACACCGGTTGAAACGCGAGATCGTCGATGCGTAACAGGTTCCCGACCCGGTCATAACCGTACTGAAAGTGTTGGAGCAGGTCCTGTCCCGGAACACCGGCGGTCAGGCTATCGAGCCGACCATCGGCCGCATCGTACGCCCAGCGGCTGACCACCTGATTGCCAGCCTGTTGCTCGATGATCTGGCTGGCGGCGTTATACCGGGCGTCGGTCAGAACGGGCTGCCAAGCTCCTGTGGACGTGAGCCGCAGGCGAACCTGTTGCAGCTGCCCGGCGATGTCGTACTGCATCTGTTGCTGATGATCACCGGCATCGGTCTGGGTCAGCAGCGCGCCGAGCGGGTTGTAGGTCCGCTGACTGGTAAAGGTGCCGGCGCCGGTGATTGTTCGGCTGTCGCGCAACGGTTGGCCGTGCAGGCTGAAGCTGTGGAATTCAAGAATGCCCGAGGGATCGACTTGCCTGATCAGCTGGCCGCGTACATTGCCGTCGGGGGTGCCCGAGGCGTCGGCATACGTAAAGGTTTCAACGTTCGGTTGACCGTTCTCGTCAATGGCGACTTCGCGTAACCGGTTGTCGTAAGCGATGCGCCAATGACTGCCGCGCTGGTCCCAACGTTGACGTATTTTACCGTCTACACCGGCCAGGCTTATCCGCCAGCCGGCATCGACGCTGTCGGCCTTGATCGATTGTTCGGACAGACCGTAGACCGACTTCAGGTTGGGCCGCTCGGTATTGGCCAGTCGCGGGTCCCGCTGCTCGACCAGCCGCCCGATAACGTCAAAGGTCTGCCGGGTGATGAAGGGCTCCAGCTGTGCCTTGTTCAGATTGCGCAGGTAAGCAATCTGTCGCACCGACCGGCCACGCGAGTCATTGCACGTTATTGAGGGGGTGTTCCAGTCAGCGGTGCCAGTCACAGGCAGTCTGCCTTGCGCCCTTTCGAAGGCGGCGCAACGTAGGTGTCATTGAAATCCAGACTGGTTTTGTACCAGGGGTGGACTATTTCTAGCGCGACATCGCCTTTGGCGTTGATGATCTTGATCAGGCGACCGAGCACGTCATAAAAGTGCTTGTCGTGGTGACCGAACTGCCTGAAGGCGTGGTCGTGGATGTAGCCGTAGGTATTGGCGAAATAGGGACGATAGGTGCGAACAGGGAGCCCCTTGTTGTTGTATTCCACGCGTTCGCTGATGCGCTAGCGCCGATCGGCGTGCGCAACCTTTGGTTGACCGTCTTCAATCACCAGTTCGCCGTTTTCCACGACATAGGCATCGCCGGGTTCAACCAATTGTTGGGTTTGCAGGGACCGTCCGAACCCATCGGCGATGCTCAGGATGATGCGGATTTGCTGCAGTGTCTGATCGTAGTAGTCGCGATCGGCGGTGAGGACGACGCTGTGCACCGGAATGCGTGGGACGCTTGGCAGCCGTTCCCACAATGCCTGCTCGGCAGGCGTCCGGGACTTGAGCCGGGCCAGTCGCCGCCGCGTGCCAGCCCGCAGGTGAAGGCTTGGCAACACCCAACCTTGCGCGCACGCGTCGGTCAGCCAATCGGGTGTCTGCCGGACGGAAGGGGGGAGTTGACCCATCCAGCTGAACAGGTCCTTGCGCCAGGTACTGGCAGCGTTTTGCAGCGCCTCTTTCGGGGCGTCGATGGCCGTGCCGGCGCTGGCATCGTCGGGACGCTGATAGTCGGCGATGGGCAAGAAACCGGCGAGCTTGTCGGCTTCGATTCCGTAATAGGTGACAGTGTGCGGGCCGGACGGATCGTAAAGGGCTTCTTCGGCGTTATCGTTGGCATCGATGATGCGCAGCGGTTGCAGTGAGTGGTAGTCGAATTCAACGCGTGTGGTACAGCCGTCCGGCAGCTCAACGCTGATGTTCATCAGCCAGTAGTTATCGTACTGGGTCGAGGTGATTCCGTGGCTTTGTGTTTCGTTGAACTGCACCACCTTATAAAAGTGTTGAAGGTCGCCATACTTGGCAAAACTGTATCGGGCGGACCAAAGATTTCTCTGCTTGTCCTCTTCTTCGTCGGCCTCTTTGTCCGTACCCAGAAACAGATCCATGGGCAGATAGCCAATCTTCGCCAGTTCTTCCCGGATATCGATCGCAGGGCTCACGTCGCCGTAAACGTCCAGCGCCGTCTTGTTCAGTTGAGCCATTTCCAGTGGCCCCGCCAATGCTTCGAACTCGGCAGTGCCGTCCGGGAGCAGCGTGCCGTCTGCTGTTTTGAAATAACGCTGCACCGATTGCGACGTCAGCTCCCGCTGAGCCACCCATTCGGGTGACTTGAACAGGTCACGAAACTGTTCATGGGCAATGTCCTTTGGGCTAAGGCCCTCAGGGGCTGGGCTCTTGGGCAATACCAGTGCGTTACCGCGTTGCCGATACGGCAGGCCAAGCCGCCAGCCTTGCAGATTGGACAGGTGAATAAACTCAGCGCGGGTTTCGCTCAGGTAGTAGCACTGTTGAGCCGGATCATGGGCGTCAATCCACCATTTGCGTTCGTCGACATCATCAAACGGCGGCTCATCGTCCACGGTTCTGCGCCGGGCATAGCTGACTGTGATGCTGTGACTCGTCAGCCCGAAGGCGTCCCGGTTCAGATTAATGACGTGGCGGCACAGCGGGTCTTCGACGAAGCGCTCGTAGTGGTAACTGATGTTTTCCAATAGCGACGGCAGCAGCACCGCGTTGGGGTGGTGGTCACCGCGTTCACGCACTTGGCGCACGATGTATCGGGACTGTTCCACGAGGTACGGATTGGCCGGGACCGGATCATCCGCCGCGTACGTTTCCATTCTCAGCACAGAGCCTGAAAGGGCGCGGGCGATTTCGTGGGCGGTGGCTTCATCGGCCGGCCTGATGAACTCTTCGCACTCATCGCTCGGGTGAAATCGACAAAAGAGCGTGTCACCCAGCGGGTGTGCCTCGTCATCGCGATTGAAGTAACCATCGCGAGGCCTGTCGATGTGCTTGCCGGTATGAAACCAGGTACAGATCAATGCCGGGGCGGTGAAGCTTTCGTCTTTGTCCGACGTGGTTTCGCTGTCGGTTTGGTGCAGTCGCCCGAAGCCACGGAACTCTCGATCCTGACTGTCGTACCAGGCCTCGAAATAGCTGAAAAACTGATTCAGGCAATTGCCGGTGATTTCGTCGCGTTGGGTTTGCTGACTGACGACTTGCATAGCAAAAGGCAAGTAACAAACAGGAAGGCGCTTGAGCTTGAGAGTTCGCTGTTTTTCATCCAGCCAGTACTGCGCGGAACTTCGATACACCACCTCGGTGCGGCAACCCATGTTGTTATTGCTGGCGATCATCAAATACGGTTTGGCGCTAACAAAATCATAACGCCAGTGCCGGGGTTTCATGTGCGGTACAGTCAAGATCAGGCTGGCGCAGCCAAGTCCCTGCAGGTCGGCGAGTGTGACCTGGCACAGGTTGTCGTAACGCACACCTTCGGGCCAGGCAACCTGAATGGGAACCTGCTCAAAACCATTGCCACCCCGGTTGAGGTAAATCTCGAATCCATCCGAATTCAGATAAATCAGCGCTGGGGCGCCGGAGCCGTTCAAATCTGCGATCCGTACACGTGCCGCATCGAATGTTTCGTATTCGAAGGGCAGGGCACTCATGACGAAACCCTGGCCGAAGCGACCATGCCCAAGGTTTGGCCAGCATTTGATTTCGTTGTGGCGAATGCGGCACAACTCGGTCATGTCACTGCCCAGCAGATTGCCCAAAAACACCAGTTCACCGCGTGAACTGCTGATTAATGGCAAGCGGTCATCTATCGGCTCATGAGGGACATCCTCGCCCCTGGCAAAGCCGTCCTCACGTCTATTGGCGTAAAGGCGCACCGCGTTGGGGCCGATCAGCGCCAGGGAGCTGAGTCCGTTGCCCGTCAAATCACCCAACTGCGAAAGGACGTTGAAAAATTCAGGCGGGAACGCCGTGAATGGAATGAAGCTTGACCAGGTTTTATCCGGATTCAGCGTGTAGAAGCCGCTCATGCCGGGCTGAGCAACGAGCCAGTCCAGGCGACCGTCACCTGTCAGGTCCATGAGCGCTTGATGCGCTTGCGTGTTGCGATTTGCGACCGGAATCTCGTTGAGCGCTATCCACGGGCCATAGCTGATGTGATCGCCACCAGTCAGGTCACGCAGCGGCTCCCGGTAGTACCAACATTGCTCATAACGACACAGGAAGCCCGGCAGGCCTTCTGCGAACAGATCAACGTATTGATAGCGTTGACCGTCTGCGATGCCCGGCATGTTCTCGAACGGGAAGAACGGTGACGGCTGTGTATTCAGTTCGAAATCCGCATAGTCGAACTCCACCGGGGGCATGTTTTCCACGGTGCCGCTGGCGTCGTACGCCTGATAATGCGCCGCAGTGATTTGACTGTACGACCAGGTCTCTGGGGTGACCGAGTACTCCAGCAGCAAGCGACGGACCAACACCGGCTCATCACCCAGCACCGGAAAATTGTGAAACATCAGCACTTGCTGGCAGAGACGGCGAGTGCCGACTTCAAAGCCTTGACCATAGGACGAAAAGGGGTCGTTGCGGATCAGCCACGGGTCAAGCGAGGGCCCGTCATAGACAGGTTTTTCAGTCAGGTCCCGGGTGCGTTCGCCATAGTCGATCACCAGGTGAAAGTGCCATGAATGTGTCGGCGTTGGTGATAGGTCCCAGCCGTACAAGTGTTCGTACGCGGCGAAGTTGCCATAGAGCACCCGATGCAAATACCGCTGGGCCTGGTAGTCATGCGGGTCAGGATCCTGGGTCGGGTCCTCCTGTTTGTACTCGTAACAGATGTGCTCGCCGCGAGCGTTCATGCTTTCTTGCAGTAACCAGGCGACAACCCGGTTCGGGTCCTGTGGATCAGCCTTGCGCGCGGTCTCTTTCCTGCCGAAAAGGTGCAGGCTGCCATCGGCCCCATGCACCAGCCAGAAACCTTCGGGGTTGGCTTCGCAGTGCCAGAATTCGACCACATCAAAAGAGCTTTCCACCCGCGGCCGATATTGCACCACGCTGTGAGCCCCGATGGGCAATCCACTGTATTCGGATTCTTCTCTGGACCTGATCTTGCCTTCGCCATCGCGCTCAGCCATGAGCTGCTCGCCCGCGGGGCTGAGGAATACATCGTCGTCGGTGTAGCGAGGTACGCCTTTGCTGGTCTGGCGGGTGATGGCGATGAGGTTCAATTGCCAACCCACCCCGAACGGTCCGTTACCGGATTGGCTGCTATAGCTCAGAGACAGTTGAGGGTCCCATCCGCGTCCAGAGGAAAGCGGCAGCGGTAGTTCGAATGAAGCGCCTCCCGTCGTGCCGACCTTACCCCAGCTTTTACCGATGGTGGCGATGGAGGCACTTTTGGCGATAGAGGGTTCAGTGATGCTCAGGGACGCTTGGTCTTGCATAGGGCTGATCCTGTTTTTGGCCTGGCGCTCGCCCGTGATTACGGTGTCGCTGGATGGATCAGACGCTAACAAGATGAGCGCTATTCGTAACCTGTCAGATCTGACAGGTAAGACGGGGCGTTCTAGATCGAATAGTTGTAAACGCTTCGGTTTTAATGCCGTTGGCAATATTTTTTGAGCAAAAAAAACGGCCGGGTCGTCTATTCAGACAACCCGGCCGCTGTTAGCCCGCTAAAGCGCTTACTGCACTTCTACTGCCAGGCTGTCACTGATCTTCTTCTGCCAGATGGCAGGACCGGTGATGTGGACCGACTCGCCCTTGCTGTCGACTGCCACAGTCACAGGCATGTCTTTGACGTCGAACTCGTAGATCGCTTCCATGCCCAGTTCGGCGAAAGCCACCACGCGGGACTTCTTGATGGCTTGTGCCACCAGGTAAGCCGCGCCGCCGACTGCCATCAGGTAAACGGCTTTGTGGTCCTTGATCGCTTCGATCGCGGTCGGGCCGCGCTCGGATTT
>Ga0163161_10003226_pt1 | contig 11476 bp, 9 predicted proteins | sample S45metaG_FD_129847 | JGI IMG/M metagenome (GOLD analysis project Ga0163161, IMG submission 129847) | Switchgrass rhizosphere microbial communities from Kellogg Biological Station, Michigan, USA - S4-5 metaG | ecosystem: Host-associated > Plants > Roots > Rhizosphere > Soil | place: USA: Michigan... | reverse complement strand
GTCTCCTAACAATCTGATTCTAACAACTTCATTAGGTGAGGGTAAACCATTAGTATAGGAAAGATGCGTTAGCACCATACTAACGTCATTGGGTCGGCAGACGAGGCCCCTACCTCAAGGAGCATTGGTCAATGAGCAAGCAGGAAACTGAGTACGACGTTCTGGTGGTCGGCACTGGCGCGTCTGGCATGTCGGCGGCGGTCACCGCCGCCCACCAGGGCCTCAAGGTTCTGGTCGTCGACAAGGCGCCGGTCTACGGCGGCACCACCGCACGCTCGGGCGGATGGCTGTGGATTCCCGGCACCAAGCTCGCCAAGGAGCAGGGCATCGTCGAACCGGCGGGGGCGGCGCGCGCTTATCTGCAGCACGAGGCCACCACCCATTTCGACGCCGCACGGGTCGACGCCTTCATCGAAAACGGACCCAAAGCCTTCGACTTCTTCACCGAGAACACATGCGTGCAGTTCGACATGCCGCCGGTGTTCCCGGATTACCACGCCGAAGCACCTGGCGGCCAACCCGGCGGGCGGTCCATGGTGACCCGCCCATTCGACGGGCGAGAACTGGGCAGCCGCATCGAGAAGCTCGCGCCGCCCGTGCCCGAGCTGACCGTGTTCGGCATGATGCTCGGCTCCGGCAAGGAACTGTGGCACTTCCTGCGCGCCTTCAAATCGTTCGAGTCCTTCTGGTACGTCGCCAAGCGTTTCGGCGGGCATCTTCTGGATGTCGTGAGATACGGCCGCGGGATGACCCTGACCAATGGCAACGCGTTGGCCGGCCGTCTCGCCAAGGCCGCGATGGACCTCAACGTTCCGGTGTGGCTGAACTCGCCGGTGAAGTCACTCATTGTGGAAGGCGACTCTGTCGTCGGAGCGACCGTCGTGCAGGATGGCAAGCCGCTCGAGATCCGCGTGCGCCGTGGCGTCGTCTTGGCGTGCGGTGGCTTCCCCTTTGACGTCGAGCGTCGCAAGCAACTGTTCCCGCATGCGCCGACCGGCCATGAGCACTTCACCCCCTCGCCGGCGCTGAATACCGGAGACGGGCTGCGTCTGGGTGAATCCGTCGGAGGCTGGGTCGACCCCACGATTCCGAATGCTGCGGCCTGGTGCCCGACCTCGGTGACCAAGCGCAAGGACGGTTCCGAGGGCGTCATGCCTCATTTCATCGACCGTGCCAAACCAGGCGCGATTGCGGTCACCCCGAAGGGGCGCCGCTTCACCAACGAGGCGCTGTCGTATCACGATTTCATTCAAGACCTGGTGAAGGCCTGCAAGGGCATGCCTGAGGTCACTTGCTGGCTCATCTGCGATCACAAGCACTTGCGCGAGTATGGGCTGGGCGCAGTGGCTCCGTTCCCATTGCCCATCGGCAAGCATCTGAAGAACGGCTATCTCAAGAAGGGCAATCGCCTGCAGGAACTGGCCAAGGCGATCGGCGTGCCGTACGTGGCGCTGCAGGAGGAAGTCGAATCCTTCAATCGTGACGCGGCAAAGGGCGTGGACTCGAAGTTCGGCAAAGGCAGCACCGCCTACAACCGCTTCCAGGGTGACTCTCTGGTGACGCCGAACCCGTGCATGGCGCCCGTTCGTCAGGGCCCCTTCTACGCGATCAAGATCGTTGTCGGCGAGATCGGCACGTTCGCCGGGCTGCTGACGGATGAGTCCTGCCAGGTCCTCACGAAGGACCGCCAGCCGGTGAAGGGCCTGTACGCGGTCGGCAACGATGCCGCCAGCATCATGGGCGGCAACTACCCCGGTGCCGGCATCACCCTGGGCCCGGCACTCACCTTCGGCTACGTCGTAGGCCAGGCCCTCGCGATCCAAGCAAATCGCTCTGCCGACGTCGTTCGGTTGGCGACGCCTCGCCAACACGCACGCGCAGCTTGAGCCTTGAACAAACCACAAGGTGTCCAAATGGAAATCACTGAACTGATGGCGCCCCAGATCCTCGGCGGACGTATCGCGCTGGTGACCGGCGCGGGGCAGGGCAACGGCAAATCCATCGCCAAGGGCCTCGCGAAAGCCGGCGCCAATGTCGTCGTGACGGACCTCGTTGAGGACAACGCCAAGGCCGTCGCCGCCGAGATCACGGCCGCAGGCGGAAAGGCAGTCGGCTACAAGCTCGATGTGACATCGCGCGACGCTTGCGAAGCGTTGGCGCTCACCGTTGCCAGCGAGGTCGGCAACATCGACATCCTGGTCAACAACGCGGGCATCATCATCCGCGAAGGGTTGGACAGCCCGAAGGTCGTATCGAACCTCGAGCGCACGCTGGAAGTGAATGTGATGGGTACCTTCCTTCCAACGTATGCCTGGCTGGATGCACTGAAGGAAACCAAGGGTGTGATCATCAACGTCGGGTCCATCGCCTCGACGACCGGCATTCCCAATGTCGTGGGTTACTCGCCGTCCAAGGGCGCGGTCAAGATGATGACCCAGACGCTCGCCGTCGAGCTCGCGAAGGATGGCATCCGGGTCAACGCGATTGCGCCCGGGGTCATCGAGACCCCGATGACCTCCTACACGCGGGAAGCGCCCGAACGCCTGCAAAAGTTCATGCTGCGCACGCCGATGGCGCGTGTCGGACAGCCCGAGGAACTGGTCGGGCCCGTGATCTTCCTTGCATCGAACATGGCCACCTACGTGACGGGCGTGACATTGCCCATCGACGGCGGCTACCTCGCCTCCTGATTCCCAAAAGAGTTCCCTTCCAGTTCGCAACCCCTGAACTCGCCGAGTTCAAAAAACCCCCTAGAGGAGACAGCCATGCAAATCCCTACATTCTTCAAGCGAGCAGTTCTCACCGCCAGCCTAGTGGCAGCAGCAGCCGGTGCCAATGCCCAAGACGTCAAGTTGGGCTACAACGGCGACCTGTCTGCGTCACCGTCTGCGCAAAGTGGCCAGGCCGCCGTGCTGGGCATGGAGGCCGCGATCGCGGACATCAATGCATCTGGCGGCGTGCTCGGCAAGAAGCTTGCGCTCGTGACGCGGGACGATACCTCCGCACCACCGAAGTCGATCCAGAACATGAGCGAGCTGATCGATAGCGAGAAGGTCTCCGCGGTTTTTGGCCCGACCAATTCCGGCAATGCCATGGCCTGGAAGCACATCGCCAACCAGAAGAAGGTCCCCGTCATCGGCAACGTGAGTTCGGGCACGGACATCACCAAGCCGATGAGCCCGGGTGCGGACAACTACATGTTCCGAGTCTCGATGGTCGATCGCGAACAGGTTTCAGCCCTGATGGCGTACGTCAAGAAGAACGCCGCCCAGTCGAAGGTCGTCGGCCTGATGGCCGAGACCACGGGTTACGGCCAGGGCGGGCTGAAGGACATGGAAGAGCTTGCAAAGGTTCAGGACATCAAGATCGCGGCGACCGAAAGATTCGGCGTTGGCGATACGGACATGACCTCCCAGCTGAGCAAGATGAAATCTGCCGGCGTCGACACGGTGGTGGTCTGGGCACAAGGCACGCCCATCGCTCAGCTGGTGCGCAGCATGGAGAAGATCAACTACTTCCCGCTGGTGCTGACTTCCTGGGCCGCCGACAACATCACCTTCTACGACGCGGCGGGCAAGACCCTGGCGGAAAAGCCGATCTTCATGCGCACGGTCAGTGAGACACGCACGCCCGCCCAGCAGAAGCTGTTTGACCGAGTCGGCCCCAAGCTCAAGGCGCCGGGCTCCTTCTCGTTCGCGCTGCACGGCTATGACTCCGTCCTGCTCTACGCCGCCGCAGTGAAACAAGCCAACAGCTTCGACGGACCCGCCGTTCGTCTCGCGCTGGAGGACCTGAAGACCCCCGTCCAGGGCGTTCTCAAGACCTACGACAAGCCGTTCAGCAAGACCAACCACGAAGCCTTGATGGCCAAGGACCTGGTGTGGATTCGCTGGAAGGACGGCAAGCTGCTGCCCTACTCGGACCCGATCGTGGGCTCGCTGGCAAGCGCTGACTACAAGCAGTAACGCACTTTGCGTAGCCGAGCCGCATCCCGCGGCTCGGGAAATCATCTCGGAGGCAACTATGACAGAGGCGCTCTTGCAGGCGATTCTCAGTGGCTTGGCTGTGGGCGGTGCCTACGCGCTGGTCGCCCTGGGATTCAGCATCACATTCACTACCACCAAGACACTCAACTTCTCGCACGGCGAGTTTGTGTCGGCAGGCGCATTCATCGGCATGAGCGCGCTCTTCCTGGTCCTGGGTCTCCCGGTGACGTCGACCACTTTCGGTCAGGCGCTGCCAGGCTCCGGTGCCCAGTTGCTGGCCCTCGCCGCAGCGCTTGGCATCATGGGTCTCCTCGGATGGCTCCTCTATGCGATCGGCGTGCGGCCCTTCGCGGGCCGACCCGGCATGGCCTGGGTGATGAGCACGCTGGGCTTCGGCGTCATCCTCCAGAGCATCGGATTGGCCATCTGGGGACCCAAGCCCGTCGTTGTACCCGGCCCGTTGGGCGATGCGGTGATCCGGGTGCTCGGAGTCGGCGTCCGCCCCCAGGAACTCCTGACGCTGGGTGTCGCCGTGGTCATCATGATCGGCTTCGACTTCGTGATGAACAAGACGATGGTGGGCAAGGCCATGCGGGCGGTCGCTGCCAATGGCAACGTCGCCAGCCTGATGGGCATCAACACCAACGCCGTGATGATCGGCGCCTTCGTGATCAGTTCGGCGCTCGCGGGCCTCTCGGGCTTCCTTCTCGCACCGATCGCACAAGCATCGCTCTTCATGGGCCTGACTGTCGGTCTCAAGGGCTTCTCCGGCGCAATGATCGGCGGCCTGAGCAACCCACGCGGCTGCGTGATCGGTGGTTTCGTTCTCGGGGTCCTCGAATCGCTGGTGAACTTGTGGCAGGCCCAGTGGCGTGAGGTCGCCGTCTTCGCTCTCGTGATCCTGGTCCTCGCGTTCCGTCCGACCGGGTTGTTCGGCAAGAAGCTGGTGGAGAAGGTATGAAGCGCAGTCAACATCTCGTGGGCGTCGTGCTTGTCGCTGCCGGCCTCATCGGCGTGACCTCTCTCTTCGGGAACGACTACTACCTGCGCATCGTGTTCATGATGTGCGTCTACTACCTCTGCGCGGCTGGCATGAATGTGCTGGTGGGGTACGCCGGCCAGAAGTCACTGGGCCAGGCCGGTCTGTTCGCAGCGGGCGCCTATGCGGTTGCCTTGCTCACCACGCGCACGGAGATGAATCCCTGGCTTGCGTTGCTGCTGGCCGCTGCCATCTCCGGCGTTTGCGGCGTCCTGATCGCCTTGCCTTCGCTGCGAGTGAAAGGTCCGTACCTGGCGATGGTGACACTTGCGTTCGGCATCGTCGTGGAAAAACTGGTCGGCGAATGGACGGAAGTGTTCGGCGGCGCGCAGGGGATCTACGGGATCAAGGCCTTGACCTGGAACGACCAGCCTCTCACGACGGAGCAGTGGGTGTGGCTTGCCATCATCTTCTGCGCTGTCACGCATCTCTTGCTGCGCAACCTGCTGCAGGGGCGCTTCGGCCGGGCACTGCAGTCGTTGCAGGCGGACGAGATTGCGTCATCGTCGGTCGGCGTCCGCGTCTATCGTGCCAAGGTCATCGCATTCGTGATTGCGGCAGTGACCTGCGGCATTGCCGGTGCGCTGGTCGCCCAACAGAACCAATACATCAACTCCGATTTCATCACGTTTCACCTGTCGATCTTCGTTCTCCTGCTGGTGCTGTTCGGTGGAGCCGGCTCCCAGTACGGGCCGTTGGTCGGCACCGTGGTCCTGACCGTGATCGATGCGGCCCTGTCACGCTGGCCATCGGCGCAGCATTTCCTCTACGGCTTCCTGCTGCTCTTCGCGCTCTATGTCATGCCGGGCGGTGTCACTGGACTGCTGTCGAAGTGGTTCCGGCGGTCGGCCGACGAGCCCGAGACTTCGAACGCGTCTGCAGCGCCCACGCGGATTGGTCCCGAAGGCCAGGGTGGCGAACTGCTGGTGGTCAAGGGTGTCACCAAGAACTTCGGCGGCGTGAAGCCTGCGCAGGATGTTTCCTTCCGCCTCCAGCGTGGTCACATCCACGCGCTGATCGGGCCGAACGGCGCCGGCAAAAGCACGATGATCAACATGCTGACCGGCCTGATCGATCCGACCGAAGGTTCGATCCAGTTCCTGGGCCAGGAAGTATCCGGTCGTCCGGTGCACTCGATCTGCTGCATGGGCATGGGACGGACCTTCCAGAACCTGCGTCTCTTCGCCGATCTATCAGTGCTGGACAACGTCATGCTGGGTCGTCATAGCCGGATGACCAATGGCTTCATCGCCTCTTTGCTCGCGCTGCCCGGCGCGAGGAAGCAGGAAGCCGCAACCCGTGCACGTGCGTTGCAGTTGCTGGACCTGGTGGGCCTTTTGCATCTCGCGCACCACCCGGCAGGCAGCCTGCCTTACGGCCTGCAGCGTCGCGTCGAGCTTGCACGCGCACTGGCAACCGAGCCGCAACTACTCCTGCTCGACGAGCCGGCGGCCGGTCTGAACCCCCAGGAGACCGCCGAGCTGGGCCAACTGCTGCTTCGGATCGGCAAGTGCGGCGTGAGCATTCTGATGGTCGAGCACCACATGGATCTCGTGATGTCGATCTCGCACCACGTGATCGTGCTGGATTACGGCATCAAGATCGCCGAGGGCAAGCCTGCCGAAGTGCAAGCCAATCCTCGCGTCGTGGAAGCCTATCTCGGCGTCGACGAGCCCGAGGAAGAAGCGTACGCCGCCGCCGCGTAAACCGGAAGGAAGGAAGAGATATGCTGCAACTCGAATCAGTCAAGGTCGCCTATGGTGCGATCGAGGCCGTGAAGGGCGTGAGCCTGGAAGTCCGCAAGGGCGAGGTGGTCACGATCATCGGCGCGAATGGCGCGGGCAAGAGCACCCTGCTCAAGAGCATTTGCGGCCTCGAGCCTGTCGGTGAAGGCCGCATCAAGTTCGATGGCAAGGACATCACGAACGTCAGGGCGCATGAAAGAGTCGGGCTCGGCGTCGCGATGTCTCCGGAAGGGCGCGGCGTCTTCGCCGACCAGACGGTTCGCGAGAACCTGATGCTGGGTGCCTATTCGCGCAAGAAGGATCCCGCAGCGACCGAGGCGGCGATCGAGCGCGAGTTCAAGCGATTCCCGCGACTGAGGGAGCGCCAGGACCAATTGTCCGGAACCATGTCGGGCGGCGAGCAGCAGATGCTCGCGATCTCGCGCGCATTGATGAGCGAGCCGCGGCTGCTGCTTCTGGATGAACCGTCGCTCGGCCTGGCGCCGCTGATCATCAAGGACATCTTCAATGCCATCCGCCAACTGCGCGAGTCCGGACTGACCATCCTGCTGGTCGAGCAGATGGCCAAGCAGGCGCTCGGCGTGGCCGACCGCGCCTACGTACTCGAAACAGGTCACATCACGTTGGAGGGCACGGGCCGCGCGCTCCTCAACGATCCCAAGGTCAAGGCAGCCTACCTCGGCACGCATTGATCCATTCATCCCGTCCATAGCAGGAGCACCCCGTGAGCCAAACCAAGAAATTCGCTTCCCAAGCCGACCTCGAGGAAAAGGAGGTCACTTTCAGCCAGATCTCCGAACATGCGTGGGCCTATACGGCCGAGGGCGATCCCAATACCGGCATCATCATCGGCGACGACGCAGTGCTCGTGGCCGACACGCAGGCCACGCCCGCGATGGCGCAGGACGTGATCCGCCGCATCCGCGAGGTGACCGACAAGCCGATCAAGTACGTCGTGCTGACGCACTACCACGCGGTGCGAGTGCTCGGTGCCAGCGCCTACGGTGCCGAACACATCCTCGCAAGCCAAGACACCTACGACCTCATCGTCGAACGTGGCGAGCAGGACAAGGCGAGCGAGATCGGACGCTTCCCGCGCCTGTTCGCGGGCGTCGAGTCCGTGCCGCCGGGCATGACGTGGCCGACCATGACCTTCACCGGCAAGATGACGTTGTGGCTGGGCAAGCTTGAGGTGCAACTGCTGCAACTGGGCCGCGGCCACACCAAGGGCGACACGGTGGTCTGGCTGCCGGGCGAGAGTGCCTTGCTGTCGGGCGACCTCGTCGAATTCGGCGCAACGCCTTACGCCGGCGATGCGTACTTCAAGGACTGGCCGCAAACGCTCAACAACCTCGCTGCACTCAAGCCCAAGGCGCTGGTGCCAGGCCGTGGCGCTGCCCTGACCACCCCCGAGGACGTCGCCAAAGGCCTGTCAGAGACGCGCGACTTCATCTCCGATGTCCATGCCAACGTTCAGAAGGGTGTTTCGGCTGGCAAGGACCTGAACACTGTCTACAAGGACACCTTCGCCGCTTTGAAGCCCAAGTACGGGCACTGGGTGATCTTCGATCACTGCATGCCGTTCGACGTCACGCGCTGCTACGAAGAGGCGACCAAATACGTCGACCCGCGCATCTGGACCGCCGAGCGCGATGTCGAGATGTGGAAGACGCTCGAAGGCTGATTCGTACGGTCCGACCCGCCGTTGACCGGTCCGCTGCTTCGTCAGCGATCGGTCCAACCGGCGCGGTGGGCTTGCGTCCCTGCGGCGCGCCTGGGACAGGAACACAGCGGCGGCCCTGTGGCCCCCGGGGATGTGTTCGTCCCGAAAAAGGCGGGACAGCACGTGACGGCTCGACCGTTCGAACGCAATGAATTTCTGAAGGACATCATGATCAACGCATCCGCCGCCGATCTCCGAGTGCCGCGCCTTTGTCAACGCCGACGGCGAGATGCTCTTCGTGCCGCAGCAGGTTTCATGCCCGGTGGCGCCAGCCTGCACAACTGCATGGTGCCGCACGGCCCCGACGAGGAAGCCTTCGAGAAGGCGAGCCACGGCAACCTCAAGCCGCAGAAGCTCGACAACACGCTGGCCTTCATGTTCGAGAGCCGCTACCGCTTCATTCCCACCGAGTTCGCGATGCAAAGCCCCGCGCTCGATCCCGACTACGCCGACTGCTGGGCGGGTCCCAAAGAGCAGTACAAATCATGACTTCAATCGATGCCACCCACGCCCCGGAACTGCGCAGCTGGGTACCTTCGGCCAACGAGGCCGGCGCGGACTTCCCGATCCAGAACCTGCCGTTCGGCCGTTTCAGTATTGGGGCTGATGCGGCGCCTCGAATTGGCGTTGCCATCGGGGACCGAATTCTCGATCTGCGCAAGGCGGGGCTGATTGACACCGACGACATGAACACGCTGATGGCCGCTACGCCCGAGAAGCGTTCGGCTCTGCGTGCACTGATCTCGCGCGGACTTGCCGAAGGAAGTTCCCGCCAGGCCGAATGGGAGGCCGCATTGGTCAGCCAAGACGCCGTGACGATGCATGTGCCCTGCCGCATTGGTGACTACACCGACTTCTACACGAGCGTGCACCACGCAACGACCGTCGGTAAGCAGTTCCGCCCGGGGAATCCGCTTCTACCGAACTACAAATGGGTGCCCATCGGCTACCACGGGCGTGCCTCATCGATCGGGGTCAGCGGCCAACGCTTCAAGCGCCCGCAAGGGCAGACGAAGGCGCCCGACGCGGACGCGCCACCCTTCGGTCCTTCGAAGCGTCTCGACTATGAACTCGAACTCGGGTGGTTCGTTGGCCAAGGTAACGAGCAAGGCGTGTCGATCGAAATGGACAGTGCGGATGCTCACCTGTTCGGCGTGGCCCTGTTCAATGACTGGTCGGCGCGCGACATCCAGGGTTGGGAATATCAACCGCTCGGGCCGTTCCTCTCGAAGAACTTCGCCAGTACCTTGTCGCCCTGGCTGGTGACGACCGAAGCGTTGGCACCGTTCAGGGTGGCGTTCGAGCGGGCGCCGGGCGATCCGCAGCCGCTCGCCTACCTCGACTCCGAGAGGAACAGGGAGAAGGGCGCGTTCTCCATCGAACTCGAAGTGCTGCTGCAGACCGCGAGGATGTGCGACGCTGGTGAGCCGCCCGTGCGATTGTCGCGGACCAACAGCAATCGGGCCGCTTACTGGACACCGGCGCAGCTGATCGCCCACCACACGGTGAATGGATGCAACCTGCAGCCAGGGGACTTGCTTGGCTCGGGCACCCTGTCCGGCCCTGCGACCAAGGAGGCCGGCTCGCTGATGGAACTCACCAACGGCGGCAAGCAATCGATCGAACTTCCCAACGGAGAGAGCCGGACCTATTTAGAGGATGGTGACGCGCTCATCATGCGCGGATGGTGTGAACGCGCGGGCGCGGCCCGCATCGGGTTGGGCGAAGTGGTTGGCACGGTCGTGGCGCAGTGAACACGCCATGAACCCGGGTGCGGCGGTCCGCGGCGGAGCAAACGAATCGATGGCCAATCACTCCCTTGATTCGGGGACCCTCTGGCTGCTCAGTCTGTGCGGATTCGCCAGCATGGCCTCCATGAGGATCTGTGACGCCATGCTTCCCTCGCTTGCGTCGGAGTTCTCGACAACGACGGGGCAGGCTGCTCGCGCGATCTCCGGCTTTGCACTGGCCTACGGCCTACTTCAGCTTTTCTACGGGCCTTTGGGGGATCGCCACGGAAAAGCGCGCGTGGTCGGCTTTGCGACGCTGGCGTGCACGATCGGATCCGTGGCCTCAGCCATGTCCCCAAGCCTGGACTGGCTGATCGTCAGCCGCGTTCTGGCCGGGATGGCGGCCGCCGGAATCATTCCGCTGACGATGGCGTGGATCGGCGACAGCGTTTCGTACGAGTCTCGACAGGAAGTCCTGGCTCGGCTCCTCGGCGCTACGGTCTTCGGAATGATCTGCGGCCAGTGGTTTGGCGGTCTCCTCTCCGAGTTGTTCGGATGGAGAGCGCCGTTCATCGTCCTTTCGCTCATCTTCCTGATCAGCGGAACCATGTTGACGAGGAAGGCGAGGACTGTCGCGCATTCAAGTGGCGCTGATGCCGGAAGCATCGCGCGCCGTGTACGGGATGTTCTATCCAAGCCATGGGCCAGGGTGGTTTTGGCCGTGACTTCCATCGAAGGAGCGTTGGCGTTCAGCGCGCTTGCCTTCATTCCTTCCCATCTCCACGCTGCTTTCCATCTGTCGATGCCGGCCGCGGGCGGCATCGTTGCGCTCTACGGTGTAGGTGGCCTCCTGTATAGCCGGTGCGCCCGCCGATTGCTGGCGCGTTTCGGCGAGACGGGGCTGGCAAAGCTTGGCGGAGTTTGCCTGGGAATTGCTTTTGCGGCGGTGGCGTTTGCACCTACTTGGCCGTGGGCACTGCCGGCCTGCCTCGTCGCCGGGTTCGGTTTCTACGCACTGCACAACACCCTGCAAACCAATGCGACGCAGATGGCACCTGGTGCTCGGGGCACCGCGATGTCGCTCTTTGCATGCGTTCTCTTTCTCGGTCAGTCCCTTGGCATCCTGTCCGCAGCTTGGATGGTCGACCGATTCTCTTCCTCCATGGTGTTTGCCTCTTCCGCCGTGGGGCTGCTCCTGCTGGGAGGCACATTCGCGTTCCTGGTCGATCAGCGCAACAGGCTGAAGGAGGCTT
>Ga0163161_10003225_pt1 | contig 11476 bp, 13 predicted proteins | sample S45metaG_FD_129847 | JGI IMG/M metagenome (GOLD analysis project Ga0163161, IMG submission 129847) | Switchgrass rhizosphere microbial communities from Kellogg Biological Station, Michigan, USA - S4-5 metaG | ecosystem: Host-associated > Plants > Roots > Rhizosphere > Soil | place: USA... | reverse complement strand
ATCCTTACTTGAAAAACGGAGCGCAGAATAAGGAATTTTCATTTCACAAGTCCAGCCTTTATCGTCAATTTTTACCGCACTTTCCCATACCGCATTCCAGTTTGGATCTTCATCGCCAACTTGAGAATATTTCGCATCGAACTGAACACCGGCTGCAGTTACAAAAAAGCCGTTACCATTCATTTTATCGTAGAATGGATCTACAATTATCGAAATAAAATCCGCGTTACCAATGTTATCTCTCGAAACCAGCTCATGCGAAACGCTGTCTCTTGCATCGTACATGCGGGCGTAAACGTAAATCGCCACATCGTCGTACAAAACTTTCATTTCTGTTCGTCTATCTTGCTTTTCAACGCGGCCAGGTACGGGTCTGATTTCGAAAAAATCTGTTGCAATTGGTACATTTATCCAGCAGGCATCATCCAAAACGCCGTCTATTTTCGGTGTTTCAGCAGTGCGCACTGCCTTTAATTCCTTTTGTTTAGATGGGTCTTGAGCGAAAATAAAGCTCATAGATAACACCAACAAAAGGGTTAGATAGAATTTCATAAGTTTGGTTTGGTAAGCATAAGACTCTCGAACTTTAGAAATGTTGCACTATAAAATATATTAATTTTAAAAGCGCAATGTTTCTGCAATGCACTCTGTTGATTCCTGTGTCTTGCTTGTACGCTTCGCTTCGTCAGTCCCTGCCTTGCTGCAGGGTACCGCTGCACCCAGGGCTAAATGGCTAATTCTGATGCTTTTTTGAACGTTTTGCAACCGACCGTTGTGCCTAACCCGACAGCAACGGAAATACTTTTTGTTTTACTTAACGGATAAGATTGCCACGTCGTTCCTCCTCGCAATGACGCTAACAGGAGAATGACAGAAGTTTAAAAAGATTGAAGTGTATGGCGGGACTGCAGCCCACCAAACGAGATGAACGATAATTTTCAAAAAAATAAAGCAAGAAAGCTTTTGTAATTAAATGATTTTTGACCTTGTGTTGCAAAGATTTACAATCAAAAATTGATACATTTGCCTTTTATTAAAAACAAGTAGCTTTTGCCTTTTGGCAACAAGCTTTTAGCTTATAAAAAGATGTTTGATAATTTACAGGACAAGCTAGACAGAGCATTTAAAGTATTAAAAGGACAAGGCAGTATTACGGAGATTAACGTGGCAGAAACCATGAAAGAGATTCGTAAAGCGTTATTAGATGCCGATGTTAACTATAAAACCGCCAAATCTTTTACAGATGAGGTTAGGCAAAAAGCATTAGGCCAAAACGTATTAACTGCGGTTTCGCCTGGGCAATTGCTTACAAAAATAATGAACGATGAGCTTGCAGCCTTAATGGGCGGTGAGGTTACCGAACTTGAAACAAAAGCAAATCCAACTATTATTTTAATTGCTGGTTTAAACGGTGCCGGTAAAACTACTTTTGCCGGTAAATTAGCTTTACACTTAAAAGGCAAGGGTAAAAAACCTTTATTAGTTGCTGGTGATATGTATCGCCCGGCAGCGGTAGATCAATTGGAGGTTTTAGGAACTTCTGTTGGTGTATCTGTTTATGCAAACCGCGATTCTAAAGACCCGGTTGGTATTGCTTTAGAAGGTATTGAACATGGTAAACAAAACGGAAATAATGTAATCATTATCGATACTGCAGGTCGTTTAGCGATTGACGAATCTTTAATGAACGAGATTTCGGAAGTTAAAGCTAAAACGCAACCACACGAAATTTTATTCGTTGTAGATTCGATGACGGGTCAGGATGCGGTAAACACAGCAAAAGTTTTTAACGATAGATTAGATTTTACAGGTGTTGTTTTAACCAAATTAGATGGTGATACTCGTGGTGGTGCTGCACTTTCAATTAAATCGGTAGTTAACAAACCGATTAAATTTATTGGTACGGGTGAAAAAATGGAGGCACTTGATGTGTTTTATCCAGACCGTATGGCATCGCGTATTTTAGGTATGGGTGATGTGGTTTCCCTTGTTGAGCGTGCTCAAATGCAGTTTGATGAAAAAGAAGCGGCAGAATTACAGAAAAAAATCCGCAAAAATAAATTCGATTTCAATGATTTCTATAACCAGATTCAGCAGATTAAGAAGATGGGTAATATGAAAGATTTGATGGGTATGATTCCGGGTGTGGGTAAGATGATGAAGAATGTTGACGTTCAGGATGATGCCTTTAAATCTATTGAAGCGATTATTAACTCGATGACACCATTTGAAAAAGAAAATCCGGATGCGATACAACAAAGTCGCCGTTTACGTATTGCAAAAGGTTCTGGTAGCAAAGTGGAAGAGGTTACCAAATTAATTAAGCAGTTTGAAGATATGCGTAAAATGATGAAACAGTTTTCGAACCCGGCAGCCGCAGCAGCAATGATGAAAGGTATGCCGAAAATGCCAATGGGTAGAAGATAGGGTTTGAGCTTAAAGCGGAAAGATTGAAGCTTAGAGCGAAAACAGCTTATTGTAACTATTTGAAAATCTCAATCAGAAATGGTTGGGATTTTTTTTGAAATGAACGGTTTCCATTCATGGCGGTTTGCAGCCCAGCTTTGCCTACTCTCAATGAAAAATCGGGATTCGTACAATCGGGTTTAGTCACAAAATTAGTTTAGCATAAAAATTAAAACTAAATCTTTGTGTTCTTTGTGGTTAAATGCTATCTTAGTCACTCTCAATTTATTCATCCCCGAATAATATAACATCCCATTTTTTTTACCGAGAAATTAATGCTTGTAAAAACATACGGGAGTGCAGTTTTTGGCGTAAATGCTTTAACGATAACGATTGAAGTAAGCATTAGCGCTGGCACTAAATATTACATGGTTGGGTTGCCAAATAACGCTGTTAAGGAAAGTTTGCAGAGGGTAGAAAGTGCCATTCATGTAGCGGGTTTCAGAATGCCCCGCCAAAAAATTGTAGTTAATTTGGCTCCTGCTGATATTAGAAAAGAAGGTTCTGCTTATGATTTACCAATTGCGATTGGAATTTTAGCAGCATCTGGACAAATCCCATCAGAAGAATTAGAAAACTATTTTATAATGGGCGAGCTCTCGCTCGATGGTGCAATACAACCTATAAAAGGTGCTTTGCCAATTGCAATTCAGGCACAGCAAGATGGTTTTAAAGGTTTTATTTTGCCTAAGCAAAATGTCCGAGAAGCGGCGATTGTTGATGGATTGATTGCTTACGGTGTAGAAACTTTGGCACAGGTAATTGCCCTCTTTAACAAAAGTGAGCCGCTGGAGCAGGTGAAAATAAATACCCGAGAAGAGTTCCTTAAAAACATTGGCAATTATGAACACGATTTTGCTGATGTTAAGGGACAGGAAAATATAAAACGTGCTTTAGAAATTGCCGCCGCAGGGGGACACAATGTGATTTTAATTGGTCCGCCAGGTGCAGGAAAAACAATGCTTGCTAAGCGCTTGCCTACTATTTTACCTCCTTTAAATTTGCATGAAGCTTTAGAAACCACTAAAATTCACTCAGTTGCAGGAAAACTTTCTGCTGCCGATGCGTTGATGACGGTAAGGCCTTATCGTTCGCCACACCACACCATTTCTGATGTTGCTTTAGTAGGCGGAGGAATGAATCCTGCGCCGGGAGAAATTTCACTTGCGCACAATGGCGTTTTATTTTTGGATGAATTACCAGAGTTTAAGCGAACAGTTTTAGAGGTAATGCGCCAACCGTTAGAAGATAGAAAAGTTGCGATTTCCCGTGCCCGCTTTTCTGTTGAATATCCGGCAAGTTTTATGTCGAAGATGAAATTCTTATTTTTAACATTAAAGACAACGGAAATAGTAAATCCACTGTTGTAAAATCATCAGCTCATCAATCATTATCTACAAGAATTAGTAGAGAACGCTTAGCATACATAGCTAAAGAAAGTGGTTTAGATGCAGGTATCGATATTAAAAACAATGAGAGAATGGGTACGGTGGTTACAATTACCATCCCAATAAAATCTGGAGAATGCAAAAACAAAAAACCCCTTTATTCTATCAAATAAAGCTTTAAGTTCTGCGAATAATAATTAAGGTAAACACTACCTGCGATTAATTGTATTTTAGATAGGTAAAAAAATCAAAGAAGTATGCAGAATGTAGCTATCAAGTTTCAGAATCCTTTTAACGAATTTGAGGAGTCTATTATTTACAGCAATGAGGAACAAGTAACACAATCGTTTTTAGATATAAATTGGGAAAAATTAAATACCGATATATACGAAAAACATGATGATGTTATACATGACTATTATTTTTTTGAGGTTAGCTATACCGATTTCTCTAACCATAAAAACACCCTAAATATTGGTGGCGCTTATACACACGGTGAAACCTTAGAACTTAATGGCGTGCAGTTTGATGTTCGTTACACTCGCCCGGTTGAGAAAACCAGCAAAGGTTTTTTTGGGCTTGGTGCTTCAACAACAAAAACCGTTTCCAGCGAAATTTGGATGGAAGAATGCAGCAAACCCTTTGTTGTAAAATGTCTTCAAGCTTTTTTAAATCGAGATACAGCATTTCTGGAAGATGAAATTATTAACAACGGTGTCTCAAGTTTTTAGTTCGATAGTTTAAAAATATCCTCTGCATACTTATGGAACAAAATACCTTAGATGTAAATAAACAAAAAAATAGCAATCTATCTATCTTGCTTATTATCGTTAACATTATTCTGCTTTTGGTTTTCGCAAAAATTGACACCTTAAGCGAAGATCAAGAAATAATCAGTTACATTATTCTAGTAATTGGCGGTACTATTTTGCTCGGTGGCTATGCTTTCAGTTATCACGGCAAAGGTTACAGAATTGCAAAATGGTTATTCGGGATTGCCTTACTCGTTTCTGTTGCACTATTTGTTTTATTGTGGTATGTAGCTGGTTTGGCCAAAGCCTTTCAACACTAAAAGCATGAAACTGAACCTAATCAATAAAATATATATCGCAATTACTATATGCTTAATTACTGCCATTTTAGTTAAATTTTTCAGCTTTAAAAGTTGGGATAGATACTATTACGTAACCAGTATTTGTGCGCCAATTACTCAGCCGATAGCGATACGTAATGCACATTTCATCTTGGCAAACGGCGAAACAGATTTTATAAATCACACCGATGTTGATGATTTTAATACAAATTGGGGACAAGATGATTTCATTTCGAGCGATTTTGAAAAGAAGAGATTACCGGTAAAATTGGTACTTCAATACGCTTCTTACAGAGACAAAAAGTTCTACAACGATACGATTAACCTTAATGACAACGAAATCAGAAATGTTTTCAAATCGGCCATTCGTAATAAGCAAGCCATTGGGTTTTCTGAATATGGGGGTGTTAACGGAAAGGGTTTAAGTTTTTTAATTGGAATTGCAAACGATGGTAATGTTGCCGTTTGGTTGCAAGGAATTTATTTAGATAAATTCCTTGTAAAAAGGAAATTAACGGCTAAACAACCGCAGGGCGATGATACTTATTACGGCACCCAACTTACAAAAGAAGCTTACATTAAGCAACGTTTTGAACGCTTATCAGATAGTTTAAAAAACAAGCTCGGCAAAGGCTTTGATGCTAGAGCGAATTACATTGATACACCAACACGCTACATCGAAAAAAACACCGAACTATGGAAGTATCAAAAGAAAAATAAATACATAGAATGATGGTAAATCATCAAAATACCGACGAATAATAAATTGTTTGCTACGAATAATAAAGAACAAGTTTTGATGAAGAAAAACTAATTAGATTGGTTTATAAATCACAACAATAATGATTAAAACTTTAAAATTTTGTTTTACAATTACGCTTCTTTTCTACTCCGCTGTAATTTTTGCCCAATTGCCTGAAGAAATTAAATGGAAACACCTTCAAAAAAACTACAATGCCGATAGTAGCGAATTGGTGCTCAGTTTAAATAACCAGTTGTTGCAAGGCAAGTATAAAATCCCCTTTGATGAAGGTGGTTTCGCCCTATACAACATTAAAAAAGGCATAATTACTGGCGAAGCGTTCTGGTATTCGCAAGGCGGAAGAATGGAATGTAAACTTTATTACAGAAATGGCGTTCGAAATGGCTTAAAAGAAAATTAAGCCTACAGAATTTCATTAGCTACAGATGGTGGAAATATTGACCTCATCATTTTCTCTGCATTGCTTTTTACTTATGCTAATTCAAATGCTAGCGCATTCTCATTAAATATTCAGAAAAATTTAGAAGAAATCATCATCGCAAACGATTTCTTGAAAAAATTAGGCAATAAATATTCTAATTTAAAAGTGCCTTCTTTATAATTTTAAAATCTATGTCTGCGTACAATTAGGCTAGTTTGATGTTTATTCAAGCTAAAAAGAAAACTCTACTAATTCCAAAAAGTAAATATTAATTAATGGGTTGGTAGGGTTTTTATAATTAAAAAGGTTTTGAAAAAAAGAAAATTATTAAGTCAACGGCACCCATTTTTATATTTCTTAGCAGTTGGCGCAAGGCGGATGAAAAGACGGTTCGAGTGGATTTTCGATGGCAAAAAATACGCAAAAACTAAAGCTGCCGATAAGCTCCATTTTCGGATAAAAAAACATCAATCGGTTTTACTAAAAAAACTTGGCGATAATAACGAGCAACTGCAGATTAATAAAGTAACCAACCTTAAAATTGCTTCGGCAAATATTAATGGCATCATAATTAAACCTGGCGAAACATTTTCGTTTTGTAAGCTAGTGGGTTTGCCTACTGAGAAGAAAGGTTATTTGTTAGGTATGGAGCTTTCATTCGGCGAAGCAAAAGCAGGTATTGGCGGTGGCATTTGCCAAATTTCAAATCTTATCCACTGGTTGGTTATTCATAGTCCGTTAACGGTTAATGAGCGTTATCATCACTCTTTCGACCCATTTCCAGATGATGGCCGAGTATTGCCTTTTGGAAGTGGCGCAACCGTTTTTTACAATTATCTCGACTATCAATTTACAAACAACACCAAGCACACTTTTCAAACTAACCTTTGGTTTACCGATAAATGTTTGGAAGGCGAACTACGCATCGATACCGAACTCGATTATGCCTACCATGTAAGCGAAAAAGAGCACCAGTTCTTAAAGATAGATGGGCAATTTTACCGAAAAAATGAAATCTGGAGAGATAAAATATTAAAGTTTAAAGGCGGCAAAGTTGTAGCAACAAAACTGATTATGAAAAACTTTGCAAGGGTTACCTACACGCCAGCAGAGTTTTTGAATGAGGCTGAATGAATTTATCACCTAAATAATGGTGAACCCGAGATGAGAGCAATTATCAATAAAAGAACATTAGTAAAATTCACTATTGCTATCGCAATTTGCTTTGCGGTACATATTTTAGTTGGTCTTTTTTCTAGCTTAATCGTTAATAATTTTATCTTAAATGCCCGATTGGCAAACTTCACCATTTATGATGGCTATGCAGATTTTGGTATTTTATTGGCTTATATTCCAGTATCAGCTTTGCTTGTATTTGATAAAGTTAAAGTCAATGCTTTGCTAATATCAGTTGTTGCGTTCGTGGTTATTTTAACTAGCAAGGTTTTTATAATCGATGTTATTGAACATTATGTTAAATTTTATGTAAAAATCCAGCAAAATGGGGCCTATAGTTTTGAGATTTTTACAAATCGATTAGCTCGAAATCTTGTTGAGTTGCTTTGGGAGTTTTGCAATTTAGGTCAAGTATTGTCTTTCATTATTTGGGTTTTCCTTGCTTTGTTATGCATTTGTTATTTATCTATTTACAGTCGCAATAAGTTAATCATCCTACAATGAAAAAAATATTTTTAATCACCTGGCTTCTTTTAATAAAATTATCAGCCTTCGCTCAAGAAAAACTGGTGAAAGACCTCGATTTCGATGGCAAAAAAGACACTGTTTACATCGACCAAAAAGCAGCACAAATCGTATGCAGATTATCAACGCAAAATTTTAAAAAATTGAAGAGCAAGACTTTCGAAATGTCAAGCGATAATACTCTCATTAAATCGACCCGAAATGGATTTGAATTAAGAAATAATTGGATGCGGGCTGGCTTTGCTTGTCAGTTTAGGTACGAGAAAAAGGAAAAACGCATACGTTTAATTGGAATAACTGAGTATGCTTTTGGCAACGCAGCTAACGACGGCAGTGGCGAGGGGAGCGCAAACTTATTAACGGGAGATTACATTGGCAATTGGAATTATTACGACCATTTGGCCAATAACGAAAAAGGCGAATTGGTAAAAATCCCAACCATAAAAACTAAGATGAAATTCAACAAAATTTATCTTGAAGGATTTAGTGAAGAGAGTTATTTTTCTTATCAAACACAATTAGAAGGACTTGTAGAAAAACATAAAACGGCAGAAAAGAATAGGAGAGCTAAAACCAAATGATTTACCTTTCACATTTATAGTATTTCCCGTTGTAATAATTTTATCGGCACTAGTTTAGCGAAAGAAGTAATGGAAACAGATTTTTATAAATCGTTGTAGAAAGCTTATGCAATGACGAAAGTGCGAATTGCAGCCTATATCGACTTTACAGTTAAGCAATAATCTTCGCAATAGAATTTCTAAGCACACTGTAAATTTTTGAAAACAAGTTAATTTGCACCATTTTTTGCATTTACTTTGAAAAAGTTTTCGATATAATTTTTCTATGAAACATACAGTTTTTAAAACGATAAAATGGTTTTTTACGATTCTTATCGCACTGATAGTGCTACTAGTTTTGGTTACCTATTTCTACATGAAAAAACCTTTGTTTGGTAAGGCGGCAGAAGGTGCAAGATTAGAGCGAATGAAAAAATCGCCAAATTTTAAGGATGGCGTTTTCCAAAACATTCATAATACTCCAGCCGTAACCGAAGGTTACACTACTATGGGTATTATTGCCGATAAATTATTCACAAACTATCCAAGATTGACTCCCGTTGATAGCATTCCATCTAAAAAAGTAGATTTACTAAACCTGCCAATTGATGAAGATATTTTAGTTTGGTTTGGTCATTCCTCTTATTTCATCAACTAGATGGTAAACGAATACTGGTTGACCCGGTATTTAGTGGAAATGCCTCGCCAATTCCGGGAACGGTTGTATCGTTTAAAGGAACAGAGCGTTATAAAGTAGAGGATTTACCAAATATCGATTACCTTATTATCTCTCACGATCATTACGACCATGTAGATTATGAAAGTTTAATCAAACTAAAATCTAAAACTAAAAAAGTTATCTGCGGCTTAGGCGTCGGTGCCGATTTTGAAGAATGGGGCTACACTGTAAACGATATTTTAGAAAAAGACTGGAATGAAACCATCGATTTGGGAAGCGGTTTTTTCATTCACACCACGCCCGCCAGACATTTTTCTGGTAGAGGTTTCAGCAGAAATAATACCCTATGGATGTCGTACGTTTTTCAAAGCCCGAGCATGAAAATTTACATTGGTGGCGATAGTGGTTACGATACACATTACGCTACTATCGGCAAAAAATTTGGACCCATTGACTTAGCGATTTTAGAAGATGGTCAGTACGATAAAAAATGGAAATACATTCATTTGATGCCAGAACAAGGTTTACAAGCCGCAAAAGATTTAAATGCTAAACGATTGTTTCCTGTGCATTCATCAAAATTCGTATTGGCAAATCACCCTTGGGATGAACCTTTGATGAAAATTACAGAATTGAATAAGAAAGTGAAAATTCCACTAGTTACACCAATAATTGGCGAATTTGTTTACCTAAAAAATGATAAGCAAGTTTTTAAACAATGGTGGGTTGGCGTTAAATAAATTCTACTTTAGTAAACACGGTTTGGAGTAAACAAATCGCTTAATCTCCGCAATCGTTAATCTATTAGTTTTTTTGTTTAGAAATATATTAGTTGTTTTAAGCCCCTCAAAAGCTTAAAATCTGTAATTTTTCCATGCTTTTCAATGTTGTCTTCAACTTAAAACTTAATCGTTGGCATAGTGATTGTAAACCTGATGTTACATTTGCTAACCGAATTTGTCGTCTACCCCCGGCAAATTCATAATTGAAAAACAGAACATGAAAAAGACAATTCAAATTTTTAGCGTGCTTTTAATCGCGTTAACAGTAATGGTATCTTGTAAAAAAGATACTGCCCCTTCAGACAGAGATTTTTTTGTTGGAACTTATACTGGAACAGTATCATACCGCAGCGGCACAACTACCATAAATAGTACGGATGGTAAAGTAACTGTAACCAAAATCGGAGAAAATTACAGGTTTTTCTTCGGTAGCGGGATTCCAGATATTACAGGTGTTAAATTTGAGAAAACAGACGACAATACATACGTAAGCGTCGGAACTGGATTAACTGGCATAAGTGTCGATGCAAGTAACCTTAAGATATTGGTTTCAAAAGACGGTGAAACCTGGACAGCAAACTGTACCAGATAATATTAAAAGTCCTGACGGTAAAATGTCAGGACTTTCTTTTTACAATTCCTCTTCTTCATCATCCTCTTCAGGCACATATTTCTCAATCGCCTGCCCAATTGCATTTACTTCTTCGTCTTCCTCAAAAATCGGAAGTTCAGTTTTATAATCCATTTTCAACCAAATAGATGAAGTATCTTTCTGTATTTGAATGTATTCTTTTCCATCCTTAAAAATGGTGTATTGGTCATTTCCTTCTGGGAAAACCGAATAATTTATTGGTCCTATTTCTATATCAAATGGTTCTTCCATTGTTCCTTTTTTCAACAAAGATAAATCTAAAAATGAAATAATAGATTGCTGAAAAAGATTTGGAAACAAACGTTCTGGTTTACTATGGCAGTTTGCAGTCCCGCCATTCACTTCAATCTTTTTGAGCAGTTGTCATTCTCCTTTTTGCGTCATTGCGAGGAGGAACGACGTGGCAATCTTATCCCATTAAGTGCGCCAAAAAGTATTTCCGCTGCTGTCGGGTTTAGGCACAAAGCCTCAATCTCTTGGCAAAAATCTAACCATCCGCAAAAATTAACATTTTCGTAAAAATTTGGCATTGCATTGATATTGACATAAATTGAAGAAAATAGATGTTAAATTGCCGCATCAAATGTGGTTTTAATAGAATGAAATTAGCGTACAAAAAAATAGTTGTTAAAGTTGGGTCGAATGTAATAACTCAGGCAAACGGATTACCAGACGAATCCCGAATTCAACATTTGGTTAATCAATTAGCTGAAATAAAAAAGCAAGGAATTGAAGTAATTTTGGTTTCATCAGGTGCGGTAGCATCAGGTAGAAGCCTTATAAAAGTTTCCGAAAAGCAAGATGCCGTTACAACAAGACAATTATTAGCCGCAATTGGTCAGGTAAAATTGATTAATACTTACTCCAATTTCTTCGAACCACATAAAATAAAATGCGCACAGGTTTTAGTTACCAAAGAAGATTTTCGAGATAGGGCACACTACCTCAACATGAAAAACTGTATGCAAATT
>Ga0163161_10003224_pt1 | contig 11479 bp, 6 predicted proteins | sample S45metaG_FD_129847 | JGI IMG/M metagenome (GOLD analysis project Ga0163161, IMG submission 129847) | Switchgrass rhizosphere microbial communities from Kellogg Biological Station, Michigan, USA - S4-5 metaG | ecosystem: Host-associated > Plants > Roots > Rhizosphere > Soil | place: USA: Michigan... | reverse complement strand
GACGACACGGCCAGCTTGTGGCGGAGCAGGGACTTCGGCGTCATCACGATCAGCGGCTTGCGCACCGGGCGCACCTGCTGGCGGCGGATCATGTGGAACGCCTGGGCCGGGGTGGTCGGCACGCAGACCTGCATGTTGTCGAGCGCGCACAGCTGGAGGAAGCGCTCCAGGCGCGCGGAGGAGTGCTCCGGGCCCGCGCCTTCCTGGCCGTGCGGCAGCAGCAGCGTGAGGCCGCAGAGGCGATCCCACTTGGCTTCGCCCGAGCTGATGAACTGGTCGATCACGACCTGGGCGCCGTTGGCGAAATCGCCGAACTGGCCTTCCCAGATGGTGAGCTGGTCCGGCGAGGTGGTCGCTTCGCCGTATTCGAAGGCCATGACGGCTTCTTCGGACAGCAGCGAGTCGATCACGTCGACGCGGGCGTCGGCGCGCACCTTGGACAGCGGCATGTAGGTGTTGTCGCTGGACTGGTCGTGGAGCACGGCGTGGCGGTGGAAGAACGTGCCACGGCCGGCGTCCTGGCCGACGATGCGCAGGTCGTTGCCTTCGGCGATGAGCGTGCCGTAGGCCAGGTTTTCGGCGAAGCCCCAGTCACCCGGAAGCTCACCGGCGGCCATCTTGCGGCGGTCGTCGTAGATCTTGGCGACGCGCGCGTGCAGCGTGACGTCGGCCGGGATGGTCAGGAGGACATCGGAGACCTTGGCCAGCTGCTCACGCGGCACGCCGGTGTTCGCTTCCATCGCCAGGTTGGTTTTCTGGAAGCGGGTCCAGTCGACCGGGATGTCGCGGGTCGGGTTCGGATCGATCGCGATCAGCGGCTCGCCCTTTTCGAGGCGGGCGCGATACTCGTCGAGCATCTTCTGGCCGTCGTCCGCGGCGATGTCCGAGGACTTCACCAGCGCCTGCGCGAAGAGGTCGCGCGTGGTCGGACGCTTGCGGATGACCTGGTACATGAGCGGCTGGGTCGCTGCCGGCTCGTCGGCCTCGTTGTGGCCGTGACGGCGGTAGCAGACGAGGTCGATGACCACGTCCTTCTTGAACTGCTTGCGGAACTCGTAAGCCAGGCGGGTGACCTGGATGACGGCTTCCGGGTCGTCGCCGTTCACGTGGAAGACCGGCGCGTTGACCATCTTGGAGAGGTCGGTGCAGTACAGCGTGGAACGGGCGTCTTCGCGCTTGGACGTGGTGAAGCCGACCTGGTTGTTGATCACGATGTGCAGCGTGCCGCCGATGGCGAAGCCACGGGCCTGCGACATCTGCATCAGTTCCATGTTGACGCCCTGGCCTGCGAAGGCGGCGTCGCCGTGGATGATCAGGGCCATCGACTTTTCGCGGGCGGTGTCGCGGCGGCGCGACTGGCGCGCGTGCACGGAACCGGCGACCACGGGGTTGACGATTTCCAGGTGCGACGGATTGAACGCCAGCGCCACGTGGACGCCACCGTTCGGCGTCTTCACGTCGGCGGAGAAGCCCAGGTGGTACTTCACGTCGCCCGTATGCATCGGGCTGTCGTCATGCTCGAACTTGCCTTCGAACTCGTTGAAGAGCTGCGAGGGCGCCTTGCCGAGGATGTTGACCAGGACGTTGAGGCGGCCGCGGTGGGCCATGCCGATGATGACTTCCTTGACGCCGTTATCGCCGGCGGCACGGACGATGTCATCGACCATCGGGATCATGCTTTCGCCGCCTTCGAGCGAGAAGCGCTTCTGGCCGACGTACTTGGTGTGGAGGAAGCGCTCCAGGCCTTCGGCGGCCGTGAGGGCCTCGAGCACGCGGACTTTCTCGGCCTTCTGCAGGCCCGGCGAACCGGCGGCCTTTTCCAGGCGCGAGTAGATCCACGCACGCTGCTCGTAGTCGGAGATGTACATGAACTCGGCGCCGACGGTGCCGGTGTAGATCTGCTTGAGCTTGGCGAGGAGGTCGCGCAGCGGCATGCGCTGGCCGCCACCGGCGAAGGTGCCGGCGTCGAACTCCGTACCGAGATCGGCGTCGGAGAGGCCGTGGAAGGCCAGGCCGAGGTCGGGGGTGTCGATATCCGGGACGGTCAGGCCGAGTGGATCGAGCTGCGCCGCGATGTGGCCGCGCGAGCGGTAGGCCGTGACCAGGCGGAGCACGCCGGCCTGTTTCTGCGCGTAGGCGTTGTCGGCGGAGCCGGCGGCGGGAGCCGCAGCGGCCGTGCGGCGCTGTTTCTGCGCGGCTTCGATACGAGCAATGGCACCGGAATGGGCGACATCACCGGCCTCGCGACCCTTGAAGGATTTGAAATAGGTATCCCACTCGCCCGGAACAGAGGCGGGATCGGCTAGCCATGCTTCGTAGACTTGCTCTACGTAGTCGGCGTTACCGCCGGCGAGCTGGGAGGATTCGGAAAACTCGCGGATCAGGTTTGCGCTCACGTCACCACCGGCACACACGAAAAGGACGGGCTGCCGCTGGACTCGTGGGGACGCGCCGCGGCATAAGAATCCGTTAAGTATAGCTCCGTGGTGCTGCGACGCGCCAACCCGGATTCACGTTTCGTATGCCTTTCAGATCCCGAGTGGTCTTATCTGCCACGCCGGCTCGGCCCGCTCCCAGACTTCGTCGAAATACGCCATCAGGCGAGAGGTCTCACCCGGGGCGTCGAGGTCGCCACGCGCCTCGTAGCGGTTGGCGACGGGCCTGAACAGATACCCACGGGTGGTATCGGCGACGAAGGCCGAGGCATAGGCGAGGTGGGTCTCATCCACCGGCATGCGGATCGACACGGCGGTCGGCAGGCGCTGGGCGAGGGCGATCAGCCGGTGCCCCTCCCGATGGGCCTGCTCGGCGTCGTGGGTGATGATGCGGACCTGGGCCTGCCGGCCGCTGGTGGCCAGCCGGCGCAGTTCGGTGAGAATCGCCTCACTGTCGAGGACGCCCGACTCCATTCGGGGCAGGTACATCGCGGCGCGGTAACGCGCCTGGGTCAGCAGGCGGACATGGGCGGCCTCGAGACCGGCGCGGTCCTCGACGGTCAGCACCGTGTCCGCCGTGCCGGTCACCGACGGCGCCCCTTACGGACGATCAGCTGACCCTCGTTGACCAGGGCGAGCAACACCTCGCGCTCGGCCGCCTTCGCCTTACCGTCGAGCCGGAACTCTCGCTCCGCCGACAGTCGCTCGGCGAGGTCGAGGGAGCAGGGGTAGGCGTGACCACTCACATAAAGCGTCGCGTCTTTCTTGCCACGGACCCAGGCCAGGCGGGCGAACGGGTGGCGGACGAGGGCGGCACCGCCGTCGAGCGCCTTGTCCAGCGCAGCGGCTGTGCTCGGCTTGGGCGGCGCGGCGGGGACCTGGGCGTTCCGGTAGCGGGTGATGAAGCGGGCGAACCAGTCGGCCAGCAGGTCGCGGTCGAGCGCCGCCGCGAAGGGCAGGGCCTGGCGCAGGCGATTCAGGGCGGCCGTATCGATCTCGCCGACCCGCTTGGCGGGAACGAGGTCGGGATCCGTGTAGCGCAGCTCGTCGGGCATGCGCTCGGCGAGGAAGTCCGCGAGGTCGCCAGTGAGTTCCGCCTGCGACGGTGCACGCATGCCGACCGAGAGCGTCATGCAGTCGCCGAGGGCGACGCCGTCGTGGGGCACGCCCGGCGGCAGATAAAGCATGTCGCCCGGTTCGAGCAGCCATTCGTGGGTCGGCAGGAACTCCTTGAGCTGCTTCAGTTCGACGTCGGTACGGAAGTCGAGCGGGGCATCCGGGTCGTCGCTGATCGCCCAGTGGCGCTGACCGATGCCCTGGAGCAGGAAGACGTCGTACTGGTCGACATGCGCGCCCACGCCGCCACCGTCCTCGGCGTAGGAGATCATCACATCGTCCACCCGCCAGCTCGGCAGGAAGGAAAAATGCTCCAGCAGACCGGCCACGTCGGCGTCCCACTTGTCGACGTCCTGGACCAGCAGGGTCCAGTCGCGCTTGGGCGTCTTGCCGAATTCGGCCTCGTCGAACGGGCCACTCTTGACCGTCCAGCGGTCGCGCTTCTCGTCATGAATGATGAGGCGGGCGAGCACGCCCTCTTCGCAGGCGAGCCCGGCGAGGTCGTTCGGCTGGATCGGCGGCTGGAAGTCCGGGAAGGCGTTACGGATGAGCAACGGACGCTTCTGCCAGTAATCGCGCAGGAACTGCGTCGCACTCATGCCGAGCGGCTGGCTGGCGCTGCCGCGCACTTCGATCGGGAGGGTCTTGCGGGTGGGGGTCTGGATGGCCATGGGCGGCATTGTAACCCGGCCCAAACGGGATGACTGTCGGTTTCACTATACCGTGATCGCGCCTTGATGCGGTCGCGCGCAGCTTGCAGAGGCATGGCGCTTTGTCGGCGCCAACGGAGTCATCATGAAACGCGTTCTCCTTGCCATGGCTCTTCTCTCATCGATGGTCTCGTTGAGTGGTTGTCTCATCCGCGATCACCGCGACGGCGGCCCCGGGCGCTACAACAACGGCCCCGATCATCATTGCGACGATCGTGACCATCACGATAACAACTGCAACGATCGCGACCACCACTGACGCCTGCAGATACAAAAAAAAGCCCGGCATCTGCATGCCGGGCTTTTTTGTGCACGATGTTTCCGCGCGATCAGATGGCTTTGGCGAGCTTGTCCGCAAGACCGATGTACGACGCCGGCGTCAGCTCGGCCAGCGCCTGCTTCGCATCGGCAGGCAGGTCGAGCGTGGCGATAAACGCGCGCATCGAATCCTTCGTGATGCCCTGGCCACGCGTGAGCGCCTTGAGCTGCTCATACGGCTCCGGCAGACCGAAGCGACGCATGACGGTCTGCACGGCTTCGGCGAGGACTTCCCAGCTATTGTCGAGATCGGCGGCGACGCGCTCGGCGTTGACGTTGAGTTTGCCCAGGCCCTTCAACAGCGATTCGATCGCGACCAGCGAGTGGCCGTAGGCCGTGCCCAGCGCGCGGAGCACGGTGGAGTCGGTGAGGTCTCGCTGCCAGCGGCTGATCGGCAGCTTCTCGGCGAAGTGGCCGAGCAGGGCGTTGGCGAGGCCGAAGTTGCCTTCGGCGTTCTCGAAGTCGATCGGGTTCACCTTGTGCGGCATCGTCGACGAACCGACTTCGCCGGCCTTCAGTGCCTGGCGGAAGTAGCCGAGCGAGATATAGCCCCAGATGTCGCGCGCGAGGTCGATCAGGATGATGTTGATCCGGCGCAGCACGTCGGCGAACTCGGCGATGCCGTCGTGCGGTTCGATCTGCGTGGTGTACGGGTTGAACGTGAGGCCGAGGCCGTCGACGAAGTTCGAGGCAAGCGCCGGCCAGTCGACCGCCGGATAGGCGATGACGTGCGCGTTGTAGTTACCGACGGCACCGTTGATCTTGCCGGGGATCTCGATGGCGACGAGCTGGCGACGCTGGCGCTCGAGACGCGCGACGACGTTGGCGATTTCCTTGCCCATCGTGGTCGGCGACGCGGTCTGGCCGTGCGTGCGGGCGAGCAGGGATAGGCCGGCGTGTTCGTGCGCGAGGCCGCGCAACCTTGCGATGACCTGGTCCAGCGCCGGGAGCAGCACCGACTCACGCGCATCGCGCAGCATCAGCGAGTAGGCGAGGTTATTGATGTCTTCGCTGGTGCAGGCGAAGTGCACGAACTCCTTGGCCTGGGCGAGCGCGGGATCGTTGCCGATCTTTTCCTTGATCAGGTACTCGACCGCCTTGACGTCGTGATTCGTCGTTGCCTCGATCGCCTTGATGCGCTCGCCGTCTTCGATCGAGAACTCGTCGGCGATGGCGAGCAGGCGGGTCACGGCGTCGGCCGGGAAGGCCGGCAGCTCGACGATGCCCGGGTGCGCGGCCAGGGCCAGCAGCCAGTGGATTTCCACATGCACGCGGCGATGCATGAGGCCGAATTCGCTGAAGATCGGGCGCAGCGGCTCCACCTTGGAGGCGTAGCGGCCGTCCAGCGGCGAGAGGGCGGTCAGCGTGGCGTGGGACATGGGGCGTTCCTGGAGGCGAGGCGGGAGCAGCCGGCGATTATAAGTCATTGGGCCGGCAGGGAGCCTGATCAGCCCGCCCAGCCCCGCTCTCGTAGGAGCCGATTCATCGGCGATCCCGCGGCAGCGGGCCGGCTTGGGGCAGGGGATGGGTTGGGGCGAGCACCCATCGCCGATGAATCGGCTCCTACAAAAGCGGGGGGATCGGCCTTACTGTATGGGAGTCCCCCCACCGAGATCCCCGCATGAGCAAGTTCCGCACCGAACGCGACAGCATGGGCGAGTTGAAGGTACCCGCCAAAGCCCTCTATGGCGCCCAGACCCAGCGGGCGGTGGATAACTTCCCGGTCTCGGGGCTGACCCTGCCACGCGAGTTCATCCGTGCGCTGGGCCTGATCAAGTCGGCGGCGGCGGAGGCGAACGTCAAGCTCGGGCACCTCGACAAGGCCTCGGCCAAGGCCATCCGGGCCGCGGCCGAGCAGGTGGCTGCTGGCGGCGTGGACGAGCACTTCCCGATCGATGTCTTCCAGACCGGCTCGGGCACCAGTTCGAACATGAATGCGAACGAGGTCATTGCGCATCTCGCCGGAGCGGCTGGGACGACCGTGCACCCGAACGACCACGTCAACGCGGGGCAGAGTTCGAACGACGTGATCCCCACGGCCATCCTGGTCAGCGCCACACTGGCGACGACGGAGAAGCTGCTGCCGGCGCTGAAGCACCTGCGCAAGACCATCGACACGCGGGCGAAAGAGCTGAAGAAGGTGGTGAAGACCGGGCGCACTCACCTGATGGACGCCATGCCGATCACCTTCGGTCAGGAGCTTTCGGGCTGGTCGGCGCAGATCGCCGATGCATCCGAACGCATCACCGATACGCTCAAGCGCACGCGCCGGCTGCCGCAGGGCGGGAGCGCGGTGGGCACCGGGATCAACGCGGATCCGAAGTTCGGGCCGGCGGTCGCCGCGGAACTGACGAAGCTTACGGGTGTGAAATTCGAATCCTCGGAAAACTACTTTGCGGGCATGGCCGCGCAGGACGCGCCGGTGGAACTGTCGGGTCAGCTCCGCGCTCTGGCCGTCGCAGTCATGAAGATCGCCAACGACCTGCGCTGGATGAACTCCGGTCCGCTGGCCGGCCTGGGTGAAATCGAGTTGCCAGCGTTGCAGCCGGGTTCGTCGATCATGCCGGGCAAGGTCAATCCGGTGATTCCGGAGGCCGCCGCGATGGTCGCTGCACAGGTTATCGGCAACGACGCGACGATCGCCATCGGTGGTTTGTCGGGTAACTTCCAGCTCAACGTCATGCTGCCGGTGATCGCGTACAACCTGCTGCAGTCGATCGAGATCCTCGCCAATGTCGCGGTGCTGCTCGCCGACAAGGCCATTGCCGGCTTCAAGGTCAACGAGGAGCACATCCGCGAAGCGCTCGACAAGAATCCGATCCTGGTCACCGCGCTGAACCCGGTCATCGGATACGAGAAGGGCGCCGCCACGGCCAAGCAGGCCTACAAGGAAAAGCGCCCGATCATGGATGTGGCCCTCGAGACGACGGGCCTGTCGAAAGCCGAGCTGGCCAAGTTGCTTGATCCGGCCGCGCTTACCAAGGGCGGCATTCACGGCGGTGGCGGTGGTGGCGGCTGAGGAAGCGGCCTGAAGCCTCAGCGGCTGGCCCGCGGCCTCGGTATCCACAGTTCGAGGACATTGGGCTGACCGCTACCCGGCGGCAAGGCGACCGCGCGGGCCGGCTGCTTCGCCAGGGCGGGAAGCGCCGCATTGGCCCAGGCGACCAGGGCGGTGGCACAGGCGGCGCCCTGCGGCGCGTAGAGCACGGTCGGTGTGCGCCACTCGAACGGCGTGCGCTGGCCCGAGCGACGCGCGGTATCGCTGACGTTCTCGATGCCTGGCACCACGATGCCGAGATCGCGTACGGGTGCGAGGCTCGCCATGACCTCGTCCCTCTGGCGGTCGTCGTAGATTTGCGTGTACAGCAGGAAGGCCTGTTTCGTCTGGCCGCAGGCATCGACGACGCGCTTGCGTAGCGCAACGGCGTCGACGGTGTTGACGGTGTTGACGGTGTTGACGGCAAGCGTGGGCTTTACGGCCGGGAGGGCAGGTCTCGCCGGCAACGCGACCGGTCTGGACGGTGCCGATGCAGGCACCGTCGCCGTTGTTGGCGAGGGCTCGGGCGGTGGCGGTGCCGGTGCCGGTGGCAATGCTTCGGGCATGGGCGGCGGAGGTGCCGGGGATGCCGCGGTGATCGACGCTGCTGAATTCGACGCTGCTGCATTCACCGTGTTTTCCGCAGCGTCTCGCCAGCGGTCATAGTTACGCATCGCGGCCGTCCATTCGCTGAGCGGTACGGTGCCCAGGGTGTTTACCAGTCCGGCCTGCTGCTGGCATTCGGACCACAACTCGCTTTCCTCCGTCGTGGTCTGGGCCGTGCGGTCGCAAATCGACTGCACGGTAGCCCAGAGGTTCTGCATCAGGTCGCGTTGACTGGAAGTCAGCGTACGACCCTGCAAGTCGTTGGTCAGGGTGACGAGGCGACCGTTGATTTCGTTGTTGTAAGGCGCGCCGTGAAGGTCGGCGGCCGATACCGACGTCATGACCGCTGTTGTCTCCTGGCTGATCCGCCGCGCCTCCGCCGCGCTCGCGGCCTGCGCTTGCGCCAGTTGCTCGCTGTGGGCATCCCAGGCTTGCCAACCCGCGAGCAATCCGGTCAGCAACGCGCCGACACCGATGGACGTCCCCACGGTGGTGGCAATGCGTTGTGCGCGGCTGGGTACCGTCACCGGTGCGGACAACTGGCCGGCATCGGTGCCGATGATCGGCGTCAGCCACGCCCACTCGTACACGGACGCGAGCAGGTCGGCGTTCACCGGTGTGCCGAGCAAGACGCCCAATTCACAGTAACTTTCCCACTGCGCCTCGCTGAAGAACTGGTTCGCGGTGCTTTGCTGCGGAAAGGTCGCATCGCGATCGGCATAGCCGGCGACGTCGAGCGGCATGTCCGGGGGCAGGTGGGGTTTGACGATCAGGAGGCAGCCACGCTTGCCACTGGCGTAGGACACGCGGGCCAACAGGAGGCTCGCGTTTCCGGGTGTCGGAGCCACCGTGGAGGGCGTGCCGAAACGCGACGCCAGCGCACCGGCCGCGGGGCCAAGTGCGCCGGGGTCGATGAATTCGATGGCCGCGTCGTAGTCGATGCGCGCCTTGCGGATCAGGTTCTCGACATCGGCGAACAGGTAGTCGGGATCGGCACCGCAGTCGGCCAGCACGATGGTCTGCAGCTCCCGCTTGAGCAGCGCATAGACACCGGTGTTATCGAAATGGCCACCGTCGGACAGGTACCACTGCGGGCTACCGAGTCCCGGAAAGCGCGCGAACATCTCGCGCAGTAACGACGTGTACTTGGCGACGATGGCGGGTTTCTCCGCGCGGCTGTCGGCGAGGTTCTCCTGCCAGTAACCGAGACGCAGGCCACTGAGGAACGACAACGCCGCCACGCCGGGACGGGTCAATGAACCCATGCCCGAGCCCAGGGCAGCACCGGAGATGGCGATCCATTCTGCCAGCGTGGTCCCCGCAAGACTGGCCTGCGAACCGGCGACCGGCCCGTGCGTCCCAGTCTCGACACCCAAGGCGCTAACGGTAAGGGCGACGCCCTTGCGGTCAGCGTTATAGGTGTCGGTGCGATCGTCGACCGTCTGGTTGACACAGCAATTGACCAGATGGATCGGACCGCCGTGACGGTGAGGCGCATAGTCGGTCATGCACGGATCGTCTCCGTCCAGCAGACGGGTGACCTTGACGATCGCACCGCTCACTGTCCGGTTGTTGGCCGAGACGACGCTGACCGGAAAACGGGCATGCTCAGCCCCCGGCGTCGCCGCGGTGTTGCCGACCGAGACGTAGGCGCGTGCGATGCGCGAACGATAGAAATAGTGCAGCGACGATTCATTGAGTTGGGCTAGCGAACGACCATTGAAGAGCAGGTAAAGCACGCCGACGAGCGCGACGCCGCTCCAGCGCAGGTAGGAACCGATGGCGCTCTCGCCGGGTGCCAGGCCTTCGAACGGAAAAACCAGGGTCTGGAAGATCGTTGTCCAGAACAGGGCCAGAGCGACGATGAGGACCAGGCCAAGCACATTGGCAATGGCGGCCCACGGCAGTTTTGCCGTGCTGCCCTTGCTGGCGCCCTGAAGCGCGGGCAGGACGAGGCGCACGATGCCGATCAACACCGTCGTGATACCGACGCCGGTGGCCATGCTGCCTCCCGCGGGGCCGAAGAATGTCCGGGCGTTCAGCCATTCGCGCAGGTACCAGCTCGCCATGTCGAGGAGCCCCAGGGCGAAGATCAGGCCGCCTGCCCTGAGGCTACGGGCGAGACCCGCCGTATAGCGCACGCGGTCCTGCGCACGGGCGTGGCGAAGGCCGGTGATCCGGGAGCAGATCCACGCGAGCGGTGTCGGTAGCAAGGCGATGGCGCCCAGCCCAAGCAAGGTGGTTTCGAGGGACGCGGCAGCCGCAACCGCATGCATCGCCAGCGCGACGCCGATGACGCCCGCCAGGAGTGCGGTGGCGAAGCCGCCCCAGGTCGCTCGTCCCAGGAACCAGTAGCCATAGCAGATGACCAGTCCGGTTGCCGCGGGCACGGGTAGCAACCACCACCACACGCTCATCGCTACGGGCATCACCCCGGTACCGGCGATCAGCCACGCGTAGGCGAGGTGCGGGAGGGTGACGACGCAGGCTAGCAGGGTCGCGAGCGCGGCCACTTCCACGTGGGTGGCGATGAAGCCGCGCAACTGGCTGGCCGCGGCCTGCAGCAGGTCGGCAGCGCCGGCGGGCGCGAGAAAGCGACCGTTATTGCGCAGCCACCAGAGGAAAACCGAACCGTCCGCGGCGACACCTTTGGTCACGGCCTCGGGCGTTCCTTCGGGCGTGCCGTTGAACAGCCGACCCCAAGCCGAGCCGATGTAGCCGCCACCGGAGACGGTGGAAAGGTAGTCGAAGCGGTGGAGCACGCCGTTTTTTGCCAGGGCCCTCAACAGGCCCAGGCAGAACGTGGCGCTGCGAATGCCGCCGCCCGAGAGGGCCAGTCCGATGTGCGCCGCGGCGGGATCGATGCCGGCGGCGGAGCGGCGGCGTGCCAGTGCTTCGCGCTCGCTCTCCGCGGTTGGCTCCGCTGGCGCGGCGTCTTCGGTCGTCATGGCGAGGATCCCCTGCCGTGGATGCAAGCTCGTTGTCCGGCTCATGCGAACCGGATCGAGGCGGCGGTCCCCTCACCGGGCGCTTCGTCGCCTTGGTTTTAGACCCTGCGTCGAGGTTGTGCAATACAGCGGAAAGGGTATTCCTGTGCGCTGGCGCACGTTTATGCCGGGGCGTTGCGTTTACACGGAGGGTCTGGGCATCGCGCAGGCGGCACGGGGTATCGTTCGGCCGGCTTCGCCCACGAATTCGGGATGGTCGAACGGGATGTCGTTCTCCCAATACCAGGGAAAACAGGTCTCGCCAATCGT
>Ga0163161_10003222_pt1 | contig 11481 bp, 11 predicted proteins | sample S45metaG_FD_129847 | JGI IMG/M metagenome (GOLD analysis project Ga0163161, IMG submission 129847) | Switchgrass rhizosphere microbial communities from Kellogg Biological Station, Michigan, USA - S4-5 metaG | ecosystem: Host-associated > Plants > Roots > Rhizosphere > Soil | place: USA... | reverse complement strand
CTCGCCCGCCGCGGCGTGGTCTACGCACCGGACTATGCGGTCAACGCCGGCGGCGTCATGAACGTCTCGCTGGAAATCGACGGCTACAACCGCGAGCGCGCCATGCGCATGATGCGCACGATCTACTACAACGTCGGTCGCATCTTCGAAATCTCCGCCCGCGACAACATCCCGACCTACAAGGCCGCGGACCGCATGGCCGAAGAGCGCATCAGCGCGATCGGCAAGATCCGCCTGCCCCACATGGGCAACGGCGCACCGCGTTTCCAGGGTCGTATGCGCGGGCAGTAATCGCTACGCGTAATGGGCAACGAAGAAGCCGCCGGAGTGATCCGGCGGCTTTTTTGTTCTTGAACCACGAACTTTGAATGATCGTAATGCGACGCGATTCCCTGCATCATTTTGGCAACAGGGAAGCAACACACCTCTTGAGGACGGAACCCATGAAAACACGCCAAAATGCGGATATTGATAGCAAGAAGGAGGCAGGCCTCGACCCCTCTTTCGGAGACAACGGAACATTTATCCTGCCCCATCCATCCGATGATACATCCGCGGCGATATACGGCATTGCAACGTTGCCTGACAATTCGATCCTTGTCGGGCTCGAGTATTGGCTTCGCACCCGGCTCGAACGTGGCATCGCGAAGCTCCGGCCCGACGGAACCTTCGACACCACGTTCGGAAACAATGGGATCCTGACAGATCCAGAAATGGACGGCCGTGACACAGTGCTGAGGCCCTTGCCAGATGGCCGTCTACTGGTACGAATAACCAAACCCGGCCCCGAAAGTTTTCAGTTGATCTTGCGCCTGAAGGCAAACGGTGTAGCCGACGGCTCATTCGCTAACCTAGGCATCCTGGCGCTGAATTTCGATGGCCATTTTTTGATCGATGCCGACATAGTTCCACTCGCCGACGGACATCTTGTGTTGCTGGGCGCTGCACGTCGCATGACGGACGGCACCGCGGCGGGAGGAATGATCGTGCGCCTTCAAGAAGACGGGGAACTCGATCTAACGCTCGACGGGAAAGGCTTCGTCATTGTCCCCTTCGACCCGTCGCCCTACGAGATCAGATTTTCCGCAGTGGTTCAGGGCGACAAGTATGTTCTCGCCAGCAAGATAGGCCCGAACGCGGTCATTCGCAGATACATGTCAGATGGGCGACTGGACACGACCTTCGGCGTCGATGGCCAATATGTCGAACCCGATACTGACGGCACCACCGACTTTACCGACCTTCTGTACAACGATGGCCACTTTGTAGGCATTGGGCGCTTGAAGACGGCAGATGGACTCCACGAGTACGGATTCCTGATGGGACTGGACGGTGATGGCCGGCCGGACATCACCTTCGCGAATGGCAAGCCTGTCTACATGGACAGGTGGGGCAGTTCGTATTTAGATCGAGCCCTGTTCGATGATGCCGGAAGGATCCTCGTACTCGGGCAATACGGGCGGCAGCTGCATCAAACGGCCTTTGTTGTCGCGCGATACACGCCAAACGGCGCGCTGGACGAATCGTTTGGCGATCTCGGCGTCATTGCACTGCATTCGCCCCATACGCGGGAATTCCGAGGATTTGCAACACAAGGGGAGCTGGGCATCCTGGCATCCACGCAGTTCTCCTACACTGGATCCGGACCGGGGCTCAAGCCCTTTGGCATGGTCATGCGGATGCCACATTCACCCCGATAGCGGCCGCCACAACGATCGGCACGATCCGCCTGCCCCACATGGGCAACGGCGCGCCGCGCTTCCAGGGCCGGCACCTGATCGATCCAGGCTGAGTCCGTTCAGCGGGCAACGGCCACCAGCGTCGGCGAACCCACATGGTTCGCCGGCGAAACGACGAAGGCACCGAGCATCAGCAGGCAGGTCAGGGCGCCGGCGACGAAGAAGGTCTTCAGCAGGGCGGTTTCGAATTTCATGGTCGTTCTCCTTGGACGATGAATGAAGCGGGGTCGTGATATCGGTTGCATCGGGCGTGCCAACCGCCGAAATCCCCTGCAGGGCGCATTCCTGCGCGGTTTCTGCCGAGCCGCCATGGCCAGCGCCGGTGTCCGCGGACGTTGACCCAGGCGTCCGGACGCTGTCCGCCGGGCGGACAGGCTTCTGTAGGAGCCGATTCATCGGCGAACGGGTGCTAGCCATAACCGGGCCCGCTGGCGCGGGAATCGCCGATGAATCGGCTCCTAGAGGGGCCGGGGGCTGCCTGTCGCAAGAAACCTCCCTTCTGCGGCAATCTGCTACACTTCCGACACCCCGGGCTGTCTTGTAAGGCTTTGCCTACATGGAGCTTTTGGGTCAAGGGGGACGTCGTTCGCGGCGGCAACAAACCAGAATCTTCGATCACGACTTTCGTCGCCTCGATGACGGCGTGGCCGCCCTTTTGCCCGGGGTGACCGTGTCCGTCCGGGGATGAAATGGACTTAGCCAGCTTATGAGCGCGATGCCAGCCGAAACCTTCACCTTCGACGACGTGCTCGCACGTCTGCGGTCCGTGCTGCACGAGACCTTCGAAATCGACCCGGCGAAGGTCACTCCCGAGGCCAACCTGTTCACCGACCTCGAGCTGGACAGCATCGATGCCATCGATCTGGCCATCCAGGTGCAGGACATGACCGGCACCCGGATCAAGCCCGAGGACTTCAAGAGCGTGCGCACCGTGGGCGACGTGGTCGCTACCGTGCAGACCCTCGTCGCCCGCTGAGCGGACCGATGGCCGGCAGCACCGCACCGCGCGGCACCGCGGCGCGACCCTTCGCGCCCTGCGCGGTCGTTCCAATCTATAACCACGGCCGAACCATCGCAGCGACTGCCAATGCGCTCGCCGGGCATGGCTTACCGGTCCTGATCGTGGACGACGGCTCGAACGCCGAGACCCGCGCCATCCTCGACAGCCTCGTCGCTCGCCGTGACGACCTGCACCTCATCCGTCTTGCCACCAATGGCGGAAAGGGCGCGGCCTTGAGCGCCGGCTTCACGGCGGCCTCCGACGCCGGTTACAGCCATGTGCTGCAGATCGACGCCGACGGACAGCACGACACGGCCGATGTGCCCCGATTCCTGGCCGAGGCGGAAGCCGCGCCGGACGCGATGGTCTGCGGACGCCCGATCTATGACGACTCCGTGCCTCGCGCCCGTCTTTACGGGCGCTATCTCACGCACGTTTGCGTCTGGGCGGAGACCCTGTCGTTCGCTATCCAGGATTCGATGTGCGGCTACCGGCTCTACCCGTTGGATGCCACGCGCGCCGAGATCGCGCGCAAGCCCTTGCCGACCCGCATGGACTTCGACACGGAGATCGCCGTGCGCCTGTTCTGGCGTGGCGTCCCGGTGCGCAATCTGCCGACCCGGGTGATCTACCCGGAAAACGGCCTGTCGCATTTCCGCATGTGGCGTGACAACGCGCGGATCACCGCGATGCATACGCGCCTGCTGCTCGGCATGGTGCCGCGCGCGCCAGGCCTCCTCCTTCGCAAGTTCAGGAACAGGGCACCTTGATGCGCCGTCTGATCGCTTTCTTCGCCCTGCTCTGCGCGTTCGCCGTCCACGCGCAATCGCCAACCCTCACCGACGACGTGCTCGGTCACCTCGCGAAGCACCCGCAGGTGCGCGCGGAATTCACCCAGAGTCGTGAGAATCCCGCGCTTGCCGAGCCGCAGGTCAGCCATGGCGACCTGCTGTTCGTCATCGGCCACGGCATGGTCTGGCACACGCGTGATCCGTTCGAGGACACGCTGGTCTTCACCTCGGGCGACACCTCGCGACTGAACGCACAGGGCAAGCTCGAGCGCGTCCGTGACGGCAACCGCGGCGTCAGCCAGGTGTCCGGGATGCTGCAGTCGCTGCTCGCCGGCCAGTCAGCCGACGCGGCACGCCAGTTCACCATCAGCGCCGAGGGCACGCCGGCGCACTGGACGCTGCACTTCGTACCGCGCCAGTCCCGTGTGGCGAAGGTGCTCGCGGGCATCACGCTCAAGGGCGACGATTTCCTGCAGTCGATCGAAGTGGATCTTGCCAGCGGTGAGCGGACGCTCATCACCTTCGCCAACACGCGCGACGCGGGCTCGCTGACCCTGGTCGAAGCCAAGGTGCTCGGCATTCCATGACGTCGCCGTCGACCTCGCAACGCGCTGGCCTGTTCGCACTCGCGTCGCTGGTCGTGTGCCTGCTGTGCGCGTGGCTGTTGTTCGGTCGTGGCACGTCGCCGTTGCAAACCGATGTTCTCACCCTGCTGCCCGCCACGGAGCGCCATCCGCTGGCGGAGGACGCCGTCGAGCGACTGGCCCGGGCCAGCGGCGACCGGATGGTGCTGCTCGTCCACGACAAGGACGATGACACCGCCAAGGACGCCGCGCGCGAACTCGGCGCCGCGCTGAGTCCCGACCCGGTATTCGCCTCGGTGATCGCGGAACTGCCGCCGTTCGATCTCGACCAGCTCGTGACGCCCTTCCTGCCGTTTCGCTTCCACCTGCTGACGGCGGAAGACCGCGCAGCGATCACCACACCGGGCTTCGACCCCGTCGATGCGCTGAAACGGCGGCTCAACCAGCCCTTTGGCGCCAATGTCGGCGCGAAGCTCACCGACGATCCCTTCGGCTGGATGCAGCACTGGCTCGATCGCCAGCCGTGGAACCGCTCGGTCCTCGTGCCGGAGGATGACCTGCTCACCGTACGCCGCGACGACGGCACCTATGTGCTGGTGATCGCCACGCTCAAGGGTTCGTCGTACGACGATGTCGTGCAGCGCCGTGCGCTGGCAGCGCTGGCCCGCGCGGAAACCGCGATAGCGGCGAAGCACCCGGGCACGATGCTGCTGCGCACCGGGGCGATCTTCTACGCGGCGTCGGCTCGCGCCGGGGCCGAGCACGATACGCACGTGGTCGGCATCGCATCCACCGTGGGCATCGCGTTGTTGCTGCTGCTCGTGTTTCGTTCGCTACGACCGCTGCTGATCGCCTTCCTCTCCACGGCACTTGGCGTGATTGGCGCGATCGCCACGACCGTGCTCGTGTTCGGCCAACTCCACCTGTTGACCCTGGTGTTCGGCGCGGCACTCCTCGGTGAAGCGGTGGATTATTCGATCCAATATCTGTGTGCGCGTGCCAATGCCGGCCCCCAATGGAATGCCGAGCGCGGTGTACGCCAGGTGCGCCCCGCCTTGTTGCTTGCGCTGGCGACGTCCCTGCTCGGCTATTCGCTGCTCGCCGTCGTGCCTTTCCCCTTCCTCCGCCAGATGGCCGTGTTCGCCATGGCCGGCATGGCTATCGCCTGCGCCAGCGTATTCTGGCTGCTGCCAGCACTCGCGCAGAAGCCGGCACGGGCTCCGCTCGCGCCGGCCCTCGTGCGCCTGGCCCTCGGTTGGCAGCGCATCGCCTCGGGGCGACGTGCCCTGCTGGGCGTCGCCGTGCTGTGCATCGTCGCCATTCCGGGCTGGCTGCGCCTAAGCCACGACGACGATATCCATCTGCTCATCTCGCCGCCGAAGACACTGGAAGCGCAGACCGCCACGATCCGCGACGTCGCCGGCTTCGGCGGCGGCAGTCAGTTCTGGCTGGTCGAAGGCGCCAACGCGGAGGACGTCCTCCAGCGCGAGGAGGCGCTGACCGACCGTTTGCAGGCCTGGGTCGCGGATGGCAAGCTCGGCGGCTGGACCGGGATCACCGCGATGCTGCCGTCGGCGCGTCGGCAGGCATCGAACATCGCCGCGCTCACGCCACTGTTCACGCCGCGCGAGCGCATGACCGCGTGGCTGGGCCAGGCCGGCTTCCGCGCGGACGGGAGTGCCGGCTTCGTCGCCGCCTGGCCGGGCCGCGCCTTCACGCTCGACGACTGGCTGGCCATGCCTGCCTACACACCGTTTCGCTATTTGTGGATGAGCGGCGGCGAGCATGGCGTCGGCAGCATCGTCGTGCCGCAGGGCCAGGACGACGCGAACCTGCTTCGCGCCGCGGCCGAGGGACTGCCGGGTGTGTCGCTGGTCGACAAGCCGGCCAGCATCACCGCCCTGTTTGGCCGGTATCGCGGCTATGCCGACGTCTGGCTAGGCGGCGCGCTTGCGCTGGTCGGACTGGCCTTCCTCTGGCGCTACGGTATTCGCGCCGCATGGCGCGTCCTGTTGCCGCCTGCCGCCGGTATCGTGCTCAGCGTCGCCGCCCTCGGCTACCTCGGCGAACCGGTCACGTTGTTCCACGTCATGGCCTTGATGCTCGTCCTCGGCGTCGGCGCCAATTACGCGGTCTTCCTGCGTGAGGGCGAACCGCACGTCGCCCACCTTCCCGGGGCGGCGTACGCGGGTGTCCTGCTCTCGGCGGTCACCGCCCTGCTTTCCTTTGGCCTGCTCGCGCTCAGCACGATGCCGGCCCTGCGACACTTTGGCCTTACCCTGCTCCTCGGGATCGGCTTCACCGCACTGCTTGCGCCGGTAAGCGTCCCCGCACCGAAGAATCGAACCGTATGAACACCGCAGCACACGACACCGGAGGTCGCGCGATGAAACGCGTCGTCGTTACAGGCATCGGCGGCATCACGCCGCTCGGCCACGACTGGACCACGATCCAGGCGCGCCTGCGCCAGTTCCGCAACGCGGTGCGCCGCATGCACGAATGGGATTACTTCGACGCACTGAACGGACGACTCGGCTGCCCCGTCGACGATTTCAGCGTGCCGTCGAACTGGTCCAGGAAACACGTGCGCTCGATGGGTCGCGTGGCCCAGCTCGCCGTCGCCGCGAGCGAGCGTGCGCTCGACGACGCCGGTCTGCTCGGCAACCCCGACATCACCGATGGCCGCATGGGCGTCGCCTATGGCTCATCCGGCGGAAGCATCGAGCCGGCAAAGACGATCGGGCGCATGCTCGAGACCGGCTCCATGCAGGGCGTTACCGCGACCAGCTATATCCAGATGATGGCGCACACGACGGCGGTGAACGTCGGCGTGTTCTTCGGCCTGAAGGGTCGCATCATCACCACGTCGAGCGCCTGTACATCCGGCAGCCAGGCGATTGGTTATGGCTACGAAGCGATCCAGCACGGCAAGCAGACACTGATGCTCTGCGGCGGTGCCGAAGAGCTGTCCGGTCCCGGTGCGGCCGTGTTCGACACGCTGTTTGCGACCAGCACGCGCAACGACACGCCGCAGGTGACGCCGCGCCCGTTCGACGCGAAGCGCGACGGCCTTGTCGTCGGCGAAGGTGCCACCACGCTGGTCCTCGAAGAGTACGAACATGCCGTCGCACGCGGCGCGTCCATCTACGCGGAGATCGTCGGCTTCGGCACCAACTCCGACGGTCAGCACATTACGCAACCCACGCGCGAAACGATGGCTGCCGCCATGCGCATGGCGCTCGCCGATGCCGACCTGCCGCCCGCGGCGATCGGCTACGTGAGTGCGCACGGCACCGCGACCGATCGCGGCGATGTGGCGGAAAGCCATGCCACGGCGGACGTGCTCGGCACCGGCGTGCCGATCAGCTCGATGAAAAGCTACGTTGGCCACACCCTCGGCGCCTGCGGCGCAATGGAAGCCTGGTGGGCGATCGAGATGATGCGTGGCGGCTGGTTCGCGCCGACGATCAACCTGGAAACACCCGACCCCGAATGCGCGCCACTGGATTACCTCACCGGTGAAGGCCGCGAGATTCGCACCGGCTACGTCATGAACAACAACTTCGCGTTCGGCGGCATCAATACCTCGCTGATCTTCAAGGCCTACGGCTGATGAAGCGGGTCGTCGTCACCGGCATGGGCGCCGTGTCCTGCCTGGGCCCGGACCGTCGCGCCTTGTTCGATGGCCTGCGCGAGGGCCGCGCGGGCTTTCGCGACATGCCCGATTTCGCGGCGCTGGGCATGCGTTGCCGCGTTGCCGCGCCTGCCGATACCCGCGACCTCGAGCCCCCGCATCGCAAGCTTCGCCGTTATCTGCCGCAGGCGGCGGAATACGCCTGGCACGCGACCCGCGAAGCCCTCGACGAAGCGGGGCTGGACGACACACGGATTCGCGAACGCGACGTCGGCATCGTGATGGGCGCGTCGGCCGCGCTTTCCGAATACGAGGCGGGCCTGGACATGTTCCATGCGCGCGGCATCTCGCGCCTCTCCCCATTCATCGTGCCGCGAAGCATGGGTAGCGCAGTGGCGGCGACACTCACCCACGCCTTCGGCTTCGGCGGACGTGGCTTCACCGTGAGCTCGGCGTGCACCAGTGCGACGCATGCGATCGGCCAGGCGATGGAACTCATCCAGCTCGGACGACAGGCGATCGTCGTCTGCGGTGGCGCCGAGGAACTGCACGACAAGGCAGCGATGTGCTTCGACGTGATGAACGCGCTGTCGACGACGAGCGTGGCCGGTGAGCGCGTGGCCTGCCCTTACGACGCCGATCGCGATGGCATCGTTCTCGGCGGCGGCGCCGGCGTGCTGGTGCTGGAATCGCTCGACCACGCGCGTGAGCGCGGCGCGCGCATCCTTGCCGAACTCGTCGGCTACGGCGCGGCCTCGGACCCGGACGGGATGGTCAGCCCCGAGGCCGCCGGCATGGCCGATGCGATGCGCGAGGCCATCGATCTCGCCGGTGTGCTACCCGACTACGTCAACACGCACGCCTGCGCCACCGTACACGGCGATCTCGCCGAGTGGCAGGCGCTGAGCCGGGTATTCGGCGAACGCGGCCACGCCGTCCCGCCCATGTCGTCGATCAAGGGCCTGACCGGTCATGCCCCGGCCGCCGCCGGCGCGATCGACGCCATCGCGTCGATCGCCATGATGGAGCACGGCGTGCTGCTCGGCGGTGCGACACCGGTCAAACGCGATGGCGCCTTTGCCGATGCACCGTTGATCGATGGGGAAATCGCGTTAAGCATCGACAGCGTGATGTCGAACACCTTCGGGTTCGGTGGTAGCTGCGCCGCCCTGGTGTTTCGCCGGTATGCCGGGGCCGCCGCGTGATCGCGCTGACCATCGAGCGCTGGCGAGCGTGGGCGCCTGGCGTCGAGGAACCCTCCGACTGGGCCGCGTGGGCGGCGTCGCCTCGTCATCTCGACGACGGCGGTGAGCAGCCGTCCTGCGATTTCGTCGCACCGATGCAACGCCGCCGACTCAGCCGCCTCGCGCGCATCGTGATGCATACGGCGTGGCCGATGTGTGCGGACGACGAGCAGCTTCCCTTCGTCTTCGCATCACGACACGGCGAGACCACGCGCACCTTTGCCATGCTCGACGAGATCGGCCGCGAGGCGCCGCTGTCACCCACGCAGTTCGGCCTGTCCGTGCACAACGCGATCGCCGGGCAATGGTCGATCCTGCGCGACCAGCGCGGTGAGTCCGTGGCGATCGCCGGCGAGTTCGACACCTTCGAACATGCCATCGTCGAAGCCGCGGGCCTGCTGGGCGATGGCGCCCCGGCGGTGATCGTCGTGATCGCCGAGGAACGCCCCGCGACAGCCTATGACGGCTGGATCGACGACGTCCCCTTTTCCTACGCCGTCGCCCTGCGCGTCTCGCGGGCCGACGGCCCGGCCGCCGGGCCGCGCTGGGGACTGTCGCTTCGTGGTAATACGGACGGCGAACCGTCGGCAGAGGGCCCGCACGCCCTGCAGTTCGTTCGCGCGCTGCACGATGGCAACCCCCTCGACCACCCGTGGAAGACACGACGATGGACATGGCAGCCGATAGCGTGACCCGCCGGGGCGACTTCTGGGCCTGGCGCTTCGTCTGCACCGCGTTGAGCTTTGCCCTGTTCGGCATCGGCGGCATCGTGCTGCGCGTGGCCGTGCTGCCCTTCGTCCTCGCCTGGCCGGCACCGGAGGCGGTACGCCGGCGGCGTGCGCGGCGGACGGTGGGGCGCGCGTTCTGGCTGCACTCTCAGTTCATGTACCGGACGGGCACGGTCGCCTTTCGCTTCGATGGCGTGGAACGTCTCGGCCTGCCCGGCCAGATGATCGTGGCCAACCACCCTTCCCTGATCGACGTGGTGTACCTGATCGGCCACGTGCCGGAGGCGAACTGCGTGGTCAAGCACAGCCTGTGGAAGAACCCGTGCATGCGCGGGCCCGTGACGGCCGCGGGCTACATCAGCAACGACGGTAGCGCCGAGATGCTCGACCGCGCCGCCGATGTGCTTCGCGACGGCCAGACGCTGATCATCTTCCCCGAAGGCACGCGCACCACGCCCGGCAAGGATCCCGTCTTCCACCGCGGCGCCGCGGCCATCGCGGTGCGCGGCGCCCGTATCGTGACCCCGGTGTTCATCTCGGTGGTACCGACCACGCTGACCAAGGCCGAGCCCTGGTACAGGGTGCCGCGCCGCCGCGTGCATGTGCATATCCGCGTCGGCGACGATATCCCGGTGGCGGCCTTCAGCGAACACGCTCCCGGGCCGATAGCCTCGCGTCGCCTCAACGAACATCTCCATCACCTCTACGCCAGGGAACTCAAGGCATGAACGACCTCGAACGAGACATCGCCGGACTCATCATCGAAACCCTCGCCCTCGACCACCTGAAGGTGGACGAGATCGCCGTGGATCAGCCCTTGTTCGGCCAGGGGCTCGGCCTGGATTCGGTCGATGCGCTGGAACTCGCCCTCGCGCTGCAGACTCGCTACGGCCTGAAAATCGCCTCGGATTCGCGTGACGCGCGACGTCATTTCGAGACGGTGTCGAGCCTCGCCCACTACGTCGAAGCGAACCGGGCCCCATGCGCAAGCTGAGCAGCCTCGTCCTCCTGCTGGTCGGGGTGCTCTATCCCTTCATCGTCTATTTCGGCATGGATCATGTGTCCACGCCGATCTTCGGGCTGATTCTCGGCGGCTTGTGGCTGGTGCGCGCGCCTGCCCTGTGGCGCCAGCCCGGCGGTCGATGGATGCTCGGCGTCACCCTGGTCTACTGCGCCGTGCTGGCCTTCGGGGGCGAGGACGACCTGTTGCGCTGGTATCCCAGCCTGATCTGCGCGCTGTTGCTGGCCGCCTTCGGGCTCAGCTTGAAATTCGGGCCGCCGATGATCGAGCGCATCGCCCGCGTCACCGAACCCGACCTGCCACCGGTGGCCGTGCGCTACACGCGCAAGGTCACCTGGGTGTGGGTGGCATTCTTCTTCCTCAACGGCACCGCTTCCGGTCTTCTGGCCAAGTGGGGGCCGCTGTCGTGGTGGACGTTCTACAACGGCATCCTTGCGTACTCGGTGATGGGCGTCCTGTTCCTGGGCGAGTGGATGTTGCGGCAGCGCCTGCGTCGCCGCATCAACAAGGCGCCGATGGACGGCGCGGCCCAACGCCTGCTCTCGCATCCCTGGGTCGCGGATGCCGCGGGCGGTTATGCCGGCAAGCTGGGGCCCGGCATGGTCGTGGAGCTGGCTCACGCGGGACGCAGCGCCCTGCTACGCCACGGCCGCGCCGGCATCATCAACGAACTGGGCCAGCAGGCCGCCGGCGACGATGCCTTGTCGACGCCGATGGTATGGCGCTTTGTCGACGTCCTG
>Ga0163161_10003220_pt1 | contig 11483 bp, 7 predicted proteins | sample S45metaG_FD_129847 | JGI IMG/M metagenome (GOLD analysis project Ga0163161, IMG submission 129847) | Switchgrass rhizosphere microbial communities from Kellogg Biological Station, Michigan, USA - S4-5 metaG | ecosystem: Host-associated > Plants > Roots > Rhizosphere > Soil | place: USA: Michigan... | reverse complement strand
TGGCTATCCTTCCGATGGCACTGAACCTCTACACCAGCGGCATCGACCCGCAACTGGATTTCTCCGACATCATTCATCTGCAGCGTGAGGTCGAGTTCTGCAACCAACTGCCCACGCACCCGCGCCATCCCTACGCCGGGGAATTGGTGTTCACGGCGTTCTCGGGCTCGCACCAGGACGCGATAAAAAAAGGTTTCGCGGCGCGCCAGGCCAATCCCGACGGACGCTGGGAAGTGCCGTACCTGCCGATCGACCCGGCCGACATGGGGCGCAGCTATGAGGCGGTGATTCGTGTCAACAGCCAGTCGGGCAAAGGCGGCGTGGCGTACCTGCTGGAACAGCATGGCATTGTCATGCCACGCCGTTTGCAGATGGAATTCAGCAGCCTGGTCCAACAGGAAGCCGACGCTTCGGGCCAGGAAGTCAGCGGCGAGATGATCCTGGCCTGCTTTACCCGGCACTACCTGGATCAGGGCAACCCTTACACGTTGTTGCAGCCCAAGTTGGTCAGCGAAGGCAACGTGACGTATCTGGAGGGTACGCTGACCGGCGGCGCGAGGGACATCGAACTGAGCGGCGAAGGCAACGGCCCGCTGGCGGCGCTGGTGGACGCATTCGCTCAACGCGGCGTGCACTTCGACATCGCCGATTACCATGAGCATGCCACCCGTGACGGTGCCCAGGCCGAGGCGCTGGCCTACGTGGAGATCCGTGTGAACAACCAGCTGCTGTTTGGTGCCGCCCGCGACGGCAGTATCCTGCTGGCGTCCCTCAAGGCGGTGACGAGTGCGGTCAACCGCGCATCGCGTCTGGGCCTGCTCAGCGTGGTGAGTGCTGCGGTGCCTTCCTGAGATGAATGCGCATACCGCATTGGCGGCGCTCACCGGTAACTTTGGTCACGGTGACATCGTTGCCTCGCATCGACATGAAGAAGGCCAGTTGGTCTATGCCATCAACGGCGTGATGCTGGTATCGGTGGTCGGCACCACGTGGGTGGTGCCTTCCGGACACGCGCTGTGGGTGCCCTCGGAGCAGGAGCATCAGATCCGCATGACCGGTGAGGTGCGCATGCGCACGTTGCTGATCACCCCCGGCGCCCACCGTGCCTTGACCGAGGAGTGCCACGTCATCCGCGTATCGCCACTGCTGCGCGAGTTGATCATCGCTGCGTCCGAGGTGCCTGACAGTGAGTCGGCCGCGGTGCGTCATGTGCAGATTGTCGACCTGATTTTCTCCGAACTCGACCGGGCACAAAGGGTGTTGGCCCATGTGCCGATTCCGGACGAGCCGCGGCTCAAGTCGCTGTGCGCCGACTTTATCGACAACCCTTCCCAGGAGTCGAAGCTGGAGAGCTGGGCGGTGCAACTCAATATGAGTTCGCGCACCCTGGCTCGGCTGTTCCAGAAAGAGTTGGGCATGAGTTACGGCGAGTGGCGCAAGCGCACGCGGCTGCTGCTGAGCATGCAGCGCCTGGCCTGCGGCGTGTCCATTCTGGAAGTGGCGCTGGAGCATGGTTATCAAAGCCCGAGCGCTTTTACCGCGATGTTCAAACGCACCATGGGTTATACACCGAGCAACTGCCGTCTGGTCTGAGCCGCACCCGGCGTTCACACCCCTCCCACTGGACATGGCCCGCGGCTACGCAGGGCCATGTTTGCGTCTGCGCGGCCGACGGTTGCTCAGGATTCAACGGTGGCACGCAGGTTGTCCCAATCGAAACGATGGTTGTCTGGAACTCGGGAGATGCGCGACGCGGTGCTCTCTTAATCTGCGTCTCTACTTAGCACTCTGGATTTCTGCGATGGGTTCGCCTTCTTTTTCCGCGCGGCACTGCCGTCTTTCGCTCCTGGGCGTGGCGGTTGTCTGGTTGACGGGGTGTTCCTCCTGGGTCGCCCATACGCCGGCGCAACCCCACCCGCAGCGCATCGATGCCTTGAGTCGCCTGCCGCAAGGCGTATCGGCCCAGGCGTTACCCGACCGTTGGTGGCAGTTGTACAACGACCCCAGACTCGATGCGCTGGTGCAGCAAGCGTTGGCGCACAACCGTGACCTGGCGGCGGCGCAGGCCCATGTGCAGGCGATGCTGGCCGGGATCATGCAGGCCGACGCCGAGCGCTGGCCGTCCACGCAGGCCTCGCTGGGCGCCGTTTACGGCAAGACGGCCGACGATCAGACCCTGGCCAAGGCCACCGACAGCCACGCGCCGTCGCAGTGGGCGTTCAATCCTGGCTTCGAGTTGGCTTTCCAGGTGGATGTGTGGGGCCAGGTCCAGCGTAGTATCGAGCGGGCGCAGGTGGAGGCCGCGGCGGCCCAGGACGCCGAGGACCTGCTGCGTATCACGGTCGCTGCGCAAACCACTCGCGCCTACGTGAATGCCTGTGCCCTGGGCGCACGCGCCAAGGTGCAGCGCCATTCACTGGAAGTGGTCGGGCACAGCCTGGCACTGACCGATCGCCAGCGTCAGGCAGGCGTGGTCACGGATCTTGAATACAGCCGCATGCAGGCATTGCAGGGCGAAACCCTGGCCTTGCTGCCGATGCTGGAGGCGCGTCGCCAGGCCGCGTTGTATGAACTGGCGATGCTGACTGGCGTGGCGGACCTGGAGCAAGGCTCAGGCGCGGCGACCTGCGAGGCGGTGCCGCAACTCGCCGCCGCGCTGCCGGTGGGGGACGGATGGCAATTACTGGCGCGTCGCCCGGATATTCGCCAGGCCGAGCGGGCATTGCAGGCAGCCACGTTACAAGTGGATATCGTCCAGGCCGACCTGTATCCGAAGGTGACCTTTGGTGCATCAGTGTCTTCCTCAGCCAGCAAACCCCATGAACTGGGCGACAGCAGCGCGGTGATGTTCGGCATCGGCCCGCTGATCACCTGGCAGTTCCCCAACTGGCGTGCCAATCGCGCACGGGTCAACCAGGCCCGGGCGCTTGAGCAGGTGCAGGTCGCGCAATTCGAGGCCAGCGTGCTCAACGCCCTCAAGGACGTGCGCCAGGCACTGGCGTTGTACGACGGCGAGCGCCAGCGCCACGCCGCCCTGAGCCAGGCGCTGGAGAGCAGTCAGCACGCCTACAGGCTCGCGCAGTTCAATTACAACGCCGGCTCCATCGACTTTCTCGACGTGCTCGACAGCGAGCGTGAGCTGATCCGCCTGCAAGCCACGCGCGCCGACGCCGATGGCCAGTTGCTGCAGCGCCAGATCAGTCTGTTTCGCGCCCTGGGCGGCGGTTGGCAGTCCGCTTCCAGCCAGGCCCCGACCGCTGCGCTCACCCACGCTTCCGTCAATTCTTCCGGTACCCAGCCATGAATATCGCTGTTGATGAAAAAAACACTGTGCAGGATGAGCAGGAGCAGGTGGTCGAGCAACTCATGCACGACCGCAAGCAACGCCGCAAACGCAACCTGATCCTGCTCGGTGGTGCTGTTTTATTGATCGCGGCAGTGGCGTTCGGCGTGTATTGGATGACCATCGGGCGCTACCTGGAACAGACCGATGATGCCTACGTGCGCGCCGACTGGATTCCCATCAGTCCGCGGGTATCGGGCTACGTGGCCCAGGTGCTGGTCGAGGATGACCAGCCCGTCAAGGCCGGCGATGTGCTGGTGCGCATCGAGGACCGTGACTACCAGGCGAGGTTGGCTCAGGCCCGTGCGGAGTTGGCTGAAACGCAAGCCTCGATTGCCGCCCAGCAGGCCAACCTGCAAGTCACCGACAGCCTGATCGCGCAACAAAAGGCCGGTATTGCCCAGGCTGAGGCGCACACGCGCAGTGTGGGAGCGGAGTTGCGCCGCGCCGGTCTGGATCAGCGTCGCTATGAAGGCCTGGTCCGTGAGCATGCCGCCAGCGCCCAGCGCCTGGAAAGCGCAGCCGCCAGTTACACCCAGGCCAGCGCTGCGGTGGAAATTGCCCGGGCGATGCAGCGCCAGCAGGAAACCCGGCTGAATGTCGCCATTACCCGGCGCCAATTGGCCGATGCCTCGCTCCAGCAGCAAATAGCCCGGCGCGGCCAGGCCGAGGCGCAGTTGAAACTGGCGACCAACGCGCTTGAAGACACCTTGATCCGCGCGCCGATCGACGGGGTGGTGGGGCAGCGCAAGGTGCGCACGCGCCAGTACGTCGCGCCGGGCCTGCCGTTGCTGGCGGTGGTGCCTCTGCATCAGGCCTATGTGGTGGCCAACTACAAGGAAACCCAGCTGCGCGACATGCGCGCCGGGCAACCGGTGGATATCAGTGTCGACAGCTATTCGGGACGCAAGCTCACGGGGCATGTGGTGAGTTTTTCGCCGGGCTCGGGAGCGGTGTTCGCGCTGCTGCCGTCGGACAACGCCACCGGCAATTTCACCAAGATCGTGCAGCGCTTCCCGGTGAAGATCGTGATCGATCAGCACGATGAAGGTGGCCCGATTCTGCCGGGCATGTCAGTGATTACCACGGTAGATACCCGTCCTGCCGTGCAGGACGCCAAGCATGACTGAGGTCGGCGAGAAAACCGTCTCCTTTCGCGCCTGGGTGGCGGTGATCGGCGGACTGTTCGGCTGTTTCATGGCCGGCATGAACGTACACGTAACCAGCGCCGCGCTGCCTGAAATCGAAGGCTCGCTGGGCGCGACCTTTGAGGAGGGCTCGTGGATTTCCACGGCGTATCTGGTCGCCGAAATCGTCATGATCCCGCTGACCGCCTGGCTGGTGCAGGTGTTTTCCCTGCGCCGGGTGATGCTGGTGGGCTCGTTTGTATTTCTGGTGGCTTCCATCGCGTGTTCCTGGGCGCCCAACCTGGAAGTCATGATCATCATCCGGGTCATCCAGGGCGCCGCCGGCGCGGTGCTGATCCCGTTGTCGTTCCAACTGATCATCACCGAACTGCCACCGAGCAAGATCGCCATGGGTATGGCGCTGTTCGCCCTGTCCAACAGCGTGGCCCAGGCCGCCGGGCCGTCGATTGGCGGCTGGCTGACTGACGCCTATTCCTGGCGCTGGATTTTCTACCTGCAACTGGCCCCCGGCATTCTGCTGTTGCTGGCGGTGGCGTGGTCCATCGATGCCAAACCGATGCAGTTGAGTCTGCTCAAGCGCGGCGATTGGGGCGGTATTTTGGCCATGATCGTCGGCCTGGGCGGTTTGCAGATCGTGCTCGAAGAGGGTGGGCGCAAGGACTGGTTCGGCTCCGATTTCATCGTGTGGATGTCCTTGGTCGCAGGCATCGCCCTGGTGTATTTCGTGCTGTCACAGCTCTACGGCAGCCGCTCCTTCATCAACCTGCGCTTGCTCAAAAGCTACAACTTCGGCGTGGCGAGCGCGGCGATGTTCATTTTTGGCGGGGCCACGTTCGGCCTGGTCTTTCTGGTACCCAATTACCTGTCCCAGTTGCAGGGTTACAACGCGCGCGAAATCGGCATCAGCCTGATTGCCTACGGGATGGTGCAACTGGTGCTGGCACCGTTCATGCCGCGCCTGATGAAGTGGCTCAACCCCAAGCTGATGGTTGCCAGCGGATTTTTCATCATGGCCCTGGGGTGCTATCTCGGTGCGCATCTGGACGTGGACAGCGCCGCCAACGTGATCATCCCGTCCACCGTGGTACGGGGCATCGGGCAGCCATTGATCATGGTGGCGTTGTCGGTGTTGGCCGTGTCCGGGTTGGCCAAGGATGAGGCCGGTTCGGCTTCCGCCTTGTTCTCCATGCTGCGCAACCTGGGTGGCGCCGTGGGCACAGCCGGGTTGACGCAGATCGTTGCGATGCGCGAACGCTTTCATTCCGAGCGCGTCGGCGAGTCGATCACCCTGTTTTCCCCGTCATTGCAGGAGCGCCTGCGCGCCAGCATGGCAGACAGTGAAGCATTCATCTTCAACCAGCTATTGCCCGCCCAACAGCAAGTGATTGAAAGCCTGATGCATACGGTGCGTCGCGAGGCCTACCTGATGGCCTACAGCGATGCGTTCTACGTGTCCTGTATCGCGTTGATCCTGTGTGGTGTGGCGGCATTGGCATTGCGTCAACAAGCAAAGAATTAAATGCATAAAGTCCGCAATTGATACGCGGTACTTCTCAACGAGCAAGAGGGAACTTGAATGGTGAAAAGGCGAATGGCCTGTTGACAGTTTGGTGACTTGCTAACTTAGCAATGACATACAGTTTGCAAATGCTCAGATCCGGTGAGTAGGCAAACTCACGCCCGACAAAGTTGATGTCTATAACTTTGATCGGGCTTCTGTTGTTGTATGTTTTATAGTTCGGAAATATTTTGTATTATTTATTAAGAAAACACTTGCTGAGCGTAATGAACTTCCTCTAAGTTTCGTCTTGCTTCGGCGGCTGACCGCTCGGTCCGACGAAGTGTCATGCTGTAATTCAACTGAAATACATAGTGTGCTGGCCGGTAATGGCGAGATAAGTCTGCTCATGCCTGAAAAAAGGCAGGCTGGTTTATATCGAACGGTCGGGACCCAACTAAGCCTGATGAGGAGAGCAACATGGAAGATAAAAAGTCGCACTTGAACGCCAAGAAAACCGAACTGGGCAATCATCGGATCTTTGCTGAGATCAATTCATTGCCGGTCTTGCGCGCCTTTATGGAAACCCATGTCTTTGCCGTGTGGGATTTCATGTCTCTGGCCAAGCGTCTGCAACAGGACCTGACCTGTACTCGACTGCCATGGCTCCCACCCTTGGACCCGGCGGCGGCGCACTTGATCAACGAAATCATCCTCGGCGAAGAGTCTGACCAGAACCTGCAGGGCGGTCACTACAGCCACTTCGAACTCTACCTGCACGCTATGCGTGAAGTCGGCGCCAGCACCGACAAGATTGAATTCTTCGTTAAACTGATGCGTGAAGGTGTCGACCTGCAGACCGCGTTGAACCGCTGCGGCGCAGGCCTGGCAGCCTCGGCCTTTGTGACCGACACCATCGAAACCGCCATAAACGCCTCCACGCACTGCGTCGCCGCAGCGTTCCTGCATGGGCGTGAGAGCGTTATTCCGGAGATGTTCCAGCGCATTCTTGATGACTGGGATATCACCGCCGACGACGCCCCGACCTTCCGCTACTACCTGCAACGCCATATTGAAGTCGACTCCGAAGATCACGGCCCGGCGGCGGAAAGCCTGCTCGCGCGCCTGGTCAACGGTGATGCTCAGCGCCAGGACGAAGTCTACGAATCGGCCATCGCAGCCGTGCAAAGTCGCCTGGCGCTCTGGGACAACTTGCGCGTGGCCATGCGCGAAAATGTCAGTGAGTGCGTGGCATGAACATAGAAATCATCGAAGCGGACCAGGCCCAATGGTTCGAGGTCAAGTCCGAGCGCGGGATCACGTTGACTGTATTCAAGGACACGTTGGACCCCATCAATAAAACCGGTATTCGCACGCGTCTGGTGCGTTTTCATCCGGGCGGCGGCACCCGTGAAATCTACACGCATGATTATCACGAAGAAGTGTACTTGATCGAAGGCGATCAAACAGAGTTGGCCAGTAATGAACGTCCCGAGAAGACGTACCGTGATGGCGCTTACTTCTTCAGGGCGGCGCACACCGAGCACGGTCCGTTCAACTCCAAAGACGGCTGCCTGTTGTTTGAAGTGCATTACTACTGATCATCATGAACAAAGGGAACGCTTCATGAGAGCTGAAGAATATCAATCATTTTCCGAAGCGTGGGAGGAGCGTGCGACGATTCGTACGCGCCCGAGGCGTCGTCTGGAAGATGATGAAAAGTTAATATTCCCGATCAGTCGCCAACCGCTGGTAATGGGCGCAACGTTCATCCGCGAATGTGCGCACTTGCAGCACTTTGTGCTTGTTCAAAGCCTGTACAAGTTCATTAACGATGTGGTGATTTTTGAGACGGAAATCGTCGACAAAACTGCCAGGAGCATCGCGAAAGATAACTTCGCCATCCGCTTCCCGTTTGCCTGCCGGTATGACGCGATGACCGTGGTAGTCGATGAGGACTATCACGCATTGGTGGCAATGGACTACATGCAGCAGACCATCGAGCTGACCGGGATCGAGCCCATCACCTTGCCTGCGGAAATCGAACTCAGCCGTTCGATTCCCAAAGCCCTGGCGATGGCGCCCTAGCACCTCAAAGCGGCTGTGGAGCTGATCTGCGTTGCGGTGGCCGAAAATACCTTGACCAACGATGTCGCGGCATTTGCCCGGGACGACTCGGTGAAGGCATCGGTCAAGGGGTTGATGGCAGACCATTTGGCGGACGAAGGTCGGCACTCCGGCTTTTGGGCCAAGTTGACGCGCATTTACTGGCGCACCGCGAGCGAGGAAGACAAGCGCACGCTCGCCGCGATCATGCCGGTGTTTCTCGCTGAGTACCTGACGAACGAGATTCAGCAGGGGTTCGATTTCGCCTTGATCGAGCAGTTGCCGGTGAGCCCTGCTGTCAAGGCGGCGCTGCGCGAGGAGGTCGAAGGCATGAGTTTTCCGATCACGCCGACGCACCCGCTGGTGGGCAACATCGTCCGATTCTTCAAACACAGCGCCATGCTCGACGCTCCCTGCATGCAGGAAGCGCTCGCCGATTATTTGCGCTAGAGGAGAACTTCAATGAGACATCTTGATATCGTTCTGTGCGGGCGCAGCCATGCGCTCGCCTGCCTTACGCAAGAGCTGCAGCAGATGGGCCATACCACCCATCTGCTGCCCACTGACAGTGCCAATGAGCACGCCCGGTTACCGGTTCCGGACCTGCTGATCGACGACGCCAGCACGACGCGGTTTCCTCAGTATCCCGCGTGTCACCATCTGTCCTTACGGATGCGGTCCGACGATGCCGGCGATGTGTTCGCGCCCTTGCACCTTGAATGCCTGTGGCGTGCGGGGGAGGGCGACTGGATGACGCTGGGACGTCGTGAAGTCGATGCCGACACGGCCGGCAATGGCGCCGACCTGGCCCAGGAAGCCATCGCACAACTGGTGGACATGGCCAGCGTGCACATTGGCCGCTACTCGCGCAGTGCCGACTACCTCGAGACGCCGCGTGAGCCGGTCAAGGCGCTCGACAGCCTGTCGAGCCTGACCCGGCTGGATCGACTGGCCTGGCAGCATCGCCACAATGCGACTGCCAACGTCGGGTTGCTGCAGGAAGCCCGGCAACCCTTCGTCCAGCGCCTGGCCGACAGTCTGCTGGCCAATGCCGAGCGCAGTGCCTTGAAAGTCGATGGGCACGGCATGTCCTATGCGCAACTGCATGCTTACAGCGTGGCCATCCAGGAGCGCTTGCAGCCTTTGCTTCAAGCGCAGGGCGGTGGGCTGACCGTGGTCGGCATCTCCTTGCCCAAAGGCTCGGCGCTGTACGCAGCGATCCTGGCGGTGATCGGCTGCGGCGCCGTGTACCTGCCGCTGGACCCGAACCATCCTGCGGAGCGTCGTGGGGCGATCCTCAAGCATGCCAATGCCAGCTTGCTGATCCAGGAGACCGACGCCGTCAACCCGCTCGCGGGCCTGGCGACCCTGGACATCAGCCACCTGGATTTCTTCCACCATGGCGCCAAAGGCTACAGCCGCGTGGCCCTGGCGCCGGATCAGAGTCTGCTGCGCGTGCCGTTGGCGGGGGCGGCGCCCTGTGTGGCGATCTATACCTCGGGCACCACCGGGCAACCCAAGGGCGTCTTGCTGAGCGTCGACAACCTCAGCCACTTTTGCGCGTGGTATGCGCGCTATGTGGAGCTGGACCTTCACAGCCGTGCGTTGCAGTTTTCCACGATCAATTTCGATGCCTCGCTGCTGGACATCTTCCCCACGCTGATCCAGGGCGCCGAACTGATCGTCCCCACCGAGGACCAGCGTCGCGATCCCGTCGCGCTGGCCGAGTTGATTGAGCAGGAGCAGGTGACTCACGCCTTCCTTCCGCCTGCCTTGCTCAGCATCCTCGCGCTCGAATCGCTGTACGGCCTGCAGCACCTGGTGACGGGCGGCGATGTGTGCGAGCCCCATGTCATCGAGCAACTGGTGGGGCACTGCCAGTTGCATAACATTTACGGCCCGACCGAGACCACGGTGCTTGCCACGTGCCGCACGTTCCAGGCAGGCGACAATAACCGCAACCTCGGCGTGCCGATTGCCAATACCGCGATTTACCTGCTCGATGAGCAGGGGCAGCCGGTCGGGCAAAACGGCAGTGGTGAGATCCATATCGCCGGGCCGGGGGTGGGCCTGGGGTATCTGGACGCCGCGCAAATGACCGCCGAGCGTTACCGCCTGCATGAATTGCCCGACGGGCAACGGTTGCGCCTGTACCGCACCGGCGACCTGGCGCGTTGGACCGAGGACGGCATCCAGATCATCGGACGCCTGGATAACCAGGTGAAGATTCGCGGTTTTCGTGTCGAGCCTGAAGAGATCGAACACTTGCTGCAATCGAGCCAGTTGTTCCGTCAGCTGGCGGTGGTGATCGATCAGCAGCGGCGCATCCTCGCGTTTTTCTCCCAGCCCCACGGCGGTGACGGCCACGCCGCCAGCGAACAGCTGCAGGCTTACGCACTCAAGCACTTGCCCGACTACATGCGCCCCAGCGCTTACTGCCTGCTGGAACGCCTGCCGGCCACGGCCAACGGCAAAGTCGACCGCAAGGCCTTGAAGAATCTGCCCGTGAACTACAAACCCCAAGGGCCGCGCCAGGCGCCACAGAACCCCACGCAGGAGCAGTTGCTCGGGCTGTGGTCCACCCTGCTCGACATGCCCGGCGTCGATATTTCCGTGGAGGACAGCTTTTTCAATCTCGGCGGCCACTCCATCCTGCTGTCGCAAATGCTCATGGGCATTCGCGAGATGTTCGGCAAAGGGGTTTCGATCAACCGCTTTATCGAACAGCCGACGCTGATCAACCTCGCCAACCTGATCGACCAGGACGTCGAAGCCACCGCCACCGTCAGCCCGCAGGCATTGCGTGACGCGACGCTGCGGCCTGAGCTGGACGTGTTGCCGATCAGCCGCCTGGGCAACCTGCATAAAGTCATCGTCACCGGCTCCAACGGGTTTCTGGGTGTGCACATCGTTGAGGCACTGCTGGAACTGGGCAGCACCGAAGTGGCGTGCCTGGTGCGCGAGTCGGGGGGAATGAGCGCTCAGCAGCGTTTCGAACAGGCATTGATTCAGAACCGCCTCGAGCACCTTGACCTGAGCCGGGTGCGGGTGTTGGCGGCCGATATCAGCCAGCCTCGCCTGGGCCTGTCGGAAGCGGACTACGAGTGGCTGGACCGTGAATACGGCGTGTTGATCTATAACGCGGCCAACGTCAACCACGTGCTCGACTATGAATCGCTGGTCAAGGACAACGTCACGCCCGTGCTGGAATGCCTGCAACTGTGTGAGGGGCGCAGCAAGAAGGTGTTCAATTTCATCTCCACCTTGTCCGCGTCCAGCACGGTGGATGCACAGGGGCGCGTGCTGGAAGAACCGCCGGCGTTCACACCGCCGATCTACATTCGCAATGGCTACAACCTGTCCAAGTGGGTGGCCGAGCGCATCTTGT
>Ga0163161_10003219_pt1 | contig 11484 bp, 13 predicted proteins | sample S45metaG_FD_129847 | JGI IMG/M metagenome (GOLD analysis project Ga0163161, IMG submission 129847) | Switchgrass rhizosphere microbial communities from Kellogg Biological Station, Michigan, USA - S4-5 metaG | ecosystem: Host-associated > Plants > Roots > Rhizosphere > Soil | place: USA... | reverse complement strand
TATGGAAGACGATCTAATCATGTAAGTTTTATGATTATTTTAATAGCTTGCCGCTTATTGGTTTAGTAAATTTGAGATTATCACTAAATCAAATACCATGAAAAAGTTATTTTTTGCAGTAGCAGTACTTACAGGATTATCTGGAGCGGCTGCTACTACGATACAAGACGGCGAAATTATTTCTGTATATCAGGAAAAACAATATAAAAAGATAGAAGTTTCCCAAGTTTCTAAAGAAGCCTTAGAAAAGATAAAGAAAGGCTATGGGAGCTATACAATAAAAGAGGCTCATAGAGCTGATGACGGCGAATACAAGCTTATCTTAACCAAAGACGGAGTAGATACTACAGCAACGTTTACTTCTGCCGGAGATCTTATTAAAATTTACTAAATAAGAATATAAAAAAATCCGCTTAGATAGCTAAGCGGATTTTTTACTGTTAATTGTAGCAGTTTTAGTTCACAATATAAGAGTCCAAATCCTGAACGATAACTCCCATACCGGGTGCTGAAGCACTTGACTTGATAGGCCCTACATTTTTAGCAAACCATATCTCTGAGTTTATAACTGTTGGCGGAAGACCAGTCCCCATACCTTCAATTACTGCTGTTTGCTTTAATGAAATCTTTATAACATTCTCGTATGTGTGTCCATTAACTGTAGCTGTTACATCTTTTTCTAAAATTTTTCCATCTATAGTTAGTATAGTAGTAATATCCGGCATATCAATAGGGAAATTAGCAGGCACTTCATAGGTGGTAACCTGAGTTACAGTCTGCGTCCATGTTTGCCCTACGTCAAGATTATCCTTAAGCATTATATACTCATAAGGAGAAACTGTCATGTGCATACCCTCCTGGTCAGGAACATTTACAGTAACCCTTTGGATATAACTACCACCCTCTTTCCTGAAATAAATGACAGCAGTACCCGTCATTTCCGCAGTACCTGCATCTTCGAAATACTGATTTACTTTATAGTATTGCTTGTCGTTTATAGTCTGCGTGGCAATAATTTTAATAGGCTCAATAGGTGCTCCATCTTTCAGGAAGATCCATTGATTGTTTACTGCCAACGGAAAATAATCACCTGAGCTTGTCCCGGGGTCGGTTCCAGGATCCGTACCCGGATCCGTTCCAGGATTTTCTTCACCTATATTTTCGGAAAGTACCGGATCTACGGGTTCTGTATCACAAGACCCAAAAGTTGCTGAAAAAAGCATGAATAAAACTGATAAACGAGTAATTTTCTTCATATAATCGTTAATTGGTTTAGGATTATCAAATATATTAAAAATTAATTACTTTTTTCGCTCCACTCTTAACAGTAAAAGTATTCCAATTATAAAGAATAACGTTAAAAAGACAACAGAATAACGCATACTGCCAAAAATCTGGTCAATCGCTCCATAAAGGACCATACCTATAACAATCCCTATCTTTTCTGTTACGTCATAAAAGCTGAAAAATGAAGCAGTATCTGTTGTTTCGGGAAGAAATTTTGAATAAGTAGAACGGGACAAGGATTGGATACCGCCCATAACTAGACCTACAAAAGCAGCAGTAATGTAAAACTCAATTGGCTGTGTTACAAAAAAGGCGCAGATGCATATAACTGCCCAGATGCAGTTGATACCTATCAAGGTTTTGATGTTTCCGTATTTGGCAGAAAGTTTAGAGGTAATTACAGCACCTGCAACAGCAATGAGCTGAATAAGCAATATGCTTACTATGAGTCCCATTTGCTTGGCTCCGCCTTCTCCCCATTGAATTTCTTCAGCACCAAAGTAAGTTGCCACAAGCATAACAGTCTGCACCGCCATACTATATACGAAGAAGCCTCCAAGATATCTTTTAAGCGTGATATTCTGTTTTAGCTGCGACCATACTTTTCGCAGCTCTCTGAAGCCCATAAATACTACGTCGCCTGTAATTTTTTTCCCTTCTTTGTTTCCTTTTGGCAGGTAATAATAAGAGTATTGGCTAAACAGTATCCACCACACGCCAACAGATACAAAAGAATATCGCATCATTTGCTCCTTTTCAGAATCTTCTACCGACATTACCATTGCGAGGTTAATTATCAGCAGGATAACACTACCGATGTAACCCATAGAATATCCACGGGCACTAACGGCATCCTGCTGGTCAGGAAAAGCGATATCGGGAAGATAGGAGTTATAAAAAACAAGGCTGCCCCAAAATCCGATAAGTCCGAAGAAATAACATACCAGGCTTAAATAAAGATTATTAAGGTCAAACCAATATAATCCGATACATGAAAGTCCGCCTAAATAGCAAAACAGCTGAAGGAAACTTTTTTTATTACCTGCATAATCTGCAATGCCTGAAAGCAGGGGCGATATAAATGCCACGACAAGGAAAGCAAATGCTGTTACAAAACTGATAAGCGCAGTACTTTTTACAGAGGTGCCAAAAACGGTTATGTAGCCGCTTCCTGATGCATGAAAAATAAGATCATAAAAAATAGGAAAGATTGCCGAAGCTATCACAAGGCTGTATACAGAGTTTGCCCAGTCGTAAAAAGCCCAGGCATTAAGAAGCTTTTTGCTTCCTTTTTCTAATGGTGTCATAGTTATTGGTTTGGAGTACCAAAGCTACTTTATTTTTTGGATTAACATATTAATGGATTGTTAGATTTTATGGGGAATTGTCTAGATACTAATTCTTAGTGTTTTCAAAAAGCCTTTCTCCAAAGTCAAACTCCTTAAAAATAGCTAAAAATTCTTCCTTAAGCTTATACCCATCTCGTTTAGCTGCTATATACGATTCTGGATTACTGGTAAAATAAGTGGCCTTATCCCTGTTTTTATAAATACTAATAGAATAGCTTCTACCATCCAGCACTACAGTTGTATTTGGTTTTTTCTCAATAGTCTGCCAATACTTAAAAGCTTCTAAATCATTAGCTTTGAATATTCGCATTGTGTTGATCTTTTTTAAAAGTTCGATAAAATGTAATCGTTCTTCACCTACAATTTCTGTGTTCCGTATTTCTGGCTTATTATCTGTTTTTGATAAATCTTTGCCATTTATAAATGCGTACTTATACACTTTTCCGTCAGGCAGAATTACAAGAAAGTTTCTGAATTTTTCTCCATACGGCCATACTTGTGTAGTTGCAATTATTGCATTCCTATCCGTGATTCCTAGCAATTCAATATAACGATTGTTTTCCCTTTCAAAAAAATTCATTTTTGGTATATCGTGTTCCTGGCCATAAAATACAGCGCATACAGGCAACAGCAATAAAAGAATAGGATTTTTCATAGTACTTTATAAAGTATTAAAAGTACAGGAATACACGACAAAAAAGCCATGTAAAGGCATCTTTCAATTTTAAATCTTTAAATGATATCAGCACCTACAGTTGCTTTTTCGTATTCTGTCGGGATTCTTTTCACCAAAAGGATAAATTTTTATACCAATATAAATATCGGCAGAATGCAGCTTATCCTGCTTAAAAAAAAGTGGGAAAAAGTTTTCACTGCCTATAATTAAAGGAGCCAGCCTCAGATAGGCGCCACATTGCATTGCCCTGAATTCATACAATGAAACGGATGCCCCGTAACCAATTAATTTCTTCTGGACAGAATAAGAAACATTTGCAATGTTTGAACGTCGTAAACTGTTTTTAAAAACAGGAGTTCTTTGTACAAGATCGAAATTTAGATAATGATTATCCATTATTCTTTTACTTGCATTAATATGTATGCTTGTAGGAAGCCCTATAGAAAAATTTGTACCGGTCAGGGAGGCATCAGGGTTTCCGTATATCTCCTGGCTTACTGTCCGGAAAAGGTCCTGAGGGCTATTTATCTTTTTACCTGATAAACTATTAAAATCAAATGGTCTGCCATTTAAACGATGATTTTCGCCTTTATAATTAATGTAACCTATGTCAAGCACATTAAATGAAACCTTCAAATCATAATCTTCCATTCTGTAATTCCACCTTACATAGGTTACCGCTACATCTGCACCAAAACCTCTTCCGTTAGGTTTAAAATCGTATTTTTTACTTTCAGGATTATACGCTGTTGCGTAAGAAGCTTCAATGCCATAATTAGACATTTCTGTATCTGTTGAAAGATCTGTACTATTTACAGTCCTGCGCAAAGTAGCTGTCTTTCTATTATTAATGTTCATAGCATCGTAGCCAATCTCATATTTCAGATTACCTCCTAAAACCAACCTGTTCTCTTTATTTTGAAATATCTGTGTAGCTACATTTACACCTACTTCACCCCAATTCATGAAATTGGTTTTGAAGGGCCTAAAATTATATAAGTGTATTGCATCAGTATTGGTATTATTTAGTCTTGCATAATTATCAATACCAATTGCTGAGCCCTGAGTTCTTACTCTCGTAAAAATTCCAAAAGTGTATTTCTTTTGGTTGATATCTGCAGACCACGAAACAGAAGGCCCCAACACATCGGAACTAAAATGATATGTCCCTTTATTCCTATTGTAATAATCCTGCAAATTTACGCCACTTGTGCCCATAACTCTATCTTTAAGGCTTACAGATTTGATATCAGCATTTGCCAGACCAATTATACTTAGGTTGGAAACATACGTATAATTATTTTGAATAAATATATCTTCAGCTACGATATTTACATCCCAGGAATTCGGATTAAAGAAAGGTTGGGTTGGTGAAAACCCTACACCACTAATACCACTATACTTATCATTACTAAAAATCACGGCATCCTGTGCTGATGTGAGCAGAGGAAATATTAGCAAGAAGGATCTTAAAATCATTTTCATACAATTTTATTTTGGCTTACACTAATACATTCGGATTACCACAATTTTTGTGAGTCCTGCTAAAGCTTTCGCTTTATTATAAAACAGGCAATTTTGCATTTCCCCATATTAAAAACGGAAATATTTATATAAATATTATTACCTTTTTAAAATTCAGCATATTACAAAACAAAAAAGCTACCCAAAGGCAGCTTTTTTATCTGAACAGTTTATTATATAAGTCTAGTATTAAAATTTCACGCCAAACTTAGCAGCCTGTGCTTTAGCATTTGGTGCAAGGCTCTTAATATGAGCAATCCTTGTAGCGCCGGATGGGTGCGTACTCATAAATTCAGGTGGTGCAGCACCTCCTGCGTTTGCCTCCATACGTTCCCAGAATTCAACAGCTTTATCTGGATTGTAACCTGCAATAGCCATAAGGGTAAGGCCTATCTCGTCTGCTTCATTTTCGTGCTTACGGCTAAATGGCAGCATTCCGCCGTATTCAGAAGTAATACCATATGCCTGCATATAAATATTTTGGGCGGCAGCACTTTTACCTGCCGTTGCAGCCTGAACTCCCGCAGCGCCAATTTCCTGAAGCTGTGAAGCACTCATGCGTTGTGCTCCGTGATTAACAAGTGCATGGGCAACTTCATGGCCCATAACAGTTGCAAGTCCGGCATCGTCTTTAGTTATTGGCAGTATGCCGGTGTACACAACAATTTTTCCGCCCGGCATACACCATGCATTTACTGCAGGATCCTGAACCAGGTTATATTCCCAGGCATAGCCGTTAAGGTATCCCTGATAACCGTTTGCATTAAGGTATTTTTCGGCGGCAGCCTTAATTTTTTGGCCCACGGTTACCACGCGTTGGGCATCGGCTGTACCTTTAATTACTTTGTTTTCTTTTAAGAACTGGTCGTACTGCTGGAACGCAGTAGGGAAAATCTGGTCGTTAGACACAAAATTAAGGTCTTGTTTCCCGGTAAAGGGATTTTTGGAGCAGGCAGCTACCATGACCAAAATTAAACCTGACATTGCTAAGACACTTTTTCTCATGAGTTAATTTATTAAATTCTATTCAAATTTAGTAAATTCCTTTTATAACTAATTCCGAAAAATAACAGGTAATAGTTAAAGTATTGTGAATGTTTAAATTGAGTTACCAATAAATATAATAGGACAATACTTTTAGAATCTCCTTAATACTATGCGAACATAATATTATGTAACTTGCAGGGTAATTCATCATACAATGCCTGATACAAAAAAACAGCACCGCGAATCGTTAAAGATACCGAAACCCATATTGGTAACGGCTAAAATACTTGAAGTTACTTCTCCGCGCCTGGCGGCAAAATTTGCTATTAAGCTTTTTACGACACCAATGAAATTCAAGCTGCCTAAACGGGAAGTAGAGATGGATCAAAAAAGCAGGCAGCAGTTGGTACATATCAATTCTTTAGATAAAGATATAAATGTATATCACTATGGGGTAGGTGCCCGAAAAGTATTGCTTGTTCACGGATGGAGCGGACGCGGCACGCAGCTGCTCAGCATTGCCGATAAACTAATTAAAAATGGTTACAGCACTATTAGTTTTGATGCACCGGCACACGGTAAATCGCCTGGAAAAACCAGTGATATGACCGAGTTTATTGCTGCTATATTGGAACTTGAAAAACAATTTGGTCCTTTTGAATATGCCATAGGGCATTCGCTAGGTGCCATGGCAGTACTTAATTCTATAAAGAGAGGGCTTAAAGTAAAAAAAGCGGTAACGATAGGCAGCGGTGATGTCATAAAAGATATAATGAACGACTTTTCGTCAAAATTAGGAATGAATATTGCTACAGGAGAACTGATGATTAAGCTGTTCGAAAAGAAGTTTAATGAAACCATTAACAACTATTCGGCGTATATAGCAGCAAAGGATGTCACAGTTCCTGTACTTGTAATTCATGATACCAATGATGCCGATGTGCCCGTAAGCGCTGCGCATCATATAAGCAAATATCTTGCGCATCATGAACTGATGATTACTGAAGGGCTGGGGCACCGCAAAATATTAGGCGACAGCAAGGTCATCAAAAAAATCATTCAATTTTTAGAATCATGAAAAAATTAGCCGTCATTTTATTTCTTTTTGCCCTTGTATCTTGCCAGGGCCAGGAGAAAACAAAGACTACAACAACTAAAACTGAAACAGCTGCTCCTGCGACAAAAGGAACGCTGAATAAAAATACCACCGACGCCGATTGGAAAAAAGTACTTACCGAAGAGCAGTACCAGGTGCTTCGCGAGAAAGCTACCGAAAGGCCTTTTACAGGAGAATATTATAAACATTTTGAAAAAGGCGTTTATGTGTGTGCTGCCTGTGGCAACCCGCTGTTTACATCTGATGCAAAATTTGACTCATCGTGCGGATGGCCTTCGTTTGACCAGGCTATTAAAGGCAGCGTAGTATATAAGGAAGACAGTTCGCTGGGCATGAAACGCGTAGAAGTGATGTGTGCTAATTGTGGCGGGCACCTTGGACACGTGTTTGATGATGGACCTGAAGAAACTACAGGACAACGCTTTTGTACCAATTCTGTTTCCATAAAATTTGTTCCTGCACCAAAAAAATAAGATGTCATTTTACCAACAGATTAACATTCCCTCCTCTTTTATTTAAGAGGAGGGAATGTTCTTTTAGAGTAAATTTGTACTAACTGTATATACATACATCAATTTCAAAACGTAAACAACATGGAAAATTATAATGTTGAAAAAACAGAAGCGCAGTGGAAAGAAGAACTGGGTTTAGAACGCTACAAGATACTTCGCGAAAAAGGAACCGAGTTCCCTAATTCGGGTAAATATAATCTTAGCTTTGATAAAGGAACTTACTGTTGCGGTGCCTGCGGCGAACCCTTATTTAAAAGCGACTCAAAGTTTAAATCAAGCTGCGGTTGGCCATCATTTGATGAGTCGATTCCCGGTAAGGTAGAGTATATAAAAGATACGACTTTCGGGATGATGAGGACAGAAATTCTTTGTGCCAATTGCGGAAGCCATCTGGGACATGTGTTTGACGACGGGCCTACGGAAACGGGTCAGCGCTATTGTGTAAATTCACTGTCGGTAGACCTTAAAGAAGAATAACATGGACCTCTTTAACGAAGAAACCGACTGGGCAAAGGAGCTGCGTCCCCTGATAACCAAATATAAAGGCAAAGATCATCCTTTGAATTATAAGAACATCTACCAGCTTATGGTAATGGTTGTTCTTGCCGCACAGGACAGCGATGCCAATATTAATAAGGTTACTGTTGAGTTCTTCAGGAAGTTTCCTGATATGAAAGCGCTGTCAAAAGCCAATACCGCAGAATTGCATGAATATCTTGATAAAGTACGCTTTAATGGCAATAAGATAGCATGGCTTCAGGAAATTGCAGAGACGGTTAAGGAGGATAAGAACATCCCCAGGACTATGAAAGAACTTGTGGCTTTAAAAGGCGTAGGGCGTAAATCTGCCAACGTTATTTTGCGTGAATCAGGTGCGGAAGCTGAAGGTATACTTGTTGACCTTCATGTACTTCGTGTAGCTCCTAGACTGGGCATAACAACCGATGGGGATGCAACAAAAATTGAGAAGCAGCTGATGCAGAAATTACCCAAAGATATGTGGGGAGATATAGGCATGGCACTTTCTTTTCTTGGAAGAGAAACCTGCCGGCCTACAAATCCTAAGCACAGCGAATGCATTGTGAGCCATGTGTGCGAATATTGCCTGAAACATAAGGCTTAACAGCTAAGCAATTTGTATTATTTATAGGCTAAATGCCAAAATAAGGCATAATTTAAACAAAGTTCTTTTGCATATACAGCTAATTAACATTTTAAGATTAACAAATAATTAAAATTACTTTTATATTTGAACTCTCAATAAAAACTAAAGCTGATATGAAAAGAATAAAATTATTGTCTGTGCTGTTTCTTGCTCTCGCAGCAACTACATTTACGTCTTGTGGAGACACAGAGCCTGTAGATCCTGTACTTACGCAGCCGGGCGATGGAGAAACACCTGCAGGGCCTGCAGTATTTAAAGTTGATTTTAGCGGACAGACGTATGTTGCTACAGCTACTACAGCGGTTATAGGCCAGGGGCTTATTTCTGTTCAGGGTGTTAAAGGCACTAATGGACAGGCTGTTTCTATAGTGGTAGAAGGTACTACGACAGGTACATACAGCGGTGAAGTTGCCGTGATGGATTACAACCCTGGAAATAATTCTGGATATTCATACAGCAATATGTTTGTTACGGGTACAAACGCAGGCAGCGTTACTATTTCGAGTATAGATACGGTTAACAAGACAATATCCGGTACATTTAACTTTATAGGGGAATGGACGGATATGGAGGCTAACCTTCCATCTGTAGCGTTTACAAATGGTTCTTTTGAAAACATTCCTTACACAGGCACAGCCGGTGGAGGAATACCTAACCCTGTGGGCGATGAGTTCTTTAAGGCTACTGTAGACGGCTCTGAGTTTTCTTATGCCGAAGCAGATCTTGCTGTTGCAGTAGGCGATGGAAATCCTAACATTGTTACTATTAATGCAATTAATGCAAACCACGCATTTAATATAGGCTTTCCTGATACTATTACAGCAGGTACATACACGTTTGCTGTTGGTGCTTCTGCAACTACAACGGCCGGATTCACGGACGCTGAAGGTGTTCACTATAATGTAACAGGTGGCTCTTTGATTATTACGAGCAATACCGGTGGATGGGTTACAGGGTCGTTTGAATTTACTGTTGTGGGAGAAAACGGAACAACTGTTCTTCATACAGTATCTGCCGGAACTTTCAATGTAGAATGGGATTTCTAAAAAAATATGATCTGATATAGAAAAATCCGCCTTGTGCGGATTTTTTTGTTTTTAATGCTGTTTAATTGAACGATGTCCTGAATTGCAAAGGAGATAACATGGTCTTATTTTTAAATAATTTTGAAAAAGACTGTGGATGTTCAAACCCCAGGGCATAGGCAATTTCGCTTACAGACAAGTCGGTTGTAGAAAGTTTTTCCTTGGCTCTTTCTATAATTTTATCCTGGATAAATTGCTGCGTACTTTGCCCTGTTAATGTTTTAAGCATCCTGCTCAGGTAGTTGGGCGATATATTAAGCGCTGCAGCAATTAGCTGAACGGTAGGCAGGCCTCCTGAGGCAAGGTTGTCACTATCAAGATAATCTTTAAGAAACGCTTCCAGTCTGTTAAGTATTTTATGGTTGGTTATCTTTCGCGTAATAAATTGCCTTTCATAAAACCGTTCACAATAATTGAGGAGTGTTTCTATGTGCGATATAATTATAGTCTGGCTAAACTTGTCGGTATTTGCATGATATTCCTGCCAAATATTATCAGTGATGCCGTTTAACGTCTTTTCTTCCTTTTCAGAAAGAAACAATGCCTCATTGACAGAGTAATCAAAGAAATCATATTGTTTGATATTTTTAGCAAGTGTAGTATTCCATAAAAAGTCGGGGGTGAATCAGCAGCATCCAGCCTGATTTTTCACTGGCTGGTTTTGCTTCCGGCTCAATCCTGAAAACCTGGTTTGGCGAAATAAAGAACATTACGCCCTCATCAAAATCATATTGCTGCTGGCCATACTTAAAATTGCCGGTCATTCCCTGCTTGAGCGAAATCTGGTAAAAATCAAGCACCCAGTTTACTTCACCTATATCTGCGGGGCGCTGTACATCGCGATAGTCAACTACACTAATAAGCGGATGCTCAGGTTTGGGCAGCCCTCTCAAGTGATGAAATTCACTTATCGTTTTTATTCTTTGGGTTTTGCGCTGTTCCATATTTCAAATTTAAGGATTGTTTTGCAGATGCGCGAATTCATATCTGCGCATCAATTGTTGTTTGAATTAGTCCTGTCTATATGCTTGGGCAAATTCTTTTGCAAAATCACGAAGTTTAACTTTGCCTAATGTCGGCTCATTACGATAATAATCTTCGTAAAGCTCGCCGCTGCGCTGGCTTCCCTGCATTTCAATAAAGCCGTGGGCCATCTGTTCGTTGAATCCTATACTTAGCCAGTTATCCAAAAGTTGCTGATCGGTTACTACTTTCCATTCAAGGCCAGGTTTTCCAATAGCTTCACCAATTACCTTCGCGATTTCATTAGGCGAAACTTCGTCACTTGCAACATATCTAACGGTCCTTCCTTCAAAAGGGAGGTCTACTTCCTGTTCAATGGCTTCTGCAATATCCAGCGGTGATACCCAAGGCTCTTTAGTGTCGCCGCCATAGTTAGAAATGATACTGCCCTTTGCTGCTATCGTATGGATAAACGAGAACATATTAATGTAAAAGCCAACGGGACGGATGAATTTAATAGCTATATCGGCAGGCAGTGATCGCAGGGTTTGCTCTACATTGTAATGAAACAGCAGTATACCGGTGCCCTTATCGGTATGTGCTCCAATGCTGCTTAAATGAATTACCTTTTTTACACCTGACTTTTCGATTGCTTTTTTGTAGTTTTCGACTATCACACCTATCGTTGCTATAAAGTCTACACTCTTATCAAACATATCTCCGGCAGCTTCCATGGTTTCCATTAAATAGACGATATCTGCCCCTGTAAAAGCCTGTGAGAGGAAATCTGCATCAAACATACTGCCGGTTAATGCCGTT
>Ga0163161_10003218_pt1 | contig 11485 bp, 10 predicted proteins | sample S45metaG_FD_129847 | JGI IMG/M metagenome (GOLD analysis project Ga0163161, IMG submission 129847) | Switchgrass rhizosphere microbial communities from Kellogg Biological Station, Michigan, USA - S4-5 metaG | ecosystem: Host-associated > Plants > Roots > Rhizosphere > Soil | place: USA... | reverse complement strand
GGGCGCGAGGAGCATCGGCGCCAGCGCCGCGAGCTCGACCGCGAGGGCGCCCTGGAACCGGTACAGCGAGACAACGGCGGCCTGCGGGACGGACGCGGCGAGGGTCACGGCCGCAGCGACGAGGCACACCCAGGTCGTCTGGCCGATCTGGGCGGCGAGCGTGCCGTTGAGCCAGATCGAGATCCATTCGATCGACTCGGCGCTCTTCGACAGCGCCGCGATGCCGAGTTGCGCCAGGGGAAACAGCACCGCGAGCAGCGCCAGCGAGGCGCAGGCCCATGCCCCGAGCGACCGGGGCGCGCCGAACGGCACGGATTCGGCGCGGGTCAGGGCGGCAGCGGCGTTGGACATGCGATGCGGTGCAAGGGGCGCGCGTCGCAAGGCGATCGCGACGTCGCATGGAGTTCACGGGAGGGACGAAAAAAAGCGGCCGTTCGGGGGCGGCCGCCGTCAGGATCGGGCCGATCGGATCAGTTGCTCGGGCCGTTGTCGTACTTGACCTGCTCGATGTACTTGATCACCTCGGGACGCTTGTCGGCCATGCCTTCGAGCGAGACGAAGTTGATCTTGAAGCGGCCGTTCTTCACGCCCTGGTCCGCGCCCATCTGCACCATCGAAGAATGCGGCGCGACGCTCGGCAGGACGGAATACTGCTTGGTGCGCTCGACGATCATTCGCTGCGTCTTCTCGCTCGCCATGTATTCCGCGAACATGCGCGCGGCGTCGCGGTTCTCGGTCGACTTGGTCAGCGCCACCGCCGATCGCATGATGAAGGCGCCGTCGCTGGCCTGGTTCGGGAACACGTACCGGGTCGCCTGGCCCCACTTCACCTGGCTCTTGTGCTCGAACATCTTCGGGTAGTAGTAGCTGTTGAGCATCGCGACGTCGCAGACGCCCTGCATGATCGCCTTGGCCTGCTCCCGGTCGTCGCCTTCTGGTGCGCGCGCCAGGTTGTGGGCGATGCCGGCGATCATCTTCTTGCCCTTCTCCTCGCCCCACGCCTTGACCATCTGGTCGAAGACGGCGATGTTGTAGTCGTGCTTGCCGCTGCGGCTGCAGACCTTGCCCTGCCACTCCGGCTTGATCAGGTCCTCGTAGCTGGTGATCGCGCCGGGCTTGACGCGGTCCTTCGAGACGATGATGCCGCGCGCGCGGTAGGCGTCGACGAAGTACTCGCCGTCCTTGTCGCGGAATTGCGCCGGGATCGCCTTCTCGATCGCGGGGGACTCGAGCTTGGCGAGCAGGCCCTTGCGCTTGGCGAGCTCGATCAGCTCGGCGTCCTTGGTGATGATCACGTCGGCTTCGGTGGGCCGGCTTTCGATGCGCGCCACCAGTCCCTCGTCGAGGAACACCGCGTCGATCTCGATTCCCGTGTCGCGCTCGAACGCCTCGAACAGCGGCTGCATCAGCCCGTCGGACGTGCGGTCGGTGATCACCTTGATCTCGACGCCGTCGTACTTGGACTTGGCGCTGGGCTTGGCTGCCCACGCACCTGCCGATACGGCCGCGACCAGCAGGAGCGAGAGGGAGGTCTTGACGAGATGCATGTGGGCTCCTTGAATGAGGGCTCGGAAGGACTGTCAGCTCCAGACGAGAACACGCTCGCGCGTCTTGTCGAGGGCGAGAAAGCCGCCCATCGTGATCCGCGCCTGCGCGCCCGTGATTCGCGCGACCCGATGCAGGCAACGTCCCGACGCGAGCAGGAACAGATCGCCGGGATTGGTCGCGACGCGGGCACAGTCGTAGCGCGCTTCGATCGCCGCGAGGTCGTAGGAGTACCCGTTGGGAAGCTTCGGCAGGTCGGGGGCGTCCGACGTGGCGCTGTAGACGAGAAGCTCGCCGCCGGCGCGCGCTGATCGCAGCGTCGCCACGTAGCTGATCAGCGTCCGCGTGTCGACCTGCTCCGCCAGCTCGCGGTAGAGGTCGAGCCGGTAGTGGTAGTCGTGGTGGACGCCGATCTGCTTGCCGTCGGCCAGGCGGCGGATCGTGAACGGCGCATAGGCGCGGCCATCGCCGGCGCGCGCCGTTTCGACCGGACGCGAACCCGAGTACCGGCTCAGCACGCCGCGGATCTGCTGGGCCGCGTCGAAATCGGGGTGGAAGACCGCGCCGGCCTCGCCGACGTGCGCGGCGGCGCTGCTCAGATACGCGTCGAGCGAAGCGCCCCGCGGCGTGCGAAAAGTCGGCGTGGCGGGCGTGTCGGTGCCGAGCAGTTGAACATCTTCGACCGGCATCTTCTCGTTGGGGCGAGACCAGCCGGGATCGTCGCCGTCGCCGTCGAGCCGCTCGCCCACCTCGGCCAGCGTCTCGGCGTCGAACGCACCCCTGACGACGATCACGTCGAGCGCGTCGTCGTAGATGTCCTCGATGCCGTTGGCCACCGTCGACGAATCTCGGGCATCGACCTCGAGGGAACGGACCGATCCGCGGACGCTGGAGGCGACTCGAGTGTGCGGTTCGGGCATCTTGAAAGGCTAGGTTCGGCGTCGAGTTACGTCAAGGCCGGCAGAGCTCTCGACGCCTCGTGCGCACGAGGCGAAGTTCGGCCCTCCCCCCAAACCGGGGGGGCCTGCGTGAGCGCAAACGCTCTCGGCTGCAGCACTTGCGTCGCTAAACTGGAATGTCGCGGCGACTGCGCACGGCTGCGGTGCGAAGCGAGTGCGACTACAACGGGAATCAACCCGGCAACGCAAGGGAGCAGAAGTGGTACCAGGCATCCAGCGTCGCTCGGAAGCTTCGGCGCGGCGCGACTCAACCGCTCGAACGCCATGCGATCGAAGATCCCGCTCCTGCCCTTGATCCGATGCAGGCTCGATCGTGCGTCGATCGCCGGGGGCGGGCCGCGCCTTGACCCCGACCCTCGTTCTGGACGTCGTCGGGCTCACGCCCGGCCTGCTCCGGCATGCGCCCCACCTGCAGACGCTGGCGCGCGCGGGTGCGATGCGTCCCCTCGCAACCGTCCTGCCGGCCGTCACGACGACCGTGCAGTCGACCCTGCTCACGGGGACGCTGCCACGCGACCACGGCATCGTCGGCAACGGCTGGTACTTCCGCGACCTGTCCGAGATCTGGCTGTGGCGTCAGTCGAACCGGCTGGTCGGAGGCGACAAGGTGTGGGACGCGGCGCGCCGGCGCGACCCGTCGTTCACCTGCGCCAAGCTCTTCTGGTGGTACAACATGTACGCCAGCGTCGACTTCGCGGTGACGCCGCGGCCGATGTACCTGGCCGACGGCCGCAAGCTCCCCGACATCCACACGCACCCGGCCGCGCTTCGCGACGAGCTGCAGGGCGCCCTCGGCGAGTTTCCGCTGTTCCGCTTCTGGGGACCGGGCGCCGACATCGTCTCGAGTCGATGGATCGCCGCCAGCGCGCTGCACGTGATGGAGCAGAAGCGGCCGACGCTCACGCTCGTGTACCTGCCGCACCTCGACTACGACCTGCAGCGCTTCGGGCCGAGCCATCCCGGCATCGCCGCCCAGGTCGCCGCCGTCGATGCGCTGTGCGAGCCGCTGATCGCCAAGGCGCGCGCGATCGGTGCCCACGTGGTGGTGCTGTCCGAGTACGGGATCACCGAGGTGTCTCGCCCGGTGCACATCAACCGCGCCCTGCGCCAGGCCGGCTGGCTGAAGGTGCGCCTCGAGCGCGGTCGCGAGCAGCTCGATGCCGGCGCTTCCGACGCCTTCGCGGTGGCCGATCACCAGATCGCGCATGTGTACGTCTCCCGACCGGAGCTCATGCCCGAGGTCGCGGCCTGCCTGGCCGCGCTGCCGGGCGTCGAGACCGTCCTGGACGATGCCGGCAAGCGTGCCGGAGGGCTCGATCACCCGCGCTCGGGCGAGCTGGTCGCGATCGCGAAGGCCGACAGCTGGTTCACCTACTACCACTTCCTCGACGACGCCCGTGCACCGGATTTCGCGCGCACCGTCGAGATTCACCGCAAGCCCGGCTACGACCCGGCGGAATTGTTCATCGACCGCAGGATCGCGTTCCCGAAGCTCGCCGTCGCGTCACGCCTCGCGAAGAAGGCGATCGGCATGCGCTACCTGATGGACGTCATCGGTCTCGATGCGACGGTGGTGCGGGGATCGCATGGCCGCCCGACCGACCGGGCCGAGGACGGGCCGCTGTTCATCACGTCGGCGCCCGATCTGCTCGCCGAAGGTCCGGTACGCGCGACCGCGGTGAAGCAGCTGCTGCTCGATCACTTGTTCGGGGCCGCGCGATGATCACGGCCCTGTGCGCATTGCGGGAGCGTCGGGCGTGACCCCCGAGCAGGTCTTGCAGCAGTGGCTCGACCGGCGGCTCGACCCGGCCGCCGGCGCATGGTTGCGCGAATGCGCTGCCGGCCTCGCTGAAGGTGGCAGCGAGCGCGAGCTGTACCGCGGGGTCAGCCTGGTCGCGAGGAAGCTCGGCAAGGCGCCGCTGGCTCTCGATGGCGAGGCGCTCGCGCTGGCCGAGCAAGCGCGGCCGGGCTGGGACCCGTCGCGATGGTCGGTCGACCAGGCCGCTCGCGTCCTGCTGCTGCTCGCCGCCGCACGCGACGGCGACGTCTTCGCGCGCCGCCTCGAGCAGCTGTGCGTCACCGCCGACGTCGACGAACTGGTCGCGTTCTACCGCGGCCTTCCCCTTTACCCGGATCCGCCGCGGCATCGCCTGCGCGCGGCCGAGGGGCTGCGCTCGAACATGTCGGTGGTGTTCGAGGCGGTGGCGCACCACAACCCGTATCCCGCCGAGCAGCTGCCGGAAGAGGCCTGGAACCAGATGGTGCTCAAGGCGCTGTTCGTCGGCAGTGCGCTCGATCCGATCGTCGGGCTCGACCGACGCGCCAATCCCACCCTGGCGCGCATGCTCGGCGACTATGCGCACGAGCGCTGGGCTGCGAGCCGGCCGGTGAGCCCGGAGCTCTGGCGCTGCATCGGGCCGTTCGCGTCGGGTCGCTTGCTGGCCGATCTCGGCCGAGTGCTGGAGACCGGCACGGCGCCCGAACGCGCAGCTGGCGTGCTCGCCTTGCGCAGCTGCCCCGATCCGGAGGCGCGACGCCTGCTCGACCGCCATCCCGGCTGGCGCGATGCCGTGGCGGCGCAGGGCGTGGACTGGAAGTCCGCGCCCCAGTTTCACTGAACCCAGGGAGAAGAACCATGCGCTTCATCGACCCGCACATCCACATGGCGTCGCGCACCACCGACGACTACGAGCGCATGAAGGCGGCCGGCATCGTCGCCGTCATCGAGCCCGCCTTCTGGATGGGCCAGCCGCGCACCAACGTCGGCAGCTTCATCGACTACCTGTCGAGCATCGTCGGCTGGGAGCGTTTTCGCGCCTCGCAGTTCGGCATCCGCCACTACTGCACGATCGGCCTCAACAGCAAGGAAGCCAACAACGAGGCGCTGGCCGAGGCGGTCATCGACATCCTGCCGCGCTACCTTTCCAAGGAGGGCGTCGTCGCGGTGGGCGAGATCGGCTACGACGATCAGACCGCGCTCGAGGACAAGTACTACCGGGCACAGCTCCAGCTCGCGCGCGAATTCGAGATGCTGGTGATGGTGCACACGCCGCACCGCGACAAGAAGGCCGGCACGGTGCGCAGCATGGACGTGGCTCTCGAGATGGGCATGGCGCCGGGCCGGGTCGTCATCGACCACAACAACGAGGAAACCGTTCGCGACGTCCTCGATCGCGGCTTCTGGGCCGCCTTCACGCTCTATCCCCACACCAAGATGGGCAACGAGCGGATGGTCGAGATCGTGCGCCAGTACGGCTCCGAGCGCATCTTCATCGACTCGAGCGCCGACTGGGGCGTCTCCGATCCGCTGGCGGTGCCCAAGACCGCGCGCCTGATGCTCGAGCGCGGCATCGCGGCCAAGGACGTCGAGGCGACGTGCTATGGCAACGCGCTCGCCGCCTACGGACAGAGCGGGCAGATGCTCGAATCGCACTGGCTCGCCGACGAGAACGTCGACCAGCGCACCCTGTTCGAGGGTAATTCCGTGCTGCGCGGCCAGACGCCGCGCGTCGGCGCGGTGCCAGAGGGCCAGCAAGTCGTCGGCGCGCTGGCCTTCAAGTAGGCGACCCGGTCCGGTCGGTGCGGAAGTCCTGACGTCATGAGCGCCGAGGTCACGAGCCTGCCGCAGCGAGGCGACGACCGCTCCGCGGTCTATCTCCAGTCCTTCGCGGTTCGCTACGAGTACCCGGTGTGCTTCACCGAGCATCTGTTCGCGCACGACAACCTGGTGTTCCGCGAGACCCTGCTGCGGCGCGAACCCCAGCGCCGCCACCGCTTCGTCGCCTTCGTCGACGCCAACGTCGCCGCTTCGTTCCCGTCGCTGACCCATGACATCGCAGGCTATGCGGGCGTGCACGGCGACGCGATGCAGCTGCTGACCGCCGCGGAGGTGGTGCCGGGCGGCGAGCAGGTCAAGAACGATCCCGCCTTGCTCACCCGCCTGCAGCAGCGCCTCGTCGATCTCGGCCTCGATCGCCATGCCTTCGTCGTCGGCATCGGCGGCGGCGCGTTCCTCGACCTGATCGGCTACGTCGCCTCGTCGACGCATCGCGGCATCCGCCACATCCGTGTGCCGACGACCGTGCTGGCGCAGAACGATTCCGGCGTCGGCGTCAAGAACGGCGTCAACGCGTTCGGCGTCAAGAACCTGATCGGCAGCTTCGCGCCGCCGTTCGCGGTGCTCAACGACTCCGTCTTCCTGCGCACGCTGCAGCCGCGCGACAAGATCGCCGGCATCGCCGAGGCGGTGAAGGTGGCGCTGATCCGCGATCGCATGTTCTTCGAATGGCTCGAGGCGAAGGCCGGCGCGCTGCGCGAGTGCGAAGGCGCCGCCATGGCGCGGATGATCCGGCGCTGCGCCGAGCTGCACATGCGGCAGATAGCGCACGGCGGCGATCCGTTCGAGACCGGCAGCGCGCGCCCGCTCGACTACGGCCATTGGTCCGCGCACAAGCTGGAAGCGCTGACCGCTCACGAGTTGCGCCACGGCGAGGCGGTGGCGATCGGCCTCGCGCTCGACGCCCGCTACTCGGTGCAGGTCGGCATGCTCGCGGGTGGCGGCGAAGAGCGCGTGCATGCCCTGCTCAAGCGACTCGGCTTTCACTTGTGGCACGCGGCGCTGGAGTCGCGCGATTCCGACGGCCATTGGCTGCTGCTGCGCGGGCTGCAGGAGTTCCGCGAGCATCTCGGCGGCGATCTCACGATCACGCTGTTGCGCGACATCGGCGTCGGCGAGGAGGTGCATCACATGGATCCGGACGAGATCCTGCGCGCCCTCGCCTGGCTGCGCCGGCGGGAGCAGGGCGCGTGAAGCTGGGCGCGGGCGTTCATCTCACGTATTGCAGCAACATCCACCCAGGGGAGTCCTGGGCCGAAGTCCGCGCGAATTTCGATCGCCACGTCGTTGCGGTGCGCGATCGCTTGTTGCCGGAAGGAGAGTTCGGCATCGGCCTGCGCCTGTCGGCCCGCGCCGCCGCCGAATTGTCCGAGCCGGCGGTGCTCGCCGAGTTTCAGGACTTCCTTCGCCGCGAGCGGATGTATGTCTTCACGCTGAATGGATTTCCGTACGGAACCTTCCACGGGGTGCGCGTCAAGGAAGACGTCTACCTGCCCGATTGGCGCGACCCGGAGCGGCTGCGCTACACGAATCAGCTCGCCGACCTGCTCGCGGTCCTGTTGCCGAGCGGTGCGGCCGATCTCGAGGGCAGCGTGAGCACGGTCCCGGGCGCGTTCAAGCCCGCGCTCGGCGGCCGCGACGACGTGGCGCTGATGGTCGAGCATCTGCTTCGCCACGTCGCCCATCTCGTCGAATTGCGGGCGCGCAGCGGTCGCCACGTCGCCCTCGCGCTCGAGCCCGAGCCCCATTGCTTCCTGGAGACTGTCGCCGAGGTGATCGCGTTCTTCGAGCAAGAGCTGCACGGCGCGAAGGCCGTGCAGCGAACCATGGCGCTCACCGGCCTCGATCGCGACGCTGCCCGCCGCGCCCTGCACGATCACCTCGGCGTCTGTCTCGACCTGTGCCATGCGGCGGTGGAGTTCGAGGACGCTGCCGATTGCATCCGCCAGCTCGATCGTGCCGGGATCCGCGTCCACAAGATGCAGATCAGCGCCGGGCTGCGCTTGCCCGTGCTCGATCGCGAAGCACTCGCCGCGCTCGCGCGCTTCGACGATCCGGTGTACCTGCACCAGGTCGTGCAGCGCAGCCCGGACGGCATCGTGCGCTTCGCCGATCTTCCCGACGCCCTGGCCTCGCTCGACGGCCCGACGGCGGAGCGCGAATGGCGCGTCCATTTCCACGTCCCGATCTTCCTCGACCGGCTGGCGCCGTTCGCGTCGAGCCAAGCGTTCATTCGCGAGGTGCTCGCCGTCCACCGTGCACGGCCCGTCTCGTCGCATCTCGAGGTCGAAACCTACACCTGGGGCGTGCTGCCCGAACCGTTTCGCAGCGGCTCGGTCGACGAGGCAGTGGCGCGCGAGCTGGCGTGGGTGCGAACGGAACTGCGCTCTTGAACCTGACGCTCGCGCTGCGGCTGGGGCGCATCTCCAACCTGCCCACCGTCTGGACCAACGTCCTGGTCGGCGCCTTGCTCGCCGGCGGCCAGCTCGCCGATCCGCGGCTGCCGCTGCTGATGCTCGCCCTCTCCCTGTTCTACGTGGGCGGCATGTTCCTCAACGACGCCTTCGACCGCGAGTTCGACGCGAAGCACCGCCCCGAGCGGCCGATTCCCTCGGGCCAGGTGTCCGCGCAGCAGGTGTTCGTCATCGGCTTCGGGCTGCTCGCGCTCGGCATGGCCGGCGTGGCGGGCGCCAGTCGCGCCGCGGACGGCATCCCGTCGTGGCGAGCTGCCGCCGCCGGCGCGGCTCTCGCCGCGACGATCGTTCTCTACGACGCCCATCACAAGGACAACCCGCTCAGCCCGCTCGTCATGGGCCTCTGTCGCGTCCTGGTCGTCCTGACGGCGGCGTTCAGCACGAGCGCAGTGCTACCGAACGCCGTGCTGTTGGCGGCGGTCGCGCTGCTATGCCACCTGATCGGCCTGACCTACATCGCCAAGCAGGAGCATCTCGATCGCATCGGCAGCCTGTGGCCGCTCGGCTTCCTGGCCGTGCCGGTGCTCTACGGAGTGGCGCTCGCGCTGGCGGCGCCCGTGGCCTGGCTGCCGCTGGCGCTGTACGTGGGCGTGTTGTCGTTCGCCATGAACCTGCTGCGTCGCCGCGCCCGGGGCGACGTGCCGCGTGCCGTCGTGACGCTGATCGCGGGCATGTCGGTCCTCGACGGCGTCATGCTCGCGGGCGGCGGACTGATCGTGGCCGCAGCGCTCGCCGTCGTCGGCTTCGTGCTCACCCTCGTCCTGCAGCGATGGGTGGCCGGGACCTGATTGGCGTGAGCTGACGCGCTGGCCAACGCGCCCGGCGCGTATGATTTTTCCAGCCGAGTCATGATGGCGCTTCGCGCTCGCGTCGCCACCGTTGAACGACGAGGGAGAAGCGATGCCCAATTCCCAGGACGTGTTCTGGTTCAAGAGCCAGTTCCAGCCCCAGATCGAGGCGGCGATCGCCGGCACGCCGTTCAGCGTCGACATGATCGCCGCGTTCGCCTGCCAGGAAACCGGCGAAATCTGGCCGGCGCTGCGGCGCCAGGGCTTGCCGACGTCGCGCATCCTCGAGCTCTGCGTCGGCGACACGATCGACGCGTCGCCGACCGGCGGCGGGCGACGGGCCTTCCCGAAGAACCGGGCCGAGCTGACGCAGGCGGCGCAGGGCGATCGCATGTTCGAGATCGCGCGCCAGGGGCTGGTCGACATGGCGACCTACATCCCGGCGTATCGCGGCGCCGCGTCGCGGCCGGACAAGTTCTGCCACGGCTTCGGCATCTTCCAGCTCGACCTGCAGTTCTTCAAGAGCGACCCCGACTACTTCCTGTCGCGTCGCTACGCCGACTTCGACGCCGCGCTCGCCCGATGCGTCGGCGAGCTCAAGTCGGCCTTGCGGCGGGTCGGCTGGCAGGCCAAGACCTCGCTCAGCGACACCGAGATGGCAGGCGTGGCGATCGCCTACAACACCGGCCGCTACGACCCGGCCAAGGGCCTGAAGCAGGGCTACTTCGACGGCAGCAAGTACTACGGCGAGAACTACTACGGGTACCTGCAGCTGGCCAAGGGCGTTAGCTTCCCCGCCGCCGAGGCGGCGCCGTCGCGCGACGCGCGAGCGCTTCCGGCGACGGCGAAGAAGGCGCCCAAGCCGGTGAGGAAGGCGGTCAAGTCGGCAAAGAAGGCGGCCAAGTCCGTCAAGAAAGCGACCAGGAAATCGACGACGAAGGCCGCGAAGTCGACGAGAACCGCGAAGACCCGGACGACCGCCAAACGCACGCGTGCGACCGCGGCCAAGGCGCGCAAGGCGGCGAAGCCCAGCAAGATCGCCAAGAAGGCGACGAAAGCAACGGCGCCGAAGACACAGGGCGCGCCGGCGGCAGCGATCGCGAAGCGCGCCAAGGCGTCGAAGTCGACCTCGAAGCGGGCCTGACGGCGCGCGCGGTCAGGTCGCTGGCTTCGCCGTGCGGTCGACCCACGCAGCGAATGCAGCGAGGAACGATTCGAGGAACTTCTTCGTCTCAGGCTTCTTCAGGCCACCCGACTCGTCGAACAGCTCGCCGGCGCTGCCGATGTACGCCTCGGGTTGCTGCAGCGCCGGCATGTCGAGGAAGACCAGCGACTGGCGCAGATGGTGGTTCGCGCCGAAGCCGCCGACCGCGCCGGGGGAGACCGTCATCACGGCCGCCGGCTTGCCCTTCCACGCGCTCTTGCCGTACGGCCGTGAGCCGATGTCGATCGCGTTCTTGAGCACACCGGGGACCCCCCGGTTGTACTCCGGCGTCACGAACAAGACCGCGTCGGCGCTGGCGATCTTCTCCTTGAAGGCGACCGACGCTGCCGGCGGGTTCGCGTCGTCGTCCTGGTTGTAGAGCGGCAGCTGCCCGATCTCGACGATCTCGAGCGAGAGTGATGCGGGCGCGATGGCTGCAAGCGCTTTCGCCATCTTGCGATTGAGCGAGTCCTTGCGCAGGCTGCCGATGACGACGGCGATGCGACGGGGGTTTGCCATATTGGAATTCCTTCGAGAAGGGAGATGGGGGCGACGGCAGAATCATCGTCCACTCCGGAATTCGCTGCACCGCCACGTCATGAACAAGGCTTTCACCCGCGAAATCGATCGCGAAGACGAGGAAGATGACGACGTCGCCGCCCCGCCCTTGCCGCAGGGCGCGAAGAACTACATCACCGTCGCCGGCTACCAGCGCCTGCGTCGGGAGCTGATGACGCTGCTCGACGAGGAGCGACCGAAGGTCGTCGAGACGGTGTCGTGGGCCGCCAAGAACGGCGACCGCTCCGAGAACGGCGACTACCTCTACGGCAAGAAGCGCCTGCGCGAGATCGATCGCCGCATCCGCTTCCTCACCAAGCGGCTCGACGTCGCCGAGGTCG
>Ga0163161_10003217_pt1 | contig 11485 bp, 7 predicted proteins | sample S45metaG_FD_129847 | JGI IMG/M metagenome (GOLD analysis project Ga0163161, IMG submission 129847) | Switchgrass rhizosphere microbial communities from Kellogg Biological Station, Michigan, USA - S4-5 metaG | ecosystem: Host-associated > Plants > Roots > Rhizosphere > Soil | place: USA: Michigan... | reverse complement strand
TGGCGGCACAGCTCACCGTCGGAACGACGCCGCATCCTCCTGAAGGCCGCCGACGCGCTGGAGGCCAGGATGACCGATTTCATCGAGGTCATGGCGGCCGAAGTTGGGGCCGCCGAGCTTTGGGCCGGCTTCAATGTCGTCCTGGCTGCCACCGCTTTTCGCGAGGCCGCGTCGATGACCACCCAGATCCAGGGCGAGACCATTCCGACCGACAAGCCCGGCGCGTTGTCGATGACCGTGCGCCAGCCCGTGGGCGTGATCCTGAGCATCGTGCCGTGGAACGGTCCGGTGGTGCTGGCCGCCCGGGCCATCGCCTACCCGCTCATGTGCGGCAACGCCGTGGTGTTCCGCGCATCCGAAGCCAGCCCGCGCACCCACATGCTGGTGGCGGAGGCACTGGTCGATGCAGGGCTTCCGCCCGGCGTGCTCAACTTCCTGACCAACGCGCCGCAGGACGCACCGGAAGTGATTGATGTGCTGATTGCCCACAAGGCCGTGCGGCGGGTCAACTTCACCGGCTCGACGCGTGTCGGGCGCATCATTGCGCAGAAGGCCGCCGTGCATCTCAAGCGCTGCCTACTGGAGCTCGGTGGAAAGTCGCCGTTGGTGGTCCTGAAAGACGCCAACATCGACGATGCGGTAAATGCGGCCGTGTTCGGCTCGTTCCTCTATCAGGGCCAGATCTGCATGTCCACCGAAAGGATAGTCGTCGATGAATCGATCGCCGATGAATTCGTCGCGAAGTTCGCCGCGCGCGCGAAAGAACTGCCGGCGGGCGACCCGACGAAGAACCCGCAGTGCGTGATCGGCCCCATGGTGTCCAAGGATTCTGGCCCCCGCCTGAATGCGTTGCTCGAAGACGCCATGGCCAAAGGCGCGAAGCTGGCGTGCGGTGGCCATGCCGAAGGCGCGTCGATGCCGGCAACCATCGTCGATCACGTCACCCGCGACATGAAGATCTACGACGAGGAAACCTTCGGTCCAGTCACGACCATCGTTCGCGTCAATGGCGACCAGGAGGCAGCGACCGTGGCCAACGACACAGCCTACGGGCTTTCGGCGGCCGTTTTCTGCAAGGACGTCATGCGCGCCCTCAATGTCGCGATGCAGATCGATACCGGAGCTTGCCATGTGAACGGCGCGACGGTGCAGAACGAAGCGCAGGCGCCCTACGGCGGAACCAAGCACAGCGGCTATGGCCGCTTCGATGGGCGCGCGGTCATCGATGAATTCACCGAGCTAAAGTGGATCACCATCGAGCCGTCCGGGCAGCAGTATCCGATCTGAGATTCATGCGCGCCGTCGCCGCCGGTGCCGACGCCCATCGCTGAAGACCAGCCACCTGCTCGAGCCGCCTGTTTCGCGGGCCGCCGAATGAAGCGCATGGTTGGCCGCCCGACCACTTCGCAAATGGCCTCTGCGTCGACCGTACCGTTCTTGTTGGTCTTGACGTAGGGCTTGACGAACTGCTGGGCCATCAGCCGCACCGTGTGGCCCATGCTCTGCAGCTTTCGACCCCAGTGATGTGCGCTACCGCAAGCCTCCATGCCGATCAGGCAAGGCAGCAGGTTAAGGAAGAATCGGCCATCTGGCGCGCCGCAACTGCTTCCTCAGGTCCGCCCGCCTTGCCGTGCTCGTCTATGCCGTGGACCTAAAGTATGTTCTTCGCCAGGTCGATGCCACCAGTCGTGATCTTCATGGTGGACGCCCCTCTCGGTTCGGGTGGCTGGCGAGACTTCCACAGTGGCAAGTTGGCGCCGCTACGGATGGAGGCGTCCACCCCGTTGCTTACGACCATTCACCGCCAGCCCGCAGCAGTACCAAAGCGTGGTGCCAGCGCCGCGCTACCATCGCTAGCGATTTCTGTATGACGGGTTTGGCGATGTGCGACGCTGCAGGGGCCGGATTGAACCTATTCGCAGCCCAAGCGCTTTCACAGTTTGAATCCCACCTTCAACCAGACGATGTCGCCCTTGGCGTTGTTTTTTACGGTGACCATCTTCTCGTACTGTGCCGAAAGGTTCCATCCGCGACCGCTGTCGTATTTTACGACAGGCCCAACCGCCAGAACTTCAGTTCGATTATTCCGAATAATTCCATTTCGATTTCGATCATCGTCGATTTGCTTCCAATAAAATCCTGCAAGGCCGGCCGTCAGCCCATTTTCAAAAGCCCAACCGAGTGCATAGTCGAAATGCAATTCGGTACCGGAGGTATAGCCGGAAGCTCGATTCTTGGCATTGAAAATCAGCCCTCCGGTAATATCAGCGTTTAGGCCAATTCGATTCACATAACTCAACGCCCCCATTGGCTCAATTGCCCAATGATTTTTTCCGAGATTTACAGGGTCATGAATATTGTATGTACCCGTAGGCGCATAGATGGAAAGCCCAATCACCCCCTTAAGATTAGACGCCAAGTCGTAAGCTAGGCCGGTATTCAATGTCAAATCCAGCGTTCCGGATTTGCGTCCGGCGACCGTGACCGCTCCCGCGGTGCGAGTACTATCAATATGGGCGACGGGAAGCACGGCTGCAAAAAGTAGTCGACCGCCGAGAAGCGTTGTATCGGGAACCCAATTCACCCGCGTTGAAAGTATTTCTAATTTTGTGCTGAAATTTCGAATTGCCGGAATCGGATCCCCGTTGTTGTTTCTTACGCTTTCGAGTTCGACATGTCCCAACGATTCGACCATGTAGAAGCCAGGGGGGGGCACGACTGCGGTACCGAAGTTGGCGATGCCCATCGGATAGACCGAAGGGGCTTCCATTGCCGTTGCGCCGCAAGAGATCACTAGTGCTGCGATGCCGCCCAGTACTGACAGCTGACGATTTTTCGAATTTTGAATCACTTTGTCTCCTATCTAAAAGCTTTGATTTTTGATAAAACTGTATTCAGCTTCAACCTGAAAAATCGAAGCGTGGAACCATGAATCCAATGACCATGATCGCCACTCCGACTTCTTTTACGATCTCAAATCTTTGGTGCGATTCGTAATCCTCCTGCGATTAATGCTTGAAAGCCGCATCGATGCCGCGCTCAAATCAAGCTTGTGTGGGCCTTCGTTTCAGGACCTTGGCCGATAGGCCCATCTGTAGACCGCGCCATTCCTACCGCAAGCACCGTGCCAATAAAAAAACGTGCATCCTCTAGAACGCACAGCCGATCCTGGCAATTTTTCAAGGGATAACCCTTGAAATCGATCTCAAGTGAAATGCAGCTTGAGCGCAGCGTCGAAAATTTTCGAACCCGACCGCGCGAGGTTGAGAAATTTCGGATTCTGGATTCACCATCGCGGTATTGCGCTACGGGTTGGATGCGGACACGGACAATTTGGTCTATGGGCGGACGTGCTTCGCAATAGCGCGCAATGTTCGAGTACCCCTCGTGTATGGCAGTGTTGATTTGACAAGGCTCTCGACGAATGAAACGGCCGAGACGAGCTTGTGCGCCGGTTAAGAATTTACGGTAGTTGGTCTAGCTTCGGCGCAAGGTCAGGTCCCTCCGCCGTCGCAGCGGGCTGCCGCGAAAGCGAGTTGTTGCGACAACTAGCACTTGATCGAAGACTGTGCGTAAGCAACCTTGTCACGGGCGTTGCGCTTCATATCAGGCTCGCTGAGCTCAGGGGCGGCCGCTGGCGCGCCAAATCGCCAGACCTAAGCGAAGCTAAAGACTGCCCAACCCATCACGACGCCAAGGCTTAGGTCCACCACCGTGCCTCCCGACTTCCATGGCCTCGCCGGGGTACTGCAAGCGGGCCGCCGAGCGGCGCGCTACTACCTTCCACCGAGCTTTCTAGAGTCCGGCCACCTCGAAGTTAGTGCTTCAAGTTGTGGGCGCCGGTTGAGTCTTGCCCCGACAGCACTTTATTGAGCAGTTTTTGATCGGCCTACGCAACACGATTCGTCGTTGGCCAGAGGCACGCTCCAGAGCCCGCGAGCGCCTCCAAACAGCTATGAAAAAGGATCCACAAGATGAACGATGCGAATCATCCAAACATTGCTCAATGCTCAAGGAAATCGAGTGTCATCCGATTGAACTCTTCAGCATGCTCCCACTGCGCCCAATGACCGCATTTGCTGAAGATGTGCAGCTGTGCATCTGGCATACCCCATACGAGCTTCAAAGCTGCATCCAAGGGAACAAACCTGTCATCTCGCCCCCAGATAATCAAGCTTTTGGCTTTGACCTCGGAAAGCCTGGCGCTCAGATCTGCCATGAGGTGCTTAGGATTCGCCTCCATGGACTTCACGAAATTGGCGATGTGCTCTGCCTGATCCGTCATTCCTTGGAATCGAGCGTTAACCAATTCGTCGGTCAACTTCTCCGGATTAAAGACGAACACACCGAGCATCCTCTTCAGATTTTCCAAAGTCGGCTGACGATAGACCGCAAACAGAAGTTTGATGCCCTCGGGCGGCATGGGGACGAAGATGCTTTGCCCCCCTGCCCCTCCGCCCATCAGGACCAACTTGCCGCATTGGTCGGGATACTCCAATGCAAACTGCAGCGACACCGCCGCACCCATCGAGTTTCCGATGAGATGCGCACGCGGGATACTCAAGGCATCGAGCAACCCTTTTACAGCGGCAGCGTTGATTGGAATACGGTTGCCCTTCTCGACCACGAGAGGTCCGCTCCCTCCCCAACCGGGCTGGTCCACCAGCAAAACGCGGTAGCCGGCATTCACAAACTCTTGAGCATTGCGATTGAAGTTTCCCCAGCCGGAGGCGCCCGGTCCAGAACCGTGAAGCATCACGACTACTTCGCCGGCGCCCACGTCGTTGAAGTGAATTTTGAAATCCTTCAGCGCCCCTTCGCTGATAGTGACTACGCGACTAGTTGATGCTTGTGAGATCTCACTCATGACTTCTTCTCCATGTCCACGGAAGGCGGGTTGGCAGGTGGCTTGCGCTTGTGGCCCCAGTCACTCAACTTGTCGTAGGTCACCGCTTGCCAGTTTTCATCGTCCACGACCAGCCCGCCCCAGCCCACTTCCAAGGAGAAGCCAGAGGGTGTGACGACATAAAAAGAAAAGGTCTGGTCGTTTGGGTGATGACCGAGTTCAGCCTGCATCGCGTAGCCCGCATACGAGCATCGGTCATAAGCCATACCGACGTCGTCCATGGCCTGCACCTCGACCATTACGTGATTCAGGATCTTGTTGCTCGGCATGGCTCCAGTCGCAAGTGAGTGGTGCCGGCCCGTGCGGGTGTGCATGAAAGTCACGTCAACCACTCGCTCCGGGCTGAGCTCCTCCCGGATGCGATCACTCAAGCGGAGACCCAGTACTTCGCGGTAAAACTTCAAGGATTCAGGATAGTTAATGGATCGGACGAGTAGATGCCCCAAGCCAAGGCGACCCGTGCGAAACCCGCTGGTCAGCGTAGGAGAACGGAATCCATGCCGCAGGCTCATAGCAGCCGGACCAAAGTAAAACTCGTGCGTGAAGCCGTTCGGATCCAACGCCTGATAAAGCTTCTGGACACGGCGTGATGCCGTCAAATCCTCGCTGGCGAGAGCTACCTTCAACCCACGTGCAATCAATTTGGCGACGTACTGCTCGAGATGCTCCTCGGAGTCCAACTCCCATCCAGCGACTCTCAAGTCGTCGTCAATCCCTTTTTCCAACACTATTCTTTGAGGATACTGGTCCATACGCAGCGAAAGAAGTTCTTCCTCCTCCCGTGCGACCTGGAAGCCGATGGTCTGCGCAAAATCTTTCCAGCGAACGAGATCGCTCACCCCGAAGACCGTGTATCCCAAACTGGCAAGTTCTGCCATGTTGTCTCCTTGTGCAACTTCAAAAGTGGGTCCGAAAATTCAGACTCATCAAGAACACCTGCAAAGCTGACCCGAGCAACGCCTCAAGGTCAGCGTCGCTACAACCGAGGCTATCGATAACCTTCGTCAAAGGGACAGCTTGGCTGTTTCGCCTGAAACGTTTTTCAGACAATGCTCATCGAAGCCGCGGGCTTCGACGTGACTCTCTGCGCAAGCTCCGTGCCACGACAAGAGGCGCGTGTCACTGCGCTCTTCGGCAGATTTCGCAGTGATTTACTAGGGATTACCCGAGACAATCGAGCTCCGGCGAACACACACCAGAATCAAACTTGAAAAATTTTTTGCTCATCAAGAACCGATTCAGAAAATTCACCATCACAAAGTCCTAAGCGTACGTTTGGGGTAGGCTCGAGACATCTTGATCGCGCTGCTGGTGCTGACATCTGCGGCGATGACAAAGGCTATAGATCCGAGACATGACATCCCCATCGAAACCACCTCGTACTGCGACGCAGAGAAGCCCCATCTTTCTTGAAGGAGGGAAGCTGGACGACTGGGCTCGCGAACCGACCAGCGCGGCAACCGGAGCAATACTAGATAGCTTTCATGTCGACCTAAGCAACGGCGCGGTATGGCTAGGCGATCGACGGGTTCTCGTGCTTCAAGCTCAGTGGCTTTTGGATTTGAGAAAGACACTCATCGATCTCCTGGGCCACGAGGGCGCCAGGGCAGTCATGACGCGCCTTGGTTACGCAGCTGGTGTGCGCGATGCACACCTTTCAATTAAACAGCATCCCGACTTTGAAACTGCAGAGTTGATCACTAGTGGTGGTGTATTTCATGCGCTCCAAGGCACCGCACGAGCGGTTAGGCGAAGGGTCGAACTCGATCTTCCATCGAAACACTGCTATCTAGAATTCGAATGGCGAAACTCCATTGAGGACGAGGGACGTGAGGCGACCCACGATCACCACTTGTCTGAATCCTGCTGGATGGAGATCGGGTACTCGTCCGGCTTCCTTTCTACTTGCATTGGTGGTGACATAGTTGTTCGTGAGATTCAATGCGGGGCGCAGGGCGCCTCAGAATGCATCTGCGTTGCCAGGTTTTCTCACGAATGGGGCGACGTCTCAAATGACCTGAAGTATCTCGACCCAGGCTATCTTTCAGAACTGGCAACAAGACGACCAACAACTCGGACCGAATCGCACCAAGTCCTTGTGTCAACCAGCGGAGAGACGAGCGCGGCAGATTCCGGTCGCGTCCTGATCGGTCGCTCTGGCACCTTCGATGCTGTACTGCAGCAAGTGCGGCGTGTCGGAAAGACTACTGCGACGGTACTTCTCTTGGGAGAGAGCGGAGTAGGGAAAACCGCACTCGCCATGCATATTCACGAAAGCAGCGAACGCAGAGAGATGCCCTTCGTCGAAGTCAACTGCGCGGCCATCCCTGAATCGCTGCTGGAATCCGAGCTTTTCGGTGTGGAAAAAGGGGCGTTTACCGGTGCCTCTGCCTCACGAAGCGGAAGGTTTGAGGAGGCGAATGGCGGGACACTCTTTCTCGACGAGATAGGCCTGCTACCTCCCGCGGCCCAAGGTAAGCTTCTAAGAGTGCTCCAGAACCAGAAGTACGAGAGGCTGGGGAGCAATCGGACCCAGCAAGCTGATGTACGCCTCATCGCTGCGACCAACAATGACCTGGCCACAGCAGTTCGCGCTGGTAGTTTTCGCTCAGATCTGTTCTATCGAATCAACGTCTTCCCAATTACTGTTCCTCCGTTGCGGAGCCGGCTGGGTGATCTCCCGTTGCTCATCGACCACTTGGTGAGCACCTTCTGCGAAAAATACAGGCGCACGCCGATAGGACTTACGCCCAATGCATATCGGGCCATGCTGCACTACGACTGGCCCGGGAACATTCGCGAGTTGGAAAACGTCATCGAGCGCGCTGTCATCCTTGCTGACGATGGAGAGGCCTTGGACGTCCGCCACCTATTTACCAGCGATGCGCAGTTTCGTGGCATTGGCTTGCATTGGCTGGATGAGCAAGGGAAATTCGTGGGTAGAGAGACCGACTCGACTAAAACATCCAAAGAACCCCTTGCGCCAGAACCTACAGCTTGGTTTGAAGCCGCGATTCAGCAGCCTGGCCACAGCTTGGAACAGATTGAACAGGCAGTGGTGATGGCAACGCTCAGAGTCTATGACGGTAATTTGATAAAGGCGGCTCAGCATCTAGGCGTGACTCGAGCACAGATCGACTACCGCATAAAAAAATGGGGGGTTGATCCAAGGTTGCTAGCTTCGAGTTGATCGCATTTCCGACAGTCGACTTCCGCGAACAGCTTTGTCGACTGTCTTTACTGGCCGTCCTTCGTATCCGTGCTGCACTGCCACTACGGTCTGGAGCCGATGGCTTCGAGCACGTCCGCAGCGGATACGGCCATCGAGCCGCGAGGCGCTAGCGACTCAGTACACCCTTCAGGGCAGGCAGCAAGCCGTTCAAGCTCTCAGAAGACGAACTCTGCGCACGCCATGCAATGTACATGTCAGGACGCACGAGAAGCGCGCCTTCTTCGGCGATCTCACTCACTTTGGAGAAGTCGCCGTAGACATCTTGGTACTTCTGTCCAGGCCCAATTACATGAACATCGATAGGCAGCCCAAGCTCCTTCGAAGCAGCTTCGGCAGTCTCAATCCACCCTTGGCCTGACAGTCCGGTGAGAAGAGTGAATTTTCCTGCGCCGCACAGGTCCAGGGTAGACACCCGGTGTTGGTTGTGCGTCAGCCACGCGTGGGGCAAATGCGCACCAGGACGCGAACTTGATTCATAGTAGGTAGCCCTATCGCGCGGAAACCCGGGATCTGATGATCCATCGTGGGCAACCGCCCCGGAGGTGTAGCGCTGGTTCATTTCAACGCCATAGCCTCCACCAAATCCTGCCACGGTTCCCTCGATCGCCTTCTGCACGGATGCTCTCATCGCTGCACCTTCCGGCGTCTTTGCTTTTAGAGATTCCAGGCAAGCTGAGAAATTTTCGCCAGTAGGACGCATCGGTAGGCGTAACTGCTCAAACATGCCCCTTAGAGGAATGCGGCAGTCACTTGCGTACTCGACTATTCGCTTCGCAATAGGGGCACGCTCCGCTTCATATGAGCGCAGCAAGCCTTCACCAGCATGCTTCTTCAACACATGGGCAATCTTCCAGCATAGATTGTAGGAATCCTGAACAGAGGTGTTGAGCCCAAGACCCGCGAGAGGTGCGTGGCGATGGACCGCGTCGCCCACACAAAAAACTCGCTTGAGCGAGTTGCCAGAAGCGTAGACACGGTTATGCGTCCAGCTAGAAACCGCGTTAATCTTCACCTCAACATCAGCGGCACCGATCAGCTTGTGGACAATAGCTGTAGCCGAAACATCGTCCAAGGCAGGAGGCCCACTGGCGAGGTCGTAGCCCAGGATGGCAACCCAGTGGCTCCATGGGCGAACCATTCTCAGAACGCTCATTCCGTTGCCCCGAACCCCAGTTCCGGGCTGCAGGATCATGTACATGTCGCCTCGACGATGGTCGACATAGCGCGAAAGGTCCGCGGTGAATTCGACGTTGATGGCACCCGCTTCCCCTTCAGCCATTTGGCCTTCAAAAGACAGATTGATATCGGTCGCAACCTTTGATCTTGCACCGTCAGCACCGATCAAATAATTCGAACGCACCTGGAATTCCACGCCACTGACCAGATCTCGCATTGTCGAAGTGACGCCCTCTGCATCTTGAACATGACTCAAGTATTCAGTGCTGAACCGCACGTCGCTACCCCGATGCATAGCGCTCTGGATCACCATCGGCTCAAAATAGAGCTGCGGCAGGTCGCACACCGACGTCGGACTAGCCAAGTCGTGCTCGGCCTTCCGTGTTGGATGGTTCTGCCACGCGCGGATGCGTCCAAACTCTTCTCCCACAAGGCTCTCTGCATACACCTGATCGGCCATGTAGGCTTGTGATGTGGAAAGGCTTTTCGCCTTTTCCTCGAGACCCATATCTCGAAGAATCTCCATCGTCCGCTGATTGGTGATGTGGGACCGCGGCCCCGGGGAGGTAGAAGAGAACTTGTTGATCAAAAGGTTCTTGACGCCATATTGCGAGAGCAAAAGGGACGCCATGGCGCCCGCAGGTCCCGCACCAACGATAAGAACCTCTGTTTCTACGATTTTTGACATGTCCACTCACTTATACAAAACAACAAATATTGTGACCGTCGGCCACTGGCTCATAAAAATCTATCAAGGCCCACCTGCGTACTGGAAGGCTTTGGTAACGCTTACTCAAACGATGCGCGTACGGATCCCAAACCACCGATCTCAGCAACTAGCACGTCTCCCGCAGCCACTGGAACCATCGGACCCAGCGCACCACTGAGCACGACGTCGCCGGCTCTGAGTGGCGTCTTCAGTCGTGCCAACGCATCCGCAAGCCAGCGAACAGCATTGAGCGGGTTTCCCAGACACGCAGCACCTGAACCGGTGCTGACCGACACACCTCGAGATGTCATGTTCATTCCACAGCCCACGAGATCCAGTTGAGATAGGGACACAGGGCGAGTTCCGAGAACAAACTTGGACGACGATGCGTTGTCGGCAATCGTGTCTTGAAGACGAATGTCCCAATTGCTGATCCGACTGCCCACAATCTCTATTGCGGCGACCGCATAGTCCACCGCAGCAAGAATGTCGGCAACGGTGTGTCGGCCATAGTCCAAATCCCTCTTCAGAATGAATGCGATCTCCGCTTCGGCTTTGGGCTGCATAAGCCGCTTCATCGAAACGGATTCGCCGTCACACACAGACATCGATTCAAAAAGTGCTCCGTAGTCGGGTTCACTCACGCCAAGTTGCTTCTGCACGGCCGGTGAGGTGAGGCCGATCTTTCTTCCTACCAGACGATCGCCATCGGCAAGTCGGCGCTGCGTGATCAACTGCTGAATGTAGTAAGCGGCTTCAGATGTCGAACCCTGCCCAGCGGACTCGGCAATTGCATCGCGAATAGGCGCGACCGGCACTTGGTTGGCTTCAGCCATCCAAAGTCGATCGGCAATATCTTTCAATAGGGAAGTATTCATGGCGAACGGGGTTAGATGTTTTCTTGGGATTCGCGCGTCTTCAACAGGTCGAGGGCGACGTCAACAATCATGTCTTCCTGCCCGCCGACCATGCGCCGGCGGCCGAGTTCGACCAAGATGTCCACCGTCTTCAGGCCATACTTCGCGGCCGCCGCTTCCGAGTGCCGCAGGAAACTGCTGTACACCCCGGCGTAGCCCAGCGCGAGAGTCTCGCGGTCCACGCGCACCGGGCGGTCCTGCAGCGGACGCACGATGTCGTCGGCCGAGTCCATCAGCTTGTAGAGATCTGTGCCGTGCTCCCAGCCCAGGCGGTCGGCCGCGGCGATGAACACCTCCAGCGGCGCGTTGCCCGCGCCCGCGCCCATGCCGGCCAGGCTGGCGTCCACACGGTCGCAACCTTCCTCCACCGCCACGATGCTGTTGGCCACGCCCAAGCTCAGGTTGTGGTGCGCGTGCATGCCGGTCTGAGTCTCGGGCTTCAAGACGTCTTTGAACGCACGGAAGCGATCGCGCACGTCGTTCATGCCCAACGCGCCGCCCGAGTCCACCACGTAACAGCAGGTCGCGCCGTAGCTCTCCATCAG
>Ga0163161_10003216_pt1 | contig 11487 bp, 9 predicted proteins | sample S45metaG_FD_129847 | JGI IMG/M metagenome (GOLD analysis project Ga0163161, IMG submission 129847) | Switchgrass rhizosphere microbial communities from Kellogg Biological Station, Michigan, USA - S4-5 metaG | ecosystem: Host-associated > Plants > Roots > Rhizosphere > Soil | place: USA: Michigan... | reverse complement strand
TCACGGGAGCGACCGTGAGCCCCAACAACATCGTGCGGAGCGGCGGAGGTAGCATCAGCTGCCGCATCACCGTCGACGGCGTGCTCAAGGACGAGAGGACCTCCGACGGCGTGAACGCCCAGACCTTCTGCTTGGTGAAGTCGGCATGAGCAACACGCATGTCGGCGCCCATCCGATGATCCCGCGTTTCATCCGGTTGTTCTCGGTGCCGATCTTCTTGGGCTGGATCGCGATCGTCGTGATCGTCAACATCGCCGTCCCGCAGCTGGAAGTGGTCGGCGAGGCTCATGCGGTGTCGTTTGCCCCGCGCGACGCGCCGTCGCTGCAGGCGATGCAGCGCATCGGCAAGACCTTCCAGGAGTTCGACTCCAACAGCGCGGCGATGGTCGTCCTCGAAGGCGACCAACCGCTCGGCGACGCCGCGCACAAGTACTACGACGGCCTGATCGACAAGCTCGAGGCCGACACAAAGCACGTCCAGCACGTCCAGGACTTCTGGGGCGACCCGCTGACGGCATCGGGTGCGCAGAGCGCCGACAACAAAGCCGCCTACGTCCAGCTCAACCTGGCGGGCAACCTGGGTGAGAGCCTGGCCAACGAGTCCGTGCAAGCCGTGCGGAAGATCATCGACAACTCCTCGCCGCCACCGGGCGTCAAGGCTTATGTCACCGGTCCCACGCCGCTTGCGAACGACCAGCACCACGCGGGTGATAAGGGCATCAAGCTGATCACCGCGGTCACGATCTGCGTCATTTTCGTGATGCTGCTGTTCGTCTACCGGTCCATCGTCACGGTGCTGCTCGTCTTGGTGATGATGTTCCTCGAGCTGGCCGCCGCCCGGGGAATCGTTGCCGCGCTTGGCTATTACGATCTGATCGGGTTGTCGACGTTCGCGGTCAACCTACTCACCACACTGGCTATCGCGGCCGGAACGGACTATGCGATCTTCCTCCTCGGCCGTTATCACGAGGCGCGCAATAACGGCGAGGATCGCGAAACCGCCTTCTACACGATGTATCACGGCACCGCCCACGTCATCCTGGGCTCGGGTCTGACCATCGCGGGTGCGACCTTCTGTCTGTCCTTTGCGCGGCTGCCCTACTTCCAAACGCTCGGCGTACCACTGGCGATCGGCATGCTCGTGGCTGTCGCCGCGGCACTGACCATGGCGCCCGCCCTACTGACGATCTGCAGTCGCTTCGGTCTTTTCGATCCGAAGCGGAAAGCGGGGACCCGCGGGTGGCGCCGCGTCGGTACCGCCGTGGTGCGCTGGCCGGGACCGATCCTCGCCGCGTCGGTGGTTCTGGCTCTGGTCGGTCTGCTGGCCGTGCCGTCGTACAAGCCTGCCTACAACGACCGCTATTACCTACCTCCGGACATCCCGGCCAACGTCGGCTACGCCGCGGCCGACCGGCACTTTCCGCAGCCCCGGATGAACCCGGAGTTGCTGCTCGTCGAAACCGACCATGATGTCCGCAACCCAACGGACATGCTGGTGATCGAGCGAATAGCCAGAGCAATCGCCCACACACAGGGGGTCGGCAGGGTGCAGGCCATCACCCGGCCGCGAGGCGTTCCGCTCGAGCACACGTCGATTCCGTTCCTGCTCAGCATGCAGGGCACCGCTCAGCAGATGAACCAGGACTACATGGCCAAGGTCATGGCCAACATGCTGAAACAGGCCAACGACATGCAGACCACGATCGACACCATGCAGAAGATGCAGAACGTCACGATGCAGATGGCCGCGACCACGCACAGCATGGTCGGCAAGATAAAGACGACCGCTGTCGACGTCCAGGAATTGCGGGACCATATCGCGGATTTCGACGACTTCTTCCGGCCCATCCGCAACTACCTCTATTGGGAACCGCACTGCTACGACATCCCGATCTGCTGGTCGATCAGGTCGATCTTCGACACCCTCGACGGCGTGGACCCGTTGACTGACGACATCCAGAGTCTGCTGCCCGACCTGGAAAAGCTGGACACGCTGATGCCGCAGCTGGTCGCGCTGATGCCCGCTCAGATCGAGACGATGAAGAGCATGCAGCAGATCACGCGGACGATGTATCAGAGCCAGAAGAGTCAGCAGGACCAGAACAAGGCGATGCAGGAGAACCAGAACGCCATGGGCCAGGCGTTCGACAACTCGAAGAACGACGATTCTTTCTATCTGCCGCCGGAAGTCTTCGACAATGCGGACTTCAAACGCGGCCTCAAGATGTTCGTGTCACCGGACGGAAAAGCCGTTCGGTTCATCATCTCCCACGAGGGCGACCCCGCGACTCCTGAAGGCATCAAACTCATTCCGCAGATCAAGAATGCGGCGTTCGAGGCCATCAAGGGCACGCCGTTGGAGGGCTCGAGGATCTATCTGGCGGGTACCGCGTCGACGTACAAGGACATGCAGGAGGGTTCGAACTGGGATCTGCTGATCGCCGGAATATCCTCGCTCTGCCTGATTTTCATCATCATGCTGTTGCTCACTCGAGCGGTGATCGCCTCGGCGGTCATCGTCGGGACGGTGCTGTTGTCGTTGGGCACGTCCTTCGGGTTATCCGTACTCATCTGGGAACACATCCTTGGAATTCCGCTGCACTGGATGATCCTTGCCATGTCGGTGATCATCCTGTTGGCGGTGGGTTCCGACTACAACCTGTTGTTGGTGTCCAGATTCAAAGAGGAGATCCACGCAGGAATCAAGACCGGTATCATCCGGTCGATGGCGGGCACCGGTGCGGTCGTGACGTCGGCAGGCCTGGTGTTCGCGTTCACCATGATGTCGATGGTGGTCAGCGACCTCATCGTGGTCGGTCAGGTGGGCACCACGATTGGTCTCGGCCTGTTGTTCGACACCCTGGTGATCCGGTCGTTCATGACGCCGTCGATCGCCGCGATGATGGGCCGGTGGTTCTGGTGGCCCCAGAACGTACGAACCCGGCCGAAGCCTTCGCCATGGCCGACACCGCCCCAGCACCCGGCGGAAACGCCGGTCAGCGTCGGCGCCGGCGGCCGTGCTGATGACCACCCAACGGGCCCGATCAGATAGGTAGGCACATGAAAAGTACACGTCTCGCCGGGATCGCTGCCGCGGCAATCGCGCCAGCTCTGGTGTTCGCCGCGCCTGCACACGCAGACCCCGATACGGATTTCGCCAACGAACTCCACACCTATGGCATCTATGGCCAGAAGGACTACAACGCGTGGATCGGCAAGATCACCTGTAAGCGGCTCTACAACGGGCTCGATAAGGACGCAATCAGCTCGGCGGCGTTCGTTCATCTGCAACTGGACAAGGACGCCACCACCGAGCAGGCCTGGCAGTTCCTCGGCGCATCACTGCGTACCTACTGCCCCGATAAGCTGCCAGTACTCGAAGCGGCCGCACACCAGTAAGGAGTCACAAATGTTCATCAAAGCGAGTGTCGCGGCGGCCGTCGTGAGCGTGGCGGCGATAGCTCTTCCTGCGGTCGCATCCGCCGACGCGTCCGATGACTATCCGATTCCGAATCGGATCCTGAAGACCACGTGCACCGTCGATCAGTACATGGCGGCCGTGCGTGACGTCGAACCGGTCTACTACGAGCGCTACATGACCGACTACAAGAACAGGCCCCCCGACATTCAGCAGGGCGCCCGTGACCGCATCTACTGGTTCTTTTCCCTGGACTACGCCGGACGGCGGCAGTACTCGGAGGACACGGCGACGAACGTCTACTACGAGCAGATGGCAACCCACTGGGGCAACTGGGCCAAGCTGTTCTTCAACAACAAGGGCGTCGCCGCCCACGGCACCGATATCTGCATGAATTACCCGCCGAACGACCCGACGGTCTGGGATTGGTGACGTCGGCGCCTCGCCGGACGCTGAACGACGCGGTCACGCAGTTCTGGAGTATCGCTGCGCCGCTTTTACGACCTGCCACTTCTTCAGCAGTGGGGGTACCGGCCGGCGCACGATGAGGTGATTGCCGCGCTGAATGACCGCAGCGCTCGCAGGGTGGCCGATATCGCTTGTGGCACAGGGATTCTCGCTGACCGGATCGCGCGCCAGCTACGCCCCGACGAGATCTACGCTGTCGGCAGTGGCGCAGGGGCCCGGCCGAGCACCTGCCCTTCGAAGATGGCACGCTGGACGCGGTCGTCACGACGTCGGCTTTTCACTTCTTCGACCAGCCTGCCGCGCTGCGTGAGTTCCACCGGGTGCTGGCTCCGGGCGGCCTCGCCGCGGTAGCGACGTTGAGTCCACGGTGGACGCTCCCCGTGTATCGGCTGTCCGCCAGTCGGTTCAATCCCGCGCACAACCCGTCGCCCGCCGAGATGCGGGCACTCTTCCAAGGCGCCGGCTTTCACGTCAGCGATCAACATCGCGTCCGTCGCCCGGCGTGGACGCGGTTACTTTCGGACCTGATCACGTTCGGTGTGAGGCCCTAGCGGTTCATCTCGGGCTCAGGGCGGCCCGCTGAACAACGGGCTCATGAAGACCTGGACCGGGTCCGGCGGGGGCGGTGCATCTGTAGGTTCCGGTGGCACCGGCCCCGCGGCGGGTGGCGCAACTACGGGTGCCGCGGGAGGCGCGACAGCCGGCGCCAGCAGTGGAGCCGCAGGAGGAGCGGCCTCTGGTGCTACGAGCGGACCGGGCGGAGGTCCGAACGCCGGCGCCTCAACCGGACCGGGCGGAGGCCCAAACACCGGCGCCTCAACCGGACCGGGCGGAGGCCCGAACACCGGCGCCTCAAGCGGCGCTGCGGGGGACGAAACATTCGGCGCCTCAACCGGACCGGGCGGAGGCCCGAACACCGGCGCCCCAAAGGGGGCCACCGGAGACGCAACAGTCGGCGTCGCGACGGAGACGTTGGCCGGCGGCGAAGCCGAGACCGTCGGTCGGGGAACCGGTGCAGCGACTGGCTGAGGCGCCACGACGGCGAGGGGCTGGAGCGGTGTCCGCGGCGGCGCAGGTGGCGGCTCGGCGGCCCGCGGTTGTGCCAGTGGGGCAGGCAGTACCGAGGCAGCCGGTGTCGGAACGGTGTGGACACTGGCCGAGGTCATCGGAGCGTCCGATGAAGGATCGGCAGCCTGCGTGGACGTGTTTTCGACGCTGAGCGCTGAACCCGCGGTGAGCGACAGCGCCGCCCCGAACACCGCCACGGCAGCGGCCGAGAGGGTCACCTTCTTCGCATGCGAAACGAGCCAGGGTCGATCGCTTCGCGGCCGGTCGTTGCGCGGCGTCTCGATCGGCTGCGTGGCGACGGCGTCCACCTCGCTGACCACCGGCACCTCAACGGTCTCGGCGGCCGCGGTGGCGGCCGACTTAGTCGGCAGTGACATGCGCCAGGGCCGCTCGGCCGTCTTGGCCGAACCATTGACGACCTGGTCGGCATTCGCCAGCGCAGCCCCCCGCGCCAGGGCGACCTGGGTGTCGACTGAATCGGAGACCGGTATCGGCAGTGCATCCGCGATCGGTTGAGTCACCTCATCCAGATCAGCGAGCGCGCCGACCAGATACAGGCTTTCGGGCCGCCAGCCGTCCTTGCGGAAAACCGTCCGCAGCCACTCAACGAGGTCCGCGGCGGTCGCGCGCGTATCGGTGATGGCGGTGCGTACCGGGCGGGCACCTGTGGCGACGACCATCATCATCGCCTCGTCGGGTTCGAGAATGCACAGACCGGTCCTGGTGTGCTCGGTTTCGCTGCCGACGTCGATCCCCCATGCCTCGGCGGCCTTACTCAACGGGATGGCGTGAACGTTGTCGAACCCCAAGTCCGCCAATGACTTCAGAAAGGCCGTGGCGGCCGCCTCGACGCCCTCGGTCCACGTCAACTGGACGGAGCCCACTTTGTGACCGCTTGCGGTCGCGATCGCCTGCGCGCCTCGGGCGGCGGCCTCATGCGCCGACGTATCTTGTTCGGCCCCTTCGGTAGTGGACTGAACATCAAACGAATCGTGGTCCAGAGTGGCGGCCTCAGGGCTGTGGCCGTCGAGAAGTACCCAGCCGACGCTGGTGGACGTCATCGACAGTCCCAGCACTGTCTGCACCTTCGGCCCCACTCTCGTCGCGAAATCGACGTCGCCGCCGCGGGTCAAGCGCGCACCCCAAGCGAGCATAGTTTGCTCGCTTTTGCACGTCATCTGATACGGAGAAGATGTGCAACAACGGTGATGTGGCGTTTATCGACAGGCTAACCAGCGGTGTTACCGGGGGTCTCAGAGCGCAAAATTGACGGTCGCCATCGGAAACTCCCGCAGCGAACCCGGCGGCGCCGCGCGTTTGCTCATTTCAACCTGACGGTGTTAACCGTCCTGACAGTTTGAATACAACTTGCATTCACTGTCCTTGAGCCCCGCCGGCCACTATGGTTTGGTCGGCGCATGCACCGCCCTTCGCCCTTCGCGATTGACGAAAGTCGCTGCGCCCTTTCGACATAAGGAGTTCTTGGCCGTGCAGATGAGACTCGAAGTTGTCGTGCTACCGGTCTCCGACGTGGACCGGGCAAAGGAGTTTTACGAGAGGTTGGGCTGGCGGCTGGATGCCGACGTCGTCAATGGCGATGACTTCCGGGTGATCCAGCTGACTCCGCCCGGCTCACCGTGTTCGATCATCTTCGGCACCGGAATCACCACGGCAGCACCCGGCTCGGCCGATGGTTTGTATCTCGTCGTCGACGACATCGAGGCGGCGCGCGCCGAGCTCAGCGAGCATGGTGTGCAGGTCAGCGAGGTTTTCCACGACGCGGGAGGCGTGTTCCACCACGCGGGGACGACGGCGCGCCTGCCAGGCCCTGATCCCGATCGCACCAGCTATGCGTCATTCGCGTCGTTCAGTGATCCCGACGGGAACGGCTGGATGCTTCAGGAGGTCACCACCCGGCTCCCTGGCCGCTGATTGCGGCGACATCGCGCGCAAATCGGGCCGCCGACGACGAATATTGACGATCTTGAAAAATTCGTGTTTGCACGCGATTGGCTGCTCGCAAGATTGACCGCACAATCGCGATAGCTGAGAACGAAAACTGTGCGACAATTCGCACTGAATAACCCTACCGACGCGGTCCCTTGCTGGTGGGAGGAGACCAAAATTTCGACGCATCTGCGCCACGCAGCCGGTATCTGCGTGCTTACCACAGGCCTCCTCATTGGTAGTGCTAGCGGAGCGATCGCCGCAGCCGATACAGAATCCGCTGGTTCGACCGCTGCGGGCCCTGGTGCCGACGAGTCCAGCCAGAGCGTCAGCAAAACAAGCACGCCGACCACGACGGTTGCGGAAACATCCGCGCAGCCGACGCACCCAACTCTTCTTCGTGATGTCATCCGCAAGCTTCAGGAGCTGGGTAAGCCACGCACACGTCCAGTCCTCGTGACGGAAGCGCCGGCTGTCCCAGCCGCTCCGGACACCAAGACCGACAGCAACGAGCCGCCGGACGCCACTCCGGCGGCGGCCGAGTCCGGCGGATCAGACTCGACTGTCGTCGCCCCCGAATCGAATTCGACCGAGCAGCAAACCAACAACACCAGCGTCGTCGCGTCGGACTCCAACGGACCCGCGCCCTCCCCCAGCCCGCCGCCGCCCTCCCTGGCGACGGTCGTGGTCAAGCCCGTGACGCATGCGATCGCAACGGTCGCCGGGGCCGCGTTGGCGGTGCCTGGTGTGATCGTGTCGCTGCCCAGTTCCGAAACGCCGGTTGTCGATGTCATCACGGCGGTTGAGAACATCCTCATCTCGGTCAACGACGCGGTCGTGCCACTCGCGCAGATACCGACTGATCTTTACTCACTGCTCGTCGTCGCCGGAATGGCGTCGACGCCGGTCGCTACGGTCGGCAACAGCTTTGGTGTCGGGCTGATCGCCCCCGCGCCTGCTGCGACTGTGCCGCCACTGCTCCCTGTGCCGCCGCCGGTCGCGCCCGCTATCCCTGTTGCGGGCACGCCATTGCTCGGCCACGTCAGCGCGCCTGCGGCGCTCGGCGGGCTTGCCACAGCCGGCTTGAGCACGAACTTGTCGCTGACCGGGACAGCGCCGATCGCGGCCGAAAGCGTCCTTCCGACGACCGCGCTGTCACTTCTCGAGAACACCGTGAAAGCAGTCCTTGCGCCTGTGTCGCTGTCGGCGCTTGCCGCCTTCGCTCTGCCCGGCGTGGGCGGACTTCTGATCATCTGCGCGGCAGGCATGCGGTTCGGCTACCGCCAGGCCAAGGCCGCGCTGGCGGTGCGCACAACGGGGATCTCGCGCTTCGCCCGCCAAGGGCCGTTGGGTGTCGTCCGGTCGGGATCGCTCGTCGCTGTGCATCCGCGACATCCGCGCACGCTGCGTGTCATCCGCCCAGAGCGACCAAGGGCAGCGCCTCTACTCGAAGAGGCCGCCTGACACCTCAGCGATGATTCCGTGCCATGACGCGGGAGATCTCACGTCAGGCCTTCATTCGCGGCGCGCTCGCCACTGTCGCCGCTGGCGCGTCAGGTTCGTGCCGAAAGACTGCGCCAGAACCGCAGACGCAGTCCTCGACTTCACGGCCACCCGGCCAGCCTGACTGGAACACCCTCGGCCGCACGATCGAGGGTCGAGTCACCCTGCCATCCAGCGCCGACTACGCCGCCGCGAAAAACCTGTTCAACAGCCGATTCGACAACTCCACACCGGCGGCGGTCGTCTCAGTCAAATCGGGCAGCGACGTCCAGAAGGCCGTCGAGTTCGCCGCGAAGAACGGCATCAAGGTCGCGGTGCGCAGCGGCGGGCACTCCTACATCGGTGCATCGGCGGCTGACAGCACGATGGTTGTCGACCTGCGGCAGCTACCCGGCGGCATCGCCTATGACGACGGGCCCGGGTTGACGACGATTCCCGCTGCAGCACAACTGGATTCGGTACAAGCAGCGCTGGCCTCGCATGGCCGGTCGATCCCCAGCGGCAGCTGCCCGACCGTCGGCGTCGCCGGGCTGACGCTGGGTGGTGGGCTCGGATCCGACGCCCGGCGTTCGGGCCTCGCATGCGACGCGCTGGTTTCGACGTCCGTCGTACTGCCCAGCGGCGACGTGATCACCGCGTCAGCAGACGATCATGCCGACCTGTTCTGGGCACTGCGAGGGGGCGGTGGGGGCAACTTCGGCGTTGTCACGTCGTTCACGTTCCGAACGCTTCCCGTCATCGATAGGGACGTCGTGAATCTGGTCTTCCCCGAGGGCACGACTGAACAGGCGATCGTCGGCTGGGCCGAGTGGCTGCACGCCGCCGACCGTGCGATCTGGGGCATGGTCAACATCACGGTGGGTTCGGGCTCCGGGGGCTGCACCATCGTGTTGGCGACGCCTGCCGGCGACGGGCCGGGCAGTGCCGGCGACCTCAGCGGCGCAATAGGCGTGCAACCTGTCTCCAGCACCAGCCGAACCCTCGAACGCATGGACTTCGTGCACTACTTCGAGGGCGGCGCCCAAGCAACGCAGCCGCGCGCGTTCGTGGCGGGTTCCGACATCATCGAGGAGATGACGCAAGCTGCGGCGGAATCGATCGTCGCTGCGGTGTCGGCATGGCCACGCGACGCAGGCTCATCGAGCGCGGTGATCGAGTCACTGTCCGGAGCCGTGAGCGACCTCGGCCCGAGCGACACGGCGTTTCCATGGCGGCGGCAGGCGGCGTGCGTTCAGTGGTACACCGAGACGCCGACTGTCGAGACCGCGAACGAGTGGCTGGCCAGCGCCCATGCGGCGGTTCACCCGCACTCGATCGGCGGCTATGTCAACTACGTCGAGTCGGATACGCCCACGTCATGGTATTTCGGCGACAATCTCGCGAGACTCGACGCCATCCGGCGGCAGTACGACCCAGACCGGTTGATGTATTCCGGTATGTGACATCTTTCGGCCGCCGAGCGACATACCAGCATGGACATATCGAGGTCCCTTCTCCGGGTGTCAGGCACTGTCGGGGCTATCGCGTCGGCCGCATGGGTATTGCCGATCGCACTCATCCAGATTCCGGCCGCAGCCGCCGATCCGTGCCCTGACGTGGAGGTCGTGTTCGCCCGCGGGACCACCGAGCCACCGGGGGTTGGCGGCACCGGACAGGCCTTCGTCGACTCTCTTCGTTCACAACTCGGCGGGCGCTCGGTCGCGGTGTACGCGGTCGACTACCCGGCCAGCCGCGATTTCGACACCAGCACACCCGCCGGCGCAAGCGATGCGAGCAGCCATATCCAGTCCATGGCGGCGAACTGCCCGAACACCCGCCTGGTGCTGGGCGGATACTCCCAGGGCGCGGGCGTGATCGATCTGTCCACCACGGCAATGCCACCGCAGATCGCCGATCACGTCGCGGCCGCCGCGTTGTTCGGGGCTCCGAGGAGTGCGTTTGCAGACACGCTCTCGCCGGGCCCGCTTCCGACGATCGGCCCGCTCTACGCGGCCAAAACCATCGACTTGTGTGTCCCGAACGATCCGATCTGCTCCAACGGATGGGACATGCGTGCGCACGTTGCGTATGTCGAGACCGGAATGGTCAATCAGGCAGCGACTTTCGCAGCCAGTCGCCTCTAGTGGGGCGAAAGATCCAGGTGCACAACGGCATCCTGCACAGCTTCGCCGGCTGCGGATGAGCAAGCAGTTAAAAAATTGCGAGAAAGGTTGGCGAATTTCTGAGAATTCACGCTGGATCCACTTCTGCCAGGCTTACAGCGTTCGGGTGCAAGTAGTATTGGCGGTCGTCTCGCGACATAGTTGACATCATTGCGAGTCGGGAGGTCGGGATGGCGAAGTCGCAGGTCGTCGCTCCTGCTGTTGTGCTGCAACGATGGGGCAAACGACAGCGCGCCGATTCCGATGTCGACAGCGACTCGATCGAAGAGCAGCGGCCTGCTAATCGGCGCGCAATTGGCGCCGGGGTGTGTCAGCATAGGTCCGTGAGGCCCTCCCATATCGCTATCTCGATCGGCGCTGCGGCAGTGGCGACTTGGGGTTTGCAGAGTGCAATTATTCCGTCCGCGCAGGCGGCACCGTGCCCTGATGCCGAGGTGATTTTCGCCCGCGGCACCACCGAGGCACCCGGTGTCGGCCCCACGGGAGAGGCGTTCATCGACTCGCTGCGCACTCGGGTCGGCGCGAAGTCCGTCGGGGTTTACCCGGTCGACTACCCCGCCACCACTGACTTCCCCACCGCCGTCGATGGAATCGCGGATGCGCGCACACATGTGATCGCCACCGCGGCGAACTGCCCCAAGACCAAGATGGTGCTCGGTGGATTCTCGCAAGGTGCGGCGGTCATGGGCTTCGTGACCGCGAACGCTGTCCCCGATGGCGTCTCCCCCTTGGACGTGCCTGCACCGATGCCGCCCGATGTGTCCAACCACGTCGCAGCGGTTGCCCTCTTCGGAAAACCGTCGACCCGCTTCATGCACGCGATCAACGACCCGCCGATCACCATCGGCCCTCAGTATCTGGCTAAGACGATCGACTTGTGTGTGGACAACGACCTGGTCTGCGACACGGACGGCAGGAGTT
>Ga0163161_10003215_pt1 | contig 11487 bp, 9 predicted proteins | sample S45metaG_FD_129847 | JGI IMG/M metagenome (GOLD analysis project Ga0163161, IMG submission 129847) | Switchgrass rhizosphere microbial communities from Kellogg Biological Station, Michigan, USA - S4-5 metaG | ecosystem: Host-associated > Plants > Roots > Rhizosphere > Soil | place: USA: Michigan... | reverse complement strand
AGTTTGCCACCCGCCTGACAGAGCAGTTGATAGACCGGCATGTAACCGGCGGACATGCACAACAAGTCGCAGTCCAGCTGTTGACCACTCTCGGCGACCTGACCCTGAGCGGTGATCTTGCGCACGTCGACGCCGTTGATATGACGCATGCGTTTTTCGTGCAGCGCTTCGTACACCGTGCTGTTGCGCTGGCAGGGGATTTTGCGTTGGGCCAGTGCTAGTAGAAGCGATTCGTCGCCGGGCCCGTAACGCATGTCCACCACGGCGACAACTTCCACACCCTGGTCATGCAGGTCCAGTGCGGCAAGATAACCGTCATCGTTGCCGGTCAGCACCACGGCGCGTTTGCCCGGTTTGACCGCATACAACTTCATCAAGCGTTGGGCGGCGCTGGTCAGCATCACGCCCGGCAGGTCGTTGTTGCGAAAGACCACTGGCTGATCGAATCCGCCGCTGCACACCAGGCATTGGCGGGCGCGCACCTTGTACATGCGTTTGCCCTGAATCACCGGCAGGTAGTTGTCAGTGAACCAGGCATTGCAGGTCGCTTCGGTGAGGATGCGGATGTTGGCGTGTTCCTCCACCGCAGCAAGCAGCTCGCGGCGCAGGACTTCAGCTCGTTTGCCTTCGATATCGAAACGGGCATAGGTCAGCGAACCGCCAAGGATCGGCTGTTGCTCGATGAGTAGAACCTTCGCGCCGGCATTGGCTGCCGTCAGTGCGGCGTGCAACCCGGCGGGCCCGGCGCCGATTACTGCAACGTCAGTGAACAGATAGGCCTTGTCGTAGTACTCGGGCTGGAAGGTCAGGTCGAGCACACCGAGGCCGGCCTTCTTGCGAATGATCGGTTCCCAGACTTTCCACATCCCTTTGGGCTTGTAGAAAGAACGGTAGTAGAAACCCACCGGCATGAATTTGGAGAATTTACCCAGGTAGGCATCCTTGTCGTTATCCAGAGAACCGTTGACGTTCTGTGCCGTCACCTGCAAACCGGCGGACAGCGGGTGAGCATCTGCCAGCACATTGGGTTCCTGGGGCAGTTGCACCAGACTGTTGGCGTCCTGCCCAGCCATGGTCAACGGGCCGCGCGGGCGGTGGTATTTGAAGGAGCGGGAGATCAAAAAGCGCCCGTTGGCCAACAGGGCGCTGGCGATGGAGTCACCTTGCACGCCTTGATAGCGAGCACCGTCGAAGCTGAAATCCAGTGGCTGATCACGGTCGATCAGCAGGCCCATCGGGGCGGGTAAACGGTTCATCCTGCGATCTCCTTGGCGGCGCTGAAGTCGACGCGGGCGGTGAAAAGTTCTTTGGGGTCGAAGGTGCGGATGATTTGATCGCTGACGGTGTGACGTTCCGCCAGAAACCAGTAGCTTGAAGGCGTGTGCATCCACCATTCGCGCACTACGCCGGCGAGGTTGTCGGTGTTGAACACGTAATCCGCCCATTCGGCATCGCTGCAGCGAACCGGATCGGGCATCGGCTTGAATTCGCCGCCGTAAGTGAACTCGCTGATATTGCGCGGCCCGTTGAGCGGGCAATTGATGATTTTCATGGTCCGCTCTCCGTCAGTGACTGGCCGCCGTAGCGCCCATTTCGTTGACTTGCTGGAAGGTCGAAAAACGCTCAAGGCCGAAAGGTTTGATCAAATCCGGTACCTTGCCGCCACTGGCAACCAGCTCGGCCATGGTCTTGCCGCAGATCGGCGTCGCCTTGAAGCCCCAAGTGCCCCAGCCCGCGTCGAGGTAGTAATTTTTAACCGGCGACAGGCCCATGATCGGACTGTAATCCGGGGTCATGTCAGTGATGCCAGCCCATTGGCGCATCAGTTTGGCGTTGGCCAGAAACGGGAACATCTCGATGGCGTGGGCCAGCAGGCTTTCCTTGAGGTCCAGCGTCGAACGGGTGTTGAACAGCGGATAGGGATCAGACCCGCCGCCGAATACCACCTCGCCACGACTGGTTTGCTGCACATAACAATGCAGCGCGGAGGAACTCACCAGCGGATCAAGAAACGGTTTGAACGGCTGGGTGACCATCGCTTGCAGCGGGAAAGTCTGAATCGGTGAACGGATCCCGGCCTTGGCCATCAGCAACGAACTGTGTCCGGCAATCGCCTGCACCGCGCAACCGCACTTGATGGTGCCCCGATTGGTCTTGACCGCAGTGATCGTACCGTTCTCGATGATCAGGTCCTGGACTTCAGTGAGCTGGTGGATTTCCACCCCGCGCTTGGCCGCCTGCTTGGCGTAACCCCAGGCCACGGCGTCGTGGCGCGCGGTGGCGCCGTCGATGTGCCAGAGCCCGGCAATGACGGGCAGGTGGCCCGGGTCGAGATTGAGGCTGGGCACCAGTTCGCGGATCTGCTGACGGTCGATCATCTCGGTGCGCCCGCCGAAGTGTTTGTTGACCTCGGCCCGCTGGCGGAACGAACGTACGGTGGCATCGGTATGCGCCAGGGTCAGTTGGCCGCGCTCGGAGTACATGATGTTGAAATCGAACTCGTTGGACAGCCCCTGGAACATCCGCACCGACTCGGCATAAAAACGCACGCCTTCGCTGGTCAGGTAGTTGGAGCGAATCACCGCCGTGTTGCGCGCGGTATTGCCACCACCCAGGTAGGACTTCTCCAACACCGCAATATTGGTGATGCCGTGGTACTTGGCCAGGTAGTAAGCCGTGGCGAGGCCATGGCCGCCGGCACCGATGATCACCACGTCATAGCTGCTTTTCAGCTCCCGGGGCGGTGGCAGATCCACTTCGACGGGGTACTCGGAACTGAGCCCGTACTTCAATAGATTGAATGGCATACGGCCTCCGATTGGCTGCGTTGAGCCTTTTGTTGCATAAGGGCTGCGGTGACAGTGTTTTTCATCAGGAAAGCAATGGTCATCGGGCCGACACCGCCAGGAACCGGGGTGATGGCCGCGACGTGTGGCAGGGCGCTGTCGAAGTCGACATCGCCCACCAGACGACTGCGGCCCTGATCGTCGATGCGGTTAATCCCGACGTCGATCACCACAGCGCCGGGCTTGAGCCAGCTGGCATCGATCAGTTGAGGACGGCCGACGGCGGCGATGACGATGTCCGCCTGGCGACATAACGCCTGCGGGTCCGGGCTGCGAGAATGCAGCACGGTGACTGAACAATCCGCCTTGAGCAGCAGGGCGGCCATGGGTTTACCGACGATGTTCGAGCGGCCGATCACTACTGCGTGTTTACCTCGTAGATCCCCACAGGTTTGCTCCAGCAAATACAGGCAACCGCTGGGTGTGCAGGGCGCAAGTACCGTACGGCCCTGGCTGAGACCACCGACGTTTTCACTGTGAAAACCATCGACATCTTTGTCCGGAGCAATGGCTTCCAACGCACGCAATTCATCGATATGAACCGGCAGCGGCAATTGCAGGAGGATGCCGTTGATCGAGCGATCGTTATTCAGCGTGGTAATCAAGTTCAGCAATTGTTGCGTGCTGGTGTCGACGTTCAGCCGGTGTTCCACGGAGCGAATGCCCACCTCTTCGGCGCGCAGTACCTTGTTGCGCACATAGACCTGGCTGGCCGGATCGCTGCCCACCAGAATCACCGCCAGGCCCGGCTGGATGTCTTGTTCGCGCAGGCTGTCCACGTCCTTGCGGACTTGTATCAGCACGCGGGCGGCGGCGGCTTTTCCGTCGATCAATTTGAGCGTATTCACCGGAAAATCACCGTTCTGTCCTGATTGAGGAAAACCCGGTGTTCCAGGTGGTACTTGACCGCCTTGGACAGGGCTACGGTTTCAGTATCACGGCCAGTGGCGACCAGATCGTCAGGCAGATACACATGATCAACACGCTGTACTTCCTGCTCGATGATCGGACCTTCGTCGAGGTCGCTGGTGACGTAGTGCGCGGTAGCACCGATCAGTTTCACCCCGCGCTCGTAGGCCTGGTGATAAGGCTTGGCGCCCTTGAAGCCAGGCAGGAATGAATGGTGAATGTTGATCGCCCGGCCCGAGAGTTGTTTGCACAGATCATCGGAGAGGATTTGCATGTAGCGCGCCAGCACCACCAGTTCAGTGCCGGTATCGTCGACAATTTTCATCAGCTCGGCTTCCTGCCGGGCCTTGGTGTCTTTGGTGACCGGCAGATAGATGAAGCGGATACCCTCGCGCTCGGCCATCGGCCGCAGGTCCAGGTGGTTGGAGACAATGGCGGTGATGGTCATGTCCATCTCACCTTTGTGATAGCGGTAGAGCAGGTCGGTCAGGCAGTGGTCGAACTTGCTAACCATCAGCAATACACGCATCGGCTCGCGGGTGTCGTGCAGTTCCCAGGTCATGTCGAAAGACTGGGCGACGTCCGCGAAGCCATCCTTGATTTGTTGGAGATCACCTTGGTGGCCGTCGTTGAAACGAAACACCGCGCGCATGAAAAACCGGCCGCTGAAGTCGTCGTCGAATTGCGCCATCTCCCCGATGTAGCAACTGTTGTCAGCCAGGTAAGTGGTGACGGCAGCTACGATGCCGGACACCGCGGGACAGGTGATCTTGATAATGAAATGGTTTTTTTCGTGTTGCATGACACGTCCTCGGGAAGATGGCGGCAGCTCATCGCATAGCGAAAAAATGTCAGCGGACAGCGGGGCTCTTTTATGAGCTTATTTTCTTGGTGGGAATAATTTATTCCTGTTGTGGGCTTTTATACGGGGAATGGAGGTGTGTCGTCTAGCGGTTTTGTGAAAGTTTTTTAACTGGGGGGAATTTTTTGATCGTTCCCATGCTCCGCGTGGGAATGCATCCCGTGACGCTCCGCGTCACACATGCGCAGGACTCAAGTCTTACGTCGACAGCGGGACGCGGAGCGTCCCCGGCGGCATTCCCACGCGGAGCGTGGGAACGATCAATAGATGTGGGAGCGGACCCACGGCACAGGACCGGTGCGATGCACCGAACGAAAGGGGGGAACCGTGAGCCGCTAATGCAGAACCGGATCTGTACTCCAACTTCGGTAAAAAGCGCTCATCACTCCTTATCGCTACCGTAATTCATAATCGACAACATCCGAATCGGCACCTGCACCATCTCCTCTGGCCCATGGGGAATCTCTCCCTCGAACGTCAGGCTGTCCCCAGCCTCCATCCGATACAGCTGATTGCCATGCCGATAAATCAGCTCCCCCTCAAGCAAATGCAAGAACTCCGTCCCCGGATGGGAGAAGGTCGGAAACTCTTCACTGGCGTCATCCATGCTCACCATGTAGGCCTCGAAACTCTTCTTCGGCCCGCGTGTGTGATTGAGCAAATGGTAGGTATGGCCTTTCTCGGTTCCGCGGCGAACCACTTCCATGCCTTGGTCGGCCTTGACCAATAGCGCGCTGCCGTCCTGTTGATCGTATTCGCTGAACAATTTCGACAGGGGCAGGCCGAGCACGTCACACAGACGGCTCAGGGTATCGAGGCTGGTAGACACTTGGGCGTTTTCAATCTTGCTCAACATGCCTTGGCTGATATCGGCAATCTTGGCCACGTCGGCCAATTTCAGTTCCTGCGCCTGGCGCTGGCGTTTGATCTGCAACCCCAGGTATTGCTCAAGTTTCAGGCGCGGCGCGGTTTCGGTCGTCATCGTCATCAGATCCTGCACACTTTCCGTTCAGTAATATTAGTTTCGCACTGAGAAAGTGCAAATCACGGCATCCAGCTCTCGCTCGAAAGGGAGTATTCCTACGAGGAAAAGATTTTTCCCATATATACAGCACAAACGCGCTTTTTACCGCACATCCATACCTCCTTGGCAAAAGTGGCAAGGGCCTTGCATTCCTAATGGGAAACTAACTTTCATTTCAGGAATAAAAGTCAGTTAAGGCCTATCCATCAAATTTTGCCTTTCGCGAGGAGTGACGAGCAATGTTGCCAGCAGAAACCCAGCGCATCATCGACAAGCACGGGATCAAGTACGTGCTTGCGCAGTTTGTCGATATCCATGGCGCGGCAAAAACCAAATCAGTGCCAATCTGTGGTCTCAAAGCGGTGGCCGAAGACGGCGCAGGTTTTGCCGGGTTCGCCATCAGCGGCATGGGCATGGAACCCCACGGGCCGGACTTCATGGCCCGCGGCGATTTGTCCACGCTGACACCGGTGCCTTGGCAACCCGGTTATGGTCGGGTCGTTTGCATCGGTCATGTCAACGGCAAGCCGCACCCCTATGACAGCCGTTACGTATTGCAGCAGCAGATCCGTCGTCTGGAAGATAAAGGCTGGACACTCAACACCGGCCTGGAACCCGAGTTCAACCTGATGCGCCGCGACGGCCAGGGCAAGCTGCAACTGGTGGACCTCAGCGATAACCTCGACAAGCCTTGCTACGACTATAAAGGCCTGTCGCGTTCCAGAGAGTTCCTCGAGCGACTGACCGAAGCCCTGCAGGCGGTGGATTTCGAGGTCTACCAAATCGACCACGAAGACGCCAACGGCCAATTCGAGATCAACTACACCTACAGCGATGCGATGACTTCGGCGGATCGCTTCACTTTCTTCCGAATGGCCGCCGGCGAGATCGCCAATGACCTTGGCATGATTTGCTCATTCATGCCCAAACCGGATCCGAAGCGCGCCGGCAATGGCATGCATTTTCACCTGTCGATCAGTAGCGCCGAGAACAAGAACCTATTCCACGACGCCAGTGATCCGAGCGGTATGGGCCTGTCGAAAATGGCCTATCACTTCGCGGCCGGCCTGCTTGCCCATGGACCGGCGCTGTGTGCCTTCGCGGCACCGACGGTCAACTCCTACAAACGTCTGGTGGTGGGCAATTCGTTGTCTGGCGCGACCTGGGCGCCAGCCTTTATTGCGTTCGGTGCCAACAACCGTTCCGCGATGGTCCGGGTGCCTTACGGCCGCCTGGAATTCCGTCTGCCGGATGCCGGCTGCAATCCTTATTTGGTCAGTGCGGCAATCATCGCCGCCGGGCTTGACGGTATCGACCGTCAACTGGAAGTCGGCAACGTCTGCAACGAAAACCTCTACAGCCTGAGCCTGGAACAGATCGCCGCACGCGGCATCAAGACCTTGCCGCAGTCGCTCAAGGAAGCCTGCGATGCGCTGGAGGCCGATCCGCTATTCGCCGAAGTCCTGGGCCCGCAGATCGTTGGCGAATTCATCAAGCTCAAGCGCATGGAATGGGTGGAGTACAGCCGCCATGTGAGTGACTGGGAGGTCGCGCGCTACACAGAGTTTTTCTGAGGCTGTTGGCGGCAGCTGCGAGCTGCGAGCTGCAAGCGTCAAGCCGCAAGTAAAAGCGAATTGGCGGCATAACGAGAATTTTCATATCTACGCGGTCAGCTTGCAGCTTGCAACTCATCGCTCCCGAACGAAGTGAGGCTTTTATGTGTGGAATCGTAGGTCTTTACCTGAAAAATCCGCAGCTGGAATGCCAGCTCGGCAAGCTCTTCGAACCCATGTTGCAGGCCATGACCGATCGTGGCCCGGACAGTGCCGGCTTCGCGATCTATGGCGATGAAGTCGCCGACGGCTGGGTCAAGCTGACCTTGCAGGCGACCACCGAGAACTTCGACTGGACATCCCTGATGGGGGAACTGGAAGGGCGCCTTGGCTGTTCGCTGGACTGGTTTCAGAACGCCAGCGCCGCGGTGCTGAAGATTCACGCGGATGAGGTGCCGGTGCGTCTGGCCCTGGCCGAACTGGCGCCGGGCCTGCGGATCATGAGCGCCGGCCAGAGCATCGAGATCCTCAAGGGCATGGGTTTGCCCCAGGAGATTTCCCAGCGTTTCGGCCTGGCCGGCATGAAGGGTAGCCACATCATCGGCCACACCCGCATGGCCACCGAAAGCGCCGTGACCATGGAAGGCAGCCACCCGTTTTCCACTGGCGCAGACCTGTGCCTGGTGCATAACGGCTCGCTGTCCAACCACTTCCGCCTGCGTCAGGAACTGAAACGCGAAGGCATCCAGTTCGAAACCGACAACGACACAGAGGTAGCCGCCGGTTATCTGACCTGGCGCTTGCAGCAGGGCGATTCGTTGAAAGAGGCGCTGGATCATGCGCTGGAAGATCTCGACGGGTTCTTCACTTTCGCCATTGGCACCCGCAACGGCTTTGCGGTGATCCGCGACCCGATCGCCTGCAAGCCGGCGATCCTCGCCGAGACTGACGACTACGTTGCCATGGCTTCGGAGTATCAGGCGCTGTCGAGTCTGCCGGGCATTGAAAACGCCAGGATCTGGGAGCCGGAACCGGCCACCTTGTACATCTGGGAACGCGAGTCAGCTTAAGGAGCGCACACATGAAAACCATCGATCTTTCCATTGCCACCGTGCGTGACCTCAATCAGGCGCTTCATGACCAGGTCCATACCCTGGAAGACCGTGAGTGGGTGGTGACTCACTCCAACGGCAAGCACAACCTCGCGGTCGGAGTGAATCAGGCCGTCTCCATCGATATCCAGGGCCACGCCGGTTACTACTGCGCCGGTATGAACCAGAAGGCTTCGATCACCGTTCATGGCAATGCCGGTGTCGGTTGCGCCGAAAACATGATGTCCGGTTACGTGCGAATCAAGGGCAGTGCTTCCCAGGCTGCTGGCGCCACCGCCCATGGCGGGCTGCTGGTGATCGAAGGTGATGCCGGTGCCCGATGCGGGATTTCCATGAAAGGCATCGACATTGTGGTCGGCGGCAGCATTGGCCACATGAGCTGCTTCATGGGCCAGGCCGGGCGGCTGGTGGTATGTGGCGATGCCGGCGATGCACTGGGCGATTCGCTGTACGAAACGCACATTTACGTGAAGGGCAGCGTCGCTTCCCTGGGGTCGGACTGCATCGAGAAAGAGATGCGCGCCGAGCACCTGGAAGAACTGCAGGTGCTGCTCAACCGCGCCGGTTTCGAGCACAAGGCGGCTGACTTCAAGCGCTACGGTTCGGCCCGTCAGTTGTACAACTTCAAAGTCGATAACGCGTCCGCGTACTGATCCACGCGAGGAGAACAGATATGAGCGAGAAGAACACTCCGGTGCTGCGCGAGTCCGCGACTTTCGACCGCCTGACCATCCAGGAAATCCAGCGTGCCGCCGAGACGGGCATCTATGACATTCGCGGTGGTGGCACCAAGCGCAAGGTCCCGCACTTCGACGACCTGCTCCTGCTCGGCGCCAGCGTGTCGCGTTATCCGTTGGAAGGCTATCGGGAAAAATGCGGCACCGATGTGATCCTCGGCAACCGATTTGCCAAGAAGCCGATCCACCTGAAGATTCCGGTTACCATCGCCGGCATGAGTTTCGGTGCGCTGTCGGCCAATGCCAAGGAAGCCCTCGGCCGAGGCGCGACGATCGCCGGTACCAGCACCACCACCGGTGACGGCGGCATGACCCCGGAAGAGCGCGGGCAGTCGCAGCATCTGGTCTACCAGTACCTGCCGTCCCGTTATGGCATGAACCCGGACGACCTGCGCAAAGCCGACGCGATTGAAATCGTCCTGGGGCAGGGCGCCAAACCCGGTGGCGGTGGCATGTTGCTAGGGATGAAAGTCACCGAACGGGTGGCCGGCATGCGTACGTTGCCGATCGGCGTTGATCAGCGCAGCGCCTGTCGTCACCCGGACTGGACCGGCCCGGATGACTTGGCGATCAAGATCGCCGAGATCCGCGAAATCACTGACTGGGAAAAACCGATCTACGTAAAAATCGGCGCCAGTCGCCCGTACTACGACGTCAAACTGGCGGTGAAGGCCGGGGCGGACGTGATCGTACTCGACGGCATGCAAGGCGGTACTGCCGCGACCCAGGAAGTGTTTATCGAACATGTGGGGATTCCAATTTTGTCGGCCATCCCGCAAGCGGTACAGGCTTTGCAAGAGATGGGCATGCATCGCAAGGTTCAGTTGATTGTTTCCGGTGGTATTCGCAACGGCGCTGACGTGGCCAAGGCGATGGCGCTGGGTGCGGACGCGGTGGCCATCGGTACGGCTGCACTGATTGCACTGGGCGATAACCACCCGCGATTGAATGAAGAACTGCAGAAAATCGGCTCGGCCGCAGGCTTCTATGACGACTGGCAGAACGGCCGAGATCCGGCCGGGATCACCACGCAAGACCCGGAACTGTCCAAGCGCCTGGACCCGGTGGAAGGTGGTCGTCGTCTGGCCAACTACCTGCGAGTGCTGGTGCTGGAAGCTCAGACCATGGCTCGGGCGTGCGGCAAGTCGCACCTGCATAACCTGGATCCGGAGGATCTGGTGGCGTTGACGGTGGAGTCGGCGGCCATGGCACGGGTGCCATTGGCGGGGACCAGCTGGATTCCGGGTTCTGGCAAGTACTGAGGACGGATCGTTCCAACGCTCCGCGTTGGAATGCCTCCGGGGACGCTCCGCGTCCCGAATCTGTGACGCAGAGCGTCACGGGCTGCATTCCCACGCAGGAGCGTGGGAACGATCAGAAGGGTTGTAGGCGTCAGATATTCGAAGAGACCACAACGGTCCGTCGCTTTGCCACTTGCTCTCTGCCGACACTTCCCATTTTTTTGCAGGAGCTTTGAACATGGTCAATCGTCTTCTCGGAAAATCCCTTCTTGGCCTATTAACGGCCGGCGCGCTAGTGCCTTTGGCACAGGCAGCCGATGCACCAAGTTTGAACACCGGCAGCACCGCCTGGATGGTGATGGCGGCGGTGTTGGTGTTGTTCATGTGTCTACCGGGCCTCGCCTTGTTCTACGGCGGCCTGGTGCGGGCAAAAAACATGCTGTCGCTGTTCACCCAATGCTTTGGTATCGCAGGCCTGGTGGGTGTTTTGTGGGTGGTTTATGGCTACAGCATGGTGGTCGATACGACCGGCATGGTTGAGGGCGAGGTGACGTTCAACAGCTTTGTGGGCGGCTTGAGCCGGGCCTTTCTCGCTGGTATGACCCCTGAAAGCCTGGTGGGCGAGATCCCGGAAGGGGTCTTCGTGACCTTCCAGATGACGTTCGCCATCATCACGCCGGCGCTGATTGCCGGCGCATTTGCCGAGCGCATGAAGTTTTCAGCGGCGCTGTGGTTCATGGCGTTGTGGTTCACCCTCGTGTATGCCCCGGTGGCCCATATGGTGTGGGGTGGTTCGGGCGCCTTGATGCATAACTGGGGTGTTCTCGATTTTGCCGGCGGTACGGCGGTGCATATCAATGCCGGCGTCGCTGCTTTGGCGGCGTGCCTGATTCTCGGCAAGCGCAAGGGCTACCAGAATACACCGATGCCGGCCCACAACTTGAGCCTGACCATGGCCGGTGCCGCCATGCTCTGGGTCGGTTGGTTCGGCTTCAATATCGGTTCGGGCGGTGGCCTGAGCGGCACGTCTGGCATCGTCATGCTCAACACTCAACTGGGTGCATGCGCCGGGATTCTCGGCTGGATGTTCACCGAGTGGTTCAAGGTCGGCAAACCGAGTGCGTTGGGCCTGGCCAGCGGTGCCCTGGCCGGTCTGGTGGGGATCACGCCAGCGTGCGCTTACGTCGGTGTCGGCGGCGCACT
>Ga0163161_10003214_pt1 | contig 11488 bp, 13 predicted proteins | sample S45metaG_FD_129847 | JGI IMG/M metagenome (GOLD analysis project Ga0163161, IMG submission 129847) | Switchgrass rhizosphere microbial communities from Kellogg Biological Station, Michigan, USA - S4-5 metaG | ecosystem: Host-associated > Plants > Roots > Rhizosphere > Soil | place: USA... | reverse complement strand
AGTCATCACCCTGGCGCACTTGCAGGGGCAGACCTCGCGCTACAGCCAGATTCGCCTGTGGGGTTCCATCGGGTTCATCATCACGGTGGTCGCGCTCGGGCGTTTGTTCGAATGGCTGAGCCTGGACATTTACCCGGCGGCGCTGTTGTTGATCATGGCCGGTATCGTGCTCAGCAGTCTGTGGGTACCGAACGCACAACCGCCTCAGGGCAACCGGCCAACGGGAGAGGGCTTTGTCAAACAGTTGCGCAATCCCGGCGTGTTGGCGTTCTACGCTTGCGTGGCGTTGATGCAAATGAGCCACGGCCCGTATTACACCTTTCTGACCCTGCACCTTGAGCGCCTGGGTTACAGCCGTGGCGTGATCGGCATGCTCTGGGCCGTCGGCGTGGTGGCCGAGGTGCTGATGTTCATGGCCATGAGCCGGATTCTCGCGCGCTTTTCCCTGCGCCGGGTGTTGCTGGTGAGTTTTCTGCTGGCGGCGCTGCGCTGGTTGTTGCTCGGTTCATTGGCGGAGTTTCTCTGGGTGCTGTTGTTTGCCCAAGTGCTGCACGCTGCGACCTTCGGCAGCTTTCACGCCGCTGCCATTTCCTTCGTGCAACGTAGCTTCGGCGCGCGCCAACAAGGGCAGGGTCAGGCGTTGTATGCCGCGCTGGCTGGCACCGGCGGTGCGTTGGGCGCGTTGTATTCCGGCTACAGCTGGAATGCCCTCGGCGCGGCATGGACCTTTAGTATTGCCAGTCTCGCAGCCGTTGCGGCTGCCGTTATCATTGCCACACGTATGCAAGAGGACAGGCCATGAGCCTTACCCGTGAACACCTCGCCCAGGAAATCATCGACGCCGGGCGTTTTCTGTATGGCCGCGGCTGGTCGCCGGCCACCAGCAGCAATTACTCGACGCGACTGTCGCCGACCGAAGCCCTGTTGACGGTGTCGGGCAAGCACAAGGGCCAGTTGGGCCCGGACGATGTGCTCGCCACGGACCTCGCCGGCAACAGCCTGGAACCAGGCAAGAAGCCCTCCGCTGAAACCCTGCTGCACACGCAGCTCTACGCTTGGCGCCCGGAAATCGGCGCCGTACTGCACACCCACTCAGTGAACGCCACGGTGCTGTCGCGCCTGACCCCGGCCGACTTCATTGAATTCGAAGACTACGAGCTGCAAAAAGCCTTCAGCGGCGTGTCGACCCACGAATCTCTGGTGCGGGTGCCGATTTTCGACAACGACCAGGACATTGCGCGCCTCGCCGCCAAGGTTCAGCCTTGGCTCGACGCCCATCCCGATTGTGTCGGCTATCTGATTCGCGGCCACGGTCTTTACACCTGGGGCGCGCGCATGAGCGACGCGTTGCGGCAGATCGAGGCTTTTGAATTCTTGTTCGAATGCGAGTTGAAGACTCGCAGCGTATTGAACCGTTAACGGCAGACCACAAGTCGCCCATTGCCTGATACAACGCTGCGCCCGACCGGTGTCCACAAACCGGACGGCGCGGCCGATACCGAGGAATCGCCCCATGAGCAGCCTGTCCGTCTACCACGTCTCCAGCCCTGAAATTCCCAACAAGGTGCTGACCCATTTCGAAGACATCGCCGCGACCCTGGCCGAACAGGGCGTGCGCTTCGACCGTTGGCAAGCCGCCGCGAAAATCCAGCCCGGCGCCAGCCAGGAAGAAGTGATCGCGGCCTACCGCACGCAAATCGATCAGTTAATGACCGAACGCGGCTACATCACGGTCGACGTCATCAGCCTCAACAGCGATCACCCGCAGAAAGCCGAACTGCGCGCCAAGTTCCTCGATGAGCACCGCCATGGCGAGGACGAAGTACGCTTTTTCGTGGCCGGGCGTGGCTTGTTCACCCTGCACATCGACGACTACGTCTACGCCGTGCTCTGTGAAAAGAATGATCTGATCTCGGTCCCGGCCGGCACCAAGCACTGGTTCGACATGGGCGAGCACCCGCATTTCGTGGCGATCCGCTTGTTCAACAACCCGGAAGGCTGGGTGGCCAATTTCACCGGCGAAAACATCGCCAGCCAATTCCCGCGTCTTGAGGACTGAGTCGATGCCGATCAAAGCGATTCTCACCGACATCGAAGGCACCACCAGCGCGGTGAGTTTTGTGTTCGACGTGCTGTTTCCCTACGCCGCCAAACATCTGCCGGACTTTATCCGTCAGCAGACCGGGCGTGCCGATGTGATCGAACAACTGGACGCGGTCCGCCGGGACAGTCATGAGCCCAGTGCCGATGTCGAGCGTGTGATCGCGATCCTGCTGAACTGGATCGCCGAAGACCGCAAGGCCACGCCGCTCAAGGCCTTGCAGGGCATGGTCTGGGAGCAGGGGTATCAGGCCGGGCAACTCAAGGGCCATGTGTATCCCGATGCCGTGGAAGCGCTCAAGCGCTGGCACCGGGACGGTTATCAGCTGTTTGTGTATTCCTCCGGGTCGATCCAGGCGCAGAAGCTGATCTTCGGCTGCTCGGAGGCGGGTGACCTGACCCCGCTGTTCAGCGGCTATTTCGACACCACCTCGGGTCCCAAGCGCGAAGTGCAGTCTTACGCCAACATTACTCAGGCGATGGGACTGGAGCCGTCGCAGATTTTGTTCCTGTCGGACATCGTCGAAGAGCTGAATGCGGCGCGTACAGCGGGGATGGCCACTTGTGGCCTGGCCCGTGAGGGCGGGGAGTTGGTGGGGCATGTGACCGTGGACAGCTTTGCCCGAATCGATCCTTCGGCGTTTTAACCTCAATCAAAAGATCGCAGCCTTCGGCAGCGCCTACATGAATCAGGTTCAATGTAGGAGCTGCCGAAGGCTGCGATCTTTATCTTAGGCCGAATGATAGGTCGGCAAGGCAAAGCGTTGCTGACTTTGCAACATGGAAATCTGCGGCAACTCGCTGGCTTGCTCGGCGAGGTCGCGGCGAATGGCGCTGATGACCCATGTCAGTTGATCGCCATTGTGTAGCTGTTGATACGAAATTGAGCGTTTGAAGACTCTGTCTTCGCAGCCACGCAATGTCAGCAGGATCCCGCCGTCCGGGCGAGGCTGCGTGGTGACTTCGAAGTTGGAAAACAGCGATGCAAATTTTTCCTGGATCAGGTTCATGTCTTTCGGCTCCGTGATGACTTGAATGGCAAGCATGTACAGAGCGTTGCAGTGATTGTGCCAGTATCCGATTCTAAAAAAATTCCTTTAAAAACAGATAGTTAATTTTTTGAAGGGGTTGTTCTCTCGTGCAATTTGCAAGAATGGCTATCGTGCATCCTGCATTTTGCGAGGTTCTCGGCGGTTCAGTTGAACCATTTGAAGCGCCGATGCTCCCTATCTCCAACACCGCTGTTGCAGATACAAAACATTTCAAAAACCGCGTGTACAGCTCAAGAACCGTTGACGTATTTTCGGGCTTCCATCAGCGCCGCCCGACAATAAAAAGATCGAACGGGAGCAAGAATGAGCCGCACGTCAAGCGACACGATTACCTGGAGCATGATGCTCCGCAAGCTGCCTTCGATTGCCAAAACCCTGCCACGTTTGGTCAAAGGCATGAAGGTCGCCAACGTCAAGGACCCGACCCAACCGTGTGGCCTGGCCTGGAGTTTTGAACAGGCGACCCTGCGTAATCCCGATGGCCCGGCACTGCTGCACGATGCGCTAACGCTGAGTTATACACAGGTCAACCAGTGGGCCAATCGCATTGCCCATCATCTGATCGACCAAGGCATAGGCAAGGGCGATGTCGTGGCGGTGTTTATCGAGAATCGTCCGGAACTGCTGGTGACGATCCTGGCGGTGGCCAAGGTCGGTGCGATCAGTGCCTTGCTCAACACCACCCAGACCCGAGACACACTTGTCCACAGCCTGAATCTGGTAGCCCCGGCCGCCATTGTCGTCGGTGAAGAATTGATGCCCGCGTTTGTGGCGGTGCGCGACCGGGTGGCGATCCCGACCGGGCGCTGTTGGTTCGTTGCAGACCAAAACACCTACGAACATCCAGGCATTGCCCCCGAAGGCTTCATCAATCTGATGTCGGCCAGCATTGATGGTCCCGGTGACAACCCGGCCAGCAGTCAGCAGATTTTCTTCGACGACCCTTGTTTCTATATCTACACCTCGGGAACGACCGGGCTCCCCAAGGCCGGCGTGTTCAAGCACGGCCGCTGGATGCGCAGCTTCGCCAGTTTCGGGATGGTCGCGCTGGATATGCGCCCGACGGATATCGTCTATTGCACCTTGCCGCTGTATCACGCCACCGGCCTTTGCGTGTGCTGGGGAGCGGCCATCAGCGGGGCGTCGGGGTTTGCCCTGCGCCGCAAATTCAGTGCCAGCCACTTCTGGAGCGACGTGCGCAAATACCGCGCAACCACCCTGGGGTACGTCGGCGAATTGTGCCGCTATCTGGTGGATCAACCCCACAGCGAGGATGACGACAGGCACGCCGTGACCAAGATGATCGGCAATGGCCTGCGCCCCGGTGCGTGGCGCGAGTTCAAGACGCGTTTTGGCGTAAAGCACATCTGTGAACTGTATGCCGCCAGCGACGGCAACATTGGCTTCACCAACATTCTGAATTTCGACAACACGGTGGGCTTTTCCCTGATGTCCTGGGAGCTTGCCGCCTACGACCATGACAGTGGCGCGCCGATTCGTGGCGCCAATGGTTTCATGCGCAAGGTCGGTAAAGGCGAGCAGGGGCTGCTGCTGGCGAGGATCGACGACAAGGCGCCACTGGACGGTTACACCGACCCGCAGAAAACCGAGAAAGTCGTGCTTCACGATGTGTTCGTGAAGGGCGATCGTTACTTCAATACCGGCGACTTGTTGCGCAACATCGGTTTCGGGCACGCGCAGTTCGTTGATCGCTTGGGTGATACCTACCGCTGGAAGGGGGAAAACGTCTCCACCACGGAAGTGGAGAACATGCTCCTCAAATATTCACAGATCTGCGAAGCCGTGGCCTATGGCGTGGAAATTCCCAACACCAATGGCCGGGCGGGAATGGCAGCGATCACGCCCGCCGAATCCCTGGCGACCCTGGATTTCAGTGCGTTGCTGGCCTTTCTTCGGCAACAGCTGCCGGCCTACGCGGTGCCGTTGTTTCTGCGGGTGAAGCTGAAAATGGAGACCACCGGGACTTTCAAGTATCAGAAAACGCGACTCAAGGACGAAGCGTTCGACCCTGATCGCACCGGTGGTGATCCGATCTACGCCTGGTTGCCGGGCACCGACACTTACGTGCAGGTCACCGGGCCATTGCTGATTCAGATTCAGGAAGGGCTATATCGTTATTAAAAGTCGCTATTGAAAACGGCTATGGCCGCGCATCAGAAAAAACAAGTGACAGGCCTTGAGCTGCTCGGGAAACTGACGGCTTTTCCGAATGACAGAACCTGGAGTGTCCAATGTCAGACCAAAGCCGCCAGATGACCCCCGAAGAAGCTGCCGAGTTTGCCGAACAGGTATTCAACAAGGCGCGGGAGGGCGATGCGGCCATGATGGCTGCGCTGCTGAGCAAAGGCCTGCCACCGAACCTGCGCAATCACAAGGGCGACACCATGCTGATGCTGGCCGCGTACCACGGCCATGTGGACACGGTGAAAGTGCTGCTCGAACACAAGGCCGATCCGCAAATCCGCAACGACAACGGCCAGAGCCCGATTGCCGGTGCCGCCTTCAAGGGTGACCTGGCGGTGGTCACGGCGCTGGTCGAAGGCGGCGCCGAGGTTGACGGTGCGTCGTTCGACGGGCGGACTGCGCTGATGATGGCGGCCATGTTCAACCGCGTGGCCATTGTCGACTACTTGATCAGCAAGGGCGCCGACCCGAAGGCCAAGGATGCCAATGGCATTACCGCGCTGGAGGCGGCGAAAACCATGGGCGCCACCGATACTGCCGCGCAGTTGGAAAAATTGCTGGGTTGAGCACTAACCTCTGTGGCGAGGGAGCTTGCTCCCGCTCGGCTGCGAAGCAGTCGTAAACCCGATGAACGCGGTAAACCTGAACGATCGCGATCGTTGGTTGTAGGGCCGCTCCGCGCCCCGGCGGGAGCAAGCTCCCTCGCCACAGGGTCCGCAGTGCTTGCTGAATGCGGTATCCTTCGCGCCCTCAAAACTTCCTCGCTACAGGATCTACCCCATGAAAGCCGCACTCGTCGAACTCATCAGCAAAATCAGCTCCGGGTGCATGGCTGAAGAGGAAATCCTCAAGGTCGCTGAGGAAGCGGCCCAGGCCTATGCCGATCCCGAGGGTTTCCTGGCCGCCAACCCGGACATCAACTACGACGACAGCTTCCCGATTCCGCTGGGAGAGTGGGTGGTCGTCGGCAGTCTTCCCGAGACCGTACTGTTCCAGGCTGACACCTATATGGACCTGTTCGCCCAGATCGTGGCGTCCTTCGGCCCGGGCGTGGAGTTCAACCTCAAGCCCAAGCAGCTGGCCAAGACCGAGGCCCTGACGGCGCTCAATCGCATCCAGGTGCAGATGAGCAGCCTGAGCAAGGAAAACGGCGGCTACACCCTGATGAACATCAGCCAATTGCTCGACGACGAACTGCAGATGGTCCTGGTGTACGGCAATGACGTGCCACGGGTGCTCGAGTTGTGCGCGCAGGTCGGTATCGCGGCGGCGCCTGCCCTGGAAGCCTTGAAAGTGGCGATCCACGTCTGAGACCAACGCTGTCAATAAAAGGGAACCCTCGCGATCGCCGACTATCCTAAGGGGGGCATACCACTCTTAGGGAGCGTCACCATGGGTTCCACGTTCAACAGCCTGGTCGGGCTGATCATCCTGGCCCTGGATATTTGGGCAATCATCAACGTGCTGAAAAGTAGCGCCGAGACCGGGATGAAAGTCCTCTGGGTGCTGTTGATCGTCCTGCTGCCGGTATTGGGCCTGATCATTTGGGCCATTGCCGGGCCGCGGGGGAACGTGCGGATCTGACCGGTGAGTACCATTTTCCTGTAGGAATAACGACCGTGTGGGAGCGGGCTTGCTCGCGAAAGCGGTGTGGCAGTCAATACAAGGTCGACTGACACACCGCTTTCGCGAGCAAGCCCGCTCCCACATTGTTCTGTGTGTACTCGGTCATGAAGGTTCGACCTGTCATCTCCCGCGACGTAGAATGCGCGCCTTTCCCGGCCTGTCGTGGTAATCGACGGGCCATCATGGGCGGGTAACCGTCCGTTGCCACCGCATTCATCGGAGCGCTTCCCATGAGCATCACCCCCACCAACGACTACCTGGAAACCCTTTACGAAGGCTACGGCCAGCGTTTTCGCATGGACAAACTGCTGCACGAAGTGCGTACCGAACACCAGCATCTGGTGATTTTCGAAAACCCGCGCATGGGCCGGGTCATGGCGCTGGACGGCGTGATCCAAACCACCGAAGCCGACGAATTCATCTACCACGAGATGCTCACCCATGTGCCGATCCTGGCCCACGGCAACGCCAAGCGTGTACTGATCATTGGTGGCGGCGACGGCGGCATGCTGCGTGAAGTGACCAAGCATGCCAGCGTCGAGCACATCACCATGGTCGAGATCGACGGCACCGTGGTCGATATGTGCAAGCAGTTCCTGCCCAATCACTCCAATGGCGCCTACGATGATCCGCGCCTGAACCTGGTGATCGACGACGGCATGCGTTTCGTCGCCACCACCAGCGAAAAATTCGACGTGATCATTTCCGATTCCACCGATCCGATTGGCCCGGGGGAAGTGCTGTTTTCGGAAAACTTCTACCAGGCCTGCCATCGCTGCCTGAACGACGGCGGCATCCTGGTGACGCAAAACGGCACGCCGTTCATGCAGATCGAAGAAGTCAAAACCACCGCCGGTCGCCTGCACAGCCTGTTTGCCGATTGGCACTTCTACCAGGCCGCGGTGCCGACCTACATCGGCGGTTCGATGACCTTCGCCTGGGGTTCGACCAATACCGCTTATCGCAAGTTGACCCGCGAAACCCTGCAAGAGCGTTTCGCAGGCAGCGGCATCGTCACGCGCTACTACAATCCTGAAATCCACATCGGTGCTTTCGCCTTGCCGCAGTACGTACTGCAGGCAGTGGGCAAGCCAGGCAACGACTAAAGGGATTACTCCTGTAGGAACTGCCGCAGGCTGCGATCTTTTGATTTGGCTTTTTAAAGATCAAGATCAAAAGATCGCAGCCTGCGGCAGCTCCTACAGAAGTGACTGTATTCCGTTTGAACGATCAGTAAGGCCAAAAGTCCAGATAGGTGTGAACCCATTTGCGGGTTTGATCGAGGAGGCACTGATGCAAAAGTGGAAAGTCACCTTCGTAGATGATCACGGCGAACAAGTTGACGAAGTGTTTGAAAGCACGGAGTGCCCGAGCAACGAGCAAGCCGCCAAGCTCATCCTCGCACGTCGCCTGCCAGTCGCTGCCGAACTCGACCTTAACGATCTGGAAGGGCGCACTGACAATCCAACCGTCAAAAGCCTGAAGACCCAGAACAGCATTCAAATCCTCGGCATCACGCCAATCTGAACACTTCCTGACACATTCTCATCCAGGCCTTGGCAGCGCCTCTATCCTGGGGCTACTCTGCAATCGAGATCAGCGAATGGATCGCTAAGGTCTGGTCTTGTCAGCTACATGCTTGTTTCCCGCCGGCACTTCGGTGCCGAACCGCCCGCACCCTCGGTTGCGTGCGCAGGGAGTACGGAAAGTCTATCCATCGGTTTGAGGAGGACGATTCATGAGCACAGCCTATCAAGAAGACATCAGCAGCAGCGTGCTGCGCCGCATGAAAGAAGGCGGTTTCGATTTTTCACGCTTCCACCCCATCGAGTTCTACGCCATTTTCCCGGACGAGGAGCGGGCACGCAGGGCAGCGCGTCATTTTCATCATGGTGAATCCCTCAATTCGCAAATCAGTGTGCGTGACGACGGTGCCTGGGCACTGGAGTTATGCAAGGTCATGTACGCCACCTACGACGAGATCGGCGACTTCGAGCAGGGTTTCGAAGCGGTGGTCGAGCCGTTGGGCGGCATCATTGAGGGCTGGGGCGTCAAGCAGGAGGTACGAGGGCGACTCGCATAACTTTATGAACAGTAACAATCGGCACTAGCGGCTGACCTTCGGGTTGGCCGTTTTCGTTTGTGCGATCTTTCGATAAAAAAAAAGCCACCTGAGCGGGTGGCTTAAAGGGAAGACCGGAAAGGAGGGAAACCGGTCGGGAGGTCGATGACCGTTGAAAACAGGGAGCCGTCACCTTCGCTGCCTTGGCACTGACGAAGTTTTTTCAGCGGATGCGTGGATTATCCACAGCGCTGATCGGGCGGTGAAATCAACTCTGACTATGCGGGCGATAGGCAATGAATGCGGGCAACGGTCGGCTTATGGCTTAACCTTGCGCCCGGCCATGTGCTTCAAATACCCCACCAACCTCTCCAGATCCTCATGCGGTAAAACCTCGGCCGAAAACCCGGGCATCTTCGCCTGGGGCCATTGGCGCAAACTCTGCGGATCACGGATATAGCGCTTGAGGAAGTCCGCGCCAAAGTACTCGGTGGGGTTGTACGGAATGTTCAGGTCCGGCCCGAACTGCGCATCACCGGCCCCGTTCAATCGATGGCACGCCAGGCAGTTCTTCTGAAACAGCGCAAACCCCTTGCTCACCGGGTCATCCGCTTTTAACGACGGATCCGGCAGCAGGGCGGGGAAACGCTCGGCCACCGGCGCCATGCGCTTGATGCTCGCGACTTCGAACGGCCATTGTTCCGGGCTGATGTTGCCCGTCCGCGGATCGGTCCACACCAGATAGAACGGCCCGGCGCTGTGCTTGCCTTCCGATAGCGGTGGCCATGGCTTGGCCGGGTCTTCAATCGCCAGCCAGGCCCGGGCGCCCTGAGTATTGAGCAACGGCGCGGCCGACAACTCCGCCGCAAAACCATCCAGCGCAACCGCCTGCAAATGGTCCTCGGGTTTCACGTCCATCAATAAGGCCGACAAAGGCACCGCGCGGTAGCTCATGTCGCGTTTATAGGAAACATCATTGGGGATGCTGATGGTCTGGGCCTGAGGGTGCTTGAGCAGTTCCTCGGTTTGCCAGGTGCGACTGTTTGCGCCCAGCTCCAGGTTCAGCTGTGCGGCATACAGAGGCGTGCTGAGCAGCAGGGCCCCGAACACAATGAGCGTTTTCAAATTGATCGCCGTCCATGTCGTGAAAGTGCCGCAAAGGGTGGCACAGCCACGCTGGCCCGGGTAGCGAGCCAGTCACATTTTTGTTGTGGCGATTTACAAGCCTGGCGCCGTAACTTTCACAAACCGACTAGCCGAGCACCTTGGTCAGGTTCGGCACAATCAACAACAGCGTAGTGGCGAAGAGAATGAGACCTGCTTGACGAACTTTCGATTGTTTGAACATGGCTGACCGCCTTCTTTTTGTTATTTCCTGATGCTTGCCTGCATATCTCCATGTCGGCAAACGCTGCACTTCCTGTAAGGACGACCGTCTCGGCAAAACCCGACGACAACTTCGTACACCTTCACCTTAGAGCCCGCGTCACGCGCGGTTTAGATCCATTTAGTATGGAGGTCTGACTTATTGCTATTAAAACGGCATGAGGCCTATTGCCAGCTTCTTTGCCGGCCTTTTTCTAGACACCTGCGGCTGTTCAAGCGGTTCAGACGGTGATGCATGACCGTCCGTCTGAGCGTGACCGTCAATGTCGATGAGCGCTGCGGTCATTGAATCAGCGGTGGCTCGGAATAAGGTGGAGGCTGCTTGAAAGCGCACAAAATCCATAACAACAAGATCGAGGACGTCATGACCCAAGCGTTGATTTTCGATGCCTTACGCACGCCCCGTGGCAAAGGCAAGGCTGATGGCGCCTTGCACAGTGTCAAGCCGGTGAACCTGGTGGCCGGATTGCTCGACGCGCTGCAACAGCGAACCGACCTCGACACCAGCCAGGTCGATGATGTGGTGCTGGGCTGCGTGACCCCCGTCGGCGATCAAGGCGCCGATATCGCGAAGACCGCCGTTCAGGTGGCGGACTGGGACGTCAGCGTGGCCGGGGTGCAAATCAACCGTTTTTGCGCGTCGGGACTGGAGGCGGTGAACCTTGGGGCGATGAAAGTGCGCTCCGGTTTCGAAGACCTGGTGGTGGTCGGTGGCGTCGAATCGATGTCCCGCGTGCCCATGGGCAGCGACGGTGGGGCCTGGGCGCTCGACCCACAAACCAATCTGCACAGTCATTTCACCCCGCAGGGCGTGGGTGCGGATCTGATCGCCACCCTCGAAGGATTCAGTCGCCAGGACGTCGATGCCTATGCGCTGCACTCCCAGCAGAAAGCCGCGCGGGCACGGGCCGATGGTTCGTTCAACAAGTCGCTGGTGCCGGTGCGGGATCAGAACGGCATCCTCCTGCTCGATCACGATGAGTTCATTCGCGCCGACTCGACCCTCGACGGTCTTGGCAAACTCAAACCGAGTTTCGAGATGATGGGTCAGATGGGT
>Ga0163161_10003212_pt1 | contig 11494 bp, 5 predicted proteins | sample S45metaG_FD_129847 | JGI IMG/M metagenome (GOLD analysis project Ga0163161, IMG submission 129847) | Switchgrass rhizosphere microbial communities from Kellogg Biological Station, Michigan, USA - S4-5 metaG | ecosystem: Host-associated > Plants > Roots > Rhizosphere > Soil | place: USA: Michigan... | reverse complement strand
GGCTTGATCAGCTTCTGCATCTCCGTCGCGGAGATGAAGTGCAGCGGGAACAGGCGTGCCTGCAGACCACCCGCAGGTGCCGTCGCGCCGATGCTCGGCACGAGGTTGCCGGCGACGGCGTCCTTCGCCGGCATCACCACGTAACGGCCGTTACTGTGGACGAGAGCGTTGCCCGTCCACGACAGCAAGGTCTCGAGGATCGGCAGGGCCTGCTCGGCCGTCACCGGTTGCGAGGTCGAGAAGGACACGTTGCCCTGCACGCCCGGCACGATCGAATAGTTCTCGTGCAGCAGATCGCCGAGGATGGCTTTTACCACCGACTCGACCGGCTGGTTCTCGAAATTGAAGGTGACCGTACCTGCGCCTTCGGCGACGGGCTTCGGCTTGGCCAGGCCGACCGGCTTAATGAACTCACCGGTACCCGTCGTCACCTGCGGCGCCGTGTTGGATGGAACAGACGGATTGGTCGACGGCGCGATTTTCGCCTTCGGTGCCGGGAGTTCGGTACCCGCCATGGCTTCGCGTTGCAGTGCGCCATCATCGCGGGGCTGGGGCAGCGTAGAGCAACCTGCCAGGGCTACCGCGAGCGCCGTGGCGCCGATCGTAAGAAAACGCGTCATGCAAGAACCATCATGGTTATTGAAGCCTGCGAGATTGGGGGGTGCGTGTTGCGACCCCATGACGCACTGTTGCATGGGTTCGCGCGAACCGGCAACTCGCCCCTAAAAGAAACGGCCACCTCCGAAGAGATGGCCGTTCGTTTTCGTGGCTCTTCCCGGCCACTGCCGCCGTCACTGGCTACATCGTTATTCCGGCTGGGTCGCGACCGCGGCCGGCGAATTGCCGACATTGACCGTGGCAACCACCGTGTTCTTGAACGGATCGATCACGGAGACATTATTCGAACCCGTGTTGGTGACGTAGACCCGACCGGAGTTGCGACTGACTGCGACCGACTCCGGCGAATTACCGACGACTACCGTGGCGAGCGTCTTCTTGCTGAACGGCTCGATGACCGAAACCGTGTTGTCGGCAACGTTGGAAACATACACCGGCGTGCCGACGAGGCTCGTCGCCACGTCGAAAGCTCCGTTGCCTGCGGTGATCGTGCCGACGACCTTGCTGCTGAGGGTATCGACGATGGCGACGTTGTTGGATCCGATATCCGGCACGTAAAGGCGCGCGCCCAGGGGGCCGACGCCCAGGCCGAACGGAACGCCGTTCACCGACACCGTGGCGGTCACCTTGCCCGCGCGCGTATCGATGACAGAGACGGTGCCGTCGCCTACGTTGCCGGTATAGACACGGGCGCCACCAGGACCCGCTGCGATGCTCAGCGGAGAACTGCCGACCGCGATCTCGCCGACCACCGAATTAGTGGACGCATTGATGACGGAAACGGTATTGGCACCGGAGTTGGCGACATACACCTTCGAGCCATCACCGCTGACCGTGACGGCGGCGGGGGTCGAACCTACGGGGACGTTGGCGGCCACGATATTGGTGGCGGCGTCGATCACGGAGATCGTGTTGGACTGGCTGTTGGCCACGTAGACGTGGTTGCCGTCAGGACTGACCGCGGCAGCTACCGGGGTGAAGCCGACCGTAATGGTGGCGGTCACACCGTTGGTGTTCATATCGATCACGGAAACGGTGTTGTCCGTCTGGTTTGCAACGTATGCGTGGTTGTTGTGAGCAGCCGACGCAGGGAGCGCCACGCCAGCCATGAGGAGCGGGAGAGCGCAGCGAGTCGCGGACGCGAGCCAATGGCTCTTGGACGCCGAAAGTTGAGTCGTCATGGAAAACACCTCGGTAATGGGTTTCGGTAATGGATCCTGTGCGCCGTCGAGACCCGTCGTCATCCACCCAAGCGCGCGCCGAGAGACGCTATCGTGCCGTCGTGACCATTTGGCGATGCCCACATCTCAGCTGTCGTGACGATATGAAGACGGTGTATCAGGACGCCGGTACCGGACGGTCGCCCGAACGATTCGCTTCGGCCCCCGATTCGCGCCATCGAAGCACACGATACGAGCGGGGATCGCCAGGTGCGTTCTGAAGAGCCACCGTTGCCTGGATCCTCACAGCGACTCCATCACTGAAGGTAGCCGTCGAAACGATGGTGACGGTGCCGCTGGAAAGTACGGACGACTGAGCCGACCCCACGTTACCCGGGATCGCGGGAAGGCCGCCGTGTTCGGGGTCCATGGCGCGGATGTCCTCGACATAGGACTCGGCGGCTTCCCGTCCCGCTCCCGTCATCGCGACGACCACTTCCACGGGAGCGTGCGCAAGGTTCGGTCCCGACGTCGACCATAGCGTCAGCGTCGGCTCCAGGCGATCAAGCACCTCCGAGGGCAGACCGGGAACGCGACGCAGCTCCTCCAGGCTGGTGAATCCGCCCTTGGCCAGAAGACTGTCGGCAAAGCGTTCCCCGCCATTCCCCCACTGGACAATGGCATCGCGCATACGCGGCATCCGCTCCGGGTCGACACCCACAGCCTTCAACAAAGCGCCCAGCTGTTCGGGAGACGCCTGATTGAGATTGAGCTTGCCATCCTCATCCCCTATGGACACCGATACGTCGGCGTCGCCTTCTCGCATGCGATACGTTCGTCCATCGACCGCCCACCGTTGCGCGGGCTGCGCAGCGCGAAGTCGGTATGCCGCTTGCTCGATGCCGGCTTCCGCCGCGTAAAAGCCCTTCGTCTGAAGATACTGCCCGCGGGCCTGTATCCCTTCGACCCTTGCACTGCTGGCCAGGGCACCAAGGGTAATGGCGGCGAGCGTGCATCCCCACAGCACCACGAGAAGGGCGATGCCTCGTTGCCCTCGCCTGCATCGCAGCGGCCTCATGACTTCGACTGCGCAGCGACAAGGCGTGTGTAGGCTTCGCGATCGTTCACGGCACCCGTGTCCATGCGCAAGGGCACCGTGAAGGTTGGCCAGCGGAGTCCCGGGCGCAACTGAAGTTCCACACCGATCATGGTCGGCAAGCGCTCTTCATAAGGCCACGATGTCTTCCAGGTCACCCGGTGGCCCTGATCATCCAATCCGCTGTAAACGATACGCCCCGATGCAATGTGCTCGACGAGTGTCTCGGGCGCAGTCGGCACGATCCCGGCTCCTGCACGCGTAGCAAGCGGTGCGAAAGACACCTCCAGGCGTTGGTCTCCCGATGTGCCGACTAACGAGAGCGTCTGCAACTGCAAGCCCTGAGCCGCGAGGTAACCCGGTCCGGGAGAAACGAAGGTGACTGTCTGAGCTTCCCCACGAAACACGACTGCACGCTGTTCCTTGCCCATGGACCACGGGTAGGCCAGTGCACCCGAAAGCGCCCGACGCATATAGTTCTGCGCCGCCCGCATCTCGTCGAGCCGCTGGGTGGCGGCAAGACTCGCATGAGTGGACCGCGCAATCGTATCCAGTGACGCCATCACGCCCAGGAGCAGGAGTGCCAGCAGCGCCAGCGCTGCCAGCGTCTCCATCAGGCTGAAGCCTGCCGATCGCTTCATGAGTCCCCCGCCGGTGACGGTGCATCGCGAGGTGGAACCTGGGATACCGTGCGCCGGGTCAGGAAACGTGCTGACGCCGGCTTCCCCTTTTCATTCCATTCGACGATCAATTCGATGCGATAAAGCCGCATCGGTGCCGTCGTTCTGATGAAGGTCTCCGCCGAAGGTTCCGACACCTCCATCGTCCACCGGTACACATCGTCGAACCTTCCCTCGTGAACACCTGTGGATGGGAACTCGGTGACATATTGCCTGTCGAGCAAGCCGCTGGCCCACAATGACGCTTGCGTGTAACCGGACGCTCGCGCGTTGAGCGCCATGGAAGCACCGGCCGCCTGCATCAAGGCGCCAAAGCACAGCGCGAGCAAGAACATCGCGGCCAACGTTTCGAGCAAGCTGAACCCTCGCGAGCGCCTCTGCCGCATCGTGTTTTCCTCATTCGTTCCCAAGCATAGGGCGCGCTTGATTTCGTTCGCATGACGCGGCCGGCACCTCAGAAAGAAAGGGCCCCGAAGGGCCCTTTCGCTCATCCCTGACTCATCCGTGAGAGTCTTCTCTGTAGCGAATTACAGCGTGATGCAGGTGTTGATCTTGGCATTGGCCACCGGCGAGTTCACGAACGCGTAGCCGGTGGTGCCGCCAGCCGGCGGAGCGATCAGCGTGGCGCCGACGCGGCGGGTGGAGCTGTAGGTGAACGACATCAGGTCACGCACGGCGGCGAGATCCGAACCGTTACCCTTCTGGTTGAAGATCAGGTTCGACACGGCAAGGATCGGGTAGCTGCCGGCGACGCCGTTGGCATAGGTCGTCGGATCAGCCGACAGCATGCAACCGGCGGTCGTGGCACCCGTGAGGGCCTGGACGTTCGGCGTACCCGGAACGAAGCCCGTGTCGGTCGCCGAATGGAAGCCGTTGATGACCTTGTCCACCAGGAGCGTGCTGATGCTGATCGAGTTGGACAGGTTGGCGTACGGATCCTTACCGTTGACCTTGGCAACGCGAGTGGTCGACGACACCGACGTGTGCTGGAGGTTGGCGGCTTCGGCGTAACCGATGGCACCCGACGTGGCGCTGATGGCAGCCACGACACCCGGGTTACCGGTACCGGCAACCGAACCGGCCGGCAGGGTGAACTGAGCAGCGACCGTGGTGAACGCCTGGTCCGCCTGGAAGAACTTGCTCGACGGCAGGGCCGTGCAAACGGTGGCCAGATGGTTGGCGAGCGAGTACGTCGTGCCGCTGCCATCGCCACGATAGGCAAGCTTGAGAGCGAGGTTCGGCAGGGCCGTCGTCGGCGCGGTGTTGAAGTCCGTGCCGCTCAGCTGGTTCCAGTTGGTGACCTGGCCCGAGAAGATGCGGCACAGACCGGCATCGGCCAGATCGAGGGACGGGGCACCCGGCAGGTTGTAGGCAATGGCGACCGCGCCAACGACGGCCGGGAACTGCACCGGCTGACCGTACTTGGTGGCCTTGTTACCGAGGTTGGTGCCATTACCGAACCAGTTGAACTCGGACTGCGACATCGGCGCATCGCTTCCCACGAAGTGCGGGTCGACGATGGAGGTGTCGCCGCCGAAGCCAGAAGTCGCGCTGGCGGTCGAGCTGCACGCCTGACCGGCGCCGCCCCAGGTGGCCGTACCGTCGGAATGATCGAAGATCTTCTTGCCGCCGCCGCTACCGGTCTGGCAGTACGACACGAGGTGGGTGGGCGTGGTGTTGCCCGAACCCGACCAGGCGCCCAGGAGCGAGGTCGGATCGATGGCCGAACCGGTCTTGCCCGTGACGTTGCTGGAGAAAATAGTGGAGGGCGCGCCCGAAGCGACGAAACCCCAACCCACATAACCGCCGGCCGGCAGCGTGGCACCGCCACCGCCCACGTTGGTGCTCATTGCAGCACCGGCAGCGGTCAAACCGAGCGTCATCAGGACGGCGCTAGCGAGAAGCTTGGCGCGGGTGTTCCCCATAGCATTACGCTTGAACATGGTGTTACCCCTAGTCGTTAGACCTCCTTTTGGAGGCGTTCCGATTATTCGCCCGGTAATTGTCGTACGAATGACGTGGGGATGTCCTTCGATGTGCCATTACCGTGACAGCTTTAACGCGCTGTTGGCACTATCGGGTTAATGACAAATAACATGACAGCGGAGCGATAAAAACAATGTCGGCGTAACGATGTCACGCCGGCATTATTCATCTTCCTGGAACGTGTCACTGCATGAGACGCGCACGCTCCGTGGGCGTCAGTCCATCACCCGCAACGCCCGCACGACGCACTACCTGCACAGGGCTTGCACTGTCGTAAGCCGAGCCATGCGTGCCGCTGTCGATACTTGCGCTGGGGTCGGCGCCGATCACCTGCACGGAGATGATCGATGGCTGTCGGTCGCGCGCGTCCGACTGCTGCTGACGTGCCACATCTTCGGCGGCCTTCGTCGCAGCCGTGGCAGCGGAGCTGGCCGCATTGAGCGCACCGACGTTCACCGATTGCACGACCGGCAGGCCCACGGAATCGCCTTTGACCTGTACGTTGTCGGCATTGGCGACGTGCGCCGCGGCGACGACGAGATTGCCGGAAACGCGTATGCCAGCGTCGCCCGCGTCCACGGTCCCTCGTGGCGCCATGAGATACACCGAGCCTTCGGGCGCTTCGGGGATCGTCTGCAGCGTGGCAATGCCTGCACCACTCACCTGGCCTGCCGAATCCTGGAAGCACCAGGCGTCCACGGTGCACAGATAGCGTACCGGCGGGATCTCGCTGTTGGTTTTCGCGCCCTTGCCCGCGTTGATATCGCCGTTGGAGCTCCAGATGGTGACGTCTCCACCTTGCTCGGTGAAGATGCGGCTCTGCGCGAGCAAGGTGCTGGTGTCCGTGAAGATCGACACATTGCCCTTCTGCAGGGTGAGGATACCCTGGGTGTTCGGACCGGCGAGCAAGTTGCCCGTCAGCGAGTCGACGATGACGGGAGGCGCCGAGACACTGCCCAGCAAGGCCTCGCCACCGGGACCGACGATGGAAACATCGCCGCCACGCTGCGTCTGGATCGTGCTGCCGCGAATGTCCAGGTCACCTGTGTGCACGGTTTGCTGTGCACCGTTGCTGCCGCCACCGAGTCCGTTGGCGGTGTAGCCAAGTGACGCGGGGAACAAGGTGTTCAATGCCTCGTAACCACGCACGTACTGGTTCGCGAAGGGGCTCGACGCGTCGTTATAGTCCTTACCCACCTGCGCCAGAACACCGAACAGCGTCTGCTGCACGAAAATCGCTTTCGCCTCGTCCGGCAGTGCCTGGAATCGCGCCCAGGCTTCATCCACGGTGTACGTCGGCACGTGACGGTCGGCAAGCAACCCCGTGTCGACGGCCAGCCCGGCGTCGTAGTTCTCGACGAAGGCCACCAGCGCGGTCGAACCGTCGTCGATGCCTGGCGGCTTCGTCGCCGAAGGATCGATGTAACGGGCGATGAAAGCAGCGCGATCCACGCCAGGGGCAACGCCGTACGATGCGATGATCGACGCACCTTGCGAGGGGAGCGCGGCGTTATAAATATTCCCGATCGAGTTGATGCCGGTGTATTGGCCCGAGCCCGCAGGCGCCTGCAGTGCGGTGATCTGCGCCGCCTGACCGTCACCGGGGTACAGCTCGGGCTGCGAGGCCAGACGTCCGAGGTTGCGGCCAGCCTCCACGGAAAGATATCCAGGGCCGGCCTGAGCGATGACCGCCATCGTATTTCCTGCCAGGCCTGCCGTAGCCCTCGTTACCACAGGCATATCGATAATGTCCCGGCCCGCCTTGATGACTGAAATGTCAGCACCGTGAACTTGCTGACCGAGGTAGGCGAGATCGACGATATCCCGGCCTGCCTCGATATGCGACACCTTGTTGGGCATCAGGAAGACGCCGTTGGCTCCGCCACCGTCACCATTGACGATATCGCCGTCGAGCGCGTAGACGCGCGCCGGATCGGTGTCGTCGGCATGCCACAGGTCCGTAGCGTGATAGGCCTGTTGGCCGACCGCAAGAGGGGACATCTCGTGTAGCAGATAACCACCATGCGGCGAGCTATTACCCGGCGTCAGCCCGATCGGAGTGAGATTGAGTGGCGACACCATCGAGTTCAGCGGCGCGTCGATCATCCCCCACGCGTTACGGTTGGCCTGCCCGAGATTGGCGACACTGAAGGAAACATTGCCTCGTGCCAGCAGGGCGAGATCGCCATCGTCGGACGGGAAGAGCTCGCCACTGGTCAGCAGCGACAGATTGCCGTTGGCGGCCGCAAAGTTGACGGAGGCAGGCAGCATATCTCCCGCCGTATCCGGATACGGCTGGGAATTGGCTGCCAGCCCGGCCGTGAAGAGGGAGATCGGCGATGTCAGGTCGCCATACACCACGTTGCCCGAGAGTGACGTCACATCGATGCGCGAATCGGACGAATAATTCTGGCGATCGGGGTGTCCCGCCGGCACCAGGGCCGACACCGGATTGCTGTCCAGCAACGAAGGATCGAAGATGCCCCCGAGGCTCACCGATCCGTTGGCCTGCACCGACACCTGGCTGTCCTGCATGGCGATGAGTGTCGATACGGGCATCGTCGCCTGCTGGTTGGTCGGCGTCGTGTACGTCACCGAGAAATCGCTGCCGATCTGTCCGCCCGCCTGGATGCTGCCCTGCCCGTGCGCCACGAAGTAGCTGCCGCTGAGGATGTCGCCGCCGGCGCGCACATCGAGATCGCCGCCACCGAAGGTCTGCAGGCTGCGCGCACCGCTTGCGTCGGTATTGATCATCCAGGTCGTGGGGAGCGACACCGACAGCTCGCGGATATCGCCGCCAGCCTGCACGCTCACGTTGCCGCCCGCACTCATCACGCCCTGGTCGAAACCACCGAAGTTGATCGACGAGCGGGTCGCGGTGTTGTTCGTCTGCATCCACGGCCACCAGTACTGTGCCGTGCGCGTACCGGCGGTTCCTGTCAGGTCGCCCGTCGTGTCGACCGTATTCTGGATGCCGTCGATGTCACCACCGGCACGCAGGCTCAGGTGTCCGGCATCGTCGGGATTGACGGCGCCGGTGACGACGAGCTCTGGTGTCGCGGACTGAAAAATCGCCGTGTTCGTCGAAGGCTGAAGTAACGACACCGAGTCGTCCGCGGTCGTGCCCGGCGCCGGCGCACCCGCCGTGTACACCGCGGCGGGGGCGCGGTCATCCGTCCAGCGAATGTCGCCCGCGGCGGCGATCTCGATATCGCCCGTGCCCGTTCGCACGACGGTGGGTGCTGCCAGCACGCGATTCGTCTGTGGATCGGTGTAGTCGGTGTGGCCGCCAAGCAGGACGGACCCCAAGGCGCCCTGGAGCGTCGCGCCAGGGTCGCTGGATGCCAGATCCGCGCCCGCCGTCAGCCGATAGCTGGAGCTGTTCCCCCCCGTCAGCGTGGCGCTGAGGATCGGAAGGGTGTTGGTGGCAACCGCCCGTGGTGACGGGCTGTTGTCGACGGGCGCGGGCGTGGGAGCGATCAGGTCGAGCGTGGTCGGCGGGCCGTCCAGCGTCACAAAGTCACCCGGCATCGTCGACGTGTTCGCGAAGTCGGTCGACCGGGCTGCCGTGAGCAGATAATCCTTGTACGCGTTGAGGTAGGACGGAAACGCATTCAGCGTCTGCGGCGACGCCGGTTTCGGCGGTGCCGCCACCGACGGGTCGGTAATGAGAAAACCGATGGCGAAAGAAATAACCGTAGCCGGGCTGTTGATCGTGCTGTTGTTGGGCGGGGTCAGTTCCGCGATGCCGGTGGTCAGGTACTTCGCGTACTCGACGTACTGGCCGTAATACTGCTTCACGGCTTCGGAATCGCCGTCGGCGAACTGTGCCGGCTTGGTAAAGACGCCGTCGATCTGATCCGCGCCGCTTGCCTGGCTGACGATGAGGTCGTAGTAGGTGTTTGCTTCGGCCTGGTCGGCCTCCGGGGCATCGCCGCCGACGCCGCCTGCATTCCCCTGCTGGTAGAAACCGTCCGTGATGCTCGCCCGGACGTCGAGATTGCCGTCCGCACGCAAACTGAGCGCGGGAGCCTGGTCGCCGTAACGGTAGGCCAGATGAAGCGTGCCATTGGCATCCTGCGTGCCGGCGCCGAGATTCCAGTTGGTGAGCACGGTGATGTCGCCACCGTTCCATGCCGTATTACCGTTACGCAGCTCCACGCCGGGCTGCACGGCGAGGTCAGGCACGGATCCCTTCAAGCGGGATTCGAACGTGAACCCGGGATTCTCGATGAAGCTCATCAAGGTGCCGGCGCCCTGCCCCTCGTCGCCGTTGACGTAGCCGTAGAACGTGGCGTGTGCAAGGTTGGGATCGGCGGGTTCGAAACGATAGCGGGAAAGGTAGTCGGCCACTTGTGCGGCATTCGTCGGATCGGGCGCGGCGACGGCATTACCCGCGTCGTCCTTGAACGTACCGGCGACCAGCATCGGACGCCCCGTCACCGGGTCGGCCGCATACCATCCCGCGGCATCGACGAGACCATCGAAGTGCTTTCCTGCATCCGCCACAGGGTCGACCGGCGTATCGCGCGTGTCCCATGACGCGTATGCCTCGACCGAGGGATCGCGGCTGTGCGACAGGTCGACGCCTGGGGCGATATCGATGGGCACGTCGCCATCGCTGAGCAACGGTGCGCGCAGGTAGAGCTTGCCGTCGGCATCGGTGCCGCTCTGCACGATACGTGCACCGCTGCCGATGCGGATGTGTCCCGCGTCCGCGCGTTGGACGTTCTCATAGCCAAAGGCGGCGTTCAGCGTCCCGTCGCTTGTCCCGCTCGTGCCAAGGGTGATGTCACCACCGTCGTGCTGCGCGGCCGAGGCGCTCGTGTCGAGCCCGCCATCGATATCGACACCACGCGCGCCGAACAAGGCGATCGTGCCGCCAAACGTACCGGATGCGTCGATATCACCGGCGACGTCGACGTCGCCGCCGTCCGCGGTGAGTTTCACCACGTGGGCGCGCAAGGTTTGTCCCGCCCCGATCGAAAGATCGCCGGCGCGGGTATGAACGGATATCGAGCCGTCTACCCCACCCGCACTCGTCAGGGCAGCCAGTCCGCCGAGATCGAAGGCGGCGGCCGCATCGATGGACAGCACGCCCCCAAGGTAGCCATCGGCCGCACGCCCCATGAGCGCGCCACCCAGGGCGACGCTACCCTTTGATGCCTCGACGTCGAGGCGACCTGCACCACCAGAGGCCGTGCCTTCGCCCGGACCACTGATGTCGATCATCGAGCCTGCCGACGTGGCGACATTACCCGTATCTGCCTGCAGGGTCACCGAGCCGCCCGGCACGGCGACCGTGGTGTCGATGAACGGTAGTGCGACACCACCCACCCGAATGGCGCCCTGATCGCCGAGCCGCACGTCACCCTGCGTCGCACGCAGCGAGACGTCCCCACCGGGTGCCACGATGGAGGTGTCGAGATCGATGCTGCCGCCTTCGAGACCGATCGTGCCACTCATGTTGCTGCCCGGCGCCGGCGCCTGGCCGTTGCTGGTCAAGTGCATCGCGCCTGACGTTTGCAATTGGTTGTCTGCGCCGGGCGATGCCACGAGACCCGGCGTGGCGATATCGACATTGGCCGCACCCAGGTCGACCGTACCCACGCCCAACGCATAGACGGCGCCGGCAACCTTCGCGGTGAATTGCCCGAGGCCACTGAATACCGCGTCTCCCGAACCGAGGTACAGATCGTTCACGGCGACATGCAGCTGCCCGGCGCCCACTTCCGATGTCGGGGACCGCACGCCCGTGTCGTTTTCAATAGTGAGCGAGCCAGCGGCGAGCGAAGCCGTTCCGCCATCGCTATGAATCGTGGGCGCGCTCAGCGTGAGTGCATTCGATACGGCAAGTGACGCGTCACCGATAAGGTCGATCGCCTGGCGCCCGCGCAACGTCGTTTCGTCACTGTGGGCGAACTGCGCGAGGATACGCGGCCCGATGAGCAGGC
>Ga0163161_10003210_pt1 | contig 11495 bp, 8 predicted proteins | sample S45metaG_FD_129847 | JGI IMG/M metagenome (GOLD analysis project Ga0163161, IMG submission 129847) | Switchgrass rhizosphere microbial communities from Kellogg Biological Station, Michigan, USA - S4-5 metaG | ecosystem: Host-associated > Plants > Roots > Rhizosphere > Soil | place: USA: Michigan... | reverse complement strand
CCAAACACTTGAATGTCGTTGCCGGCCAAAGCAGTCTCAAGAATGATGGTGTTACCCACCAACTGATCTGTTGCACAGCCATAGCCCTCCTTGAGCACGATCATCATGATGTCGGTAAGGAGCATCCCGCTCTCCCAATTCAGACCGGCAAATTTCACCGGCTTGCCCGATTCACACCATCCTGAAGCCTGGCTTGAAGCACTACCGACGAGCAAGCCAAGGGTGAGTAACGAGGCCAGCAAACTCTTCCTGTTTTTCATAATCAGACGCTCCGAATCATTATTATTGGGGGCAGCGAACTGTTGTGTGCGACACAGGAGCAAACGAGCCCATCAGAATTAGCATGGACAGGTGCGTGCGCAAACATGTGAAGCGAAGAAGTGGATCAATTGCTTTTATTGTTTTTGGCGAAACTTAAACCAATGGATCTACCGAGGTACGCCCGTAGAACAACTGGCGGGCATAGGCACTGAATTCGACGTTGGGCTGGTCGACGTACGCGAAAACTGCGTTGAGCCTCAACCTGTCCCCTTGCACCGGCGTCACCCGGTGCAATGAATAGCGGCCACGGAACAATGTCAGGGTACCGGGCACTTGAGGCAGAACCTCAATCTGTTGTGTGTTCGGGTCGTCGAGGAATTGTCTGACCGCGTCATAGCAATCGTCGTTTTCATTGCGCAGCATGCGCACGTACTCAAAATCCCCACCGGCGCTCGCCGCCTGAAGGGACAGCGTGACGCTGAAGTCGGAACGATCAAAGTGCCATCCCAACTCCTGCCCCGCCGTAAAGCCCTGCAAGTTAAGGGCGGCTAACGGATCGGCATGACGATAGAGCGCGTCCAGGTCCAAAACATCTTTGATGAAAGAAAGCACTTCGTCCGACTCATAGATGTGCCTGATCAAATGGTCGGCAGGAATATCGGCATAAGCAACTGTGTCTTTTGCCGTGTTCATCAACCGTCGTAGCGGATGTTCTGGATCAACGCTTTCATCTTGGGGTTTGAAATAATCCGTATGGTTTTCCCGAAAATGAAACATGCGCGAGTGCAAGGCAAGCGTCTGATCCGCCATCGCGACAACCGATGGATTGCGAACGAAGCCCGGGAAGATCGCTACGCCCTCTTGGCCCAGCAAAGACTGACTTTGAGTGACCAGTGCAAGATAAGCGGGGCTGGTGCGATCAGTAATAGGGTAGCGCTCTAGATCGATGATATCGCCCAGGGTTAGCGCAGGTGTGAAAGGCAGGGTTGTCATTTTTATTGGTCTCCGGTGGATCTGCTGGATTCAGATTGCATCGGCACCAAAATCAAGTCACGCTCATAATTTTACGCAATTTTGTGAATTATTTTCAGGTCGCTCGCCATGAGACTCACGCTGGATCACCTTGTGATGTTGCAAACCCTCTCGGAAGTCGATTCGATAACGGCGGTTGCCGAGCGCTTATGGCTGACACCTTCGGCCGTCAGTCATCGCATACGCGAAGCCGAGCGGCGGCTAGGTGTGAGCCTGACGGAGAGATCAGGCGGAAAACTGAGACTCAGCCCTGCCGGCGTACGCCTGGAACGGGCGGCCAAAGACATCATTGCGATACTGAATGAAGCCGAGTCTGAAGCCAGATCGATGGCCGGAGGCGTAACGGCTTTTGTGCGTATGGGCGTCACCTCCTACGGCCCGTTTCGCTGGATTCCGAAATTCATCAAGCATTACTCGAGCCTTCGGCCAGACATTGAAATAACACTGGTGACCGTACCTCGTAATGACGTTTACGCGAGCCTGATGCAAGGAAGGCTTGATGTGTCCATTATCGATGACGGCATGGTGCCGAGTGGTGTAGCAAAACTGCCCCTCTTTCGGGACGACTTGATTGCGATCATGGCAACCGATCATCCCCTTGCAGGAAGGAAAAACATTTATGCCGAAGACTTCAAAACCTACAACCTGGTGACCTACTCAACTGATCGCGCAAGTGGTTGGGAATATGATCGGTTCTTCGCCCCCGCCAGCATCTTGCCGCGCCGTATGATCACGGTGGAGTTGATCGAAGCCATCGTCGAACTGGTTCGCTCGGGATACGGAATCAGCATATTGCAACGCGATTTGGTGACCCCCAGCCTTGAGCGTGGGGAGCTTGCGTGGGCAGCCCTGAATGAAGGGCTGGACATCGCCTGGAACGCAATTATCCGGCCATCGGAACGGGAAGACAGTGAGGTCAACAAAATGGTTACAGAGCTTGATACCTGGATTAAATATGCAGAAAAACCTGAAGATGGCTTGTGAAATCCAGGCACTTACTGAAAAAAGAAAGCTGGAAACCATACCCGGCTTGCTTTTTTACAATCGGTATATCCGGACGAAAAGCCCGGTCAATTCTATAAAAGCCTGCCGGACAAACATCGCTCGGCATCACCTCGCCACAACGTTTAGACTTCACCCCTCCCCCACCCACGCACGCACGGAGCCCCTCGGTGAACGTCAACGACGCCGGTTTTGAAGAGTTGCTCAACGCGTTGCATGACGGCGTCTACATCACCGATGGCGACGGCATGACGCTGAAAGTCAATCATGCCTATGAGCGTCTGACCGGACTCAGTGGTGCTGATCTCATCGGCCGCCCCATGCAGGAACTCGTCAAGGAAGGCGTCATCTCGCAATCGGCGTCACTGCGCGTGTTGCAGGAAGGCCGGCCGGTGTCGGTGATGCAGAGCCTGAGTCAGGGCAAGAAATTGTTGGTCAGCGCCACTCCGATTCTCGACCCGCAACACCGTATTTCCTATGTCGTCAGCACGGTACGCGACATGACTGAACTGTTGCGCATGAAACACGAGCGCGATGAACTGCAGCAACTCAAGCAACTGCGCAACAGCACCGCCAAACTCCATGCTGGCCAGCGAGACAACCTCCTGCATTCGCAGCTGATGGCAAATCAGGAAATTTCCGGCCCGGCCTTCGCTTTGGCCCGACAGGTTGCCAGTAGCTCGGTGAAAGTCCTGCTTCAGGGCGAAACCGGCGTCGGCAAGACCCTCGTTGCGCAATTCATCCACAACGCCAGTCCGCGTGCCAGCGAGCCATTTCTCGCGCTCAACTGCGGTGCACTGCCCGAGAATCTGATCGAAGCCGAGCTGTTTGGCTATGCGCCGGGCGCGTTCACAGGCGCGGGCCCGAAGGGCAAACGCGGCCTACTGGAACTGGCACACCACGGCACGTTGTTTCTCGACGAAATCGGTGATTTGCCACTTCCGGTGCAGGTCAAACTGCTCAAGGTCATCGAAGAAAACCGCTTCATCCCGGTCGGTGGTCTGGAGCTGAAGGAGGTCGATGTACGCATCATCAGCGCCACCCACCACAACCTCAAACAGTTGGTGGCAGAAGGACGTTTTCGCGCCGACCTGTATTACCGGCTCAACGTGGTGCCGATCAACATTCCGGCGCTGCGCGAGCGCAGTGAGGAAATCCCGCCACTGCTGCATTACTACCTCGACAGCTTCAATGTCCGTTATCAACGCCAGGTGCAATGGAGCCTCGAAGCCCTCGATCTGATGTGCGAGTACGCCTGGCCCGGCAACATCCGCGAGTTGATCAATATCGTCGAGCGGCTGGTGGTGACCAATCAGACCGGGACCATCGAGGCGCTGGATATGCCCGAGGAGATCCTCAACCTCAATCCGCAGAAAACTGACGACAGCCGTCTGCCACTACGTAAGGTGCTGGAGAACGCCGAGCGTGGGGCCATTCGTGCCGCGTTGCAGGTGCACAAGACCACTCGCTTGGCGGCCAAAGCGTTGGGCGTGAGTCAGGCAACCGTGGTGCAGAAGATGAAGCGCTGGGAACACTCTGATTAGGATTTCAATCAACCCCTATAAAATCGATCAGAAAACTAATCGAGACTGACCGGTCAACTCCCTTCAAACTTTCTGTGAATCGCTAGAAGGCCCATGCCACAAGGCTTTGCGCGAATTGGCACACCTTTCGCTATCTCATTCGGCACGTCTTCCAATAAAACAACGCACACAGGACGAGCCCGATGAGCATCTCTGCCTTCAAAATCGCCAACAAATTGATCACCGGTCAAGCCGCTATCGAGCAGCTTGCGGCCGAACTGACTCGCCTCAATGTCAACAACCCGTTGATCGTCACCGACGCCATCCTGGTCAAATCCGGCACCGTCGATCTGGCGCTGGCGCAACTGGGTGGCCGTCGTTACGGCATCTTCGACCAAGTCAAACCGGAGCCTGAAATTGCCATTGTCGAGGACTGCACTCGCGCCTATCGCGAGGGCGGTCACGACGGGCTGATCGGTCTGGGTGGCGGCAGCGCTATCGACATCGCCAAGGGTGTCGCGGCGTTTGCCGGTCATGAAGGCCCGCTGGCCGAACTGTTCGGTGTCGATCTGGTGAAACGCAAAGGTCCTGCGCTGATTGCCATTCCGACGACCGCTGGCACGGGTTCGGAAGTCACCAACGTGGCAATCTTTTCTGACAAGCAAGCGCAGTTGAAGAAAGGCATTGTCAGCGACTACCTGCTGCCCGACGTAGCGCTGGTCAGCCCGATCATGACCCTGACTTGCCCACGTAGTGTGACGGCGGCCAGTGGTGTCGACGCGCTGGTGCATGCGGTCGAGTCCTATCTTTCGGTCAATGCTTCGCCCATCACCGATGCCATCGCGCTGGGCGCGATCAAGCTGATCGCCAAGGCACTGCCCAAGGCTTATGCCAATCCGTCCAACCTCCAGGCCCGGGAAGACATGGCCACCGCCAGCCTGATGGCCGGCATGGCATTTGGCAACGCAGGGGTGGGCGCAGTGCATGCGCTGGCGTATCCATTGGGCGGACGTTTCAACATTGCCCACGGTGTCAGCAACGCGTTGCTGCTGCCGTATGTGATGGAGTGGAACAAGATGGCCTGCGTCGAGCGCTTCCGTGATATCGCCGAAGCCATGGGCGTGCGCGTCGCCGACCTGAACGACAAGGATGCGGCGGATCAGGCAGTCAAAGCCATGGCGGATCTGTGCGCGGCTGTGGAGATTCCGTCCGGGATGCGCAGCTTCAACGTGCCTGAGGATGCCATCCCGGCGATGGCCGAAGAGGCCAGCAAGATCGAGCGTTTGATGCGCAACAACCCGCGCAAGCTGACCGCCACCGATATCGAAAAAATCTACCGCGCAGCCTACTGATCCCGAAAAGCCACGATGCCCGGCCTGCCGGTTCGGGCGTCTGCCATTACAAGACCAATAAAACAGGTACACCCAATGTCCAACACTCCTGCGCAGCGGAGCGAAAGCCCTTACATCCCGCTGGGCCCTTTCAAGGTCCGGTTACCGTTCATTCACTATAAATTCGAGCTGCCGGACTACCTGCAAGGCTTGTTGATGTGTGCCGTGGACCTGGCCGCCATTCCGCTGATGACCGAATTGCTCGGCATGCCATTTGAGGTCGCGCTGGCCGTCGTGATGCTCAACGGCTTGCTCTATCTCGCGCACCATTTGCTCGGCGACCCAACCGTACCTGGCTGGATCACCCCGGCAGTGCCGTTGTTGATGGCTTACTGCGCGCAATTTCCCATGGGCCCGGAGCGTGTCCACGCCTTGATTGCCTTTCAGTTGATGCTGGGGGTTTTCTCGATTGCGCTAGGGGCGACCGGGATGGCGAAGAAGGTCGTGGAATACGTGCCCTCGGCGATCAAGTCCGGGATTATCGTCGGTGCTGGCTTGAGTGCGGTGATCGCGGTGTTTCAGGTCGGCGGAAAATTCAATGTGCTGCCGTGGACCATCTCGATTGCGGTCGGCATCGCCTTCTATCTGATCTTCTCCCAGCACTTCAACGAACTGAAGCAACGCAACCGCTTCTGGTGGAACTTCGCCAAACTCGGCATCTTGCCAATCATTTTGTTGGCGGTGGTGATTGCGCCGCTGTTCGGTGAAGCGCCATGGCCAACCATTCAGTGGGGCATCAGCAAACCGGATTTCGCCGGGCTGTGGAGCAACTACACCGTGTTCGGTCTGGGCATGCCGCCGCTGTCGATGTTCATCTCCGCGCTGCCGACCATGCTGGCGGTGTACATCATTGTCTTTGGCGACGTGCTCAGTGCGAAATCGCTGCTCGATGAGGCAGAAACTGTCCGTACTGATGAAGTCGTCGACTACAACGCCGATCGCGCTCACCTGATCTTCGGCGCGCGAAATGCGTTCATGAGCATCTTCGGCCCGGATGTCGCCATGTGCGGCCCGAAATGGGCGGCGATGCTGGTGGTGGTGATCGAACGCTTCAAAGGCGGTCCGAAGGCGATGAAGTCGATCATCGGCGGCGTGGGCTCGTTCCGTTGGGGTACCAACACCGGTCTGCTGCTGTTGCCGGTGGTGACGCTGGTACAGCCGATTCTCGGCGTTGCGCTGTCGCTGACGTTGCTGATCCAGGGTTATGTGAGTGTGCGTCTGGGCATCCTCGAAGCCCGTAGCCAGCGCGACCTGGGTATCGCGGGTGTGATCGGCGCGGTATTGGCGATCAAGGGCGCTAGCTGGGCATTCGGGATTGGCGTGGTGTTGTGCTTGTTGATCTACGGCAAGAATTTCTTCAAGGGCGAGGTGGATGGGACATTTGCCAAGGATTTGAAGCCTGCGGATGCCAAGCCCGCTGCAGGTACTGAGTCGGCAACGGCTATCAAGCGGATAGCGGAGGAAGCGGTGGCTGACTGACAGACCTGAGTCGCTCAATCTGACGCAATCGCGAGGACGCCCTCCCACAACTTACCTTTGTGGGAGGGCGCGTCATAGCGATGGGCCGCTGAAGGCTGCACACATTTGAGAGATGAAACCGCATTCATCAAAAATGCGCCCAGACGCAAGGACCAATCCTGCCATCACAACGGAAGCGGCCTGTCTCAGCGACTCAATCCGTATTCGTTCGCCGACAAGGAAGCAAGCTATACATAACTGCTTACATAATTGAAAATCATAAAGTCCGAACTTGTACTAGCGAGTGTTAGCTTGTGCGGTTTATCGGGCCATGAGAGGCCAAAGCCTAAATTATGCGCATAAAGCTCCCCCGCCTCCCTGCCCTCGGTGTTTACCTTGCCCTTGCTTGCCTTTTCGCGGGCGCATGGCTCACCCACCCTGCCCCCAAGCATTCTTCCTTTGCCCTGATAAGCCCGGTTCCAGCTGTGACAGATGAAGCGGCCAAGCCCATTTATACCAGCCGTTTCGCCTCCTCCGGACTGGTGGACTTCGTACATTCCTCGGCGATAACTGCCTTGCCTGACGGTAGCCTGATGGCGGTCTGGTTCGCCGGCTCTCGCGAAGGCGCAGCCGATGTGCAGGTGCGCTCCGCCCGTTTCAACGTGAGCACTGGCGAGTGGGGGGAGGAACAGGTCATGGCGACCCGGGATTCGACCCAGCAAAGTACTCGAAAATACATTCGCAAACTCGGCAACCCGGTCATTGCACTCGCGCCGGACAATCGCCTGTGGCTGTTCTACGTCTCCGTATCCATGGGCGGCTGGGCCGGTAGCGCGGTCAATGTGATGGTTTCAGACGACTTTGGTGTGAATTGGTCGGCACCGCGCCAACTGATCACTTCACCCTTTCTGAACATCAGTACCCTGGTCCGCTCGGCACCGGTGTTTCATGTCGACGGCTCCATCGGATTGCCGGTCTACCACGAGTTTCTGGGCAAGTTTGCCGAGTACCTGTACTTGAGCGCAGACGGTGAAGTGATCGATAAATACCGCATCAGCCACGGCAATCATTCATTGCAACCTGCTGTCGTGCCGCTGGACGGTCAGCGCGGTATCGCCCTGTTGCGCTACGCCGGCAACACCCATCACCGAGTCCTGGCGAGCCGCACCGAGGATGCCGGGCAAACCTGGAGCGAACCTTTTCCGCTCGATCCTTCAAACCCCAATTCCTCCTTGGCGGCCGTTGCGACGCCCGAACACGGGATGCTGGTAGCGCTCAATGATCTGCAGGAGGGGCGCTTCAAGCTGAGCCTTTATCTCACCGATGCGAAAATGGTCGATTGGCGCCTGGTGCACGATCTGGACAAATCACCGGATCCCGAGGGCGATCCGTACTCACCCCTCGCCTACAAGGAAATCATCGGGAAAAAGTTCCGCGATTCCAGTGGTGAGCTCCGCCAACCGCTGGAAGCGCAATTCCTCGACAACCTCGACAACCGTGTCTGTAAAAGCGAGGAGTGTGAGTTTGAATATGAATACCCGTACTTCATCCGCAGTCCCGACGGGATGTATCACTTGGTTTATTCCTGGAACAACACCTTCATCAAACACGTGACCTTTAACGATGCCTGGCTGTCCGAGCGTCTCAAATGATTAGTCTATGGCAAGCCCATCTCAGTTTCGCGATGATCATTTTCCTGGTACTGCCGGCTTTTGGTCTGAACAAAGTCTGGCGCATCGCGCTGCTGCTGGCATTGCTGGCCGCCAGCTTCATACCGCTGGGCGGGTTGTCGCTGGCCGCTTACTTGCGCAGCCACATTGATGACCTTGCGATCACCTCATTGGTGTTCATGGGGTGGGGCTGTTTGCGTCGACTGGAGATGTTGCCGCCTGCGCAGAAGGATCACATCGGCGTATTGATCCTCTTCGCCGTGATGGCCCTGGTGCTGTACCCGGCAACCCTGGGCTTGAGTGATCTGGATCCTTACCGGCGGGGTTTCAGCCCGCGCCCCCTGCTGTTTGTCATCGCAATGCTTACGTTTGGCGCGTTTTACCTGCGCAATTACCTGGCCGTCGTGATGTTGACCGGCGCGACCCTGACCTTTATCGCCGGGCTCAAACCTTCCCATAACTATTGGGATTACTTGATTGATCCGCTGCTGGGCCTGTATTGCTGCCTGGCTTTGCTGGTGCTGGCGACGCGTTGGGCGTATCGCCGGCTGATCACGCAGCGCAGCCCGATTCGAAACAAATCCGTTTGAAATTTAACGAAACTCTTAATAGGGAAACATCGATGGGCTGGCTGAAATCGAGACGTTTGCATTACTGGCTGGGCGCAACAGCGATCGCGTTTGTGCTGTTTGCACTGCTGCGGGTGGTGTTCTTTTTCGGTTTTTCCGGTTTCGACGCCAAAGCCCTGAGCGCCGATAACGCCGTCCTGACCACCCTGGGCATCGGCTTTCGTTTCGATTTGCGCCTGGCCATTCTAGTCATGCTGCCGTTGGCGTTGCTGGCCTGGATCCCTCGCTGGAACCTGATCAGCAGCCGCCTCGTTCGCGGCATCGCCCGCGTGTACCTGGTCGCCGTCCTCAGCGCTGTGCTGCTGATCTACATCATCGATTTTGGCCATTACGCGTACCTGGGCGTGAGGATCAACGCCACGGTGTTGCGCTTCATCGACGATGCGCAAATATCCCGTGATATGGTCTGGCAAACCTACCCGGTTATCTGGATTTCACTGGCTTGGCTGGCCACAGTCGCGTTCGTGACACTGGCCCTGGTGCGACTGGAGCGCGTCACGCTGGACCGTCCCCGCGAAGTCATTTCCCGGTTCTCCGCGACGTGGGGCAGTGCGTTGATGGTCGTGCTGGTGCTGCTGGGTATTTTGGGGCGTGTCGAGCATCTGAACTTTGAAAACCCTGTGCCGCTGCGCTGGAGCGATGCGTTCTTCTCGGGCAATAACCAGATCGCCGCATTGGGCCTGAACCCGGTGATTTTCTTCTACGACACCGTCAAGGTCGGCCAGTCACGCTATGACGAAGCGCAAGTGCGCGAACATTACGCGGTCATGGCCAACTATCTGGGCGTCGACCAACCCGACCCGCAGACCCTTGACTTCGTCCGCCACCAGGCGCCACAACCCTACAAAATACCGGGCTCGCGACCGCCAAACGTGATGTTCATCATGCTTGAGTCGCTGGGCACCAGCGCCGTTGGGGCCTACGGCAATCCGATTAATCCAACGCCAAATCTCGATCGCCTGGCCACGCAGAGCTGGTTCTTCAAGCACTTCTATGTCCCGGTGACGGGTACCGCAAAAACCGTCTGGGCCAGCATCAGTGGGGTGCCTGACGTGACTCGACAGGAAACCGCGACGCGTAATCCACTGATCACCAACCAAAACACGCTGGTCAATGCCTTCACCGGCTACGAGAAGATCTACACCATTGGCGGCAACTCCGGTTGGGCCAACATGAACGCCTTGATCAAGCAAAGTATCGACGGCGTTCGCCTGCTCGACGAGCGGGACTGGAAATCCCCGGTGGTGGATGTCTGGGGCATCTCGGATCTGGATCTGTTCAAGGAAACCGACCAGATCCTGCAAGCGCTGCCCAAGGACAAACCGTTCTTCGCCTATGTACAAACGGCCGGTAACCATCGCCCCTTCACGATTCCAAAGAGCAATGACGGATTCGAGGTCAAGCACCCTACCCTGGAGGAAGTCCAGGCCGCAGGCTCGCGCAGTGTCGAGCAATACAACGCCGTGCGCTTGCTGGACTTCAACATCGGACGCTTGATGGAAATCGCCAAGGCCGGCGGCTGGTACGAAAACACCATTTTCGTGATGTTTGGCGACCACAACACCCGTATCGCCCAGATCCCTTTCCTGGCACCGGCCTACGAGCAACTGGGCCTGGAAAGCAACGCGGTGCCGATGCTCATCCACGCGCCAGGCATGATCGGGACGCGCACTGTCGAGGAAGCAGTCGGCCTGGTGGACTTGCTGCCAACCGTAGCGGGTATGGCCGGCCTTGAGTTCCGCAACAGCGGCATGGGCCGTGATATCCAACAGCCCGCGCCCGAAGGCGAACGCGTGGTGCCATTGGTATTGCGCGAAGGTACGTTCCCGTTGATTGCCGGTGTAACTCAACACTACATGGTTCAGATGGAGCACGACGGCAGCTCGCCAAGTCTGCATGACCTGGCCTCACTGACGCCGCTGGACAACGTCGCCGACAAAAACCCCGAAGAGTTCAAACGACTGTCAGAGCTGACCCGCGCCATGCATGAAACGTCACGGTTGATGCTGTACCAGAACGTTCGCAAGTAACGCCTTTCCCGCGTCTAGAGTGCAAATAGACGCGGGGCTCCCCTGATAATCGTTATAAAAAAACGGGCGGCTTTCGGTCCAGAATGTGTAAAAACGCATTCGGGCCTTGTCAGCGCGAAGAGCCGACGGCCGTTCGCTGAGTGATTTCGCTTAAGGCACCATAGTTGATCAGTATCGCATCGGAGCTTTTCAGCAAGCTTCTACAGCTATCCAGGTCATCCAGAACGAACCTTTTCCGCTCGACAGCGCCTTCATCAAACCATTGGCTCCAACGATTTTCATGACCCGTTTCAAGTTGTAGGCGAGCACGTTCAACCTCATCTCTGCACTTACCCCGGCCAGCTTTCGCGTCAGGAAATGCGTTGCACCCATCCATTGTTTAAGCGTCCCGAAGGGATGCTCCACCGTCCGTTTACGGATTCGCATCATCTCCGGCGCATTGCGCAGCCTGTCCTGCATTTCTTCCAATACGGCTTCATGCTCCCAGCGTCGAACCCGT
>Ga0163161_10003209_pt1 | contig 11498 bp, 12 predicted proteins | sample S45metaG_FD_129847 | JGI IMG/M metagenome (GOLD analysis project Ga0163161, IMG submission 129847) | Switchgrass rhizosphere microbial communities from Kellogg Biological Station, Michigan, USA - S4-5 metaG | ecosystem: Host-associated > Plants > Roots > Rhizosphere > Soil | place: USA... | reverse complement strand
CTACGACTGGGTGATCAGGCTTCCCCAGATAACGTGCCAGACCATGTAGAAAACAAACCGGAAAACAAGCGGAGCCCAGAAACCGTATTTCTTGAATTCGTACGCCTCCACCATATTTGAGATAAACAGCCAGCTGAAAACGCCTCCTGCGACCTCAGAATATGATTCAACATAGGGACCTATTTCCCACCAGGAAGTTATCACTGCGGCGATCCAAAAGATCACGGCCTCGAATCTGCGTTGGAGAATGACGTGAGAAAACAGCCAGACGAGAAAACTTATCCCAAACAGCCGTAGAAAAACTTCCAGAAAAATATCCCCGTATGAGTAAAATACGATGGACTGAGGAAATACGACGTGAACCTTGTCCGATGTTTGATGCGGGTGGTGAGCGTGTTCCCGATAATCATTGAAAACAGTGATCACGCCGTAAATAAATCCTGTAATAGCAGGAATTCCGAATCGCTTGAAGTTGCTTACGCTAACGTCCCATATGCGAGCGATATCGAGTCTCAGCGATATGAAATAGCCGAGATAACCTAAGACGATTATCAAAATTACCCACGGCCATGAAAACGCCGTGGCTTGTTCAGGAACAATTACGTCAACCGGAAAGATCAGAAAATAGAGCTTAAAAGCTACAAAGGCGGTGAAGATTAGAGTGATCGTCTGGAACGATTTGTCGGACGTCAGAGATTTGAGTCTTTGTCGAATTTCCATTCGGTTAGACAATAAACGTAAAGAGAAATCAAGTCGCTGTGGAAAAGACGCGTAACGGATCGGCGGTGTTAACGATCAAGTTCATTTTTTCTTTCAATCGCTAAAAACTATTGTGTCGGTCGGACATATTATCACACGCCTCAAATCGTTGGGGAGTTCGGAAAATCTAGCGGGACTGGAGTATTTTGGCATCACCGCGAAGAAGTCTTTTGGCGTTCCCACTCCCGTTCTCAAGCAATTTGCTCGTGACCTAAAGAAACAGGCTAGTGATCGACACGCCCTGGCACAGGAGCTTTGGGAAACCCGCATTTACGACGCCCGTGCGGTAGCCTTCATGATCGATGATCCAACGCAGGTCACTAAGAAACAGATGGATTCGTGGGCAAAGGACTTCGACAACTGGGCTACTGTTGACGGCACGTGTAGTTATCTATTCTGCCGAACGCCGTTCGCCTATGAAAAGGCTTTTGAGTGGGCGGAAAGGAAGCCCGAGTTTCTGAAGCGAGCCGGATTTTCGATGATGGCTTATCTCGCCGTGCACGATAAAAAAGCGGAAGATGAAAAACTGACCGCCTTTCTGCCCGTGATCGAAAAACATTCCTACGATGATCGAAATTTTGTTCGAAAGGCGGTCAACTGGGCCCTTCGCCAGATCGGAAAAAGAAACCAAAACCTAAACAAACTGGCCATCGAAGCAGCCGAGCGGATCAAACTACAAAATACAACACCTGCACGCTGGATCGCATCGGACGCACTTCGGGAGCTGAAGGGTGACGCCGTGGTTGAAAGACTTCATCGAAAATCGCAGAAGAACTAAGAGGCCGGTAGTCATTTTGGCTTCAACCATGTCCCAAATTCGCTAATTCTGTCCTGCGCTCTTGGGACATCTATCGGTAATAGAGTCAGTCACTTACAAACTTTCATAAATTCCTTGGGACAGCTGGCCACGGGACAAGATCGGCTAATGTGAACGTATTTCGAGAGCTTTCGATCGAAGCGTGCGAAAGGTAGAACTTTGATGTTTATCGACTCCCATTTGTGCTAATCTTTCTTTTTTCGTGGCGGACATAATTCTTCCCAATTCAACTATCGGTGTTTTCGGCAGCGGCCAGCTTGGCCGTATGTTCGCGATCGAGGCCCGCAAGATGGGCTACCGCGTGCATACATTTTCTCCATACACCGGAACACCGACGGGCCAGGTCGCCGACATCGAGACCTGCGCTCAGTACGAAGATCTCGATGCGGTAAAAGAATTCGCAAGATCAGTAGATGTCGTGACCTTCGAATTCGAAAACGTACCATCGGGAACTGTCGAGGCCGCCGCGGAGTTTGTCGATGTGCATCCTCGCGGCGATATTCTGCACACCACGCAGAATCGCTTGCGGGAAAAGACCTTTCTTTCGAACAACGGTTTTCCTGTTACCGAATTTCGACACATCAAAACAATTGAGAGTCTTTACAAGGCCGTCGAGGAACTCGGTGCACCATCGATCCTTAAAACGGCGGGGTTCGGTTATGACGGTAAGGGCCAGGAGAAAATAAGGGGCGTTGGCGACATCGAACCAGCGTTTCACGACCTGAAAGGAAACGAAGCTGTGCTCGAGGCATTTGTCGATTTCGAGAAGGAAGTATCCGTCGTCTGCGCGCGGGATCGGAAGGGAAATGTTTGTCACTTTGGCGTGATCGAAAACGAGCATGCAAACCATATCCTGAATGTGTCATTCGCACCGGCAATAGTCCCCGAAAAAGTTTTTAGGGAGGCGATTGAGATCGCGGGGGCTCTTGCTGACACGCTGAGCTATGTCGGCACGCTCTGCGTCGAATTCTTCCTGACAAAAGGCGAAAAACTCCTCATTAACGAACTCGCTCCGCGGCCGCACAATTCCGGCCATCTGACTTTCGATGCCTGCGTCACTTCACAGTTTGAACTGCAACTCCGTGCAGTGTGCGGGTTGCCGCTCGGCTCGACCGAGTTTTACAAGCCCGCGGCGATGGCTAACTTGCTCGGTGATCTCTGGCAAAATGGCGAACCCAATTGGGCGGCTGCATTGCGTTCTGAGAACATCAAACTTCACTTGTACGGAAAGACCGACCCGCGGCCCGGGCGCAAGATGGGCCACATAACCGCTACGGCTGATACGGGTGCTGCTGCGGCAATGAAAGTGCGATCTGCTCGATCCGCGCTCACGGACGGTCTTGACGCCGGTAAAACTGCTGTGTGAAACTTCGTTCAGCTATTCAAAACGGGAAATGGAGTCTTCCCGAACCAAACCGCTTGCAAAGCTGATGACTCCTGTTCATATTAGGTAGCGCTTATGGACAGGAATATTCTGTTGGTTGGCCTCGGCGGTCTGATCGGAAGCACAGCGAGATATCTCGTTGCTGTTTTATTTGCCGGCCAATTCACTTCCAGCTTTCCCCTCGCAACGTTTACCGTCAATATCGTCGGCTGTTTTTTCATCGGCCTTTTCGTTGCTTTCTCTGAACGGGGAAACATCCTTAGCCCGGAGTGGCGAATGCTTCTAACGACAGGTTTTTGCGGCGGATTCACAACCTTTTCAACGTTCTCCTATGAAAGCATTAAGCTCATGCAGGATGGTGAGTTTTTCTACCTCGGCTTAAACGTTCTTCTCAGCGTTGTTATCGGCTTCGCGGCAACATATCTTGGCATTCTTCTTGTGAGGTCGATATGACACTTCAACTTGAACGCGATTCGAAATTGCTGCGGATCTTTATCGGCGAGGTCGACAAGCTAGGACATCAGCCGCTTTACGAGGCGCTTGTGTATGCAGCAAAGAAGCAAGGAATTGCGGGTGCAACAGTACTTCGCGGCATTCTCTCGTACGGTGCCAGCAGCCGTATCCACACGGCAAAACTTCTGGACCTCTCCTTTGATCTGCCGATTGTCGTAGAAATTGTCGACCAAAATGACAAGATCGAAGCGTTTCTCCAAACTGCAAATCAAATGATCGAAGAAGCTGCCTGCGGTGCCCTTATAACGCTCGAAAAGGTAGAGGTTATTCACTACCGACCTAAAAAACATTAGGATAAAGGCTATGAATAATCCATGGCACGACGTTTCCATCGGCAACGACTGCCCTCACATTGTTCAGGCGATCATCGAGATTCCGAGCGGCAGTCGCGCCAAGTATGAGCTCGACAAAGATTCCGGGTTGCTTCGGCTCGACCGCGTTTTATATTCATCCGTTCACTATCCGGCGAATTACGGTTTTATTCCACAGACTTTGGGCGAGGATCACGATCCGCTCGATATTCTGGTGATCTCGCGTGTGGAGGTCCAGCCGTTGTGCATTGTGCGAGCAAAAGTCCTGGGCGTAATGCGTATGGTCGATTCCGGCGAGGGTGACGACAAGATCATAGCAGTTGCGGCAGACGACGTCAGCGTCAATCACGTCAACTCAATAAGGGAACTGCCCGCCTATTTTCATTCCGAGCTTCGGCATTTTTTTGAGGAATATAAGACGCTGGAGAGTAAGACGGTGCTTGTTGAAGACTTCCAGGATGAAAACCTCGCGAAAGAGATCATTCAGGCGGCAATTTCCGCATACCAAAAGCACTTCTCGCAGTAGGCGTAATTTGCGATGCCCCTTATAACAAACTAAAATCAGGTCGATGGGTGAAAGTATCGCATTTTCTCGAACCGCAGACCGAAAAATTACCTATAACGAGATTATTCCCCAGATCGATTCGCTGGTATCCGGCGAAAGCGATGTTGTTGCCAATTTGGCGAATATCGCAGCCGTTTTGAAAGAGGTATTCGGATTTTTCTGGGTCGGTTTTTATCTTGTAAAAGGAAACGAGCTGGTCCTCGGGCCGTTTCAAGGGCCGCTAGCGTGCACCCGGATAAAATTTACGGAAGGTGTTTGCGGGCATTGCTACTCAACAAGAGAAACTGTCGTCGTGCCGGACGTCGATAAATTTCCCGGCCATATTGCGTGCAACTCGGCTGCCAGATCCGAGATCGTTGTTCCTATATTTAGCGGCAAGAGCAAGGTTGCCGCCGTATTAGATGTCGATAGTGACAAATTGAATGATTTTGGTGATGTTGACCGCGATAGCCTTGGCACTGTCGCCCGGATTGTTGAGCGAGTCATTCGGAGCCACACGAACTCCGAAAGACTTGAATGACAACTATCGAATATCCGTTATGGATATGGATCTTATTCTTTTCGATCGTTCTAATAGCCCTTTTCGTTGACATCGGCATCGTAAACCGCCGATCACACGTTCCCTCTAAAACGCAGACGCTCGTCTGGAGCGTGATATGGGTCGGGCTTGCTGTCAGCTTTAACGGCTTTATTTACTATAACTTTGGGCTGCTTCATGCAAAGCGCTTCTTTACCGGCTATCTTATTGAACTTTCCCTCTCGGTAGACAATCTATTTGTCTTTCTCCTGATCTTTTCGTTTTTCAAGGTCCCGAAAAAACTTCAGCATGGCGTCCTGTTTTGGGGGATCATTGGCGCCCTGGTGATGAGGATGATAATGATATTCGCCGGTGCCGAACTGGTGGAGCATTTCGATTGGATCCTCTATATTTTCGGGGCGTTTCTGATCTACACGGGAATCAACATGTTTCGTGGCGACGACTCCAATTTCGAGTTGTACGAGAATCGGGTTGTTCGCTGGGTGACGAGATATATTCCTATATCGCGAGAGTTCGAGGGCGACAAGTTCTTTACCGAAAAGGACGGTACCAGGGTCGGCACGTTGCTTTTTCTCGTTCTTATTGTTGTCGAATTGACCGATCTGGTCTTTGCCATTGACTCCATACCTGCGATCTTTGGCATCACGACTGACCGCTTTATTGTCTACACATCGAATATATTCGCAATATTAGGCCTTCGGACATTTTATTTCCTTCTCGCAGACTTGGCGGACAGGTTTTATCTCTTGAAGTACGCCTTGGGGTTTATTCTCGGCTTTATCGGGTTAAAAATGCTCTTGCCACTTTTGGCCCAAGGCCTGATAATGGTTATGGGCGAGAATGTCACATCCGGCCTTTCCGCTTTCCTGCATAGCTTCCTCAGTGGCGAATTTGATCAAGAAGCGATCAACATCTCCCTCGCTGTCGTCATCGGGGCAATTTTCTTATCCGTCGTCTTATCGATGTTGATACCAAAAAAAGGCAAATCCAAGGCAGATATGACCGAGGATTGACTGAAAAATCCCGTTAGATGTCGAACCAGCAGAAAAACCAGTACAAAAAGTTCTACGTCGAGTGGTGGAAGATAAGCACGCGCACGATCTATGGCATGGTCACGCTCGTTGTCCTTATCGGCGTTCTGGCCGGGATAGTTTGGTATGCCTCACGCCATAACTGGTTTGCAACGGCCGAGATCGCGGATGCGCCAAAGGATGCGGCGAGGATCATCTCATTCGAGGGCGATGTCCGAATTACGAGAGCGTCCACTCGTGAAACGATCCTCGTCAGCAAAGAGACATTCGTCGCGGCCGGCGATACGATCCAAACTCAGGCGGATGGGCGCGCGGTAGTAAGGATGATCGATGGTTCGATCTACACGGTGCGGCCTAATAGTACAGTCGTCATCCGCGACAGCTCGTCAATTTTCAGCGGCACGAATGTTCGTGTTTCTCTAGATGACGGACAATTGCAAGTTCGTACAGATAAGCAGCCTGAAAATACTCAGAACGTGGTTGAGGTGGCCGAGTCTGAGAATAAGCTGAACTCTGATACAGATGCGAGTTTTAATGCCGATGCCCAAACCAGCGGCGGTGAGATCCGGATCAGCCGCGGAAGCGTCGAAACAACGATGGGCCAGGACAGAACGACGTTGAACGCGGATGAATATGCCGCGGTAAAGAATGGAACCATCGCATCCCGCGAAAGAGTTTTTGAACCGCCTAAGCAAACGTCGCCCGATAATTCTGGACAGATTGTTGACTCAACGGGCAACGGCGTCGCGGTGGCGTTTGCCTGGCAAGACACGGGCGAGCCGGCGGCATCGTATTATCTTCAGATAGCTAAGTCCCCTTATTTTGCCAGCGATACTGTTTTGGTCGACCGTGGTGGCCTTGCTTCTAGGGACTTCAGAATGGGCGGCCTGATTCCGGGCACATATTACTGGCGGCTCAGGGCAACCTCCAAGTCGGGCCAGACGACCAATTGGAATGATCCGTGGCGTTTCACTGTAGTAAAAGGCGGATCGGGCCGCAGTATCGATGTGGCAGACTGGCGAGTCGAATCGATCGGCGGCAGTCTCTATTTTGTCAGCGGACGGACGCAAGCCGGTGTAAAGGTTCGCTCACAGGGAAGAGAAACGATCGCCGCGAGCGACGGCACGTTCAAACTGCAGATCCTCTCGCGTTCATCGGTGGCAGCGATCGAGATCGCAGATGACTTTGGCAATCATAGCGGGTATATACTTGCATTGAGTACGGCAACCGTTACGCGCCGCTACTAAGTTTTTCAGATCGGGAGATATTACGGGTTCGCATCACAGACACGGTGTCAGTGAACGCTCCGCGTCCGGCGTGCAGCGTCTTAAATTGGCGCTTGGGCTAACGTTTGCCTATATGCTCGCCGAGGCGGTTGGCGGGTGGTATGCAAATTCCCTCGCTTTAATCGCCGATGCGGGACACATGTTAGCCGATGTCGCCGCTTTGTGTCTTACTCTGGCGGCGTTCTGGTTCGCTTCTCGCCCGGCGACTTCCCGCAAAACTTACGGCTACTATCGTCTCGAAATACTGGCGGCCTTTGTGAACGGCATAGCCTTGGCCTTGATATCGCTTTGGGTAATTTACGAGGCTGCCCTTCGATGGCAATCACCGCCGGCGGTTCACGGATTTGCCTTGACAAGCATTGCGGCCGGCGGATTACTTGTAAATCTTTTCGCTGCGTGGCTTCTCGGCTCAGAGAAGGATTTAAATCTCAATATGCGCGCGGCGTGGCTGCACGTGCTTGGCGACCTGCTCGGTTCGGCGGCAGCGATCGTAGCGGGTTTGTTGATTCTGGGGTTTGGGTGGCTCGCCGCCGATCCGATCGTCAGCATCCTCATTAGTATCGTGATCATTTACAGCTCGTGGCGACTCATCCTCGATTCGGTAAACATTCTCCTCGAGGGCACGCCGTCGCATATCGATCTCGCGGCGGTCGAATCTGCCATCTTGAGCACTAACGGCGTGGGCGGTGTCCACGACCTCCACGTCTGGACGATCTCCTCGGGCATCGACGCATTGTCGGCTCATATCTGTCATGACGAGAGCATCGGCCATTCCGAGCTTTTGGCAACTGTTAGGGATACGCTGCACGAGCAGTTCAGTATCGACCACCTCACTATCCAGATGGAAACGCTGAGTCTTGAGGCCGAGGCAGTCTATGTGTGCGAAACCGGCGTGAATTGTTTCGAACCGGCCAAATTTTCCAAAGCCAGGAGCACGACTTCAAAAGGGAGCTGACATCTATTTCGACATCTATCAATCTCAGGTACGGCAAGACCTCGATCCCTTTTGAACATGACGAGGCTCGATTTCTGATCCTCGGGCATGAAGAAGATCATAGGCCGCTTACGGATGCCGATATCGGCCAAAAGCTTGACGGTCCGATCGACTCGCCCACCATGGAAGAGACCGTCTCTCCAGGCGACAGTGTTTTGATCGTAGTTCCCGATGCGACGCGGCAAACGGGAGCAGGTCAGGTTGTTAATCTTATCGTTCGGCGGTTGATCGCTAACGGGGTTTCGCCTAACGATATCCGAATAATATTTGCAACCGGGATCCACCGACGGGTCACCGAAAACGAGAAAAGCTCCATTCTCACACCCTTCATCGCTCAGCGAATAAAGACTCTGGATCATGATCCGAGCGACCTAATGCAGATAGTACGTCTTGGAGAAACATCCGGCGGCATTCCTGTCGAGCTTAATCGCGCTCTGACCGAACACGATCACGTTGTCCTCGTGGGCGGTGTTTCATTTCACTATTTTGCAGGGTTTACTGGTGGGCGAAAGCTTGTCTGTCCGGGCTTAGGCTCGACAAGAACGATATCCTCGACTCACAAATTGGCATTCAATTGTGAGACTAGGTGTCGCAGAGAGGGCGTCGGAACAGGCATGCTTGATGGCAATGCCGTGCACGAGGCGTTTATCGAAGCGGCCGAATTTGTTAAACCGTCATTTGCGATAGACACCATCGTGAACGACGCCGGTGAGATTGTCGCGTTATTCTGCGGGGATTGGGTTGCGTCGCATCGAAAAGCTTGCGACACGTATGCCTCTTCGCACGCTATCCGGATATCCGAAAGACGCGAGGTTGTGATCGCTAGTTGCGGCGGTTATCCGTATGACATCAATATGATCCAGGCGCATAAGGCTCTTGAAGCTGCGTCGCAAGGCTGTCGCGAAGGCGGCACGATAATTCTCCTGGCGGAGTGTGCGGACGGACTAGGAAGAAAAGATTTTCTCGATTGGTTCAATGTAGAAAACAGCGAAGATCTTGCTGCACGGCTGTGCGATAAATACCAGGTCAACGGCCAGACGGCCTGGAGTTTGCTTCGAAAGGCGGAGTGTTTCGACATTCGCATTGTCTCCGGTATAGACGCAACCACAGCGGAAAAAATGAGGCTCACACCAATGCAGTCATTGTCGCGAGCCTTTGCGAAGATCGATAAAAGTGCAAACGGTTATATACTGCCTTTCGGGGCAAGATTTCTGCCTGTTTCAGATCGCGGCAGCGTCAGTTAACTATCGGTATTTCCAAAAAGCTAGGGTGCTCCTTGTCATGATACAGAACCATATGTGCTGTCCGTGCATCCTTTTTTGTTTCCGACGCGACCTCGCCACCGCTATTGTAATTCTTCTGCTGTCCGAATGAATTTGGGGAATGAATGACGAGTCGTAGACGGCTCCCCTTAGCAATTCGTCGAGAGAAAAAAGTAAACCCGGTGAAATCGTACCGATCGATCGCGCCCGGTTTCACAAGTTTTTCCGAATACGGCGATTCCCGGTAACGGGCCCGCATCAGATCGCCGGTGAGGTAAACGCTGCCTCCATTGGGCAATATCTCATATACGTCCACCGCCAGATCCGTATCGGGAACATCCATTTCCAGCCAGGCCGAGAATTTCAGGAAGCCCGTGATCTCTGTCGCTTCTGCGAACGGCGTCGAATGATACACGAGTCCATTGCCGAAAAGGTTAAGGACCTGGCTTTGATCGGTAAGCGGGTTTGGCGTATCTATTTTGTCGATCTCCGCCGGCCGGACATCGAGCGGGTCATAAGTGTACTTGTCCGGTGGCGAAACAGCTAGCGGTTCAAAACCAAGCGATCCCGATTGAAAGACGTCATTTGCACGGCCGTGGTCCGAGCTAAGATAGAGAACACGCCGCTCGTTTGAGATCGCCTCAAGCGAGTCCGCATACTTCCAGTCTTCTGCTCCGTCGCCTACAACATAATACGCAACGTGCTTTTTCAGGAAATCCGGTCTTGCGCCCTTTTTCATGGTCCAGTCGTACCAGTCTCGGTGCAGCTTGTTCATGTCGAGAAGGCTTTTCTCGCCAAATACCAGACCGCCCATTTCGCGCTTCGGGGTTCGCGTTCCCGCATGGTCATACGGCCCGACTATCAGGTAGTGATTTTGACGCGCGGCTGAGGATGAATTCTTTTCCAGCCGCTTGTAAAACTCCATCGCGCCGGGCTGGTCTCCGTCATAGTGACCGGTAATAGTGAGGATCGGAAGGCCCATTTTTGAGTAATCCGAGTCAGTGGGTACCATACTATCCCAAAAAGCATCTCGGCGCGGATGCTGCATGAAAGTTTGAAAAACGGTTGAATCATTACCGACAAGCTTGTCGAGAGTGTTGAACGGGAGTCCGTTGAGATAGATGTCCAGGGCTTTCGAGTTCCAAAACGAGGATTCGCCGAAAAGGTTTGCATTACCCGTCGAGCCACTCGTAAATGTCAGCCACTGCATCACGTACGGATACGAAATATTAGCTCGCATCGGGAAATCAAGGCCGGGATATACCGCTGCGACTGGAACAATGGTCTTCAGATGCGGCGGGAATTTCTTTGCTGTCGCCCACTGATCGTAACCCGCATATGAGCCGCCCCACATGGTTACTTTGCCGTCACAGAATGGCTGTTTTGCCAGCCATTCGACAATGTCGTAACCATCGTTTGCCTCCTGGTCGAAAGGAGTGAATCTACCCTCCGAGCTGCCTCGCCCCCGGACGTCGACGAGAACGAACACATATCCATTCTTTGCGAAATAATCCGCTCGAGCATGATAGGAATCGCCGATGTAAGGCGTAAGCGTGAAAATTACGGGGAGTGGTTCGGGTATCGGTTTAGGTTTGTAAACCGTTCCGTTCAGCTTGACACCGTCTCGCATCGGGATTTTAACGCCCCAAAGCAGATCGATTTCCGGATCTGCTTTTGGCTGAGCGAAAAGAGTAAGAGAGAAGGTAACAAAGGCAAAACTTAAAAGGGCGATATTTTTCATTTGGCTTTGCTCAATAGAATTTAGTTGCTGGATATTCCAACAACTAAGCGTTTTTGGCAAATTTACTTCACGACCCTCGAATACCTGGGATGGTACATGCACAATCGGTTCGCAGGAACCCGCGAAACATAAAGTACTTGCCCTGACCAGGCAGGCGCAGACTTACATCATTTTTTTGGTAGAATTTGGATCGGCCTCTTGGCGGGAGCGCTATTAGTCAGCGGACTTATTTTTTAACAGAAAACGATCTTGCGATCGAGTCAGTTTGATTTCTGATCGACTTCAAGCGATCACGGT
>Ga0163161_10003206_pt1 | contig 11503 bp, 9 predicted proteins | sample S45metaG_FD_129847 | JGI IMG/M metagenome (GOLD analysis project Ga0163161, IMG submission 129847) | Switchgrass rhizosphere microbial communities from Kellogg Biological Station, Michigan, USA - S4-5 metaG | ecosystem: Host-associated > Plants > Roots > Rhizosphere > Soil | place: USA: Michigan... | reverse complement strand
GGATATCCGAGCGGTGTTATCGGGCTGTATGTCGGAGACGGGGTCAAGGTCGTGTTCACAGATCTCGAGATCAGACGCTAACTTATGAAGCAGTGCCCTCGATGTAAGCAGACATACAGCGACGATCAACTCAACTTCTGTCTTGAGGACGGCGAACTGCTCACGGCGTTCGCCCAGGAGCCGCCGCCGGAACGGTACAAGGACGCTCCGCCCCCAACGCTGTTGATGAACGACCCGCGTGTCACGAACCCGACTAACTGGCCGCCGTCGCCGCCATCCCAGCCGCCGGCCCAATGGCAGCCGCAGAACGCTGCTCGGCAGCAACAGGCACAAGGCTTCGCATACTACGCGTCCCCCAACCAAACGTTGGGTGTCGTATCGTTGATCCTTGGGATTGCGAGTCTGACGGTAGGTTGGTGCTGTTCTTTCGGGCTGTTACTCTCACCTGCAGCCTTGATAACGGGCTTCATTGCGTTGTCGCAGAACAAGAAAGATCCGGGCAGATATGGAGGCCGGGGGCTGGCGATCGGCGGCATCGTTACCGGAGTTGTCTTCCTGGCGGTTTACGTCCTCTTTATTTTGATCTACGGAATTGCCCTGATCGGCGGCGGACTCGCCAACTGATCAGCGACTTTTTAGTATAGATGCGCGTAAGTCTCAATGTCGTCGCGGGCCCGCAAACGGGACGATCATTCACATTCGACCAGCACGACACGTTCATGATCGGCAGGAGCGAGGACTCGCAATTCTGCCTGCCGCATGACCGCTTCTTTTCGCGCCATCACTGCCTGATCGAAATCGCCCCGCCGCAGGCCTTCCTGCGCGATCTCGGTTCAACCAACGGAACTTACGTCAACGGAATGCGCGTCGAAACGGCGCATCTGAAAAGCGGCGACCGCATTCAGGGAGGCGAAACGGTGCTGCAGGTCGAGGTCACGACCGGAGTGGAACAGACCGACGGTGGACAGCAAATATCGGACCTGTCGCTGCCGTCAGTGGTCACGGTCACATGCCTCAACTGCGGAGTGCCGGCTACGGTCGAGGCTTCGCATCCCGAGGCTGAACTTTCGTATGTCTGCGAGAACTGCCGGGAAAAATTAAAGGAAAATCCGCAGCCGATACCTAACTACCAGATGATCCGAGTCATAGGCCAAGGCGGAATGGGCAGCGTGATGCTTGCCCGCTCCGAAGCCGATGGCCGCGCGGTCGCGATCAAAACACTGCTGCCCGAGGTCGCCGTCAGCGAGCAATCGCTAAAGCGATTCATGCGCGAGATCGAAGTCGCTTCGGTCCTCCGGCATCCGCATATTGTCGCCTATGTCGAGCACGGCACGCACAACGGCCTGGTATATCTTGTCACAGAATTCGTTGTCGGAATGGATGCGTCCCGGCTTGCGAAGATGAAAGGTGGCAGGCTCGGTTATCAGGAAGTTGTGAGGATCATCGAGCAGACGCTCGCCGCACTCGACTTCGCCCACACACAGGGTTTCGTTCACCGCGATATCAAGGAACAGAACGTCCTTATCCACGGCGAATATCCGCAGTCGACCGCAAAGCTTACGGATTTTGGCCTGTCGAAAAGCTACAAGGAGACGGGCATGAGCGGCGTAACGATGGTCGGGGACGTTGCCGGGACGATCGCGTACATGCCACCCGAACAGGTGCGCGATTTTAAGGAGGTCAAGCCGCCGTCCGATATTTACGCCATCGGCATGACCGCATACAGTTTGTTGACCGGTGCTCACGCGCTTGATATTGCACCGAAGGCCGGCATCGCCGAGACCGTCAAGGCAATATTTGAAAAACCTATCGTCCCGATCCGCGACCGCATTCCCGACATTCCGCCGCGAGTCGCTAACGTGATCGAGATATCCCTCGCAAAACAGGTCGAGAATCGCTGGCGGACCGCCGGTGCGATGCGTGAGGCCCTGCTGTCTGCAGCGAGTGAACCTTAGACGGGCTTTTCGGGAGCGTCCTTCCCTTCACGCATATCATGAACGACGGAATTGATCGCGCCGCCGACCATAAGGGCAAGGGCGGTCAGATAAAACCAAAGCATCATAATGATAACCGCGCCCAATGAGCCGTATGCCTTGTTGTAGGAATTGAAATATCCCAAATACAGGCGAAATCCCCCGGTGAGCAGTAGCCACAGGATGATCGCGACGATCGAGCCCGGCGTTATCCAGACCCAGCGAAATTTGCGGAAATCGGGCAGCACATTGTAGATCATCTCGCACGCAAAAAGCATTACGAGCAGGATAGTGATCCACTCGATGGCGATAAGGATGAACGGCGATGTTATCTCCACACCGATGCCGCCTAATGCGGCCTGCACAGCTCGCCAGCCATAGAACACGATCGCTAGCATGAGAGCCGTGAGAATTGCGAAGACCAGGGTCATCAGGAGCGACTGCACCTTGGTCCGCCACCATGGCCGCATATCCTTGAGCTCATAAACCTCATTGAGCGCCGTGCGAATAGCGTCGATGCCGGCGGACGCTGACCAAAGCGTAGCGACGAGTCCGAGCGTTGCTTTTCCGCCGGTGCTGTTGGAGACGATCTCATCGACCGTGGTCCGGACCAGTTCAAAGACGGAGAAAGGCATTAGCTGGCGCAAATAGGAGAACAGCTGGGCCTTTAGCTCGCTTGAAGATTCAAGGACAATGCCAAACAGGCTTACCAGGAAGTAAAGTAGTGGAAAAAGTGCGAATGAAAAATAGAACGCGACCTGTGCGGCCCGGCTAAAGATATCGGCGTCGAACGAACGCTCATAAACGCGCCGGGCCACGGTCTTCCAATTAATAGTCTTGAACAAGCCCGCCATCTTACCCCATGTAGACCCGCGGCACGCGCGGCGAGATGCCACAGGTTATCTCATAACCGATCGTATCGATCTGCGAAGCAAGATCGGCGGCTGTGATCTGGTGGTCACCGGCGCGGCCGATGAAGGTTACTTCGTCGCCTTTTCTGCACCTGGGGAGGTCCGTTACGTCGAGCAGCGTCCAGTCCATCGAGATGCGGCCGACGACCGGTACAGGCTGACCATTCACGATCGCTTCTTGGCGGTTTGACTCGCCTCTCGGATATCCGTCAGCGTATCCCATCGGAACCATCGCGATGAGCGAGTCTCGCTGCGTATGAAACGTCTGGTCATATCCCAAACCATCGCCCGCTGGCACGCGTTTTACATGAGCGATCCGCGAAACGAGCGAGAGGACAGGCTTCAGCATCGGCTGCTCGTCTTCGGGCGGGACAATATCGTCGAGCAGGCCGTAGAGAGCTCCCCCAAGACGGACAAGATCGACCCGTGAATCGCGACAGCGTATCGACCCTGGCGAGTTGGCTATATCGCATATCTGCGGATCAAAGCCCGCCTCACGAAATGTCTCGCATGCCTGCTTAAAACGATCGATCTGCTTTCGCGTGAAGTCGTCCTGCGCAGGATCGTCCGCCGATGCCAAGTGGGTCATAAGGCCCGTTACATTTAGATTTGGATATGCTTTTAGACCTTCGGCAAACTCGCCGACATCGGGCCAGCGAACACCGACGCGGCCCATTCCGGTATCGACCTTGATGTGTATGTCGTACGAGCCCTCGCCCACCGCAGCTGACAGAGCTGCCGCGACATCGAGCTCGAAAACTACCGGCGTCAGTTGGTAGGAAAGGACCGTGTCTGCCTGGCCGGGCCAAAACGAGCCGAGACACAGGATCGGCTTAGTGATACCGGCTTCGCGCAGCTCGACGCCTTCCTCGATGATAGCGACGCCAAACCAGTCGATCCCCTCAGCCTCGAGCCGCCGCGCGCACTCGACCGCACCGTGTCCGTAGGCGTCGGCCTTGACGACAGCCATGTATTGGAGGTCCTCGCCCACGAAACGGCGGGTTTCGCGGAAGTTGTGAGCTAAAGCATCCAGATCGATCTTTGCGATTGTCGGGCGATGCCGCATGCAGGATATTAAGGCGTTATAGCAGGTATTGCTCGCAAGTCCTTATTGTTAATAAAGTTACCGATTAGTTAAAGCCATTTCTCACAATAATCGACGTGGCTATAGCGGGATATTTCCATGTTTCCTCGGCGGGTTGGAATCTCGCTTGTTCCTAAGCAGCGAAAGTGCCCTGATCAGCTTTGGCCGCGTGTACTTCGGCTCGATCACCTCATCGACGAAGCCGCGTTCCGCTGCCAGATATGGATTGGCGAATTTGTCTTTGAATTCGTTGATTATCCGCTGCCGGTTCTCTTCGGGGTTTGTGTTGTCCGCCAATTCCTTGCGGTAGAGAAGGCCGACCGCTCCCTCGGCGCCCATGACGGCAATTTCCGCGGTTGGATAAGCAAAATTGACATCCGTTCGAATATGCTTCGATGCCATGACGCAATACGCACCGCCATAGGCTTTTCGCGTGATGACCGTGATCTTCGGCACCGTCGCCTCGGCAAAGGCATACAGGAGTTTGGCCCCGTGGCGAATGATGCCGTGGTGTTCCTGATCAACACCGGGCAAAAAACCGGGAACGTCCTCGAGCGTGATCAAAGGAATGTTAAAACAATCGCAAAATCGCACGAAGCGCGCGGCTTTAACGGACGCGTCGATGTCGAGCACGCCGGCGAGAAACGCCGGCTGGTTCGCGACGATCCCGACCGAATTCCCGCCCAGACGAGCAAATCCGATGACGATATTCGGAGCGTAATGCTCCTGCACTTCGAAGAAATAGCCCTCGTCGACAACATTGTGCACGATATCGCGAATATCGTAGGGCTGGTCCGCGGATTCGGGAACCATGGTGTTCAGCGACTCGTCGGCGCGGTCGCTCGGATCATTCGTCGGCACGAACGGCGGGTCGTCGAGATTGTTTGATGGAAGAAAAGACAGCAACTCGCGCGCTATCCGCAACGCATGCTCATCCGAATCGGCGGCAAAGTGCGCCACGCCCGACTTTGCATTGTGCGTCATTGCGCCGCCCAGTTCGTCCTTCGTCACATCCTCGTGCGTCACGGTCTTGATGACGTCGGGCCCCGTGATGAACATGTATGAGGTGTCCTTGACCATCACATTAAAGTCTGTGATGGCAGGCGAATAGACCGCGCCGCCCGCGCATGGGCCGAGAATGCAGCTGATCTGAGGAATGACGCCGCTAGCAAGTGTATTCCGCAGGAAAATATCGGCGTAGCCGCCTAGGCTGACGACGCCTTCCTGTATACGGGCGCCGCCCGAGTCGTTGAGACCGATCACAGGAGCGCCGACCTTCATCGCGAGGTCCATCACCTTGCAGATCTTCTCGGCGTGGGTTTCCGAGAGTGAGCCGCCGAAGACCGTAAAATCCTGTGCAAAAACAAAGACTTCGCGGCCGTCGACGAGGCCGTAGCCGGTGACGACGCCGTCGCTCAGGAATTTCTGCTCTTCCATCCCAAAATCGGTCGAGCGATGGACGACGAACTTATCAAACTCCTCAAAACTGCCCTCGTCGAGAAAGAAATCGATGCGTTCGCGGGCGGTCATTTTGTCCGCTGCCTTTTGCTTTTCGACGCGTGCCGCACCGCCGCCTTCTTCGGCCATCCGCGAGCGTTCTTTGAGCAGCTCGATCTTGCTTTTCGTTTTAGATTCGGGCGTCATACCGCATAAGTGTAGCTATTTTAACCCGCTTTTCAAAACCTGAGGCGGCGTGGTTAAATTGGGTGACGCACCATGAAGATCGAGCAAATTATAAGCCGCGACAACCAACGATTGGTGAATGCGCGAAAGGTGCGCGACGGCAAGGTGCCGGACAAGATATTCATCGAAGGTCGCCGCCTCGTCGAAGAAGCTCTGCGTTCCGAGATCGTGAGCGAAGAGTGTTTTTTCTCAGAGGATTTCACCGATGATGGTTTGCGACGCGCCTTCCGCGGCCGTGTATTTGAAGTCCCGGCAAACATCTTTACATCGATCGCCGACACCGACCACACACAAGGCATCGTCGTCATCGCCCAACGGCCTGCGACATCATCATTGAACCTCGAACAAAAAACCGCTATGCCGCTGGTCGTTTTTCTAAATGAGATCAACAACCCGTCAAATCTCGGCGCCGTGATCCGGACGGCCGAAGCGGCCGGTGTCGGCGGCGTAATGGTATCGAAGAATTCCGCCGATGTTTTCTCGCCCAAAGCGCTTCGGGCTGCGATGGGCTCGAGTTTTCGCCTGCCGTATGGCGATAACGTGACGTTTGATGAAGCAATAAATTGGGCCCAAAACGAAGGCCTGACAACGACCGCCGCGGACAAGCGGGGTAAAGAGTCTTACACGTCGGTGGATTGGAAGAAGCCGCGTCTACTCATATTCGGCTCCGAGGCCCACGGCCTGAGCGACGAACAACTTACATTGGTCGACGAAACGATTTCGATCCCAATGACACACACCGTTGAGAGTCTCAATCTTGCTGTCTCGGCGGGAGTGATCCTGTTCGAAGCTAAGAGACAAAACGGGATGTAAATCGTAGAGTTCGCGTTATCGGGACACCGGGCTTGTGACAGGAATAGGTATACCCGGTTGGAGTGCCGACTTCAATCTTGCTTGAATAGACGGGTCGTTGGTTATGACCAATGCCGTGGCAATGTCGGTCGCGAGTATCTTTGCGTTCGCCTGTTCGGCATCGGGAAGCCGCTTCTGGGCCTCGACCAATGCAACATGCGCATTTGGAAAGTCGCCATTCAACATATATGCCCTTCCCAACAGATAAAAGTCCTCAGCGTCCTGCGGCGGCGGGACTTCTTTTATGTATGCCGCGGGATCGGAATCTACGTTGCGGCGATTCTTCTCGAAGGTGCTGAACGGAATGTTCTCCGTTCTCATTTCCTGAAAGCCGGGAGTCACGGGCTCCTGTCTCCCGATCGCGAAATGATAGACCGCCAGCCCGATCAGGCTGCCGAGCACCAACATCCCCAGCGCAATGGCGACCTTGCCACCCGATGACGACCTTTCCGCGGCGGCGTGTTCTCGAGCCCCGGTGTCGCCAAATACCGAAGAAGGCCGAGCGGGAGCAGTTGAGACTGCTGAATCAGTTGCGACCTGCTCGGCCGTCCGTTCCGCGGCCTCGTCGTCAAACGTCTGCGGCTCTGTCTCGTGCAAGTCGAGTTCGCGCGTGTCGAGCTCGAGCAATTCATCGTCGGTTGCAACACTGTCGAACGGTGATCGGGCGGTCGCGACGGTTTTTTCCTCTTCCTCGATAGGAGGTACGATCGACGGAGCCGCGCCGTTGGTTGCCGCCACTGTGCCGACCTTGACGACGACAGCTGTCAAGTTGTCCTCGGCGCCGCGTTCGTAGCAGAGATTTTTCAAATAATCGCAAATGTCCCCAGGCTCACCGCCAAATGTGAGCACGCCGCGAATCTCCTCATCGCCAACATGCCGCGTGATGCCGTCCGAACAGATGAGGAACGCGGTGCCGGGCTCGATCATTATTGTTTTCAGATCGACCTCGACTGCGCCCTCGGCGCCGAGCGCGCGGCTGATGATGTTCTTGCTCGGATGATTCTCGGCCTGTTCCTCGGTCATGCGTCCGGCGCGGACCTCTTCGGCGACCATCGAATGGTCATCCGTTTCGCGGTGCAGGTTGCCGTCGCGGTCGACGCGATAGAGCCGCGAATCGCCGACATGGCCGATCGTTGCGATGTCACCGGAAAGATGGAGCGCGACTATGGTCGTTGCCATCGTCGAGAGCTGCGGCAGCTCCATTGCCATCTGAAATATGGCCGAGTTCGCACGCTGGATCGCGGCCTTCAGCGTGTCTTCAGCATCGGCACCGTCAGCCTGATTGGCAAATGCCTCGCCGAGGATCTCCATTGCCATCTGCGACGCCACCTCGCCGGCCTGTGCTCCGCCGACGCCATCGGCAACCGCAAAGACGCCGCGCTGGGGCATGTCGAGATATGAATCCTCGTTCTGCGGCCGCTTCTCGCTGAGGCCCCTGTCGCTGATCGCTGCCGAAACGATGCGAAAGCTATCCATTCATGTCTCCAATAAACATCATGTGGTAAGGTCTTTGCCCTACGGAAGCCGATATTTTGCCTGATATTGATCGCGGCCGCGATCGACCGCATTTCTATGCGAAAACGCCATCAACATCCCGAGCATAATAAAGCTCGTTATGAGCGAGAATCCGCCGTGGCTGACGAACGGCAGTGTAATGCCGGTCATCGGCAACGCCCTCGTGATGCCGCCGATATTCACCAATGCCTGAAATCCGATGAACGCGGCCAACCCGATACAGCACAATTTGCTGAACATATCACGCGAATCACGGGCCGTTCGCACGCCTGCCCCGACGAAGACAAGTAGGGCAAAGATTACCAACAAACCGCCTAGAAGTCCAAGCTCTTCCGCGAGGGCGGCGAAGATGTAATCTGAGTCTGCAACGGGTATCAATTCTGGATAGCCGAGCCCCAAACCGCGGCCGGTATAGCCACCCGATGCGACGCCGAACGTCGCCTGAGCAGGCTGGAATGCAAGGACGTCGAACCAGGCGTCGATATTGATATTTTTCTGCAGATCGGGATCTTCCTCGATCATTTTCGGCAGCGTCGGTTCCTTTTTGACCAACTCCTCATAATAGTCGTCGTAATCCTCCTTCCACCACGCCGTGTCGGGCGACGGCGGGTCGAAACCGTCAAGCCATAGGTGAAATCGCTGCTGGATGCGGTTTGGAAGGATCGTCTTGACCGGCCGTGCGATCGCGGGCACGACGGGAACTTTTTGCTGCGTATTCTCCGGCAGCGCGCCGACGATAAGGACCGCCATCACAAAGGCTACGCTTCCGACGAGCACGAACCGCTGCGAGAATCGCCGAACCGCGATCAGGTACAGTGTCGCGTAGACCGAGCCAAAAACCATCATCTGCCCGAAGTCCTTCAACACAAAGAACGGGAAAAACGGCAGGATGGCCATAAACACGAGCGGCACAACGTCTCTTGCTCGCGGCAGTCCCCAATAGGTACGCGCAAGATTCTTATAGAGGACAGACAGGATCGCTGCAAAACCTATCAAAAACGGGATCTTTGCCAATTCCCAAGGCGTCATATTGCCGATGGATTTGCCCGCCCGCGAAGTTATCGCGGCAAGCAGTAGCGGGCCAAGGGTCAAAATGACGACCAGAAAGCCGTTCTTCTGCAGCCACTGCAGGACGTCGTCCCGGCGCATCGTTATAAAGACGATCACGCAGCAAACGATGCCAAAAAGCGGGATCAACGTCCGGCCGGACATGAGGATCGCCGAAAGCGTTTCTTTCGAAGGCCGCAATGTTTCCTTTGAAAGATCGACCGGGCCGGGCTGCGTCGCCGGAAGGCCCATCATCTGCTTCTTTTCAGGAGAGTAATTCTCCTGGATGTAATGCAACTGCAAGGTCTTGATCTTTGCCTCGCGCTCGCGCGCAATAGCCACCATCTTTGCCCTGAGCATCTCGCGGGCTCTTTCCTTGTCGGTCAGGTTTGCGTTTTGAATGCGTTCGCGCTCGGCACGGTCGATGTCGGCTACGTATTCGCGGTCTGAGAAGACGCGGTATTGGACGGTCAGTCCGATCGAAAGCAACAGGACGCAGCTCGTATAGAGCACCCAACTTCCGTTGTATCGCAGGAACTTCTTGATAAAGACCGGCAGTACTGCCAGGAATGTAAGAATGCCAATATCACGAAACGCCGACAGCGCGCTCGTCTCATAGCCGCGGATCATCGCGCCGTAATAGATCGAGTAGTGCCCGATCGCCGCCAGGATGACGATGAGCAAAAGGATAATCACGTGTGATGAGGTGCGGTTCTGCAATTATTTTCTCTTCCGTAATGGCTGACGAGGCGGGGCGACCGCCTTGTATTTTTCGCCGAGCAGGCCGAGTTCCCTCGCCTTCAAAATGACGTCCGCGGCCACCGGCGCGGCCGTCTGTCCGCCGAATCGATTGCCGATATCTTCAATGACGACCGCAACCGCAAGCTGTGGATTCTCGAGCGGCGCTATGCAGATGAACCAACCGTCGGTGCGCTCGTAGCTGAGGTAATCTTTGTACTCGATCACCTCGCCGTTCTCACCCTTTTTGTGTTTGATCACGAACATGCGCTCGCCGGTTTTCGGGTCATAGCGGTCGGCTTCCTTTTCGGCCGTGCCCGTTTTGCCTCCGGCCATGATGCCTGTGCCCGCGAGCTTGCTTTTGACGACGCCGCCGGTGCCGCCGGCCTCTTCGGTAACGGTGGACATTATTTCGCGGACCGCGGCGGCCTGCTGCGGGGTGAGCACCTGCGAGAACATCTTTGGCTGAAGGTCGAACTCGATCTTCGGCATCATCAGCATGCCGCGCATGTTGGCGGGTGTCGACGCGATCAGCGCCATTTGGAACGGCGTCATTTGCGACGCCAGGCCTTGGCCCATGCCTTCGAGACCAAAGTCGTAGAGGGTCAATTCCTTACCGACGACCATCGTCGACCGCGCGGGCTTTAATGCATTGGCGATCCGCTGATCGCTCGTGTTCCAGATGTCTTTGTAATATCCCTGCGTCAACGCCTCCTCGCGTTTGTCCACTGCCGCGATGCCGACAAGGCGGGCAGTCTCGCCCATTCGCTCGCGGCCGAGGAAATTGGCAAGCTCCGCAAAATACTGGTTGCTCGACACCTTGAATGCCTCGCGAATCGGCACGCTCGTCGAGCAGATCTCGCAGCTCCCACCGGCGTCGCAGATCGGCTTCGAGCCCTTGAATGGTGTATAGCAATCAGGCGCGGCGAGGTCGGTGCCGATAAAATCCTGCTTCCCTGCACGGAACGCAGATATCATGGTCATCGTCTTGAAAGTCGAACCCGGTGTGTAGTACTCACGCGTCGCACGGCTCAGGAGCGGCTTGTTGCGCTTGTCGCCCTCGAGCTTGCGATAGCCATCGTTGGTCTGGACGTCGTTGAGGCTGTACGACGGATTGGAGTACATAGCCAGAACCTCGCCCGTCTGCGGGTTGAGCACGACGATCGCTCCTTTCTTGCCCTCAAGCAGCTTTGCAGAATACGCCTGCAGGTCCTTGTCGATCGTGATGCGTACGTCGTTATTCTCGGGTTCGGGCTTTTTGTATTTGGTCAGGATCTCCCATGCCTCGGGCATCGGGTCGGCGTCCTTTTTGTAAAGGGTCCGCTCGAGGCCGGGCGTACCGCGCTCCGTGCCGAGAAGGTGGGCCATTTCTTTGTCGAGTGGGAAGTTACGGACTATATTGCCGTCTTTGTCGACCTTGTAATAAGCAAGCGCCGCATCGAGCTTGCCGGTGCGGTCGAGCATCCAGCCACGCAGGCTGGCGGCGTTAACGCGACGGTTTCGCAGGTCCTTGTAGCTCAACGCCTGAAACTGCTCATTGGTATCGTCGGCGTATCGCGTCCAATAGACCTGAAATCCATAGACAAAGAACGCGAGCAGGACAAAAACGCCGAGCCACACCATCAAGCTGCGGTTGGCACGCGTCTGGGCGATCTTTCAGTTGACCTCGCGCGTCAGGTCGCGTTCGAAAATGAAATTCG
>Ga0163161_10003204_pt1 | contig 11504 bp, 10 predicted proteins | sample S45metaG_FD_129847 | JGI IMG/M metagenome (GOLD analysis project Ga0163161, IMG submission 129847) | Switchgrass rhizosphere microbial communities from Kellogg Biological Station, Michigan, USA - S4-5 metaG | ecosystem: Host-associated > Plants > Roots > Rhizosphere > Soil | place: USA... | reverse complement strand
TGGTGACGCTGCATGATCTCGCGCGCGATCGCGAGGCCAAGGCCGCTGCCGCCGACCGATCCCGGTACCGGCGCCTGTACGAAGCGGTCGAAGATGTGTTCGCGATATTGAAGCGGAACCCCGGCACCTTCATCGACGATCCGCGCGACCGCACGCCCCTGCTCCGCCCGGGCGACGATCGTCACGGACGAATTCGGCGGCGTGTGCCGCACCGCGTTCGACAGCAGATTGGTCGCCACTTGCAGCAGGCGCTGGCGGTCAGCGACGATCCGCAGGCGCTCGGCCATGTCGAAGCGGAAGGTCACTGCCTTGGCGCGTGCGGGCGCTTCGGTTTCCTCGACCGCTTGGCGCAGCATCTGTACGAGGTCCATGGCGCCGGGCTCCAGGATCATCTGGCCAGTGCCGAATTTTTCGAGATCGAGAATGTCGTTGGTCAGCCGGATCAGCCGGCGAGCGTTGTTCTCGGCGATCTCGACCAAGTGGCTCGCGCTCTCGGGCAGCTGCCCCGCCGTGCCCGCTCGCAGCAGCCCCAGCGAGCCCACAACCGAAGTCAACGGCGTGCGCAACTCGTGGCTGACCGTGGCGATGAAATCGTCCTTGATCCGCTCGATCTCTCGGCGGTGCGAGATGTCGCGGATGGAGGCGACGATGTGCAGGCCGTCAGGCACCGGCATCAAGCCCAGCGCGACATCGACCGGCACCACGCGCCCGTCCTTGGTCCGGGCTTGATGATCCAGGAACAAGGTACGCTGCAGGCGGCCATCGACGAGACCGATCCGCTCATGAAAGCTGCCCTCGCCGTCTGCGATGTCCACCACGACCGACACGTCCCGCCGGCTGAGCTCGGACGGGTCATACCCCAGCACCGATCGCGCTGCAGCGTTCACGCTTTCTATCGTGCCGCTGGGATTGAGGATGACGATCGCATCGCTCGTGCTGTCGAGCACGGCCTGGTTGCGCGCCGATGCATCCGCTTCCGCGATCGCGCCGCGCCAATGCTCGCGCTTGGACAACCACAGCGCCATCATGCCCAACATCAACAGTGTGCCGATACCGATGATGAGGATCCAGATCAAACGTCGGGAATGCAGCGTCCTCTCCCAATATGCCGCTCGCCCTTGCTCAAGGCGCGCCGCGTCGGCGGCGATGATCGCCTTTAGCTGCGCCTCGATCCGCTCCATGAGCATCTGACCGTGCCCCCTGGAGACTTGCGCGACTGCAGCGGCGGGTTGGCCGGCGCGCAGCTTGGCGAGCACCTCGTCCATCTCGCGAAACTTGGCATCGATCAGCCCGCGCAACACCTCGACCCGATCACGCGGCAAACGGTTCGTGCCAAGACCCTTGTCGAGCATCGCGAGTTCGTGATCCACAGCCCGGCGGGACGGCTCGTAGCGGTCCAGGAAGGCCGGGATCCGAGTGATGACAAAGCCGCGCTGCGCCGTCTCCGCCTTTCGCAAGTTGCCGATCAAGTCGATCGCCCGCACGTGCCGGTCGCCGATCTCACCCACGAGGTCACCGGATACGCGCATGCGCGCGTACTCACCGTCCAGCCACAATCCGATCGCCACCAGCAAGGCCGGCAGCGCCAGCGCCAGTAGCAGATAGCCCGGAAACCAGGGCGCGCGGAGCACCGTCGATGTGCTCCTGCCACTCACAAGGCGGCCTTGCCGAACAGCGGCTGAAGCAAGAGCATGGCCTGCATCCGATTGGTGACGCCCAATCGGCGGAAGATCGTGGTGAGATGCGCCTTCACCGTGGCCTCGCTGATCGAAAGATCATAGGCGATCTGCTTGTTCGCGCGTCCGTCCACCAGTGCGAACAGAACGCGGCGCTGCGCCTCGGATAAGCGCCCGACCCGCTCGGGAAGCGCGGCGCGGCTCATGGTGGGGCCACGATCGGGAAACACCCTCTCTCCCGTAAAGATCGTGCGCAAGGCGTCGGCCAGACGATCAAGCGCCATCGATTTCGACAGAAAGGCCACGGCTTCGAGATCGTGCGCGATCGTGGCTAGTTCGGGTTCGTGACTGGCCGTGATGATCGCGATCGGAACGCCCGGCAAATTGGCTTGCAGACGCAGCAGACCGGAGAAGCCGTGAGTGTCCGGCAGCATCAGATCGAGGATCGCCAGACGATAGTCCGTTCTTCGCGCGGCCGCGTCCAGAGCTTCGGCAATGGTCCCGACGCATGTGACCTGCGCATCCGGAAGGGCATGACGTACAGCCAGGGCCAGTCCCTCTTGCGACAGAGGATGATCGTCCGCGACAAGAACTTGTGCAGCACTCACCATCCTCGCCCCTGCAAGATCGCATCTCCGTGCATCATTACCAAAATCATCGAAGGTTCAGGATTCTGGTTTGTGCCCGCTGTGTACAGCAGTATTCATTCCAGAGACGTGCAAGTTGCGGCACGCACTGACTGGGTCTCGCCAAAATGACAGAATATTGTGCTGTATCTACGGGAATACCACTAGCTCTCCTGATCTGCGGCGACATCCCCACAAGCGCATCGCCGCACTCCTTTCCGCAACCTCATGGCTGGGAGTGGGCGACCATCCAGTGCGGCGAAATCGGCCAGAAATTGACGCGAATCGAGCCTTTTTCGCTTGTCTTGCTAGACCTCAACCAGGATCCGGACGTGGTTAGGACAACGCTGGCGATCCGCAGCATGCCGCGCGCCGAGGCAGCCGCGCCAATCCTTCGAGTCATCACCGATCTTTCACTCGATAACGGATCTAACTCACGAGGCGTGGATGCCTGTATTGCCAGAACACTCGACGGCGACTCGCTGGCGCAAGGGCTGGAACAATGGCGACCGTTCTCGCTCGCACCCACGCGCCGCATCGCCGCGATGTTCGGCAGTGGGCCCATCGCCGGCATGATCGAGCGACTGGCACGGCGATTGGAAGCGGCGATGATCCGCCTCGATCAGGGCTCTTTCGACAAGGCCGAAGCGCACCGCCTCGCCGGTCTTTGCGGCACGCTCGGCTTCGGGCAGGCGCACGCGGCTTGGCTCGATCTGTCGCTCGGCGAGGAGGCAGCGTGTGAAGAGGTCCGCAGGACCACGCGATTGACACTGGCGGCTATCGCCAGAGGTCTGTGATGTCGCGACGTTATCAGCGTTCCGACCGTGTTCGGGCCCGATGATGGTCCGAACACGGTCGAGATGTGAACGCGATCAAGCCGCCTGCTTGTGGCGCTCCACCGCTTCCAGGTTCAGCATGTCGGCCATCATGAACGCCAACTCGATCGACTGCGCACCGTTGAGGCGAGGGTCGCAGTGGGTGTGGTAGCGGTCGGCCAGCGTCTCGTCGGTGATGGCGATGGCGCCGCCCGTGCACTCGGTCACGTCCTGGCCGGTCATCTCGATATGGATGCCGCCGGCATGCGTACCCTCGGCGCGGTGGACGGCGAAGAAGCCGCGCACTTCGGCGAGGATGCGATCGAATGGACGCGTCTTGAAGCCACTGTCGGACTTGATGACGTTGCCGTGCATCGGATCGCACGACCACACCACGGGATGCCCCTCGGCCTTCACCGCGCGGACAAGCCTCGGCAGGCCGGCCTCGACCTTGTCGTGGCCGAACCGCGTGATCAGCGTCATGCGGCCTGCCTCACGACCAGGGTTCAGCGTGTCGAGCATCCGCAGCAGGGCGTCGGGTTCGAGGCTGGGGCCGCACTTCATGCCGATTGGATTGCCGACGCCGCGCAGGAACTCGACATGCGCCGAGCCTTCGAAACGGGTGCGGTCGCCGATCCACAGCATGTGCGCCGAGCAATCGTACCAGTCGCCGGTCAGCGAATCGCGCCGGGTCAGCGCCTGCTCGTACTGTAGCAGCAGCGCTTCGTGGCTGGTGTAGAAGCTGGTGCCCTGCAGCTGCGGCACGGTCTTGGGATCGACGCCGCACGCCGCCATGAAGTCGAGCGCCTCGCTGATGCGGTCGGCCATCTCGGAAAACCGCTGCCCCCAGGGACTGCGGCCGATGTGGTCCATCGTCCACTGGTGGACCTGGCGCAGGTTCGCATAACCACCGCTCGCGAACGCGCGGATCAGGTTGAGCGTCGCCGCCGACTGGGTGAAGGCACGGATCATGCGCTCGGGATCGTTCTGGCGCGTGCCGGGCTCGAACTCGATACCGTTGATGATGTCGCCCAGGTAGCTCGGCAGCTCCTGGCCGCCGATCGTCTCGGTCGGGGCGGAGCGCGGCTTGGCGAACTGCCCGGCCATGCGCCCGACCTTCACCACCGGCTGCTTGCTGGCGAAGGTGAGCACCACTGCCATCTGCAGCAGCACGCGGAAGGTGTCGCGGATGTTGTCCGGGTGGAACTCGGCGAAGCTCTCCGCGCAGTCGCCGCCTTGCAGCAGAAAACCGCGACCGGCCGCCACTTCGGCCAGATCCTTCTTCAGTTCGCGCGCCTCGCCGGCAAACACCAGCGGCGGAAACCGGTTCAGCGTGGCCTCGACCTCGCCAAGCTTCGCCGCGTCGCCATAAGCCGGCAAATGCCTTGCCTCGTGCGACTTCCAGCCTTCCGGTGTCCAATTGCTAGCCACGTCGTGTACTCCTCGCCGACGGAGGCCGGCGCAATGTAGGGCGCGCGCCATAGCGTGCGCGCGCAACGAATGCAAAGTCGGCTTTAGTGGAGACTGTGATCGGCGTCCTACTTGGCCGCCACTTTCGCGTCCTTCTCGGGCACGACCTCAAGGCGCCACGAGGCATCCTTGCCGAGGTACTTGGCGGCCAGCGCCTGCATCGCTGCCGGGGTGGTTTCGGTATAATCCGTCAGCACCGTGCGCACCGAGGCAATCCGCGAAGGGTCGCTGGTGGCACCTTCCAGCTGCTGCATGAAGAACGACGAGCTGGATGCCGCACGGGTGATCTGCTGACGCAGCGGCTCGATGACACGGGCGAGTTCGTCGGCGGTCGGCGGGTTGGTGATCAGATCCTGCGCGATCTGGTCGGCGGTCTGGAAGAACACCGGCACCGCCTTGGGATCGACTTGCGCCATCGCCGTGATCGAGCCGCCCGCCTTGAGGTCGACCGGCCAGGTCGAGAACACGTAAGGCGCATAGGAAGCGCCCAGCTTTTCGCGCAAGGCATCCAGCAGGCGGTTGGTGAACAATTGCGTGAGGATCTCGAGCTGGCGCGATTGCGCCAGCCCGACCGAGCCGCCGCCGGTGGGCCAGGAGATGACCGCCGCAGCCTGGTCGGGATCGCCGTGGTGGCGCAGCACGATGGCGCTGTCGGACGGCTTTGGCACCGTCACGTCGGCACTATAGGCCGGCACAGCGGCGGGATCACGCGGCTTCAGGGCGCCGAACGTGCGCTGCAGCGCGGCTACGGTGGTGACGGGATCGAAGTCCCCGAAGATCTGCACTTCGATCGGCCCGCTGGCGAGCGCCTTGGACCAGACCTGCTTGAAGCCTTCGGCACTGGTCTTGTCGATCTCGGCCGGGGTTGGCGTCTCGAAGCGGGGATCCTGCCCGCGCTGATAGAACTGCAGGTCGCGGTTCAGCACGCCCTGGGGCGATGTGGCAAACGTGTCGTACTGGATCTTGGCCGCGGCCTTGGCCCGCTCGAACGGCTGCTTGTCCCAGCGCGGCATGTCGAGCTTGGCGGCGAACAGGTAGAGCTGGTCCGCCAGATCGGCGGGGCGCGTCTCGGCGGTGAACTCGAACGCGGCATCCTCGACGCTGAAGTCGAAGCCCATCTTGCGCCCGGTGGAAATGCGATCGAGGTCGTCCTGACCCAGCGAGCCGACGCCCGATCCCACCAGCGCCATCTGGCCCAGCGTGACGTAAGGCGCGTCGTTTGGCGTGATCTGGCGATAGCCCCCACCGAACCGCACCTTCACGGTGACGCGGCCGGGCTCTTCCTGAACTGGCCACAGCATCGCCTTGACGCCGTTAGCGAACGAGATCTGCTGGATGCCCAGCAGGCCGGTGCTCTGCGATTGCGCGATGTTGCCGGGCTTGCCGATCGCGGGCAGCTTGTCGAACGAGACCGGCGGCCCGGCATTGGCCATGCGCACTTGCTGGTCGGGCTTGACCGGTTCGGCCAACGCCTGGCGCAGCGCGGCATCGGTCACGCCTGCGGGCTTCTGGGTGATGAACACGCCGCGGCTGACGGTGCCCTGGAACAGCTGCTGCGTGTGCTTGAGCACGGCGGCGGGCGTGAACAGCGGCTTGCTCTCGCGGAAGATGCGCAGCACCGCCTCGGGCGAAGCCACCGTCTCGCGGATGTCGAGCGCGTTTACCAGATCGTCCGACAGCTTGGCACCAGGCAGCAGGCGCCGCTGCTCGACGGGCACCTGGAAGGCGACGTCGAGTTCGGCGAGTTCGCGGTCGATCTCTTCCTGCGTGGGCGGACGGGTCAGCGCATCGGCGATCACCGCGCGCACGTCGCGCAGGGCGGCCTGCCAGTCATCACCCAGCGGCGTGATCGAGACGAAAGTGGCATCCGCCGAGCGCGCGACGTCCTGCTGATTGACTTGCGCGGTCAGGAAGCTGCCGCCCATCCGCGCCTTGGCCTCCAGCCGGCGGTTAATCACCGCTTGCGCTAACGCATCGGTCATCAATCCCTGGTTGTAGACGATGGTGTCGTTCACCTGGCGCCAGGCCCGCAGGATCGCGTATGTAATCGCGGGCGGCAGATCGGGCTCGACCAGCACCGAGGCCTTGCCGATCGGCGTCTTCACGTCGCCCAGCGGTGCGCCGGCGGGCGGCGGCACGGGATCACCGAAGCTGGGTGCGGGCACCGGCTTGCCGGCGACCTTCCAGTCGGCGAACCACTTCTTCACGTAAGCTTCCAGCTGCGCCGGCTCGGCATCGCCGGCGACGATCACCACGACGTTTTCGGGGCGATACCAGCGATTGTAGAACGCACGCACCGAGGTCTGCGTCGCCGCCTGCAGCGACCCCATCGTGCCGATCGGCGAGCGCTCGGCCAGCGGCTGCCCTTCGTAGAATACTTCCTGCATCGAGTCCTGCACGCGCTTGGCCGCACCGCCGCGCTCGCGCATCTCGGCCAGCACGATCGGCAGGTCGGCCTTGAGATCCTGCGTGCTCAGCGTGGGCGCGGTGATCATGCCGGACAACAGCTTGAACGTCTCGTCCAGCGAGGTGGGCGTCGCGTTCGGCAGGTCGAGCTTGAACACGGTCTGCGTGGTGCTCGTCTCGGCATTGGTGTCTGTGCCGAACGAAGCGCCGAGCCGCTGGAAGGTCGCGATCGCGGTGCCCTCGGCCAGGTACTTCGACTGGCGGAACACCAGATGCTCCAGCAAGTGCGCGTAGCCACGCTCGGCGTCGGTCTCGTACAAGGAGCCGGCGTCGACGCGGATGCGGATCGAGACTTGGCCTGGCGGCACGCCGTTCTTGCGCACGGCATAGCGCATGCCGTTCGACAGTTCGCCGAAGTTCCATTCCAGATCGGGCGGCACGTCGCTGCCCTTGTAGAGCCAGGGCACCTTGCTGGCGCTGCCCGGCGCGACCGTGCCCTGAACCGGCTTGGCGGAGGTCGCTGCGGCGTCCTGCGCCATGAGCGGCTGGAGCGACGTGCTGGAAAGGAGAAGGAAACAGGCGAGCGTGCGTGCGGCGCGCGAAGATATGTGCATCCCAGGGGTATAGGGACTGCACCGCGCAACGGCTAGTGAATAGGCGAAGAATGACCGAAGTACCGTCGCCATCCGCTCTTGACCCGCAAGTCGCTTGGCCTACATCGAAGGCACCATGTATATTGAAACAGAAACGACGCCCAATCCTGCCACGCTCAAGTTCCTGCCGGGGCGACAAGTGATGATCGCCGGCACGCGCGAATTCACCTCGCCCGAGGCCGCGACTGCGTCGCCGCTGGCCGAGACCCTGTTCGATCTGGGCGACGTGACCGGCGTGTTCCTGGGGCAGGACTTCGTATCGGTGACCGCCGCGCCCGGTTCCGATTGGCCGAGCCTGAAGCCGCAGGTCGTGTCGATCCTGCTCGATCATTTCGTGAGTGGAGCGCCGCTGTTCGCAGGCGGTGACGCCGCCGGGTTCTCGGTGCCGCCCGAGGAAGATGAAGCGTTCCTGGGCGCGACCGACGATCCAGCCGATGCCGACATCGTTGCGCAGATCCGCGATCTCATCGATACGCGGGTGCGTCCGGCGGTGGCGAACGATGGCGGCGACATCATCTATCGCGGCTTTCGCGAGGGCGTGGTCTATCTCACCATGCAGGGCGCCTGCTCGGGCTGCCCGTCTTCGTCCGCCACGCTCAAGCACGGGATCGAGGGGCTGCTGAAGCACTACGTTCCCGAAGTGACTGAAGTGCGCGCCGCCTGACGAGGGCTCTTCGCCAGCGCGATGCGTACACTGGTGATCGATACCGCGACCGACGCCTGCTCGGTCGCCATGTTCGAGGACGAGGCTTCACTCGCCGGCGATTGGCGCCTTCTGGGTAGAGGCCACGCCGAGAACCTGATGCCGATGATCGCCGCCCTGCCCGGACGTGGCCGGGCGGACCGCGTCGCCGTCGCGCTGGGTCCCGGCAGCTTCACGGGTCTTCGCGTCGGCATTGCGGCCGCGCGTGCCCTGGGGTTCGCCTGGAACGCGACTGTCGTTGGCTATCCGACGTTGGCGCTGGTTGCGGCGATGGCGCGAATGCAGGCTGGCTGCGTACCGGTGACCGCGGCGATGACCGGTGGCCATGGCGAGTGGTTCGTCGCGCGATACGATGCTGCGGGGGACGAGACTTGTGCGCCGGTTTCCTTGCGTCCGACTGAGGCGGTGCTCGCAGCCGTTGACGATCTGGTTGCCGGCACCCAGGCTGCTGCACTCATCGCGGCGCGCGGGACCGGGCATGCACTAGAGATCTGGCCGGACGCGCGTGAGTTCCTGCAGCTTCCGGTCGGTTTCTTGCGGGATGATCCCGCGCCGATCTACGGACGACCGCCCGATGCGAAAGTGGCGCTGGCGTGACCGACGGCGACCATGTCGACTTCATCATGGAGATCATGGCCCAGGCCTTCGATCCCACCTACGGAGAGGCCTGGACACGCCGGCAAGTCGAAGATGCCTTGGTTCTGGGCAATTGCCACGCTTACTTGGCCTCGTCTGGTGGTTTGCCCGTAGTCGAAGATGAGCCCGCCGTCGGCTTTTCGTTGTCGCGCACGGGCTATGAGGAAGAGGAACTGCTGTTGTTCGCGGTCCTGCCGCAGTATCGCGGCCGCGGCGTGGGCCTGGCGATCCTGCAGGCGCTACGACAAGCGGCACAAGCGCGTGGCGCCAGGCGCCTGTTACTGGAAATGCGCAGAGGAAACCCGGCGGAGCGGCTTTATCAATCCTTTGGCTTTACGCTGATCGGCGAACGTAGAGATTATTACCGAACATCGTTTGGCACGCGCATTGACGCCCTCACCTTCGCGTACGAAATGCCTCGGAGTGTTTGACTGTTGATAGTTGTGCCCGGATGAAGATTGTTTGATGCATTTTGTATCTTTGAAATAAACTTGTCATCACCAGGAGTTTGGTTCAAGGCCACCGCAACAGGCGTTCGCGCTTGTCGAACCCTGAACAATGGTCGCACTGAGGTATTATGACGCAGAACATCGAAAACGATATGAATGAGACTCTGATCACGCTCACGTCGGATATCGTTGCCGCGCACGTCAGCAACAACAATGTCCCGCTTGAAGATCTGCCGGCGTTGATCACCAACGTCTATGGCGCTCTGGCGGGTCTTGGCGGCGTGGAACCGGTCCTGGAAGAAAAGCCGGAACCGGCCGTATCCGTCCGCGCGTCTATCAAGCCAGACTACATCGTCTGCCTGGAAGACGGCAAGAAGCTGAAGATGCTTAAGCGTCACTTGATGACGCACTACAACATGACCCCTGATGAGTACCGCCAGCGTTGGAATCTTCCCGCTGACTATCCGATGGTCGCTCCCAATTATGCCGAGAAGCGCCGCGAGCTGGCCAAGAAGATCGGCCTGGGCCGCAAGCCCAATGCCCGGCGTGGACGTCGCCCCAAGGCGGCCGCTCCCGCTTCGGCCTGAAGCGTTCCCCAGACTTGAGGCTTTGCACGCCTGAGTGCAGCGCGACGGTTGTGAATGCGGCGGCGTGGTCCTAGATAGGACCACGCCGCCGCATCGCATGGGTTTGCGATACGCAGGGAGACGACGTGCACCAGCCTATTGATATCGAAGCTCTCTGCGCCCAGCGCGGACTGCGTATCACCGAGCAACGCCGCGTCATTGCGCGCGTATTGTCGGAGAGCACCGACCACCCTGACGTCGAGAAACTGCACGAGCGCGCGACCAACGTCGATCCGGGCATCTCCATCGCAACCGTGTATCGCACGGTGCGCCTGTTCGAAGAGGCCGGCATCCTCGACCGGCATGACTTCGGGGATGGGCGCGCGCGCTATGAAGCCGCACCCGAGGCGCACCACGACCACATGATCGATGTCGAAACCGGGAACGTGATCGAATTCGTCGATCCCGAATTAGAGTCGCTTCAGCGCCAGATCGCGGAAAAGCTGGGCTTTCGCCTGGTCGACCACCGGATGGAATTGTTCGGCGTGAAGATCGGCCGCGAGGGCGGCGACCGCTGACGGACGGAATGGCTGCGGCACCGGCGGGATCCTTCAGTCTGCTGGAATGGCTGCGCGTCCTGCGGCGTTCGCTGGTTCTAGTCGCCTGGTTGCTCGCATGTCTCGCGCTGTACCTGCTGTGCAGTGTGAGACGTGGCCGCAATCCGGCCTCACGACTTTTCCTCTCCGGCGTTCTGCGGATCGTCGGCGGGCAGCTCGTCGTGGTTGGCGATCCTGTCCGGATGCCAAGCATCCTGCTGGCCAATCACCTGACCTGGATCGACATTCCCGCGCTCGCCAAGGCCACCGGTTCCGCCTTCGTCGCGCACGAAGGTCTGGCCGCCCATCCGGTCATGCGCTTTCTCTGCCAGTTGAACCGCACGGTCTTCATTGCCCGTGGCGACCGCGCCAGCGTGGGCGGGCAAGTAGGCCAAGTCCGCGATGGTCTGGAAGAAAGCGGCGTCCTGACGCTTTTTCCTGAGGGGACGACGGGCGCCGACGCGCAGCTGCTGCCGTTCAAGTCCTCACTGCTGGCAGCGGTCGAGAACGGCACCGACGATGTCGCGATCCGGCCGGTTGTGGTGGACTACCGCCCGTTCACTCGCGAACTCGCCTGGGTGGGCGACGAGCCGGGTCCGCTGAACTTCAAGCGGGTGCTCGCGCGCAAGGGCCGATTTACCGTCACCGTCCACTTGCTCCCACCACTCACCGGCGCCGAAAGACAAGGACGCAAGGCTATCGCGGCGTCCGCCCACTTGGCGATCGCCGAACGACTGGGCTAGCGAGTCGCGTTGAACGCCAGCTGGTCGCCGGTCAGCTGGAAGCCGACCAGCAACTCGAACGTGGCGCGCGCGACGGCGGTGCGGACTTCCGGGTCGGCCAGCGGATCGACCGCCGCGTCGTTGTCCCCCGGCTTGCGCTTGCGGGTGATCCGCTCACGGATGTCG
>Ga0163161_10003203_pt1 | contig 11506 bp, 6 predicted proteins | sample S45metaG_FD_129847 | JGI IMG/M metagenome (GOLD analysis project Ga0163161, IMG submission 129847) | Switchgrass rhizosphere microbial communities from Kellogg Biological Station, Michigan, USA - S4-5 metaG | ecosystem: Host-associated > Plants > Roots > Rhizosphere > Soil | place: USA: Michigan... | reverse complement strand
TTTAAGATCATGGTGGTTACCGTCTGAGGGTGTTCGCTGGCCGAAATCTTGCGGGCTCCCGCATTCTCCATAAAAGAAAGTGTATTCAAAAACCGTGCGTGTTGCTGATCATTATTGATAATCCGGGAAAGTAGCTGTTGAAGGGGCATATTTCTTTTTTTGTTCAAAATTACTACCTTGCCGGGTAGTCAAAATGATCCAGTTTTTAGTTTATGAGTAGTCCGGTTAAAATACCTTTTAAGAGTTTGGTCCATATCGACCGGCAGTCTGATACAGCAGTGTATCTGCAAATTGCTTACCAGCTGATCAATGCCATGCAAAGGGGCGTTATTGTTCCGGGAATTCAGTTGCCTGGTTCCAGACAACTGGCCGAGCTGTTAGAGGTACACCGTAAAACAGTCATTGCGGCTTATGAAGAGCTGGATGCGCAGGGCTGGACAGAAATCAGACCCAATAAAGGTACTTTTATGGGGTCAATAGCTGCGGCAAAGGAAACTGATCCATTGAAGTACAATAAGGAGTTTCTGGCCAGCTATCCTGCCAGTACTGGTTATGCTTTTAAAAAAAGTATGTTACTGGACCTTCCTGCTATCGGCAGTGAGAGTGAACTGGAGTTTACCGATGGACTGCCCGATGTGCGATTGGCTCCTTTGGATCAGCTGTCGCGTGTTTACAGCACCAATCTTAAGCGTAAGAGCAACCGTCGTTACCTGGGCTTTGCCCATAACGAGGGGAGTGAATATTTTAAGGAAATGCTGGTGAATTATCTGAACAATACCAGGGGCTTACATATTTCTAAAAAGAATGTGATGATCACCAGGGGGGTTGATATGGGGATTTATCTTGCAGCAGATTTGCTGCTGGAAGCAGATGATCTGGTGCTGGTTGGCGATTTGAGTTATTATGTGGCCAATATGATTTTTCAAAAGGCAGGGGCGAGGATCATTTCTGTTCCCGTAGATGAAGAGGGAATCAGTGCAGAGGCGGTGAAGTCCTTGTGTGAAAAGCACCGGATCCGGATGTTGTATTTAACGCCGCACCATCATTATCCTACTACGGTTACTTTAAGTGCACAACGCAGGATCGAATTGCTTGGTCTTTCTGTAAAATATGGTTTTGTGATCCTGGAAGATGATTACGATTATGATTTTCATTACAACAGCAGCCCGGTATTGCCTTTAGCCAGCGCAGACGGGCATGGTATGGTGGTTTATATCGGTTCTTTCTGCAAGTCTCTTGCGCCTGGTTTTCGTTCGGGTTATCTGGTGGCACCGGAGAACTTAATTGCGGAGCTTGGAAAGCTGAGGGGAATTGTAGACAGGCAGGGTGATATTTTAATGGAACAGGCCCTTGCCGAACTATTGGAGGAAGGGGAGATTCAACGGCATTTGAAGAAGGCGTTGAAAGTATATCATGAAAGGCGGGATGTGTTTTGTGATTTGCTGAAATCGCATTTGGGTGAATTTGTTACTTTTTCTGCTCCTCCGGGAGGATTGGCCATATGGACCAAATGGAATGCTTCTCTGAATTTAATGCGGATCAGTAAGCAATGTGGTTTAAAAGGGTTGTATCTGCCGCAGACGTTGTTGTATCAGACAGAAAGTTTAACGGCGATGAGACTTGGCTTTGGGAATCAGACAGTGGAAGAACTTTCCAGATCTGTTGAGATATTGGAGACTGTGGTTAAAGGTTTTTAGGGAGGTGAATTTTTTGGGAAATTCTGTACAGCTGCTTCAAGACTAACGATATCAGGCGGCTGAAGAAGCCGCAGATCTCTGAGGTCTTTCCGCAGCGTACGAGAATTTCCCGTAGCAAATTGCAGAGGAGAGGGGGTGATCTGTGGATGGTTAAAAAAAAGGTGCAAAAATCGGCCGTAGCTGATTTTTGCACCTTTTTTTTAACGAGATGCGGAGTTAGTTGGTAAGCTATTTGGCTTCTTTGAGCATTTCCTTAACTGCAGTTTCTATTTGCGTATCTGTGCCGTTTAAGAATGCTTCATAAGGAACGTTCACCTTTATGTCTGGTTCTACCTGCAAATTCTCTGTAGGTCGGTTTTCTTTTCCAATTGTGGCGACCATCGGAATTCCGAATACCAGGGTTGGATCAATTTGTCGTTCCCACCAAACTGCGGTACCGGTACCAGCAACAGGCATACCAATCAGTTTGCCTACACGGTTTTGCTTATAGATGTAGGGGAAGATGAAAGCATCGCTGTAATTGCCTTCACTCATTACAACACAGCTTGGCTTTTGCCAGCGATTGGAGGGCTCAGCATCTGCTAAGCGGTTACCCTGAGGGGCAAATTCCAGGTACTTGCTGCCAGTTAAGAACGTGTTCAGGTCGTCGTGCAGCCAGCCACCTCCATTGAAACGGGTATCTACAATTAAAGTTTTTTTATCTGCGTTTTTGCCCATAACCACATCGTATACCTCGCGGAAACTATCGTCGTTCATGCCTTGAACGTGCACATAGCCCACTTTTCCATTGCTTAAACGATCTACCATCTGGGCCATTTGTTTCGTCCATCTTTTGTACATCAATCCACTTTCTTCGCCAACACTAATCGGTTTTACCCTTTCAGACCAGCGTGTTTTCGTGTTTTCATTGTAAAAACTAAGGAGAATGTTTTTGCCCGTCTTATTGTTCAGGTATTTAGCCCAGTCTGTGTCGGCAGTCAGTGTTTCATTATCTATTTTCTCCAGGATGTCTCCGGCTTTTACCTTGCTGGTTTTGATGTCCAGCGGGCCACCGGCAATTACTTCGGTAATTTTCAGTCCGTCAGAAGGAGAACTTTCATCGTACAATAAACCAAGGGCAGCAGTGTTGTCTGCATTGGCAATATTAGGGGAGTACCTTCCTCCGGTGTGTGAGGCATTCAGTTCACCGAGCATTTCGCTTAGCAGTTCCTGAAAATCAAAATTATTATTGATGTAAGGCAGGAATTTTACATACACCTCTTTACAGCGTTTCCAGTCTACGCCTTCCATTTTTGGATCATAGAATTTCTCTCTTACCTGTCTCCATGCATGTTCAAAAACATAAGCCCGTTCTGCGGCGGCATCAATTGTAATGTCTCCGCTGATCGAAACCGGACTTACTTTTCCGCTTTCAGCTTCTACTTTTACCAAACGGCCACGGTTGCTCACAAATAGATTCTTACCATCCTTGCTCATTTCTATGCCGCTTGGGCTACCGCCCATTTTAGCCAGTATTTTCGTCTCGTGGGTGCGGGTATCTGTTACCCAAAGATCATAACCGCTTTCAAATGAAGCCAGGTAATACAGTTTGCTGGCATCCTCGTTCAAGACATAATCGCTGATCGAACTGCTGTTGATGGTTAGTTTTACTCTTCTGTTGTCCAGATTATTGAAGTCTGGCTCGAATTTTACTTTAGCAGAATCTGCTTTAGCTACCTTTTTATCTTTTGCCTTATCTTTCTTAGTCGATACAGTGTCTTTGGGTGTTAGTTTTTCTTTATCTTCCCGCTCCTTAAGCAGAGCAAAATCATCCTTGCTCATATTGGCCCGGTCATAAGCATCCTGGTCAAAGAAAACTCCATAAACATCCACCTCGGCATTTCCGGAAATGGCCAGCGATTTAAGCCCGTTTCGGCTGCTCAGCCAGGTCATCATTTTACCTTTCAGTGCCCATTTGTTGTTGCCTTCACCAAAACCACTGTTTACCGGATGAATGATTTCGCCAGTACCGTCTGCTTTGATGAGTGCGGCATGACTCATAAACATATGTCCGTTCTGATCGTCTGCCACAATCCATTTTCCGTCAGGACTCCATTCAAAACTCCAGTCGCCGTCACTGTAAGAATGGTTTCTTCCTTCCGGAAGGAGGGTTCTGGTTTTCTTTGAAGCGATATTGTATACTTTCAGGATATTTCTGTTTTCAACGTAAGCGACCTCTTTTCCATCCGGAGAATAAAGCGGCTGGAACTCTTCAGCAGTACTATTAATTAAAGGTTCATCTTTGATCACAGTAGCAGCGTAGAAATAAGGCTCATCTTTTTGCTGTATAGTGCTTCTGTAGATATCCCAGCTATTGTTACGCTCTGTGGCATAAATTAAACTCTTTCCATCAGGCGACCACTGTACAGATCTTTCCTGAGCAGGTGTTTTGGTGATTTGTTTGGTTTGTCCACTTTCTACTGCAGTAACGAAAATCTCGCCGCGGTTTACAAAAGCGATTTCTTTACCATTTGGACTTAAGCTGAACTCAGAAACATTTCCGCTTACAGGTTCTGTTTTAGCAATATTGTCGCGGCCGTCATTTAGTATGTTCACCTTCAATTTCTGAAGTGTTCCGTTTTCCTTTAGTGTATAAATTTCACCATCCTGGGTAAAGCAAAGTGTATTGTCGGCGGAACGGCTTAAATGACGTACCGGATTTTCTTTAAAAGTAGTTAGCTGTTTAGATTCTCCCGGAGCATTAGAAGGCATTCTAAAGAGATTTTGATTTCCCGATTTTTCACTTAAATAATAAACCCATTTGTTGTCGCTGCTGTAAACAGGTTCCCGGTCTTCTCCTTCAAAAGAGGTCAGTTTAGTATAGGTGTTCTTTTTGACGTCCATGGTCCAGATGTCGCGGGTTACTGAAGAAGTATGGTGTTTACGCCAGGCATCTTCATAACCCTTACGGTCCTCAAATACAATAGAACTTCCGTCACCGTTATAATGTGCTCTTTCCATTCCTGCTGCGCTCACTAAAAGGGGCTTTCCACCTGATATTTTTACACTATATACGTTCTGAAAAATCCGGGTGGCGAAACGTACATTCTTCGCAGGTGCATTACGCGCACTGCCAAAAATTACAGATTTTCCATCCGGAGAGAAATCATAAGGATAATCATTCGCACTGTTATAGGTTAACCGGGTAGGAGTTCCACCGCTTACAGGAATGGTAAACACGTCGAAATTTCCATAACGGTTACTGGCAAAAGCAATGGTTTTACTGTCTCTGCTCCATATGGGCATCATATCCTGTGCTTCATTCAAGGTCAGTGGAACGGCCTGCCCGCCTGAACTGCTCACCAGGTAAATGTCGCCTTTATACCCAAAAGCAATGTTTTTCCCATCAGGAGAAATGGCCGGGTACCGGAGCCACAGAGGATTGGTTTGCGCTTTCCCGACCCATGCTGAAAGGCAGAAAATAGCAGATACGAAGAGTTTTTTCATCATGAAATATAAATTAAGCTGTGTTAAATTTAGGTGTTGTTATCTTGAATATAAGTTTATTAATCCTAGACAGGTAAATGTCGTAAATTGTTACAAGATTTTGTATAAAAACCAGTATTTGTTGCAATATTGTTGCAAATAAAAGCTTCTTTCATCACCCTTCCTCTACACTATGCTAAGAAAAAAGAGGTGTTGCCCTGAAAGGCCTCAGAGATTTTCGAGCTTTTCAGCTCACCTGATATCGTTAGTCTTGAAGGACAGTACCTCTTTTTCCAAACCTATGCCTCCAACCATAACTTTCTACGGAAAATCACTGTAACAAAAACATCGACATCTAAATTAAATACTACTAAATTAGTAGTATTTAATTATTGTTCTTATATTTGACCCGTAGCCCATAAAAAAGGCATATTTTAAACAGTCATGTGGCCGAGAGGATAGGTAGGGGTCTGCAAAACCTTCCACGGTGGTTCGAATCCACCCATGACGTCATTTTCATTCTGAAACCGGAAAATGATTTATCATCTCAGCAATAGAATTGTCAGATTTATAGATATTTATGCTTGCAGGTTTATAGAAATAACGGCATTATTTCTATTTAAAATATTGTGAAATTATTCAAAAAAAAAGTCCTAGGAATAACTTTTCTATTTTATACCTTTGGCCACTTTAAAAAAAAGACTCATGTCAAATCATAAAGATGTCAATAAACTATCTGCCGCTGGTTTATTAATTAGCCTGGGTATCATCTATGGCGATATTGGAACTTCCCCTTTATATGTATTCAAAGCAATTATCGGAGAAAGACTCATCACCGCAGATCTTATTCTTGGGGGCTTATCGTGTATCTTCTGGACTTTAACCCTGCAAACCACTATTAAATATGTAGTGATTACCCTGCAAGCAGACAACAAAGGAGAGGGAGGGATTTTTTCTCTTTATTCTCTGGTAAAACGAAAAGCCAAATGGCTGATCATTCCGGCAATGATTGGCGGGGCTGCATTATTGGCCGACGGGATTATGACCCCAGCTGTAACCGTTTCTTCTGCTATTGAAGGTTTGGGAATTATCTATCAAGACCTGCCAACCGTGCCAATCGTATTGGCCATTATCCTCTTGCTTTTTATTCTACAACAATTTGGAACTTCCCTGGTGGGAAAAGCCTTTGGCCCGGTAATGTGGCTTTGGTTTACTATGATTGCCGTATTGGGTATTGTATGGGTAGGCCATTTTCCGCAGATACTCAAAGCAGTTAATCCTTATTACGCCTATCATATCTTAACCACCAATCCGGAAGCCTTCCTGATCATCGGTGCTGTTTTCTTGTGTACAACAGGGGCCGAAGCACTATATTCCGATCTTGGACATTGCGGACGTTCTAATATCCGGATCAGCTGGATCTATGTAAAGATCTGTTTGGTACTGAATTATATGGGACAGGGGGTATGGTTGTGGAAATTACAAGGTACACACCTGGGTGATGTCAATCCATTTTATCATCTGATGCCAGACTGGTTCCTGATTTACGGTATTTCTATTGCTACAGTAGCTGCAGCAATTGCCAGTCAGGCACTGATCTCCGGTTCATTTACGCTGATCTCTGAGGCTGTTCGTTTAAATTTATGGCCAAAAGTAAAGATCAATTATCCGAGTAATCAGAAAGGACAATTGTATGTGCCTTCGATGAACTGGGTGCTTTGCGTAGGTTGCATCATTGTTGTATTGATCTTCCAGAAATCGACCAATATGGAGGCAGCGTACGGTCTTTCCATTACTGTAGCCATGTTGATGACAACGATACTGGTCTCCATCTTCCTGATGCGCAAGCGAGTGCCTAAATATTTGATCTTTATTTTTCTAACCATATATGGTATTATCGAGTTGACTTTCCTTGTCGGTAATGCTGCCAAAATCCTTCATGGGGGCTGGTTTACGGTGTTACTGGGAATGTCCTTATTCTCCATCATGTATGCCTGGGCAAATGGCCGCAGGATACGCAACCGTTATATGAAATTTGTGGATATTGAAAAGTATTATCCTATTATCGAGAAGATTAGTGAGGATACTTCAATTCCAAAATATGCATCACAGCTGGTGTATTTGACCAGTGCGAATTTCAATTCTGAGATCGAGTCTTCTATCATGTACTCTATTATTCAGAAGCTGCCTAAACGTGCAGATGTGTATTGGTTGCTGCATGTGGATGTAACTGACGAGCCTTATACCATGGAATATAAAGTAGATCCATTGATTGATAAAAAATTGATCCGTGTTGATTTCAAACTGGGGTTCAGGGTAGAGCAACGCATTAATGTATTGTTCAGAAAAGTGGTAGAAGATATGGTGAAGAATTCTGAGATCGATATCACCAGTAAATATGAATCCTTAAGGGAACACAAAATTGCCGGTGATTTCAGGTTTGTCGTGGTGGAGAAAGTGATGTCTACTTCTTACAGTCTGAAATTTATAGAAAGATGTACCATGGTGTATTACCAGATCCTTAAAAATTTCAGCGTACCTGAAGAAAAGGGTTTTGGCTTGGATCTGAGTTTTGTTACCGTTGAAAAGGTGCCGCTTGTAGTGGATATTCCTACAGATTTTGAGCTGAAAAGAATACAATAGGTTTATCCTTTTTTGGGTGTATAGACCTTCCCGGTCTATACCTTTCCGAAGTCGGAGGGGCGGATATTGGTGAGCTGGTAAAAAGCCTTACTAAAGGCCGCCAGACTGTTATATCCGGTTGCATAGGCAATTTCACTGGTCGATTTATTGGTTTGAAGCATCATTTCAATAGCCCGCACCATCCGGAGCAGTTTAAGGTATTGCAAAAAAGAAATACTCATAGCCGATTGGAAAAGACGAGAAACGCTTCTCTCCGCCATACCAAACCTCTTGCTGATTTCTTCCAGGCTCTGCTGTTTGTGAAAGTTTTGTGAAAGATAGAGTAGGATGGGCTTCAGACGTTCATTGGAAGTAGTTGGCAAAGCAATAGGAAACACCTTGTGACTCAGCTGAGGAAGAACGTTTTTAATGGAAGAGAGGAATTGAAAAGGAACAGTGTTTTCTGGCTGAATGTCTCCGATCCATCTTTCCGTATAAATAATCATTTCCAACAGCAGATTGTTGACAGGATAGATGCCGAGTTTAGTGTAAAAAGGGTCTTTGTGGTCTTCTTTGCTGTAATAATAGATATTCCTGGTTACGGTGGCCAGGTGTCTCACCTCAAGAAAATGTTCCAGTCCGGCGGGGACCCATACATAATGCCTGGCTGGAATAATATAACTTACATTTTGGATGTGGATATATGCAATCCCGCCTTGTACATAGGTGAGTTGTCCTTTGGTATGGGAGTGGGCAGGGAGTTTCCGTTCAACTTTTTCATGCAGAACAAATACGCCATCCGGACTTTTTTCAATGGCAGAAAGATACTCTGAAGTCTGTAAAACGTTCATTGGCTGGAATGGACAAATATTTGGCAATATAGATAAAATAACAGAAATGTTGCATGGGTACCTTTGCATATTCTAATAATAATATGTACCCCTATAAAAAACAAAATGCTCTTATCTGGCTTTTTATTTTTGCAAGCAACATTGCATTTGCACAGCAAAAAACGACAGCAGTCCATCTTTCCTTAAGCGAAGTTTGGAACAGAGCAGAAATCAACAACAAAACCATAAAAATGCAGGACCTAAAGGTGGCTGGGTCAGAAGAAGCCATCAAAGATGCTAAGGCAGAACGTTTGCCAGACATTGAAGCTGAGGGAGAATATGCCCGGGTGAGTAATATGCCGGTATACGATAATGGATTGTTTCATGCTCATTCCCAGTTTGAAGTGGTCCATACTTCGTACAGTTTTGGAGGCAAAGCCTATCTAAACCTCTATAATGGTAACAAAACCAATCTGAAAATTGCCGAGGAGAAAGAGAAAAAAGGACTTGCTGTAGAGCAACTCAATCTGACCACCTCTGAAGTCAGGCTTCGTACTGCAGCTTACTACCTGGATTTACAGAGAAGTCGGATTTTTAAGGCACTGATGTTGAAAGATATCAATGATCAGGAAAAACAACTTGAAGAAATTCGCCAGCTCTTGAAAAACGGGGTAGTGCTGAAGAGTGATGTTTTGCGGGCAGAATTGAAATTGTCTCGCCAAAAGATGTCGCTCGTCCAGATTGACAATGACATTGCGATCGCCAATCAAAAACTGGCTATTCTTATTGGAGAAACAGATCATTTCATCATCGAGCCAGACTCTGCTGCAATAGCAGAGCCGAAGATCAAAACTTATCCGGAATACCTGGAAGAGGCGATGGACCATTCTTATGAATTTAAGATCTCTGAGAAAGAAACTGAATTGAGCAAGCTGGAGTTGAAAAGTGTGAAGGCAAATGTTTCTTTTAAATTAGGTTTATTTGCTAATTACGCCTATTCCTACCCACAAATTCAGTTTTATCCTTATTCTATTGCTATGTACGGATTGGGTTTGAGCGGTATTAAAGCCAGCTTCCCCATCTCTGCTTTTTACCACAATAAACATAAGGCCAAAGCTGCAGAAATTGCCCTGCAAAGACAGGAAGTGGAACATGAAGCGACTTCTGATAAAGTAAGACAAGAGGTGAATGAAGCCTATCTGAGATATAAAGAAGCACTGACCAGGATTGATGTGGCCAAACAAAACATTAAACAGGCCACAGAAAACCTGAGGATCGTAAACAATACCTATTTCAATCAACTTTCTTTGCTTACCGATCTGTTAGATGCAGATACCCAATTGCTGCAGACTCGTTTCGACCTTGCTGCCGCACAAATTGCAGCCCAGTTACAATATTTTCAATTACAAAAAGCTATAGGTAATCTTTAAAATGGAAACCAAGAATAAAAATTATACCACTACAGATCAGTTAATCACCAAAGTCACGGCCTGGATTGCCGGCATTATTGTACTTTGTCTGGTCATTTGGGGCTGTATCTCCCTTTGGGACCTTTATAAAAATGAAGAAACCAATGATGCACAGGTAGAAGAATATATTAACCCTGTCACCTCGCGTGTAACGGGTTACATCAGGGAAATCAAATATGAAGAAAACCAGGATGTTAAAAAAGGAGATACCCTGCTGGTGATTGACAACAACGAATATAAACTGGGTGAACAGGAAGCCGAGGCTGCATTGCTTAATGCGCAGGCCCAGATTAAAGTGATGGAAAGCAATGAGCAAACCACATCTAAAATTGCCAGTGTCAGCCAGTCACAGATCGCCTCGGCCAAAGCCAAACTCTTAAAACAGCAGCAGGACTACGATCGTTATTCCAAATTATTTAAAGTGGAATCGGCAACCCTCCAACAACTGGAAAATAGCAAAGCCGCTTTAGATGTGGCCAACGCAGAATATAAATCTGCATTGAACAGCTACGAAGCATCTATGTCTAAAGTGAACGATATTAAATCTCAAAAAGATGTTTACCTGGCCGAAATTAAACGAAGAGAAGCCCTGCTGAACAGGAATAAACTTGATGTGGGCTATACAGTGATTACTGCACCATATAATGGAAAAATGGGTAGAAGGACTATACAGGAAGGTCAGTTGATCCAGGCTGGACAAACCCTGGCCTTTATTGTAGATCAGGAAGCCGGAAAATGGGTGATTGCCAATTTTAAAGAAACCCAAATCGCGGAGATGCATTTAAATGGCCGTGTCACCATTGAAACAGATGCCTTTCCGGGAGAGAAATTTGAGGGCAGGATCGTATCCCTTTCTCCAGCAACTGGAGCCAGGTTCTCTCTGCTTCCTCCAGACAATTCTACCGGAAATTTTGTAAAGGTGGTACAGCGTATTCCTGTAAAAATCAAGTTAACAGATCCGGCTTCTGTAACCGATAAACTCAGAGCGGGTATGAATGCCAACGTAGTGATTGCGAAAAACCAATGAGCCAGGTCATTCCCGTATTTAAACCATGGGTGCCAGGCTGGTTGGTGAAGGTCACCATCTTCCTGGTCATTCTGCCTTGCCTGCTGCTCTTCGGGCTATCAACCGCAAATGCAGGTGCAGCTGCAGGTTTCTATGGAATCGAACCTGCTGATGTGCAGTATTCAATGATCATTTTCTATGCCGCTGTAGCAAGTTTCTTTGCTCTGGAAAGACGTTTTTTTGTGTATATCGCCAGCCGGGAATACTTTATTGTTGGAGTGGGCCTGCAAATATTAACCAGTTATATCTGTTTTCATACCCATAGTTTACCGGTGCTGTTTATCTTTAGGTTTATACAGGGTATGGCCAATTGTATGACCACCAGTATTTGTATTACCTTGATTTTTAGCAGGCTGC
>Ga0163161_10003201_pt1 | contig 11511 bp, 14 predicted proteins | sample S45metaG_FD_129847 | JGI IMG/M metagenome (GOLD analysis project Ga0163161, IMG submission 129847) | Switchgrass rhizosphere microbial communities from Kellogg Biological Station, Michigan, USA - S4-5 metaG | ecosystem: Host-associated > Plants > Roots > Rhizosphere > Soil | place: USA... | reverse complement strand
TCCAGCCGACTGGTGGCGGCCAGAATCTCCTCGGCCCGTTGCAGCATCACATGCCCGGCCGGGGTCAGGCTGGGTTTACGGCTGCTGCGGTCGAACAGGACCAGGTTTAAATCAATTTCCAGACTGGCCACCGCCGCGCTGATGGTCGACTGGCTGCGCCCCAGTTTGCGTGCCGCTGCGGAAAATGAGCCTTGGGTTGCGGCCTGGACGAACGCCAGCAACACTTCGTGAGACGCCATGAACTATCGCCTTGATCGATGGTTATTGGTTATGAAGTATCGGAGTGGCGAGGGATCATGGCAACCACCGTCACTCAGAGGAGTCTGGTCATGAGCGTCAACAAATCCATCACTGAACGTATTTTCCAGGCCGTTGGTTTCGAATTGCTGGCCATCCTGATCTGTACCCCGTTGCTGGCCTGGATCATGGACAAACCGATGTTCGATATGGGCATCGTCACCATGGCGATGGCGGCGTTGGCCCTGGCCTGGAACGTAGTCTTCAATGGCCAGTTCGACCGCGTGCTCAAGCACTATGAGATAGCTCACACCGCGTGGGTCCGGATGGTCCATGCGTTGCTGTTTGAGGGTGGTCTGGTTGCGCTCGGTGTGCCACTGATTGCCTGGTGGCTGAAGATCAGCCTCTGGGAAGCGTTCCTGCTCGACATCGGTGTGCTGCTGTTTTTCCTGCCGTACACGTACATCTACCACTGGGTATACGACGTGGTGCGGGAGCGGAGGGTGACGCGCACTGTTTGCGAGGGATGAACGTTTTGAGCGGGCTGATGATCAGCCCGCAGCTTTCAATTTCCGCTGTCGGTCGATCAGAACAGTTGGGTGAATAACCAGTACAGACTGCCCGACAACAGGATCGCCGCCGGCAAGGTCAGCACCCAGGCCATCAGCAAGTTACGGATGGTCGTCATCTGTAAACCGCCACCGTTGGCGACCATGGTTCCGGCCACACCCGACGACAATACGTGAGTGGTCGAGACCGGCATTCCGAACATATCCGCTGCGCCAATCGTCAGCATCGCCACGGTTTCCGCCGAGGCGCCCTGGGCGTAGGTCAGGTGGGTTTTGCCGATCTTCTCGCCGACGGTCACCACGATGCGCTTCCAGCCGACCATGGTGCCCAAGCCGAGCGCAATCGCCACGGCGATCTTGACCCATAGCGGAATAAACCGCGTGGAGTTGTCGATCTGTTGCTTGAACAGTTGCAGCTTGGCGCTAGTGTCGGCGTCGAAGTTGCCGACTTTGTTCTTGTCCATCAGGCGAATCGTTTCGCTGGTCAGGTACATGTCGTTACGCACGTTGCCCACGGCCTCGGCCGGCACATCGGAGAGCGAGCCGTAACCCTTGACCTGAGCGCCAATGCTGCCGGTGAGAGAGGCAAGCGCCGGCACCAATTGCGGCGTGGCTTCCTTGCTGCGCACGTAGTCAGACAGCACCGGACGCGGGTCGGCCGGGGCCAGTTGCGGCGCAGCCTTGACCAGCGCTTGCTGGGTCACTTCGGCCACCGCGGCAAATTGCAGCGCCTGGTCGGCCGGCATGGCGCGGTTCAGCGCGTAGGCCATCGGCAGCGTGCCGACCAGAATCAACATGATCAGGCCCATGCCTTTCTGGCCATCGTTGGAGCCGTGGGCAAACGACACGCCGGTGCAGGTCACAATCAACATGCCGCGAATCCACCACGGCGGCGGGGTGTTGCCTTCGGGAGCCTTGTACAGTGAGCGGTTCTTGACGAACGCGCGCAGGGCCAGCAACAGCAAGGCGGCGAAACCAAAACCGACCAGCGGCGAGAGCAGCAACGCATAACCGATCTTGGTCGCCTGCGCCCAGTCCACACCGCTGGTGCCATCACGGCCGTGCATCAGGGCATTGGCCACGCCGACACCGATAATCGAACCGATCAGCGTGTGCGAAGACGAGGCCGGCAAGCCCAGCCACCAGGTGCCGAGGTTCCACAGGATCGCGGCGATCAACAGGGCGAAAATCATAGCGAAACCGGCGGAGGAGCCGACTTGCAGAATCAGTTCCACCGGCAACAGGGCAATGATGCCGAACGCCACCGCACCGCTGGACAGCAGCACGCCGAGGAAATTGAAGAACCCGGACCACGCCACCGCGAAATTCGGCGGCATCGAGTTGGTGTAAATCACTGTCGCTACAGCGTTGGCGGTATCGTGGAAACCGTTGACGAACTCAAAGCCGAGGGCAATCAGCAGCGCCACACCTAGCAGCAAATACGGGGTCCAGGTGGTTACTACGGTGCCGACTTCTTTCACGTCGCGCATCAGGCTATAAGCGGTGAACAGCAAGCCGATGGCCAACACGCCAAAAAAAATAACCAGCGTGAACGCGCTGGGTTTTTTGTCGAGTTGTGGTCTGGTGCTGCTGGTGGGGGCCTGAGCATTGGCGGAGAAGGAAGGAGCTGCCATGGCGGACAATCCTGAGGAAGGGGGAGTATTCGTCATGATCGGCGCCAAATGTTACAGCGAAACTGCTTCAGGTCAGTGTTTGGGCGTTTTGCTATTCCGTTGATCCGAATCCACCACTGACCGCTGTAACGCAGCCTCGCGCTGCTCGACAGCTGCTACAAATCCCCTCAACCAGTTCTGACTCACCACCCTCCCCGTAGCAGCTGACGAGCAACGCGAGGCTGCGTCTGGGATATGTCTGGCAAAACGCGATTGCCCGGTGAGGTTCAAGACGGTATCTACGGGTTACGGGGAGGTTCAGTAGTCTTGGCGCTTACGAAACGCCCAACGCCCTGCAATCACGGTAAACGTCGCGACCAGCGCCACCAGAATCCAGAACCCTTCAGGGTCGCCCGACAACGGCACCCCGCCGACATTCATGCCAAAGAAACCGGCAATGATGTTGATCGGCAGCGCCAGCACCGTCACCACCGTCAGGGTGAACAGGGTACGGTTGCTTTGTTCATTGAGGTTGGCGGCGATTTCTTCCTGCAACAGTTTGATCCGCTCACCCAGCGCCGTGAGGTCGTTGATGATCAACGCAAACTCCTCGGTAGATTTGCGCAGTTCCTTGACGTCCTCCTTCTGCAGCCATTGCGGCGGACGATTGAGCAGGCGCAGCAAGGAACCCGGCTCCAGCGCCAGCAGGCGTTGCAGACGCACCAGCACTCGACGGTTGATGCCCAGCTCGGCACGGTTGGTGGACAGCCGCGACGACAACAACTCATCTTCGATCTTATCGACACTCAGGCTGGTCTTGCGCACGATTTGCGTCAGTACTTCGCCCTGATCACGCAGCAGATGCACCAGCAACTCCAGCGGCGAGCGAAAACATTCACCGGCCTTCACCGAGGAGCGCAGCTTGTCCACCGAGTGCAGCGGTTGCAGGCGTGCGCTGATGATCAGCCGACTGCGGGCGCACACCCACAGCGTCGAGACATCCGAGGAGATCATGCTGCTGAGGTTGAACACCACATCGTTGACCACCGCCAGCAGGGCCGAATCCACATGCTCGATGCGCGTCGAACGCGAGCCTTCATGCAGCGCTTCGAAAAATTCGTCCGGCAGTTCCAGATGACTTTTCATCCAGCGCTCACACGCGGCGTGGGCCAGGTTCAGATGCAGCCAGAGGAATTCATCGTTGTCGTCGGGTTGTTGCAGGCATTGCAGCGCCTTGGCCGAGTCAATCTCGCGACCGCGTTCACCGGGGCGAAAAACGAAACCGTACAGCAGGCCAAACAGGTCCGGGTCGCGATGGCTTTGGTCGATGCTGTGGTTCATGAGTGCTCGCAAGGGAGGCGCCTGTCGCGGGTTTTACAGGTTCACTTGAGCGGCATCATTGCAAGGATTTTTGACGGTTTTGTGACAGGTTGATGGCGGCGATACAGCGGCGCTACTGACGGCTGCGTGATCCGCTGACTCGGGGCATGTCATGCCCAGAGAGATGCAAAAAAGCCGCACGATTCGTAAATCGTGCGGCTTTTTGCGGTGTGCATCAGTCGTCTTGTTTGTTTTTCAGGACTTCGCCGGTGGCGGCATTCAAATCCACGTCCCATTCAACACCTTTGGCGTCGCGCAATTCGACTTCGTATTCGTAGCTGTTGAAGTGGTTGTCCAGATCGCTGTCGGTAATCGTGGCACCCGGGTGCAACTTCATAACGATTTGGTTCAACTCTTCCAGCGGCTTGATCTTGCCGTTTTTTACCAGCTGAGGGATCTGATCGACGGGAACGTCTTTAGCCTGAGCCAAGCCTGCGGTGAGTGTCAGGGCGGCGGCAGTGAACAGGGCAGTCAGGGTTTTCATGAGGTTCTTTCCTTGGATTGATCTGTTTAAGTAGGGCCAGATTAGCTGAGGCAACTTAACTCATCCTTAATTCCCGTTACCGGATCGTTCCCACGCTCTGCGTGGGAATGCAGCCCCGGACGCATTGCGTCCCAAAGCGGACGCAGAGCGTCCATTGAGGCATTCCCACGCAGAGCGTGGGAACGATCTTTAGTGTTTCAATACCCGTTATTCTGCAGCAACTGCGCAACCGTCCCCGCAGCCGGCCGCTTATAAAACTTCAACAGCTCACTGGCGCGATTAGTAAAAATCCCATCAACCCCAGCCTCCATCACCTTCTGGTAATCCACCGCATCATCGATGGTGTACACGTGCACCAACAAACCCTGGTCGTGGGTGAATTGGTTCATCCACGGTTTCACCAGATCCGAGTAGCTCTGATCGCCACCCTGGGTCAGCGCGGCGGAAGGGCCGGTGCCGATGGCGCCCTGGGCCTTGGCGTACTCGACCCATTGTTGGAATTCGGCGTTGTCTTTCGGCTCTTGTTTGGCGTAGTAAGTGGCTTTGTCCTTGTCGCCAGACTCGGTGAACGTCACCTTGGATTGCGGCTCAATGCTGCCTTCGCCGACCCACAACAACAGGATCTTCGGCACTTTCGGCATTTCTTGTTGCAGCAGTTCGAGGCTGCTCTTCTCGAAGGTTTGCAGCACCACCTTGCCTTTACCCTGGCCGACCGCCAGATCACTCTTGGCCAGTTTCGATCCCGCCGGGCTCAGCCAGCCACGGTCCTGCAACTTGTCCTTGAGGTCGCGCTCGATGCCGGGGAATTGCTTCGGCTCTTTGGTCTCGATGTACAAGCCTGGCTTGTGCAGCGGATTGCCCTGGGCGATGTCGATGATTTCGTCCAGGGTCAGGATTTTCAGACCCGCGTAGGAAGCACGCGCGCGATCCGGGTAAGCCGTGTTGAACCAACTGCCGGCGTCGAGTGTTTTCAGCTCGGCGATGGTGAATTCGTTGGCCAGGCTGTCCTTGCGATCAGGGAACTTGGTGGCGACGTCGGTGGTGCGTTGCAGGTTGTTGTCGTGCAGGGCAAACAACACGCCGTCCTTGCTGCGTTGCAGGTCCATCTCCAGATAGTCGGCGCCCAGGTCGCGAGCCAGTTTGTAGGCGGCGGCGGTGGATTCCGGGGCATCGAATGACGCGCCACGGTGGGCGATCACCGCCGGGTGCGGAATGCCCAAACGGCTGGCCAGAGCATTCGGGGCAGGCTCATTGGCGGCCTGTGCCTGGCCGAGGCCGAGCATCAGACTCAGCAGCAGGGCGCTTTTGATGAAGGTAACCGGCATGTCGAGATCCTTTCGCTAGAGTGTTCAATGACTTCTCTTTTAACAACTGAGCGTTACCAGCGCTATCGCCAGACCGACACAAACGTGTTCAAAACAGTTTTTTTCAGCGCCGGTGTGCGCTGCTTTGCAGTACTCTTGACCACGGCAGTTTCCCCGGCAGAGGGAAACCCGCGTCGTTTCCCTTGCGTGTAAACCATCGATCACCGGTCGTTAACGACCTTTTGTGAGGTTTATATGCGCATCACTTCCGAGCTCATCTGCCAGGCCGCCGACCAACTCAACGGCTTTGTCGGCCTCAACCGCAAGACCGGCCATTACATTGTGCGATTCAGCGAAGACTCGTTCGGCATGGACGTGGCCGATGACGGCATCATTCCGGTGAGCGAGTTTGTCTGGGCGCCGGGGCCGGAGCAGACCATGACGCTCAAGCGTGAATTGATTCAGTTGCTGCTGGATCAGAACATTGATGACCGGATCAACATTACCGAGCCGTTGCGGGCGTATATGACGCGGCGGGAAGTGCCGGAGATTTCAGCGGTGAGGAGTCTGGTGCAGGGCTGATGTTTTTGTGGTGATTGTTGGGGCCTCATCGCTGGCTTGCCTGCGATGGCGGCCGAAAGTACGCCACTGTATTCACAGCTGAAACCGATAATCCCGCTCAACCCTGCACACCCGCGTATGACACGCCGAATACCAGGTTGAGCGCCCACGCTCACGAATCTCACTGTGCTCGGGATGATGTTTCCACGCCAGAATCGCCGCTTCACTGGCCCAATACGAAACCGTAATCCCGAGCCCATCCTCGCCCCGGGCCGATTCCACACCGAGAAACCCCGATTGCTCGCGGGCCAGTTCCATCATGCGCTCAGCGGCCTCGGCGTACCCTTGATCACCTTCAGTGCGCAAAGACGTAAAAATCACCGCGTAGTAAGGCGTCGTCGCATTCATGATTTTTGCGTCACGCAAGCCTTGATGAAAGCGCGGACCAGCGGCGGCAGAATGCCTTTGAGCGCCGCACGTTCCGGCTGGAACAGCGTGGCGACGAAGAACGGATGACCTTTGAGCTCCACTGCCCGCAAATCCCCCTGGGAATCATGGCCAACGGCGCACATCTGTTGGGTCAATAACTCACGTTCGAACGCCGGATTCACCCCGAAGCGGCAGCGATACCCCTCACGTATTTCAGTCGTTTCGTACGCGTTGGCGATCAACGAGCCTTCAACCAAGTGAATGCTGTCGACAGCTTCCACTAGCGAACAGGTCAGTGGCGTCAAAAGGGCACGCGCCGCATCAGGATGTGTTTCGCCATGTTCGGCATCTTTCCAACCCAACACATGTCGGGCGAACTCCAATACCGCATGTTGAAACCCGCCACAGGTACCGAGAAACGGTCGCTGTTGCTCCCGGGCAAACCGGATCGCCCGCAACGCACCGTCCATGTCGCGGTAAGGGCTGGCGGGCACGCACCAGATGCCGTCGAAGTCATCCAGCGGTGTATCAGCGTTAATGTGGTCGGTGGCCAACCATTGAAATTGCACGTTCAGGTTGAGCTGTTCGGCGGCCATGCCGAGGGCGACGGGAATGGCTTGGTGGGCGGTGACGTGAGGGTCGTAGTCACCGATCAGGGCGATGCGGATGGCGCTGGTTTCCATGAGTGATCTCGACGCTTGTTGATTACTGGTACCCACTATAGATTGGCGTTTACGCACTCAATATTGGCGTTATCCCAAGTGATCAATGCAGCGACGCACTATCGGCTCGACTATCCCGACCTGGCCCTGATCCTCGCCTTGGTGCGCGGCGGCTCTCTGGCCCGGGCATCGAACTTGCTGAAGGTCGACGTTTCCACGGTGTTTCGCGCCGTCCGCCGACTGGAAGCGGCACTGGGTCAGCAACTGTTCGAAAAGAGCCGCGCCGGCTACTTGCCGACTACGCTCGCGCAAACCCTCGCCGAGCAGGCCGAACGTGCGGAACAAGCGCTGGAGGCAGCGCGAATTGGTGTGGAGCAAGGCGGGGAAGTCATCAGCGGCACCGTGCGCCTGACCTGCACCGATTCAGTCCTGCAAGGTTTACTGCTGCCGGCGCTGGCGCAGTTCATGCCGTCCTACCCGGCGCTGACGATCGAACTCAGCACTTCCAATGATTTCGCCAACCTCAGCCGCCGCGATGCCGACATCGCCTTGCGCCTCACTCGTACACCGCCTGAGCATTTGGTCGGTCGACGTCTGGCGGATATTTCCTATCGGGTGTGTGCCAGCGCGGGGTATCTGAACGCTGTCGACCCTGAAGACCTGGCTTCGCTGACCTGGATCGCACCGGACGATTTTCTCCCCGACCATCCCACCGTTGCCTGGCGGCGTCAGCACTTGCCCGGCGTCACACCGGCCTATCGCTGCAACAGCATGTTGTCGGTGACCGAGCTGGTGCGCGCCGGGTTAGGAGTCGCGGCCTTGCCGGATTTTTTGATCGGCGATACGTTGCAGCCACTGACCGGCCCGTTGCACGGTTACGACACCGCGCTCTGGTTGCTGACCCGTCCGGACTGCCGCGCCTTGCGCTCGGTGGTGACACTGTTTGATGAGTTGGGGCGGGCACTGCGATTGCCTTGAGCGAATGCTAAGCCTTTGGCGGCTCTTTGCGCACGAAGTGCTGATGCATCTCCGAGGTCAGGTTTTCAATACGTTCGGTCAAAGTCTTGGTCATCTCTGTAAGCCGGGTGTTTTGCTCGAGCAATTCCATCAGTTGCGCGGTATTTTTTGCAGCTTCGGCCTGACGTTCGCTGTTGGCCACGGCGATGGCCTCACGGTGCTGCGCATCGGCTTCCGACTGCGCTTTGTCGCGCGCCGCTTGACGGGTCTGGGCCAGCAGAATAAGCGGGGCGGCGTAGGCCGATTGCAGGCTGAACGCCAAGTTTAGAAGGATGAACGGGTAGACGTCGAAATGGGTCACGCCAAAGACATTGAGACACACCCAGAGCACCACGATCAGTGTCTGCGCACCGAGAAAGGTCGGCGTGCCAAAGAACCGCGCGAAAGCTTCGGCACGAAGGGCAAATTTGTCGTTGCCGAAGGTAGGTGCCAGATGGGCGTGAGGGCGGTGAAAGCGCAGGTGGTCGACGGGAGCGGTGGCCGTGGTTTTGGTGGTCGGGGTGGTCATGATGCTCTCTGCATGGCGCTGGGACTGAGGCTCACTATAGCCCCCGCGCCAGATTCATTCTGAAACACATTGCTCTGATTTATTCAGCTGACCGAGAAAGGGTAAGTAGCGGACATTGTCACTTTTCGCAGACCTGATAACAGGCCAGGAACATGTCCAGCGCCGACTCCACCACGGTGGACTGCATGTCCGGTGACAGTCCCGGCAGCCCCATGGAAATCTGCGGCCAGAACGCAAAGGACTTGAGCATTCCTTGGATCTGTTGGGCGGCAAAGGCGGGGTCGACCGGTTTCAATCGACCGTCCATCTGGGCCGCACGGATCCAGACGGTCAGGTCTTCTTCACGCTCGCCCATTCTGGCGACCATATTCTGCGCGCGCTCGGGAGAATGGATGGTGGCGGCGATGGCCACCCGCGCCAGATCGAGAAAATTGTCATCGCCCATCATCTGCAATTTCGCCTGAAACATCAGGCGCATCTGATCGCGCAGTGGCAGGTCAGGGCGGTAGGACGTTTCCTGTACTGCTGTCAGCCGTGTCCAAAGTTGATTGAGGATTTCGGCAAACAACTCTTCCTTGCTCGGGAAGTGGTTGTACACCGTGCGCTTCGACACGCCGGCAGTGGCGGCAATCTTGTCCATGCTGGTGATGTCGAAACCGTTGGCACGGAACTCGGCAATCGCCGCCTGAATAATGGCTTCGCGTTTTCGGTCGGTGAGGCGCTGTGGAGCTGTCATAAGTACGCTTCGGCAGGAGGCAGAGGAAAGTTACACTCGGTAGTTTACTTGTGAGCGGCATTGATGCAACCTAGAAACTACACTGCTCAGTGTAATGTTTTGTTAATCCTGCGCAGCGAAAAATAGATCGTCCGGCTGATGGGTGCGTGCTTTGGCCATTTATCGTCCCACCGTGAAAAACCGCAATCTTGCGGTTTTTTCTGGAGTCACTCAGTCATGGCCACTTCAACATCCTCTGCGGATAACGCCCCTTTGCCTGAAGCTTCCCGTCAGGCAAAAGGGCACTTTCGAAACCATGCCCCCGTGCAACGCGCAAGTGGTCGCAACATGTTGCGCATCATGTGGAACATGATCTTCCACAAACCACGCAACACTCGCCCAGCGGCCCCCGTGCCTGTGCAAACCCTGACCCAGGCGGCATTGATCGCAGCGCCCAACCACAGCGTCTACCGCCTAGGCCATTCCACCGTACTGCTGAAACTGCGGGACAAATTCTGGATCACCGACCCGGTCTTCGCCGAGCGCGCCTCGCCGGTGCAATGGGCCGGCCCCAAGCGTTTCCACCAGCCACCGATCAGTCTGGAAGAATTGCCGCCGATTGAAGCGGTGATCCTGTCCCACGATCACTACGACCACCTCGACTATCACGCGGTGCTCAAACTGGCGGACAAGGCCAAGTACTTCCTCACCCCGCTGGGCGTGGGCGACACACTGATCAAGTGGGGCATCGATGCCAGCAAAGTGCGCCAACTCGATTGGTGGCAGGGCACCGAAGTCGAGGGCATTCAGTTCATCGCCACCCCGTCGCAACACTTTTCCGGCCGTGGTTTGTTCGATGGCAACGGCACACTTTGGGCATCCTGGGTGATGATCGACGGCGACACGCGGATCTTCTTCAGCGGCGACAGCGGCTATTTTGATGGCTTCAAACGCATCGGCGAACAGTACGGCCCGTTCGACCTGACGCTGATGGAAACCGGCGCCTACAACGTTGAGTGGCCACACGTTCACATGCAGCCCGAGCAAACTCTGCAAGCGCACATCGACCTCAAAGGTCGTTGGTTATTGCCGATTCACAACGGCACCTTCGATTTATCGATGCACGCTTGGTTCGAGCCTTTCGACCGGATCCTGGCGTTGGCCTGGGAGCGCAATGTGTCGATCACCACGCCGCAAATGGGTGAGGCGTTCAACGTGATGTACCCGCAACGAGGTTGCACGTGGTGGCTCGGGATGGAAAGTGAAAGCGATCAGGTCTCAGCGCAGAACGCGTGATGACTGACTGCCGGGCCGAAGGAAGCGGCCCGAGCTCCACATCCCGGCTAGCTCCGCGTATCGAGCAGCAGACTCAGATATTCCGAGATCTTCGCCACGGTCAAATCGCGAAACTTTCCACGGAGCATTTCATCCAGCTCCTCCTCAGTCAGCCCGAGCTTTTGCGCCGCCTCAGACTTATCCAACCGACCGGTTTCGAGGAGTATCCCGATCTTCATAACGTACTCAGACTTGGCCCGCATTTCACCTGCATCGGGATAGCCGAGCGCCTCATAAACGCTGTTGTCACTTCCATCGACATCAATCATCCGCTGACACCTCACTCAACCATCGCATAATCCGCCCGCCCAACCGGGTTCGGCGTAGACCCTCTCACATTCATCCCGCGACCCGGCGCAAAGCCCGGGAAGAACACCAGCCCCTCAGCCTCAAATCGATACGCCAACGCCAGCCGGGTAACATCCAGCACATCGCGCTTGGCCTCAAACCGCTCGATGGCCTCTACCGAAACCCCGGATTCCCGGGCCAGCTCATCAACACTCCAACCCAGCATCGCTCGGGCCTGGGCGCAGTGGGCCGGGGTGAATTGGAAGAGGGCGATACGTTCCAGGGTGATTTTCATCGCATGAGAGGCCATGGTGTTCTCCGGGCTCGAGAGTGTTGATTCAAAATATACTGTGTTTTTGTACAGTTGTTTTGCGCCCGGATCAAACTCATTTTTTGATTTGTTCTATTT